>Ga0105045_10003196_pt1 | contig 14020 bp, 8 predicted proteins | sample MAT02_FD_78089 | JGI IMG/M metagenome (GOLD analysis project Ga0105045, IMG submission 78089) | Freshwater microbial communities from Lake Fryxell liftoff mats and glacier meltwater in Antarctica - MAT-02 (megahit assembly) | ecosystem: Environmental > Aquatic > Freshwater > Ice > Liftoff...
ACCTAAAAGCTGAAGTTGCTGCGCTATTAGTCCTAAAGTCGCATTGTTATGATCATTTGAGACAGGCGGTGATTTCTGTGGTAATGTAAAGGAATTCTCAACTGTGTGCCCAATTATTGGACTATAAATTGCAGCCTGCTCTTCTTCTGGAAGGTTTTGATCGAGGTAATCCGCTAAAAGATTGGGGGAATTAAATTGTTCATTAAGTTGGCGAAAGGTAATAGGGAGTTGAAAGTCTTTTTTTAACCTTATAGCAAGCTGAGTAAGCAACAAAGAATCTAATCCAAGATCAAGAAAACTTTCAGAAAAAGCATCAACTGGAAAATCAATACCTGAGGTTTGATTAACAATTAAAGAAATTTTATTAAGAATAGTAGTTTTTCTCATGTCTGTATTTTCATTTAGGTTGCTAATTATATGTTGCGTTATGTTATTTTGAAGGCTGGGGTTTTGATACGAATTATTTGGCGGATCAATCCAACAAAGTTTGCGATCGAAAACATAACTGGGTAATTCTATTTTTTGCCTTTTTTGCTTTTTATAAAAAGCATCCCAATCAGGTTCAATTCCTCTTAGCCATAACTCGCCCAGAGAGTTAAGGACTGTAGTATGTTCAGTTTGATGATCTTTGGACGGAAGTAAACTTGCAAATGCTGAGACTACTTTTCCGGCCCCTTGTTGTTTTGTTAAAGTAGTTAATGTCTGACTCGGGCCAATTTCTAGGAAGATAGGATTGTCTAATTTTAATAATGAATCAGCGGCATCGGCAAATTTTACTGTTTTACGTAAATGATCCGACCAATATTTTGAACTAGTAGCTTCATCATCGGTAAGTTTTGATCCTGTTACAGTCGAAATTATTGGCAAAATAGGTTTATTAAGAGTCACCTTTTTTACCTCTGCTTCGAATATTTCTAAAATAGGGTTCATCATCGCCGAGTGAAAGGCATGGCTAGTTAATAGTAACTTATTTGCAATTTCCAGAAGGTCTAACGATAAGCCAAATTTCTTAATTTCATGATCTTCTCCTGCTACAACGCACAGCGAATGAGAATTAATTGCTGCGATCGAAAGTGTATCTGGAATAACATTTATTAATTTATCTTCGGCAAGCCGCACGGAAAGCATACCTCCCGCTGCCAGTTGACTTACTAATCGACCTCTGATAGCAATTAAATGTAATGCATCTTTTAAAGTAAATATTCCTGCGAGATGTGCTGCAACAAATTCACCAATACTATGTCCGCATAATTGGGTAGGCTTGATTCCCCAGCTTAACCATAGCTGAGATAATGCGTACTCCGTTACAAATAAAGCTGGCTGAGTGAATTGAGTATCTTTTAATCTAGCTTCTGTTTCTAACGTAACTGTCTCAGGATATAAGATTTCACGAATGTCTATTTGTAATTTTTCAAGTAAGATTTCTGCACATTGATCTACTGCTTTTTGATAAACAGACTCATTTTTATAAAAATTCCAACCCATCTGAGAGAATTGAGATCCTTGACCAGGGAAAAGAAAAACAAGCTCGCTAGGTGCTATTGTTAAGCGTGATTTTTTTATATTTTTATTATCGATTAAAAGTAATTCTTGGTTTGCTTCAATACAATCACTCGATACGAGAAAACTTCTATGGGCAAAGCTGTCTCGAGTTTTGTCTAATGAATATGTAACATCAGCAAGTTTTAAATCTTGATTATCTTTTAAAAAATTTGCTAATTTGCTTTTATAACCTTCTAAACTATATTCTGATTTGGCTGACCATTTTAAAAGTTCAACTGGTCTACCTAAACCGGACATTTGTTGTTGAACAGGATATTCTTCTAGCACCACATGAACATTTGTTCCTCCAACACCAAATGAACTGACTCCAGCTCTTAATGGCTCATTTGAATCCCAGTTCATCAATTTTGAATTTACATAAAACGGACTGTTATCAAAATCAATTATTGGGTTAGCTTTTTCAAATCCAAGCGAAGGTGGGATCAACTTATGATTCATGGCTAAGATTGTTTTGATCAATCCGGCCACTCCAGCGGCAGCAGTAAGATGCCCCATGTTACTTTTTATAGATCCAATTGCACAGAATCCATTTTTTGGCTGAGCGCCAAAAGCCATTTTCAGTCCTTCAATTTCAATAGGATCTCCCAGTGGAGTTGCGGTTCCGTGAGTTTCAATATAACTAATAGAATTAGGTTCAATTTGAGCATCTTGAATTGCTTTACGAATAGCAATAGCTTGACCCTCTGTACTTGGAGCTGTAAAACTGCCTTTGCTTCCGCCATCATTTGTAACTCCTATTCCTTTTATAAGACCATATATTTTATCTCCATCTTTTTGCGCAGCTTCTAAATTTTTTAAAAGTACAACTCCAGCACCGTCACTAAACACAGTTCCCTTTCCTAATGAATCAAAAGAGCGGCAATGTCCGTCAGAACTTAACATAGAGCCTTCCTGATACAGATGTCCACTAAAAATAGGTGAAGTTACACTAGAGCCGCCAGCAATTGCAATGTCGCAATGGCCATTTCTTATAGATTCTACAGCTTCTGCAATAGCTAGAAGCGAAGTAGAGCAAGCAGAATAAATACTTACTGCTGGACCTTTTAAGTTTAAATGGTAAGCAGTTCTAGACGCTATATAATCTTTTTCATTGACTGTTTCTGCTTGAAGATATCCAACACTATCTAGCACTGCTGTATTAGGCAATATGTTTTTTTTATAATATGTATTTGTTCCAACACCTGCATAAACACCTATACTTCCCTTGTAATGTTTAGGTAAATAACCATTTTGCTCAAGAACTTCCCACGCAATTTCTAAAAATAGTCGTATTTGCGGATCCATTACTTCAGCTAGTTTGGGGTTTAGTCCAAAAAATGATGCATCAAATGTATTTGCGGAAGCTATAATTCCACGGGCTCCAACGTAAAGGGGATCATTTCGCAACGAATCTGGAATGCTTGCATCAAGTTCTTCCTTTTTAAAAAAACGGATAGTTTCTTTGCCTTCTTTTAATACATCCCACAATTCATTAATAGTTTCTGCTCCTGGAAACCTGCCTGACATACCAATAATTGCCACATCAGTCGATTTTTTTTCCATTTTTAATTTTGAAAAATTAGATAAACTAGCTTTTTCTTGCACTTCAAGAAAATTACTAAGTGCCGAAATAGTTGGGTATTGATAAAAAGTAGTAACCGATACATTTAAATCGAGAAGTTTTTTAAGAAGTGCTACAACTCGCTGCGTTAAAAGCGACGTTCCGCCCATCTCAAAAAAGTTGTCATCAATTCCAATTATGGGAATATGTAGCTGTTCACTCCAAATTTTTGCGATATCTTTCTCTATTTTTGATGACGGCTTTCTTAAAATGGGAGCTGAATTAGGTCTAACATATTGTGGGGTAGGTAGCGTCTTTTTATCAATCTTTCCATTGTTCGTTAATGGAAACTCAGTAACCCACATAATAAATTTAGGAATCATAAATTCGGGAAGTTGTTTTTCAAGCTGTTGTATGATGCTATCTGTATTTTGTACATTTCCAGATGCTTGTATGTAAGCAACCAAATTTGGTTCTCCGCCTATTTGATCACTGACCAAAACTGATGCTCGTTTTAATTCTGGCAGATTATTTAAAACATTCTCAATTTCTTCTAATTCTATTCGGTGTCCTCTTAACTTTACTTGTTGATCAATTCTACCTAAACATTGTAATTGTCCATTTGGTAATAATTTACCTAAATCACCAGTCAGATACATTTTGGCAACCGAATTATTCGCAAATTGATTAGAAATAAATCTTTTTTCATTAAGCTCAGGGCGATTTAAATAGCCAAGCGATACACCATCTCCAGAGATAGTAATTTCTCCAATTTCGCCTTCAGGAACAGGAATTCCTTTTTTGTCTAATAAATAAATTTGGGTATTAGCAATTGGTTTCCCTATCGTTATTGGGTCATCCGTAATTCTAATTTGAGTTAGTAAAGAGCAAACAGTAGTTTCTGTGGGTCCGTAAATGTTCCATAATTCATCGCATAAAGAAAGTAATTTTTGTGCTAAAGTTTTTGGCACAGGTTCACCACCAATTAATGCTTTAATATTTAATGGTTTTTCCCAACCTGAATCGACAAGAATTTCCCAGATACTAGGAGTTCCCCACATCAGGGTAATTTTATCGGAAATAGCTTTTTCAAGTAAAAGTTTTCCATCTCTTCGAGTATCTTCATCAACAAGTACTACACAAGCTCCAAAAAGTAATGGAAGGTATATTTCCATTACCATGGCATCAAATGAAATAGTTGTTATTGCAAATATTTTATCTTTTGCGCTAATTCCTGGGGCCAAAGCCATAGAATAGATGAGATTAATTACATTGCAGTGAGCAACTTGAACTCCTTTTGGCGTTCCAGTAGATCCAGATGTATAGATAATGTAAGCAGCGGAATTTGTAGAAATATTTAATGTTAAAGATTCTGTTGACAAATTCGTTATCGAATTTAAAATCAGTTCGATAGGAAGCGAAATTACTTTTCCACTAAAATTTGTTTTTGAGGTAAAACCAATGTAAAAAGCAGCATTGGAATCCTCAATGGTTAAATTTACTCTGGCATCAGGATACAAAATATCAACAGGAACATAGGAGGCACCACATTGTAAAACTGCAAAAAAGCATGCAATTAAATCAGGTGATCGATCCAGTGAAACTACTACTACTTGTCCCGGTCTCAAGCCTTGAGACCACAGATAATTAGCTGTTTTATTGACTTTTTTTTCTAATTGATGATAAGAAATTTTTTCATCATTATACTCAAGGGCAATTGCATTAGGTGTCAATAAAATTCTCTCAGCAAAAAGTTCGTGTAAAGTACTTTTTGGGTACGACATATCCGCACCACATATTGCATTTCTGTACGAATTTCTGCTAATTTCTTTCATTTTATATTAATTAAAATTTAAATCAATTAAATTGATAAATCAGCCGTTAAATGTTGAATATAAATAACACTGAATAAAATTTTAAACTATCCATTATGTAATTTCAAAAACACTACTTATAATGGATTTGGAAATTAAAAAAGAGTCCATGTTATTTTAAAGTAGTAAGCGGTTTTAGTCTCAATAATTTGATTATGAATAGAATATAATTCAAATGAAAGAAAAAAATATTTGTAAAACTTTTGTTTTCTTTATAAAGCTATTTTTGTCGATGAAGTACATTTTTTGTGGTAATTTTAATAAGTTGACCGTAAATTTTGAAACAAATAAATTCGCAACACTTCAGATAATTTTGTATTTAATTGACGGTGATATAATTTTTGAGTTGGTTTAACGTTCTTTTAAATGACCGAAGGGACGATTAGTGATTCTAAAAATTTTGATTATTATATTTAACATAACATTGTAGATAGGTCATTGTTAAATGGTATTTCAATTCGTCAATAAGGTATTTATTATAGGTAAATAAGTATGAAACTAATCACTTTTATGTATTTAATCAGATATAATTATAATTATGTCGATTATATTTTGGAATTAAATATTTTCGCAGGAACAATATTTAAAAAGTGAAGAAACTGCTATTCAAAAAAATAAATCTGCTATTAATGTTAACATTAATATTTTCAGTTAATGGAATTGGGCAAAATAAAATAAGTAAAATTAACGATAATATGGGAACCATTATTACTAGTGGTAGCAATGCATCTGGGAGTTCCGGATCAGTTTCTTACTCTATAGGTCAAGTATTTTACACGTATGTCGGCACACAAGAAGTTTATAACTTAGCACAAGGGATCCAGCATCAAGAAACAATTAACCGTGACGACGTAGCAGCAAATATTGATTCAAAAGCTGAGGCATTTGTTTTTCCAAATCCTACTGCTGATTTCATAAATGTAAATATAAAAGGAATGGATTTAAAAGCAGGTCAACAGTCTTATCAGCTTTATGATTTGCAAGGGCGGTTACTTAAACAAAATACGATCAATGATATTCAAAGTCAAATTAGCTTAAATCATCTTAGCCCATCTGTTTATGTACTTCGCATCTATGTTGACAACAAAGTTTTAAATACTTTTAAAATAATAAAACAATAAAATAATGAAGCAATCATTAAGTATTCTGTTTTTATTTCTGGCTGTTTCTATAAAGCTATCAGCACAATCTCCAGAAAAAATTAGTTACCAAGCAATCATCCGAGCTCAAGATAATAGCTTGCTGATAAATTCTAATGTAAGTCTCAAAATAATCATCCATCAAGGAGCGGCAAACGGAACTGCAGTATATCAAGAGAATCATGCTGTTACTTCAAATAACAATGGCTTAGTTTCATTAGAAATTGGAACAGGTAAAAGTGTCACAGGTACTTTTAATACCATCGCGTGGCAAAATGGTACGTATTTTATAGAGACACAAGTCGATATTGCTGGTGGTACAAACTATAATATCATTGGAGTCACCCAACTCTTGAGTGTTCCTTACGCATTACATTCAAAAACTGCTGATCGATTAGTAGGTTCAACTAGTACAAATAATAATAAAGCTGCCATTATTTCCTTTACAAATTCAAGAAATGTAGCTTCAGCAGATATTAATAATACAATAGAGTGTACAACATCAGCTACACTAACTTTAACAGCTGGATTTTCAAGTATGTCGGTAGGTGATACCATCAATTTAGAAGCTCATAATGGTGCCGTTTTATTGATCATTCCAGTATCAGGAGTAACGATTAATTATACTGCAAGTGGTAGTGCAAAATTTGCTAGCGCAGCTGGAAATGTACGTTTTGGCTTATTGCGAAAATCGGGAACAAATTCATATATAATATCTGGACAATGAAATTTTTAATTTATTTTTTACTTTTTTCACCACTAGTTTTTTCGCAAAATTACCAGTATGCAATTGAGGAATCTCAAACGGAACTTCCAGTTGCAATAGTGGGGGTTAATAATCAATTAGAAGAAATTGAATATTTTAAAGCATATTTACTACCAATTACAAAAAAAGCAACACTTCAGCAAGCATTAGACACTTATGGTGCTGTACGATTGGAAAAAGGGGATTACTCAGGTGTTGATATTGCGATGAAAAGTAACCAGAGATTGTACGGGCATCCGTCAACAACAGGTGTGCCTAGTATAACTATTGAGAAGGGAAGTATCAATGTGCATATAGAATCTTTAAAACCACTAAAAGACAGTCATTTAAAAATCACTTTTAGTCCCGGAAGTGCCACTAAGGATTGCACTATTAAAAATTTAAAGTTTGCTGAAATCATAGCTAATAATGCGATGCTCGACAGTAACCAATTTATTGATATTCTTGGTTTCATTAGAATTGATAATAGTATTTCAGGTTACAGTAGAAACAATAAAATCATTAAACATACTGGTAGTCAAGGTAATAATAATATGCTTTTATTAAAGGGTAATAGATCGACACCAAGTTATGGTAACATTGCAATTCATTCTAATTATCTTGGCTCTGGCGGTAAAACTACGGATATTGATAATTTAGAATCTTTTACTTACATAGGAGTTGATTGTGAAACATATGGAGGAGTTGAAGATGACTTAATTAACATTAATAAAGTAGATAAATTTAAAGCTTTTGCAACCATGGGAACAATAGGTTATAACAGTGGTTATGCATATGCGGATATAGATGCCAAAGATGCCTATTTAATAAGCAACTATGGTATTACTTCAACAAATTCTAAAGTATCTCTGAGAACAAATGTATTAAGTTTTGACAATGCTAAAAGTATGGATCGACTTGCTGGACAAGTTACAGGTTTTTATGCTAATCAGTATTTTGAAGGAATTTCAAGATGGGAAAGTCATAACAAGTTTGAATATAATGGCGTAGATCAAAATGTTGTTATTAATGATCCTGCTGTCTTATCTAACGTAACAAATAGTATTTTAGGAACTCAATACACCCCTTGGCAAAGACCTTATTGGGAGTCTATTCCAGATCCTTTAGGTTCAAAATGGAAAAATGAGAGAGTTGGAAAACCTGATAATACAAATTTTATTCAAAATTTAATCAATACTAACGGTGTTGCGGATCTACCTGAAGGAGTTTTTTATATTAGTTCAACTTTAAATATACCTGCTGACGGCTTACATGGAATATCAGGAAAAGGAACCGCCAAAACAATCATTGTAGGAATTACAGATGATTTTCCATTAATATCTGTAACCTCGGGAAAGTTTGGTAATATTTCCCTGGCGAATTTAACATTACAAGGTGGGAGTACAGGCCTTTATGTAAGTAATCATCAAATGATGATGGTCTATCAAAGTTTAAAATACATTGTATTTAGAGATCAGGCTTATGGTATCCAGATTTCGGATATTTATGGATTAGATAACTGTTTTTTTGAGCACTTGGCTTTTATTAATTGCAATATAGGTATTTCTATGAAAGCATGGTCAGGGGAAATTACACCTCACAACATTGCAGGGTCCACATATGTAGATAAAACTGTTTTTTATAAATGTCAGTTTTTAAACTGCAGTACATCACTCGATATAAGAAGTAAACGAGCTAGTAATATGAATGCGTGGGTTGATTGTAAATTTGATGGTGGATTAATGGCTGCTAATATGAATGGTGACAGTACTTTCTTTATCAATTGTGATTTTACTAATTTTACAGGTGACTATACATTAAATAGCAACATGTTAAATATAATTAGCTGTAAATTTTACAACAATAGTAATAAAAAATCAACTTTATACTCAGTTAGAAACTACATTGAAGGAAGCGATTTTCTAGATAATATTATTATAAGTGACGCTGTTGAACACAATGCTGTACAAAACATGATTTTTAATTCAACTATAACAGGTAATGCTGTTGGTAAAGCGTCGCCATATTACAGTACTTATTCGCTTTTTGTCAATAGCAGTTTAATATCAAATCCTACCCTTAATAAATTATTGGTAAAAGCAGACGATGCTGAGGGAATTGTAATTATTGATGCAAAACCAAAACCCTATCCGCAATTTTTAGTAACACAATAAAATGTTAAAATTCTAATTATTTAAATTTTGAACGTTTCAAATAATTTAATTATCCTCTTACAGCTGTGCCAAATTAGCAGATTCAGATAAAATCTAAATAAACTAAATCTCTTGTTAAATTAGTAATTCATTCGATATTTCGGAGTGATCGATTTTTCTCTAGCATTACTCTTCAAATTTTCATATTTCCACTAAATACTTAATTTAAGTTATCTCACAACAGCAGTTTTCTTTAAAATACCGCAGTAAGCTGGAATGAATACTAATCTGTTTAAATGATTATTTCGCATTGTATGTGATTTAAATCAGTATCTTGGACTAAAATTAATACATGGTTTTATAAAACGACTTGGGTGTTTTATAAAATTAAAGATTCTGCGGAAAGGCTATATTTATTATTAAATCAATCCAAAAATCTGAAAGTATTAAATAAAAAAAATTTGGTATTTTATCGGCTTTTAAAATCCTTTAGACAGATTTATTTTTATAATATGAAAACCTTATATATCATAGCTTAAAATTTAAAAGAAATGATAAAAACAACATCAATAAAATTTATTTAATTGCAAGGACTATTTTAGCTTTAGTGCTTAAAAATGTAAATTTTCTACCGTATTAAAACAAATTAAATGTTTTATATTCTTGCAATAGAGGTTCTTAAAAGTATGAATAATAAAATAGTATTTTTAAATATCAATTATTTTAAATGGGTTTTTTATGAAATACAGTGTTTACTACAATATTAGAAAAATAAGGGAATTAAAAAATTTGACAAGAGAATTTGTAGCCGCTGAATTAAAAATGAGTACTAGCGGTTACGGTAAAATTGAGAGAGGCGATGTCGATTTAACTGTGTCTAAACTAATTGAAATATCAAATGTCTTAAAAGTTTCTACTGAATTTATTTTTAAATTTGATGTTTCAATTTTTTTTAATGATAACAATTAAAGCTACTTTCATCTTAGCCTAATTTTTTAATTTTTTACGATTTGCGAAAGCTAAACTAATTGAAATATTTTAATTCGAATAATACTAGTTACAAAAACTTTATGTTTTATTTTCAACTAATTAAAACTAATGAATTAAACCGTAACAATATGGAAAATTACTATTTAAAAATTAAAGAGTACCGATTACGTAATAATCATACTACAGCTCACATAGCTATTCAAATGGAAATTAGTGAGAAAAGCTATAAAAACATCGAAGAAGGAACAATTGATCTTAAACTATCTAAGTTAGATAAATTAGTAAAAATTTTAGGTATCAAAAAAAGCGAAATTTTTAAATCAATTACCTGAAACATTTTGTTTTAAAATTACTTTATTTTCAAAAATAGAAAGATAGGACTCTTCTGTAGGACAAAATTACTGGGTGTTTTTAAGTTTTAAAACAAAACCTAACGATTCAACTATCAAAACGTAATGCGTTTTAGTGATGTCATTTACTAAATTATGTTCGTCGAAAAAAAGTCCCGAATTTAGATGTTTCTTATCGCCATTTTGGTACTGCATAACTGTTATATCGCGCAAAGTGTTCCCGCCTTCAAGCCATTCCTTAATTGTATTAATTTCTTCATCCCTTACAATGGCATGCCTACCTAGCCAAAATAAATATTTTACAACTCCAGAAGAATGAAATGCAAGTTTCCTATTTTTTTCCGCCGTTTGGATAAATATATGAGTGCTAAATAATGGAACTTCTATATTTACTTTATTATTTATACTTTGGTCCGTTTTTTTTATCATTGGACAGTAGCATTTTAATCCCAGTTGGCTTAACTGATCCGCAACTTTTTTTTCCCACTTAGGCTTTGTGCAAACTATATACCAGTTCATAATCGAAATTTATTACTTTATTTCCCTATTTATATCATCAAATATTATAATTTTTGTGCAAACATAATCTGTAGTCAATGTTTACACAAATGTAAAATTAGTTCAACGCACGTTAATGTCCCGCGTTGAAAATGTTATTTTGTCCTAATTAAGGATTTTTAGCAACTATTTATTTGTTTTAATTTTTTTTAACTGTACTACTTTTGTATCTCAAATTCGTCACAAGGGGATGAAACTTTTGGTTTAAAATCAAAGACTACAATTTATTATCAAATATTTTTCTTCTAATTTGGATAGTCAAAAATGTAACTATCAGTGGGGTACCCGTGATTTATTTATAAAGTAATAGCATGTAAACTTAGAAATATTTGTGACATTGTTCTGGTCGTAATCAAATGTCGATAAAACGTCTAGATGAATAAAATGATAAATTTTAATACTTTCAATGACAACAATGCCTTTTTTTATTAGTTGTAATGCATTTTAAAAATCTGACTAAACTGAATATTTACGCTTTATTTTTTATGTAAGTAAGATCAAATCATATTTTTTTATTTGATAAAATGAAAATCTAAATTAATTATGCATCTCTTTTTATTTTAAAACACGTACAATGATTGATAAAAATGCCAAAATTTATATTGCTGGACATAATGGAATGGTCGGAAGCGCAATTTGGAGAGCACTAATCAAAAAAGGCTATCGAAATCTTATTGGTTCTTCTAGTGCAATATTAGATTTAAGAAATCAAAAAGCAGTTCAAGAATTTTTCGACGAAACAAAGCCAGAAGTAATAATTGATGCTGCAGCAAAAGTGGGAGGTATTCTAGCGAATAAAAATTTTCCATATGAATTTTTAATAGAAAACATGCAAATTCAAAATAACCTGATCAACGAAGCTCTTAGGCTAGATGTCGAAAAATTTATTTTTCTGGGGAGTTCGTGCATTTATCCGAAATTGGCGCCGCAGCCTTTAAAAGAAGAGTATTTACTAACAGCATCACTAGAACCGACCAATGAGTGGTATGCCTTGGCAAAAATAACTGGTGTGAAATTATGTGAAGCTATACGTAAACAGTACGGCAAAGATTATATTAGTTTAATGCCAACTAATTTATATGGATCTCATGACAATTTTGATTTAAATAGTTCCCATGTATTACCGGCTATGATACGTAAATTTCATGAAGCCAAACAAAAAAATAATGCGGCAGTAGTTCTTTGGGGAACTGGCACGCCTTTGCGAGAATTTTTATTTGTAGATGATCTAGCCGAAGCAGTTGTTTGTGTTTTGGAAAAAAAACTTCCTGACACTCTTTATAACATTGGAACAGGAGAAGATATCACCATCAAAGATTTAGCAAATATAATTCAGAAAATAGTGGGTCATACTGGTGACGTTATCTGGGACAAAAGTAAACCTGACGGTACACCAAGAAAATTGATGGATGTTTCAAAAATGCATAACATTGGATGGAAGCATCAAGTGGATTTAGAAAATGGAATCCAAAAAACCTACAATTGGTTTTTAGAAAATATTGAAAATTACAAACAAAAGCATTAATATTTTTTTAATCGATAATTGGAATCAGCTGATAAAATTTTGAGCGTTTGCAATTTATCTCTTATGATTTAATTTATTATGACAATACTAAAAAAAACAGCTTTTATTACGGGAGTAACAGGGCAGGATGGAGCCTACTTAAGTGAATTTCTATTAAAGAAAGGGTATATCGTCCATGGATTAAAAAGGCGTTCTTCAAAATTTAATACAGATCGTATAGATCACTTATATCAAGATCCTCATGTGGAAAATAGAAATTTTATATTGCATTATGGAGATATGACTGATAGTACAAATTTGACTCGCTTAATTCAGGAAATTCAACCTGATGAAATATATAATTTGGCGGCAATGAGTCACGTAGCTGTTTCATTTGAAACGCCAGAATATACAGGTAATGCTGATGGATTAGGAACTTTACGCATCTTGGATGCAGTTCGATTTTTGGGTCTGGAAAAAAAAACTCGGATTTATCAAGCCTCTACCTCCGAGTTGTACGGCAAGGTACAGGAAGTACCACAGTCAGAAACAACTCCTTTTTATCCTCGCTCCCCTTACGCAGTAGCTAAGATGTATGCTTTTTGGATTACTGTAAATTATAGAGAAGCTTATGGAATGTATGCATGTAACGGAATTTTATTTAATCATGAATCACCCATTCGTGGGGAAACCTTTGTCACTCGAAAAATTACGAGAGCTGCTTCAAGAATAGCGTTAGGTTTACAAGATAAATTGTATTTAGGTAATTTAGACGCTAAACGGGACTGGGGTCATGCCAAAGATTATGTTCGAATGATGTGGATGATTTTGCAAGCAGATGAAGCAGAGGACTGGGTAATTGCAACCGGAACAACTACTCCTGTTCGCGAATTTGTGCGCATGAGTTTTGCTGAAGTTGGCGTTGAATTGACATTCACAGGCGAAGGTAAAGATGAAAAAGGATTTGTGAAATCGTGCAGTAATCCAGAATTCCAACTTCCAATTGGTAAAGAAATTTTAGCTGTAGACCCAAAATATTTCAGACCCACTGAGGTTGATTTGCTAATAGGTGATCCAACAAAAGCGAGAGAAAAATTAGGATGGGAATGTCAGTATGATTTGGCTGATCTTGTTAAAGATATGATGAAATCCGATTTGTCGTTAATGCAAAAAGACCAATATTTAAAACAAGGAGGTTATACTACATTAAACTATTATGAGTAATTGCTAGAATTTTAGTGTTCAGTATTCTATCGGGGTAAAAAAATGATATTGATAGTTGCCCGAAGGTAGAAGTTGTGCAATGTCATTACTATTAATAAATTAAAAAAATTTGAAGTTGCGAAAGCTATGCTGTAAAAAAAACACTAAACATTATTTACAATTAGCAAAATTTAATTTTAAAACTAAACCAGCTGGTTCATATTACAAGATGGTACGCGAAGACCAATTACATCAAAGGGCTGTGCCTTTAAAAGACATTACTAATAAAAGGGAGTTGGCTGCTGTTTACGCAGCTGTAAACTGGAAATTATAATAATAGTATAAGTACTGATATAACGTTTTGATAATTGGACTAATAATAACTTTTATATTTTTTGAAA
>Ga0105045_10003198_pt1 | contig 14016 bp, 12 predicted proteins | sample MAT02_FD_78089 | JGI IMG/M metagenome (GOLD analysis project Ga0105045, IMG submission 78089) | Freshwater microbial communities from Lake Fryxell liftoff mats and glacier meltwater in Antarctica - MAT-02 (megahit assembly) | ecosystem: Environmental > Aquatic > Freshwater > Ice > Liftoff...
CGATGGTGGGGTTGGCGAAGGCCGGGTGTTCGCGCAAGGCCATGGCGTAAAACAAGGCGAGCAACGACTTGCCCGAGCCTTGGGTGAACCACACCACGCCGCCACGCCCGTCCTTGCGGTTCAACAGCGCGTCCAGGGCCCGCGCCAGCGCCTTCTTGACGCCGTGGTATTGGTGCCACTGGGCAATGATCTTGAAGGTGGCGCCGCCGTCCGCGCCACCGAAGGCCACGAAGCCGCGGAAGAAGTCGAGTAGGGTGGCGGGCTGCAGCAGCCCCTGGATCAGCACATCAAGCTCAAGCTGCCCCTTGCCGACCTTTTTGCCGTCCAGGAGGCGCCAACGGGCATGGCGGGTCAGGTCGGCTGTGACCGAGCCGTAGCGGGCCACCGTCCCGTCGGAGATGATGTTGAAGAGGTTGAACCAGAACAGCTGCGGGATGTCGGCCTTGTAGGTCTGAATCTGGTTGTAGGCCGACTCGATGTCGGCGTTGATGTCGGCCGGGTTCTTGAGTTCGACGACGACCAGGGGCAGCCCGTTGACGAAGATGACGATGTCGGGGCGGCGGATCTTCTGGCCCTGAACCGTGAGCTGGCGCACGGCCAGAAAATCGTTGGTGCCGACGAAGTCGATGACCTGAGCCCGCAGCGTCGCCGGCGTGCCGTCGGCGCCGATGCGCGTGATGGGCACGCCATCGCGGATCCAGTCGTGCAGCTCCTTGTTGCCGTCGATGATCGACTGGTTCGAGTACGTCGCCAGGCGGGACACAGCATCGTCGACTTCGGCAGCGGTCAGGTCTGGGTTCAAGCGCGCAACGGCCGGGCGAAGCCTCGTCGTCAGCACCACCTCAGAGAACTTGGCCCGGGCCTCTTGTGCTCCGCCCAGCGACACGTCGTCGCCGTGCAGACACTCGTAGCCGTGGGCGGCCAGCCATTCCAGGCAGGCGTCTTCGAGGTGGTTTTCGGTCATGCTGCGGGTTCTCCAACGAACTCCTCGATGAGTGCTTTGGCTTCGGGGATGCGAAGCTTTCCGGAGATCAAGCGGGGGAGGAGGGTGTCGCGAAGCTCGGCGAGCGTTTTGATCTCGTCCAGGTTTGCATCAATCGAAGCTCGAATTGGGCTTACGACATCGTCAAAGGCAGCAATCGAAGTCTCTGGAGCCAGAGCAAAAGTCAGTCGATAGACATTATTCCGATTCAACCCCGGCACAGCTGCGTCTGTGTTCATTTCTTCAAGGCCAAGTGTCTTGAACAAGTAGTAGATGAAAGTCAGCGGCTTTTCTGACTTCACGAAGAAGACGGTGTCAATTGCGAAGAATGAACCGGATTCCCAGTACACGGTGCCGACCGTTCCCTTTCTCCCAACGATGATTCCCGGGCCATCGACCAACTTGTTGTTGTGAGTGCCCGTGATTCCACCGGAACCATACACAGGGACATCACCATCGACGCGGTCCGATGCCTTCAGAGCCTTCCCATATGCCAGTTCGACAAACTCGTCGATCCGACGATGCCTCCAGCCTCGAGGAATTGCCCCCAACGCCGACGCCTCAAACGCATTCGGAAACAACGCCGCCGTAGCTTCGTCCATGCCTTCGGGGGCGAGGCCCTTCGCTTTCGCGTGAACCGGGTCGAAGTCGATGAACCAGCTCTTAAAGATGGCCTGGGCGATGGCATCGAAGGTGGCGTTGGTCTGGCGGAGGAGATCGATTTGGTCGTCGATTGTCCGCATCGCCGCGGCCACTTCAATTTGATGCCAAAGCGGTGGCAGATGCAGCGTGACCTTCCGTAGCTCGCTCTGCTTGATCCCCACCACAGTCGTACCACTTGCTCGACCAAGAAGTTGAGCTTGAACAGCCGCTGATTGCAGTAAGTAAAGGAGGTAGTCGTTATGAAGGAGACCAGTCTTTCCTCTCAAAGTCACAACTCTTTGGGCGAGTGCAACGGGCAGGCGCTCGATTCGGCCAACCTCACCTAAAGGTGCCTCAGTCGTCATGACTACATCACCCACCTGGGGAAGGCCGCGCGTCATCCATGCATCAAAGTCTTCTACTGCAATGAATTCCGTTGGAGGAGCGATCCGGCCGGCCTTGACGACCTTCGCAGTGATCAACGGAATGCCCGAGTCCACTTTTCGAGGAGTCTTTCCTCGGTAGTCGATTAGGGCTTCGACGCATTGGTCCAGCGTGTGTGCGTTGGTTTCAAACGGCATAGCCCATCCTGCTTAGCCGCTCGCGCATCTCTTGACGTAATTTTTCGCCTCGCGCCAGATGTTCAGCCAGTTGAGCGGTCAGAGCATCCATCTTGTATCCGAATGCGGTTTCCTCTTCTACCGTCTCTTCTGCCCCGACATATCGCCCAGGCGTCAGCACATGCCCGTGCTCTTTGATTTCATCGAGCGTCACTGACCGGCAGAACCCAGGAACGTCCGCGTAGACCTCGCCATCGCTGAACGCCGTCCCACGCCAACGGTGGTACGCCATGGCGAAGCGTTGCAGGTCGTCGTCGGTGAACTCGATCTGCGTGCGCGAAATCCGCCCCGATGCCGCCTTCCGCAGATCTAGGAACAGCACCTGGCCGCTGCGGTCTACCAAGCCGTTGACCCCCGCCCTCTTGTCCTTGGACAAGAACCACAGGCAGGCCGGAATCTGTGTGTTCGAAAACAGTTGACCCGGCATCGCCACCATGCACTCGACCACGTCGGCGTTGACCATGCTCTTGCGGATCTCGCCTTCGCCGGATTGCTGCGACGACATCGACCCGTTGGACAGCACGATGCCGGCGCGGCCGCGGTTCGACAGGCGCGCCAGCATGTGCTGCAGCCACGCGTAATTGGCGTTGCCCGCCGGCGGGATGCCGTGCACCCAGCGTGGGTCGTCGGTGAGTTTGTCGCCGTCCCAGTCCGAGATGTTGAACGGCGGATTGGCCAGGATGTAGTCGGCCCGCAGCGTCTTGTGCTGGTCGTTGGTGAACGTCGATCCGTAGGCCTGGCCGATGTCGCCATCCAGGCCGTGGACCGCCAGGTTCATCATGCACAGGCGCCGCGTCTGGGCCATGAGTTCTTGGCCGTAAACGGCCAGGTCGCCCTTCTTGCCCTTGGCCTGGTGAGCGTTCTTGAACTTCTGGGACTGCACGAACATGCCGCCCGAGCCACAGGCCGGGTCGTACAGCTTGCCCTTGAACGGCGCCAGGATTTCGACCAGCAGGTTCACGACGCTCTTGGGCGTGTAGAACTCGCCGGCGCGCGCCCCTTCGGCCATGGCGAAGCCGCCCAGGAAGTATTCGTAGACCTCGCCGAACACATCCCGGCTGCCGTGCGTCTTCGGGTCGAACTTCAGGCGGCCGATCTGGGCCATCAATTCGCCCAACTTGCCGGGCTCCAGCGCCAACCGAGAAAACTCTCGGTACAGCACGCCGTTGAGCGCGGGGTTCTCAAGTTCGATGTCGCGCATCGAGGCATCAAGCAACTGAGGCAGCGACGGCGCGCTGGCCATCTTCAGCAGCTCGCCGAATCGCGCCGCCTTGGGCACCCAGAAGACGTTGTCGGATTCGTAGAAGGTCTTGTCGGTGACGAAGGACTTCTCGGCTTCGGCGCGTGTCGCTTCGTCTTCGATGAAGAGGTCCGACTTCGGGTCGGCCAGGCGGCTTCGAATCACGTCGGCTTGGGCCTCAAAAAGGTCGGAGACGTACTTGAGGAAAACGAGGCCGAGGACGGGATACTTGTATTCGGCCGCGGACACGGAGCCGCGCAGCTTGTTGGCGGCGTCCCAGAGGGTCTTCTTGAATTCTTCGTTGGTCATCTGTGTGATGTACTGTGTTCTAGATCGGCCGCGAGTCAGGTGCTGCGATGTGCGTTGACGCCTGAGAAGGGCGGATTGCTGAGCAGGAAGTCAGCAAGCCCGTGGGCGCTGCCGCGAGCCTCAGCTTCGCCCGTCAGTTGGTCGATCACTCGCCTCGGCGTCACGTAGTGGCCTGCGGGAATCATCGAATTCGGTTGCTGGGTGTTTTGCGGAGTCGTGGTCATTGAGCGCCTCTCTGTACTGTTTCGATCAATCGGCGTGCGACCTTGCCAGGCTGCACGCTTCGGTTGGTTGAAGGGCCTTTAGCCCATTGGCCTGCGGCGGGTCCGGAAGCTTGTTCGATGGGCTTGGTCACTGGGTTCTTGCGCATGGATGCCATACGATGTCAGCGCTCAGTCAGCGCTCAGTCAGCGCTCAGTCAGCGCGCAGTCAGCGCTCCGTCCGCGCGGTGCGGGGCTTGCGCTGTCGTGATGTAAGTTGCGGCGTTGCAGGCGCCTTGGATGATGGTTCTGCCGACTTGGGCGTTTTTGCCGTCGGCAGCCGACCGGCCTTCATCGCAGCCGAACGCTCCGGCTGCGCTGCCCGTGTACGGCCAGACTCGAAGTTGCTTGTGTCGACCTGGAAGTGGTGGCAACCCAAGCGAGCCAGGAAACCAGCCAAGGTTGACAGCGATGCGAACACGCGGACCTGGTCGTGCGCGTTAGCCAGCAGCGCCTGGCCGTCGCCGAAGTTGATCTCGACGACGAAGTGGCCAGTCCGCCCCACGGCAGCGATGCCGGTGGGCACTTTTACTGCGATCAACGCCCGCAGGGGCGCTTCCTGGAGGAGCGCTGGCGCGGGCCGTGGCTGATCCGCGTGTCCTTCAGTGCTGGGGTTGTTTATCGACATCCAGCCAGTATGACGTGTTTTATAAGAACCGTAGCGTGATTAGGCGGCCTCAAAGCTGGTTCACTGCATCTTCAACTATGGACTCTCCGTTTCGAGAAACGGATCGCTCGGCGGTTTGGTGAACCCGTGCGCCTTGGTTTCGATCGCGTCGTCTCATCCGATACCAGTCGTTGCGAGGTAAGTGCTTGTCGCCGTTGGACATACTTTTTCATGAATGTCCGTAAAAGCGGTTTCAGCCTCGGCGCTCATCATGGCTTTGGGCAGCACACCAAACGCGGTGGCTCAACGCGTGCAGCCATACGCCGTGCTTGGACCCATCTTTTGTTCTTGCTCCCTGCTGGTTGCAGGCTCGGGTACCGCAAGTACGGCGATCGCTACCTTGGTGCGTTCGCCTACCGATTCAACCGACGCTTCGACCTCACCGACTTGGTCGTGCGGCTCGTCGTGGATGTCAGTCGCGGCATGACCACACCAGAGCGCGTCATTCGACATGCTTAGTTTTGTTTCGAATCAGGTCGAAGAATCCGCTGTGCGGAGTCGCTGCAGCCGCCGATACTTGCCGTGCTGGCGCCGCATTGAGCCTTTTTCCAAGAGGCACGGTCTTTTAGGTGTGGCGGAGGCACGGCGGGCCCTGCGAAGGCCGCTTGATGCGGCTATGGCACCGACCGTCGCTGTTTTGGGCGCCAGCGGGAATGGCCGGGCGTGCCTCGCTTAGACATCAGCCAGGTTGCGCTGTGATAACCGGCGGACAATCCTCAAAGTGTTTGTACGACTGCTCAATGAGGGCGACGAGGGCCTCGTGCGGCGTCAGCCGGGCGAGCAGCCTGGCCGCCCATGTGGAGCATGCCGTTCGAGCTCTTAAGCAAATCGGTGGCCAGCTTGACTGGGAAGCCATCAAAAATTCGACTGATTGGATGCAGACCGCCATGAACGAAGGAGTTCATCGCGGTCCAGTGATGCTCCCGGATCTCTCGCAGGGGAATCACCAGGCCGCGCAACAAAGCTTCGGACTGCGCCCGCAAGAGCACGCAGGCCGAGTTCGGTGCCCCAGCGGCGAACAGCGCGCGCATCGCATGGGCGTGTTCGAAGCTCAGTGCTGCGGCGCTTCCCGCCGCCTCGGGACGCCGACCCCGCGCGAGCGAAAAAGAATGTCGTTTAGCGCCTCCATGTTGGGATGCTACTGGCTGACTTGCGCCGCTCACGGCTGGCCGCATGGCCTCGCTGCTTCTGCCCAGTACAGCCTCAGCTGCTTTGAATACTTTGGCAGCACCGGAGGCAGCAGCTGTTCCAGGCGCGACGGTGCGTAGCGTTCCAAACATCGGACCGCCGACGTTTGGGCGCGTATAACCGTGGACCGCAGATCTGCAGGGTGTGTACGGACATGGTGCGCGAGCGATCGCTCCGCCGCCTCGGCTCGCACCATGGCAATGCAGCGGCGCCAGTGCGAGCCAAGCTCTGGATCCTTCTTCAGCCACAAGGTCACCTCACTTAAGTTCATGCCGGCCTCGCACGCAGCCCCACGCGCGCTCACGCCCTTCGCCAGGGCTGCGTACAGAGGGTCGGGTGCGCGACTGAATCGCCTGCAACGGCCTTCCTCGAACAGTGAAAGCTGAGGCGTGCGCTGGAACGCTAGCGCATGGTCGACATCTAGTTCGCCAGGAGGCTCGAGGCCGAAGTTCACTCGGCCGCCGGCCTCGCCAGATATCCCCTTCTCGAGTTCGGGGTCTAGGTGTGTGGCACGGCATGCAGAGCCCGGCGGGAGCGAACTCGCAAGGAGCAGCGCCCATCGGAGAGGCTGAGAGAAGTCACCGCCGGAGGTCGCCTTCGCCACCCAGGCAGGGTCGACGAAGCGCCTGAAGTGGGGCAGCGCGCTGCTCGCCAGCGGCTGCGCCACGCGAGTGTGGATCGCCTGCTGCTCGGCAGCGTCGATGCGGGATTCCATCTTCAGCAGACCGAGCCTGCGCAGCCGGGCCCGCACCATGATCGCGAGCGTGGACGGCCAAAGCGACCAGTGGGTCGCACACCACAGAACCGCCACCGCCACCAGATTGAGCGCCTCCAGCGCCCGACCGTCCACCGCAATGTCCTGAAAGGCATCGTCCGGCTGTTGCGCGAGCCACCATCGCGAGACCTTGCTGTGCGAGAGGGGTAGCCATTGCAGCGGACGACCGTGCCAAGGGCAGGCCCAGACACCAGCGAACTGATGCGCCGTCCGCCACCACGTCACCCCGCCGCGATTCAGATCGGCGGCGGCACAGTCCGGGCACCGTCTGAGCACGAGTCCCGTGGTCTCCTCGCACCGTCGAGTCCCGAGCATCCCGCGCAGCGTCGGCGAGTAGACGGCCGCTCGAACGGTCTTCACGACACCGGTTCGACGGGCGGCGAGCATGAAGGGAAGCACGGCGCCATGCGCCGTGCGGCTGCGCACTGCCATCTCGTCGATCGGTAGGCAACCAGCTGGGCCGCCGTACGCTTGCTCGAGGCCAGCCAGGCCAACCAGCACTTCGTGCTGGGTGCTGCCCCGATGGTGACCCAGCAGCTGAAGCGAAACGTCACGCGCACCGATCGTGCTGCCGTTGGCGATGCGGGCGCACAGGCTGTACATCGTCTCGCCAGGCAGCGCAGGAGGCAGGAACAGACCCACGGCCTGAGAGGGCGCCTCGTTGACGGCGCTCGGACCCTTCAAGCCTGCCCCGCTGCTGCACGCAGGAGGCGCCGACTTTGCAAGCTGGTCGCCTGTCGGCCTGTCGACCTTTTCCAGGGTTTGATCACGACTTGGATACATACAGGCCCGCCAGATGTGTTTGATATGTATCCAGTAACGGGAGTCCGCTGCCAGAATACCTTATAGAAAACAACGACTTATCAATATAGTTGACCCGTTCTAGGCACAGATGTCGATGCTGTAGGGTCAGAAGACAATGTAAACTTTATTCTTACCAATCAACGACTTAAACGCAAAATACGCGTTATTAAAACTCCGAATCTTGGTCGTCTTGCCCACATTGGATCGCGAATCTGGACCAGAATCTTGAAAATCAAGTTAATGGTGGATCAAGATGAACGAGAAATTCCGTAGATACTCTGATGCTGGGCGCATCAGGCCGGTTCAGCGGCTGGCCGATTGGCATCGGAAACTGCAACCTCTTATGCCCGGCGGCGACGGATTCGCTGACGCCTCTGGAGTGCGGCCGTGACTCGCGGGAAGAACGGGTCCCACCTCGACCTCGCGCGCCTGCTCCGCACCAAGGAGCGCCAGGACACATTGAGATGGGGCCCCAACTACGTGCCAGCCATTCGGGCGGTACGGGGAGAGGCCCCCCCCCGATCGGGATGCGGCACGCTGCCGTCCGTATCGCTGCAACGGGACATCCACGCGCTGTCTTGGCCGGAAAAGGTCGCGTTCTCGCTCGCCCTGTACGCCAAGCCGCTGGAGATGCATGAGCAGCATGTCTACTACTCGACGCCGACCCTGAACCCGCTCGCGTTTCACTCGGCGTACGCCAACCTGTCGTGGTCCAAGACCGATGGCACATTCGCGCTTTCCGAACAGCTGGGTGTCGCCCGCTTTCACCCGAAGGTGTGGAAGCCGATGTCCAGGTTGGTCGACACCGGCGGCGAGGAACGGTTCGTCGACTCCCCGGATGGGGAGTGGCGCATCGGCTTCTATGTCGGGGATCTGATGCTGTACATGCGCGCCGCCGAGGCTGGTGGCCGCCCGTACATCCGACCGTGGGAAGTCAAGGAGTCGCAGGAGGACCACGGTAGACCAGGGGGGCCGGCCATCCGGCGACACCATGGGATTGAGGTCGAACGCGACGAGGCCAGGCGCCTGGTCTGCGCCGCCTACGCCGCGCAGCTCGGGACGACGGTGGCGAAGTTCTGCCTCGACGACGTGCCGAAGTCACTTCGGGCCTCAATGGTATCTTTGTGCCGTGCGCAGAGCTTCGACTTCACGCTGCCGGAGACAGCAGTGGTCGAACTGGTCGAAGCCTTCAACGCCGGCATCGGAAGCGACGTTCCTGCCAGGGCAATCGCGCGGGCTCTGCTCTCGTCCACGGATTCACTCGCGCAGGCCAAGATCCTGCTCGACCACGCTGTCTGGCAACGCAAGGTGCGTGTTGATCTGTTCGAGCCCCTGCAGTGGGACATGCCGTTGCTGCCTGAGCGCGAAGACGTTCTGGTGCGCTTCCACACCTTGTTCGCCCGGTGATCAAGGGGCCAGCGAATGACACCAGGACAGCAATACGAAGCGCGCATCGGGTTCGAGACACTGCAGGCCCAGGTCACGCATCACGTCGTGGCCGAGGACTCATTCAACTCGCGCGTGATCCTGGCCAGCTTCGGTGAGCTTGCGGGCTCCATCGCCATCCACGTCCTCGGTCTGTCGAGGTTCCGGGACGCTGTCGCAGAGAAGCTGATCCGGCTCTGCGCGGCCGACCAGATACAGCGCCTGCCGCCATGGCTGAAGAACCGAGCGGATGACTGCCTGAACTTCAGCCCGTCCCTTTACGGTGCAGATGAAGGAGGACTCTCCGACGACTCAATAGTCAGCGACCGCCACGGCCATGTGTTGGCGGCGGTGAACATCGCCACCAGCATCTTCGCCGAGCGCGACTTCCTTCGAGCGCTCAACCGATTGGCTCGAAGCAGGGGGCTCAATGAGACCCGCTTCCGAACCTGGGTCATCACCTACCTGGCCTTCGGCGGCAACCGGTGGACGCTGTTGCCGCCGACCTCCAGACGAGGCAAGTACAACCGCACGCCACTGGTTCCATCAGGGAAGCGCAAGGGTCGGCACGACCACCGAGGGCCAGGCTATGGATACGACGTCACCCCCGACATGCAGACGCTGATGCGATCGGGATTCATCAAACATGCGCGCATGGGCAAATGGTTGACCGATGTCTACGCTGACACACAGGTTCACGAGTTCGGGTGTAAGTGGGTTGAGAACGATCGGCATGAGACCTCGGTCATCCATCCTGAGGGGCACCCCTTTCCCACTTACGGGCAGTTCAAGTATTGGGTGATCAAGCTGCTCGGCCATGAGGTGGTATGGAGCACGCTTCTGGGCCAGCAGGGTTACCGGACGCGCTTCAAGGTCCCGAAGGGTGCCTACAGCGAAGGTCTGGTGGACCTGATGGAAATGGTCTACGCGGACGCCACGAGCTCCGACGAACACCCACGCAGTCATCTCACTAGCGAACCGCTGCCGCGCCTGAAGATCGTGAAGATCATCGATGGCATCTCAGGCATGACCGCCGGAGTTGGAATCACCGTCGGCGGAGAGAACACCTCGCTGTACAACCAGGCCAACGCGGTCATGGCATTGCCGAAGTCTGTCCTTGGCAGACTGCTGGGCATCACGATACGTGACGAAGAGTGGCCGGTAGCCCACCTTCCAAGGGCGTACACGACTGACCAGGGAGCGGGTTCAACGGACGACGTCCGTGACCGGATGCGCGCCGATGGGTACCAGGGGTCCCCCAACATGACACCGCCCTACACGCCGCAAAGCAACGCACCCGCCGAGGCCTCGAACAACGCGACGGCCCCGACGAGCGGCGCTCCCACCTTCCCTGTCAGCAGCAAGACCCCGGTGGAAATGGCTGTGGACGTTGTTCGCGAGATCATGGCCACGAACCGCTCGAAGTGCGTGGCTTCGAGGTTGACGCCGATCCAGGCCGGCGCCGGTATCACCAACCCGATACAGCTGTGGAATGACTATGCGAACAGGGGCCGCCAGGCCGGCTACGTGATGCACCCGCACGACGTCATCACAAAGTGGGTGCCACAGGTGAAATTCATCATCATGCAGGGGCAACTGACGCGACTCGGCGTGATTTACCGATCTGACGTGCTTCAGGACACCCCATATTTCCGGAAGGTCTTCCGGCACGAGGGCGCCGAGTTGGAAGGGTGGGCCTTCGACATCAGCAATCGCATCGAGTGGGTCCGCGTCGGTCGGGAACTCATCGAGGTGTCTCCCATTTCGGGCGTCCGCACACGCGAGTCCGAACGCGGGCTGAGTGCCCCGGAACTGCTGCAGCAGGACGAGGCCTTGGGAGCGGTTCGAGCGCGCGCACCGCAACTGCGCCGTGCAGAGGATGTGCGTGTGCGGTGTGAGTCCCTCGAGCACTCCGGGAAGAAATACAAGAGCCCGGCGCTACGCAAGGGCCGCCCCAAGATCCGGACGCCAGCTCACAAGCGGCAGGTCGCCGCGCTCAACAACTCCTGAGCCCCGTGCCCAGTCCAGACCCCCTTCATTACACCGGTGACAGCATGACCGCAGTTCAAACCTTCGCACTGCCCGGGCTCTCAGAGCGATTCGATCGCCTGACGAATGACGACGCGTTGCTGCGGGACTCGATGACCAGCCGCATGTCTGCGGTGGAAGGTCTGGACGCACTTCCTCGCTGGGCTGCCGCAGCGAAACTGCACGATCACCTTCGGAACGTCTTCGTGCCCGACGCGGAGTCGCTGGCTGTGGCGCAGCGCATTCTTGAAACGGGGTTGGGCTACGCGATCCACGCGTACCCGGACCTCGGTCACTACATTCGGGTGTCATGCTCGGACTCATACAGCCCGGAGCCCGAGCCGCCGACGTGGATCCTCACCGGCCTTGCCGGGGTGAGCAAGACGGCGACGATGAAAGCCCTTGACCGCGTCCTCAGCCCCGAGCTGACGTTCCAGGCCTCGATGCACACTCCGCTGCGACAGTTGCGCGGCGGAGTGTTCTTGAGTGTGCAAGGCAAGGCGACCAACAAGACCATGAACAGCCAACTCCGTAAGCAGCTGGGTCTGCCGGAGAGCGGAAGCGCACGCGACAGCGACCGCGATCGCAACGAGATACGTCGCGAGCTGTACCGCCAAGGCGCCCTGTTCATGGTCCTCGATGAGTCACAAGCGGTCGCCAACGGAGCCGTCGCGGGCGCGGCCTTTGTCAACCTTATCGCCTATCTGCGGAGCTTTGGCGTGCCTGTGATCGTGGTTGGCAATTACTCGATGTGCCACGGCATCCTGGCCCAGCATTCGCAAAACCGCCAGCGCCTGGTGGCAGAGTCATTCACCATGCACCAGGATCTTGCCGGCGATCCCGATTACGAAGCACACCTGCAGGCCTATGTCGATGCCTGCGGCGGGATGCTGGATATCAAGCCGAGTCATGACGCCATACGAGTGTGCGAGCTCACAGGCGGCGGAAGTCGCGCGCTGTTGAAGCTTGTCTGCATTGCTTACGTCGACGTCAGAAGTGCGGCGCGGCAAGGCGGATCGGTCACGGTCGACCTTTCCAGCCTGGAGCGTGCCTACGGCTCAAGCGGCTACTCGGACTTCCGCGACGAGATCGAGGAGCTTCGGAAATTTGCGCTGAGTCCGGGTCAACTGCGCAAGGACCTGAGAAACCCATTCGTGTCCATCGGAGAAGCCGCGATGAGTGCCAAGCGGGGGTCCGAGAAGCTGTACGCTGCGCAAATCGCCCGCGAGAAGCTGCTCGCCAGCCTGAGCGTGGCCGAAATTCGGAAGATCGCGAGCGGCGAAATGGATGCGCCACAGTTCCTGCCCTCGCCCCCCCGGCCGGGGGAATCCGCGGCGCCCCTGCTGGAACCAATTCGCAAGGCAGCGCCTGTGCGATCCAAGGGAGCGCGGCGACCTCCGCCGACCTTTCAGGATGCCATGCGAACCCGTGACGCCTTCTAAACGATGTTCTTCCCCCCACTTCACGACGAGCTCGAGTTCCTCACGGGCTATCGCGGTCGCCTCGCCGCGGCCCACGACTGCCGTTCGGTGACCGAACTGAATGCCGCCATCAGGAAGCATTCCGCAGCCGGGTGCGCGACAAGCGCCAGTGGCGTCCGATCAAGCGCCGCCCGCGATAGAGTCGACTTCGTCGGCACCGTGGCGGCCGCCCTGGGGTACCGCCAGGACTCCCTGCTTCTTGGGCACACGCTGTGGGGAATCTCGATGGCGTTTCGAGACTCCGGTCAGGGCTTGGCCGACGGTCCCGGCGCGATCTCCATTGAGAAGATGCCAATGCCGAGACTTCGAAACGCGCTGGTAGGGCTTTGCCAGAGTTGTATCAGGAGAGACCTGGAGAGCACGCACTTGTCGTTCTGGCGCCGCGATCACCAGGTGCCGGGGCGCTACCGCTGCGCCGACCACGGCGACGTTCTAAGGTTTGTTGACTGTCCGCCCCTGCTGACGCAGGCACCGCACGAGGTCATGGGTCGAGCTCGTCTACCGAACGAGCAAGCCATCATGTATGGCGACACCAGCGCTTCCGCTGCCATCACGGCGGACTTGCTTGAAGCCTTTCTTGGTGGCGCACGCGTTCGGCCTAGCCGCGAGGCAAGGCGTGCGCTTTGTGAGCAAGCGAAGTCGTACTTGGCTGTCAACAGCGCCTCGGGGGCCACCGCAAAACTCTCGACGATCTTCACGAGAGTGGTGCCACGCCCATGGATCAGTGACTTATTGCCTCGGATGAACTTTCGCGAAGGTGCTCTGGCCCTCGTGCAGAACGTCATAGAGCAAGACGGTCTGTCCAGATCAGCCTGCGCCTATGCGTTGGTCGCAGGTCAGGTTTGCGAGTCGTTCGAAGAAGCGGCATCAGTTCTCGGGCTGGACGCGCAGTAGGCGTGCACCGCCGTCGACAGGAACAGACTCGGTTTAGAAAATAGTCAAGGCGATAAGCAACCCGAGGCAACCAACTTCCAGAGTTGACGGGGTGGGGCATCAGGTGGGTCCCACGCGCGTGGATCCCCTCGGGTCGATGACGACGCTTTATCCTGAATCGTCCGAGGTTTGGATACAGCCCAGGCCCTGGATGCGGCGTCCAACTCCGTCATCACCCTGATCCATGCAGGCCACCTCGATGAGGCCGAGCAAGCCCCCCAAGAGCTGCTGGTTCGTTACCCCGAGGTGCACAATGGCTACGACCGGCTGGGCATGGTCCACGAGGCCCGCGGCCAGTTACGCGAGGCCGCCAACTGCTACCGCTTGGTGATCGAGGTCATGCGCGCCAATCCCGAGGACCACGACGCCGCGCTCTTTGACATCTTCCTTGATCTCATCGCCAAGCTCGAAGCCTCTGCTGCTGAGGCAGAACGTGCGGTCAACGACGCCGACCGGGCCGGTTGACGAACCTCGACGCCCAGTTGACATCTGCCCGCATCGCGAGCGGCTCGTCTACCCCGGCAACTCTCAGCGCGCCCTGTGATGGCGACCGGACAACATCCTTGTCGCGCCCCCACCGCCCGGCCGAGGGTTGAACCATGAATACATGGCGCAACCGGGGCGCCTCCGGCGGCCTGGCAGGGGCCTTGATTTAAAGAAGA
>Ga0105045_10003200_pt1 | contig 14013 bp, 7 predicted proteins | sample MAT02_FD_78089 | JGI IMG/M metagenome (GOLD analysis project Ga0105045, IMG submission 78089) | Freshwater microbial communities from Lake Fryxell liftoff mats and glacier meltwater in Antarctica - MAT-02 (megahit assembly) | ecosystem: Environmental > Aquatic > Freshwater > Ice > Liftoff...
CTTAGCTGCGCAGAAAAATGCTGGCTGAGGTACAGCACGGCGTTGCAGAGATAGGTTCCTGCATGGTGTGAGATTTCTGCCGGGATACGATTTTGCAATAATCTTTCTCTGATTTTTGTCAGCGGGATCTGAGTGACGTAGGCATCCGGTGCGTCACAAACCAGCGGCGTGCCATCGGTCCGCAGGTTGAGGCCGGTCGATTCCAGCCGGAGCACCGGCGAGCCAGGGGCTTGGCCGAGATGGATCGCGAAGTCGTAACCTTCCAACAAATCTTTACGCAGGCGGTCGCTGGCCGTTTGTAGGTGGACAGGGTATCGCCTTGTCACGACTTGTGATTGGGATTCAAACCAACGTGTCAGCTCGATGATGGCCAGCCAGCTACTGTTCTCCGTCCAAGTATCGTAAGGCTCAAACGCGGTCAGCAAAAATTTCGTCATCTAAGTTGCAATCTCGTCACGGTACCGCTCAAGCAATCGAACGGCATCGCCAATCTCGCGAAACTGCCGCTCGGGATCCTCAGGAATCTCCCTTTCAATGGTCAGCGGTCCTTCGTAATTGATTTCGCGAAGCGTTTGCAGGTACGCCTTGATATCGACGGCACCTTGTCCCAGCGGAACCTCACGCCCCCAGGTTACACCAGGTTGGTCGCTCCACGTTGCATCTTTGCAATGGACGCTTCGCACCCAAGGAGCAAGTTGCCGGAGGGCGTCGAGTGGTTGCCCCATGCCGTACAAAATCATGTTCGCCGGATCAAAATTGATTCGGAGGTTGGTCCGATCACAATCGTGAATAAAGGCGATCAAGTCCTCGGCGGTTTCTTGGCCGGTTTCGAGGTGCAGATACTGGTCGTTCGCGGTGCAATGATCACACAATGTTTGTGTCACTTCGACAATCCTGGCGCGATCAGGGTCATTTCGATCGTGGGGAACGACGCCAATGTGCAACGCAACCGTGTCGCAGCCAAGTCCGCGAGTGAAGTCGCTGATTTCAATCATTTCAGCCAGGCGCGAGGCACGTGTGGTGGGCGGCACCAGTCCGATAGTGCGTCCAACGGTGGGAATGTCTGCGTAACTTTCACCTTCAAAGCCACCAAAAACGGCGGTCACTTCAACGCCCATTTCCTTCATCTGCGTTCGCAGTCTTTCGATATTCGCAGTGGTTCTTGAGCCTTGATGCGGGGCATGCAACTGAATCGTCGGCACACCAATGCGCTTGATAACGTCCCACGAAACCCCCAGCCCAGCGTCAACGGAGGCGAACACACCGATCGGATTCATAGAATTAACCAACTCAAATGGAAAGGAGAAACGGTTTTTAGATTGCCCATCATTTTATGGCATTTTCCCGTCTTCGCCAATCATAGCAAAAAACCGCACTGCGAATGGGGCGGGAGCCCTGATCGAGGTGCGGTATGCGAGAGTGGAACGATTGTCCCAATCGTTTTCAGGCTGGAGCAATTGGGACAATTGCTCTACTTTGGCTCTATTGATTTGGATCAAAGCCGGTTTGGGCGATTTCCTCTTCTTCCTGGATAATGATTCGAGGCGTCACCATCAACATCAGGCTGCGGGCATCACGACCGATCGCAACATTGCGGAACAAGCGACTGATGTAGGGGATTTTGCTGAGGATTGGTACACCTCGCTCGCTCCGACCTTCGGACAATCGCTTGATACCGCCGAGCAAAATCGTGCCGCCATCGGGAACACTGACCGTTGTGCCGACGGTTGTGAAGGCAAATGTTGGCAACTGCACCGTGGTGCCATCGACAAATTCGTCCTCGTTGTTGTTCTCGATCGGTTCGCCGGTGGTTGGATCGCGTTGAATGTTGGCGGTTGTACGCCGACGTCGGCCTTCGTAAGTAAACGTGTTGACTTCGCCGATCTGGCTGAAGAACGGAAGGAGCGTCATCCGAACGAAACGCTTGTCATCGCTAACAATCGCTTGAACGTTGAGCTGGGTGCCTTCATTGAGCACGACGATGACAGGCTGCTGTGCAACGGCGAAGTCACCGACGACGGGAATAATGCTTGTTACGAACGGACGCTGCGTGACGTCTGCGATGTTAGCGAGTTGTCCATCGAACAACGTTACCTTTGGAGCTTGAAGCACATTGTTACGCGTATCCCCTTGAGCTGCCTGAAGGAAGAAGAACGCTTCGATGTCGCTCAAAATCGCAAACCCGATCGTTGAACCTGAATTCGCATCGGGAAGACCGAATGCGGGTGCCACACCAAAGTTGTTGGTCAACTTGATGTCGAAGTCTTGGGTTGGGAGTTGATTCGATCCAATACCGACCGTAACACTTGGCCCCTGATCTTCCGGGGGCGCGTCATTGACGTTGTCATCGATCGACACATCGAAATCGACACCGATTCGCTCAAAGAACGAATCGCTGAGCGTGATGAAACGGACTTCGATTGTGATCTGCAAGTTTTGCAGACGACGAAGCGACTCTAACAACTCCGCGATTTGATCATGCACTTCACTCGTTGTGCTGATAACCAAGCTCAAGTTCTGAGGGTACTGCATCATGGTGCTGGGCCCGCCGAGCGTATCCCATGTATCGGGTGCTATCGTTGTCTGAATCAACAGAATCAGCGAAGTGAAATCTGCGAGCCCACCCCCACCGCGACCACCCGGCGCATTGCCAGGTCCAAAGCTGTTGCTTGCGCCCATGCCGCTGTACTGCCCCAACATGTTTGGGTTCATCGATTGCAAAGCGTTGGCGCTTTGGCCGCGATTGGCTAGACCGGATACTGATACCGGCATGATCTGCACATCGGGTTGATTGGTAAGCATCTGGTGTGCTGCTCGCAATGCACCCGACAAACCATCGTCGTAGCTTGAAGCAAAGTTTGGAATCGGCGTCACCAAATCGGTGACGCGATACGTTTTCGGCCAAACCATGCTTCTCTTGGCTTCCACGCTGGTAATATTGAGTACATCATTCTCAATCACATAGGTCAACTCATAGGGGGAGAGTATTAGGTTCAACGCCGCTTCGAGCCGAACTGGATTGGCTAGTTCGAGCGTCACGGGTGAATCACTGGTGACTCGCATTTCCGCCATGGCTCTGGAGTCCATCACGATGGGAATGTTAGTAACGGCGGCCAAGTCCTGAATGACTTCGGCGATCGGACGATCTTTGTAGTTGATATCGACGGTCGTTGTGAGCTTTCGCTTGATCTCTTGCTCGGCGGGGCTGTAACGGTTGTCCTTGTCTCGGCCCTCCAGACGTCGATTTGTCAGCTCGCCCCAGGTGCGTGCATCGGCAAAAATGAGGTCCCTGGCGGGATCCATAGCCGTTCCGGCGCGATCAACTTCCATTAGGCTTTTGATGAAGTTATCTTCTTTTAACGCCGCGATGTCTCCGTTTGTTTCATTCCTTGTCCCCATGCGACTGTTGTGAAACATCTGCTTGGCGATGGAAGAACCCGGACTAAGTTCGCTGACTTTCTTGGCAACAACTTCCGCTTCCGCGAAACGGCGTTCCTGCATTAAGTCTTGGAACGTTTCAACAAGGCTTGCGATTTCTCCATCGACACGCTTCTTGTTTGTCCCGTCATTAACTAACTCCGCCGTCACCGCCTCGTTGGCTAGGTCAAGATCAATCTTGCCGCGATTCTCCTCGACATAGCGCCGTTGTGCATCGATCGCTTTATCGACCATCGTGAGCATGCTGGCCGTAGCTGCGCTGTCGAGCTTTGAGTCTGACACCTTGCGACGAAGCCTCTCCAATCGATCCGATGCTTCCAACGGTCTGCTTGACTGCATCGCGTTGACCGATGACAGTTCAGCCACCACGTCACGATACACCTTACGCGTTTCGGCTTGGGACTCTAAGTCCGCTTGTTGAATGGGCGTAAGCGTTTCACCAGGCTTTCCGGAGCCGACAGCAGGCAGCCGACCGGGTTGCATCAGTGTCAGTTTTTCCTTGAGCTGGTTTCGTGTTGCCAAGTCCATGGTGGCCTGGTACTTCCAGGCCTCCGCAAACAATTCGCGCGCTCTTGCACTGTTGCCGGTTGAAAGCGCTTCGATACCTTCTCGGTAGAGTGCTTCGCCTTGATTGGTGCTAGGTAACGGCTCTAACGCCTGCACCTGTTGAACGGTTTGAACTTTCGTTTTGTCGGCTGCTGCATTGAATATTGAATTGACAACGTCCCCGCCTTGCAAAGCCATATCGCCAGCAGGTAGCACGCCGCCGACTTGCTGGATCATACCGGGCGCAACTTGTGGACCAGTGCCTTGTGGAGAGAGACCCTGCCGACGCGCGGCCGAATCCACATCCAATGTCAATTGCCAAACTCGCGGTTCGCCTGGTGCGTATTCGCTTTCGGGAACTCCAAGCAACTCGGCCTCGGAGGCGAAGCGTTTGGCCGCAGCGATATCACCACGGTCAAGGGACGCACGCCCATTGGCCAGTAGTCGAAGTGCATCCAATTTTCTCGTGGCGATCCCGCTCGCTTGAACGGGCGTTGCACCGAATGGAAATACCATTGGTTGGGGAACTGCCGGTGCCGAAGCAATGGCGTCTGCCGAAGAGGCAGTGGCACCTGAAGCTGCCGTTCCGGCTGGTGGCGCGCTCGGAGGCTGATCAAGCAATGCCGCGTCAAAGCCGATCAGTGTCAGTTTCTGTCGGAATGATTTCACGCTTGGCTGCAAGCCAGGAACTGCTTGAGCGTTGACTTTCGCACGGCGGTACAACTCAACCGCTTCGCGATAATCTTTCGCGTCAACGGCTAGCTGCGCTCGCCGCAACAGATCGTTGGTGGCAGCTGTGCGTGCATCTTGCGGTAACGCAAGGTTACCCCCAGGTGCAGCGGCTGGCGTTTTGGTGGTTGTAGTTGTGGTTGGTGCTTGTGCGATCGATCGCGACGGGGCGAGGATCGAAAATACCAACCCTGACCCGACGATAATCGGGATCAGACTTGTCCGCGACTTACGCCGCAAAGGACCAGTGGTAAGGTTCAACGCGACACTCCTTTTTCGCTGTTGATAGTTTGTCATGCTGTTCAGGCCTCATGCCTTTTTTAGCGGACCAATTTGTGTTGGCCCGTGTCGGTTGACCATTCCAAGGATCTAATACTTTAAATCCCACGCGGGCAATAAGACGCTATCACCGATGACAAATCCGTGTCATCGCAGTACAACGTCGTCGGGAACCTTTGCGGGCTGTGTTGGCGGGAATACGATCTCTCGCTCTTCTCGGTCAAGGGCAATTGGAGACTCGTCTTGACAGAAACGCAAATTTTCACATTCGGGGGATTTCATGACATTAAAAAGAATCTTGATGATCGTCGGCGATTACGTGGAGGACTACGAAGCGATGGTTCCGCTGCAGATTTTGCAGTGCGCGTCGCACGCGGTTGATGTCGTTTGTCCTGGAAAAAAGGCCGGCGACAGCGTGATCACGGCGATTCATGATTTCGACGGAGCACAGACATACAGCGAGAAACCCGGCCATCGCTTCGCCATCACGGCAGATTTCGATGAAATCGAGCCGAAAAACTACGATGCAATCGTGCTGCCCGGCGGGCGAGCTCCTGAATATCTGAGGCTCAATCCGCGAGTTCTCGACATCGTTCGCCATTTCAACTCATCGGCAAAGCCGATTGCGGCGATTTGTCACGGACCGCAGATCCTGGTCGCTGCCGGAATTTTGACTGGCCGCCAATGCAGTTGCTATCCCGCTTGCAGCCCCGAAATCACCGCCGCTGGCGGCACCTACATACCTCCGAGCCCCGGCATGGATTCAGTTCACGTCGAGGGCAACCTTTGCACGGCACCAGCTTGGCCTGCCCATCCGGCGTGGATGCGTGAGTTCTTGAAAATGCTCAGTTCATAACATCCCAGCGGTTACCATGCGAGTTTTGTTCCTCGGAGATATTGTCGGACGCCCTGGCTATGCGGCCGTGAAATTACACATGTCGTCGATCAGACTTGAACACGGCATCGATTTCGTCGTCGTGAACGCTGAAAATGCTGCCGATGGTTCGGGCTTAACGACGCAACAATTCAAGGGGCTGATCGAAGCGGGCGTCAATGCGATCACGATGGGCGATCACATTTACAAAAAGATTGAGCTTAAGCCGCTGTTAGAGCATGATCCTCGAATCGTCAAGCCAGCAAATTTCCCAGCTTCGTCGCCTGGTCGTCCATGGACGGTGTTGCAATCAACGCCAGCAAAAAAATCACAACCGATCGTTGACGTTGCGGTCGTCTCACTGTTGGGGCGAGTTTACATGCGTCCGGTTGATTGTCCCTTCGCGGCGATCGATCGCGTGCTCAGCGAGATACCCGCATCGGTAAAGGTTTGCATTGTCGATATTCACGCCGAGGCAACGAGCGATAAGCAATTGATGGGCTTTCATCTCGATGGTCGCGTCAGCGCCGTGTTGGGCACTCACACCCATGTTCCGACCGCTGACGCAAAGCTGCTTGCTGGCGGTACAGCCTATCAAACCGATGTCGGTATGACGGGACCTTATGACAGCGTGATAGGTCGAGATGTGCAACGCGTAATGATGACGACGATCAGCTTCGAACCGTGTCATTTTCACGTCGCAACCGGTGATGTGCGAATCTGCGGAGCGCTTGTCGATATTGATCCCATAACAGGCCACGCGACTGCGATCGAACGATTCGAACAACGTGTCAAAACAGAGTAGAACAATTGTCTCAATTGTTTTCTGAGAGTAGAACAATTGTCTCAATTGTTCTCTGAGAGATAGTGTTAGGGAAACTGCGGGGCGTCAGACGCCGGGTCGTTTCGACGATCTTACGGTGGCTTTTCGCGCGTGGAAAACAATTGGGACAACTGTTTTACTCTGAACTAGTTTGTTTTAAGCTGCCGCAAGTCTTAAAGTGAAACCCAGCCTGGACGCCCTGGTCGTGTGCCCCGGCGGCGATGGGACGCCGTCAGCGCCGGCATCACGAGCAACTGCTCTGCCACAGCGATCAGTGATCCGGGGTCGATCGGCTTGAACAAGCACCTTGTCACTGCCGATAGCGATTCTGTTTTTCTCTCTAGCCCCGCCCACTTTGAGTCGGCGATCAAAACGGCTGGCAGGTCCGCTTGGTCGTCACGCGAACGCAGGGCGAGCAACATCTCCAAGGCTGCGGGAGCGTCACTTGCGACATCGCAAACGACAAGGTCAATCGGTCCCATTGCCATTGCCGAGATCGCACCGTCGAGCGTTCTCGCACAAATGCAACCATAAGCCTGGCTGTCTAAAACGCCTGCAAGGGCAATCAGCGAGAGTGGATTGGGATCGACCACCAGCACGTTGGCTCGCGCTGGGTTGGCACGGTTACCGATCGAAAGCGAATCTGGCATGTTAACGAACCTCTAAATCATCTTGATCGGTCGCGATTAAATCGAAACTAGCCCCAATGCCCACTTCTCTACCCCTCAAATTCGGCCAAACTGTTGGCCCGACATGAGTGATAGCGTCGCTTCGTTGTTCGGTGCAATGCCGATCGAGGTTGCGGAAGTATGCCGCAGCGCTACAATCCGCACTTCCCCATTCCTTCCGCAGCCAACAATACGATGAACCAGCCGACTGCCGCCGCCCTATCCGCCGATGACCTTAAAGATCCCCGTGTCGCTCGCCGCGACAAATTGCGCCGAATCCAAGAACTTGGAATCGACCCCTGGGGCTCTCGATTCGACGATCGCTTGATGATCGGAACCGTTCGCGAAATGGCGAACCAAGTTAAGTTTCGCCTCGCGAGTGGGGAAGAAATCGACTTGCCCAGAATCGGCGAAAACGCTGACGACACGCCGGTTGATTTGCGCAAATGGCGAGGCGAGCAGGGCGAGGGTGAAGAGATCGGCCCCACGGTGCGAGTCGCCGGGCGGATCATGCTGTCGCGAGACAAGGGCAAGCTCGTCTTCATCACGCTACGCGATTGGACGGGTGAACTGCAAATTTTTGTCGGTCTCAATCAAGTCGGTGCAGAAAATTTCAAACTCGCCGGTTTGTTTGATCTCGGTGATTTGATCGGTGTCGATGGACGTCTGGGGAGGACGAATACCGGTGAGCTGACTGTCTTCGCCGAAAAGTTGACCTTCCTCACCAAGATGCTTGAACCCGCCCCGGATAAACACGCAGGCCTGACCGATCCAGACTTGCGGCAACGGATGCGATACGCTGACTTGGCGTTCAACGACGGGGTGATGAAAACGTTCTTGGACCGAACGGAAATCATTCGCTCGGTGCGCCGCACTTTGGACAAGCAGGGGTTCTGCGAAGTCGAAGGCCCGACGCTGCATACCATTGCCGGCGGCGCGGCAGCGAGACCTTTTCTCACGCATCATAACACGCTCGACATGCAGCTTGTCCTCCGCATCGCTCTTGAGCTCCATCTCAAACGGTTGATGGTCGGTGGCATCGAACGAGTTTATGAACTCGGACGCGTCTATCGCAACGAAGGCATCAGCCCCCGCCACAACCCCGAGTTCACGATGCTCGAAACGTACATGGCCTACGGCGACTATCGATCGATGATGGACTTGACCGAACAAATCATCACCGATGCGATCCAGGCAATCGGCGGCGGTTACAAGCGAATGTTCGGCGATGTCGAGATCGACTTCACGCCACCGTTTGCAAGAAAGACCTACGCCGAGCTATTTGAAACGGCGACTGGCGTTGACCCCGCCAACACCGAAGCGGTCATGGCGTTGGCAACCACGCTGCATATCGACACGAAGGGCAAGCACCCTGACGTCGTACGCAACGAAATCTTTGAAGAGAAAGTCGAAGACTCGCTGCATGGTCCGATCTTTGTCATCGACTACCCAGCAAGCATTTGCCCACTGACAAAACGCAAGGCGGACAATCCTGAAATCGCTGAACGTTTTGAAATGTTCATTTGCGGCATGGAGCTCGCGAACGCTTACACGGAGCTGAACGATCCTGATCTGCAAGAGACGCTGTTCAAGACACAGCTTGAGGGAATGGCAGAAGAAGACTCGATGGCGAAAATGGACAACGATTTTGTACGTGCCCTGCGTTACGGGATGCCACCCGCAGGCGGGCTCGGCATCGGAATCGATCGGCTGGTCATGTTATTAACCGGCCAAAAATCCATTCGCGATGTCGTCCTATTCCCGCTGCAACGACCTGAGTAAAAGTCGCTCGTCGCTCCGCGACGAAAGCGTTGAATCTCCTCAAGACCTTCCATCACAACGACCTCAATGCAATTTCGAACGGCACCTCACCGTAACGTCGCGGAGCGACGTACGACGTTGCTTTACGCTGCGACTAATTCGCGATGTTGCTGAGCATTGCTGATCCACTCGTGCATCTCGGCAAGGTCTGGATGCTTGCTACCGCGCAGGATCGCTTTCCCTTCTCGGCTACTTGCGATCGGATCAATCTGCTTGAGCAACCAAGACGCGTCGCACCCAGCAAGCTTCGCAGGATCCGTGATTCCAGCGGCAACCAGCAATTGTGCGTCATGACCGCGAAGCATCGGTACCCGGCAAACAAGTGTTGCTTGATGTTGCCACTGACGAACCAAGTCAGCATCGACCTTCGCCACCTTGAGAGCATCAGCGATCGAACTTGCCGATCGATTCAACAAATCTGCCACCGTCTTCACGCCGATACGATGCAAACGTTCCGCCATGCGAGGCCCGATCGACGGCCCCGCCTCGACATCACTGGAGCGATGCAAATAAAACTCGGGGGTTACACTAGCACCTTTGTCCGCCTTGCGTGGCGAACGGGTCGCTGGTCGTTGAGCCTCTGGTGGTGAACTGACGCGTGCTGGCTGCTCTCGAGGTTGAAATTCTCGAGGCTTTTGATCACGTATTTCTTGCGAACGAAGTTCTCGCACTGGCTCCGCTCGCCGTTCGGGCCGGCGGATTTCGGCAAATCGTGACGTTGTTTGCGAAGGAACGGGACGCGAAGGTTCTGGTCGCACAGGAACGGGGCGCCTCGCTTCTGGTCGCGAAGTCTCTGGCCGACTTTCACAGACTTTGCTTCTTGACTGATCGATCCATTCAGTCAAGCGTTGAATTTCTTGGCTGGTGCCCGATTTTAGAATTCGCGATCCTCGTTCAGTCGCAAGGAATGCTTCAACCCGCTCCACAAGCGTCCTAGCATCCAGTTCCGACAGCTCGCGAGGATGAGTAATTCCGCAACCGACAAGGACTCGCGCATCGAAGCTGCGCAACTTGCGAACGCCGCACATCAAACGACACTCGTGCTGCCATCGTCGAACGACCGACGCGTCCACATCGGCAACCTGAAGCTGGTCCGCCAACTGCTTAGGACTGGCTGCGAGCAAGTTTTCGACTTGCAGGACGCCAACGGCACGCAGCCTTGCAACGGCTGCCGAGTCAATCGAAGGAGCCTGATCAATCGGGCTATGCCCGTTCAAAAAAAAAGGGGTATCGATCGCCTCCGCGCGACCGTTTGACTTCACCGTACGCTCAACTCCGTAGCCGCTACCGATTCCCGCGCCAACCGTTTCAAGCTGGCGATCAAAGGCTGATTCGCTAAAGTCATCAAGAGGAGCTTGAGGAATGCCTCGCTCCTCGCGACGCGAAACAGTATCGTCGCCGTTCGCTTCTCGCCAAGCCAAATCAAAATCACGATTGACGTCGAACATTCGTTCCGTCGGCGCGTTGATACTTCTACGCCGAGTATGAACGTCCCTGCGAATACCCTGCATCGAGAATACCGAGCCGCCGACTTGCATGATTGCATCGGCAACGACGGCATCATCGGTCAGTAACAAAATCTGTCGCCCGCGCCGCGCATACTCGGCTATGGCATCTATTCCTGATCGCAGGATGGACCGAAGCTCCTGGCTTTGACCTTGCTCGTCGAGTTGGCGAAGCGATGGTGTCTCAATCACAACCGGTAATGCACGACCACGCCGCGCAAGCTCATCAACCGCCGCGAGGCGAACCGCAACCGCTGCCAAGAATCGTTCCATCACATTGCAAACCACTTCGTTACGCCCATCGATCTCAACAACATTCAGACCGGAAGCGTTCAGACCGCGATGCCAGATCACCGAATTCAGCCGTCCGCCCGACAGTTTTCTAAGATATTCCGTCGCTGCGGCCGCCAAGCCTGAGGCTTGCGCGACGACGTTTGTCAATGCTCGAAGTCGAGTCACGCATTGTGCATGGCGTTCGAGAATGGACGGCGAAACACGTGGTTTCGAAAGCTGTGCGTCAATCGCCACAACCTCCGCGACCAAGCGACTTCGCAGCCTCGCATCGTCATCGTAGCGATGGATGACGGGCAACGACCGCATGTACATCCGAAGCGTTTCCGCTTCGGCAACGCGGTCCGTCGTTCTCGACAACGTTCGCTTGAGATCAGTGCTTAAGTTGTCGCGCTGCTGTGCCAAACGACGACGAGCCGCTTCGTTGTACTTCGCATCGCTTTCACTGGCAGTAATGCGATCGCGAACCAACCATTGATAGAGCTGTGGGTCATCGTGTGCGACCTGCGTGTCGCTTAGCGCTGCAACGACCTGCGACAGCGGTTGATTCTGAGCTTCGGCGATCCGGCGAAGCATCACGTCGCGGCGAACCACGAGATGACGCAGCACTTCCACCAGTTCTCGCTCGCATCGCCGTACCGCAGCGACTTGCGCGGACGGATCAAGTTGTGCGTTAAGGTTCGAAATATCCGTGATACTGTTTGCATCGTGAGGCGTATGAAACAGCGGATCGACGTTGCTTGCACCGTAAGCCGCTCGGCGACCGGCAAGTCCTCGCAATCGCTGCGAAATACCATTCAAGATGCCTGCGATCCACGCAATGTTTTCACCCGCATGCGTTAACGAATCGACGCGATAATTTCGCTCTTCGTTTAACAATCGCTCAGCGCGATCAAGGCTTCGGATTGGCTCAAACCGCTCACCGATGTCGGCAGGGTCAGCCGGGGTCACGCGGTCTAAATCCGTTCGGCGACGATGACTGTAAGCATCGTCATCGGACGCCCAAGCTTCTCGCGATCGCATGCTGTCGATTGCACCGAGTCCTGGATGACGACGGCGTTCGTGGCGACTCATTTCCGACTCCGCCCAGGAGTCCCAGTTGCTGGTCCGAGGTCCGCTTATGTCGTCCAATTCGGGACGAACTTTCTCGGACTGATGCTCCTCACATCGTCCAACAAGGTTGTCAACCAAACGGCAAATCGCGTCAATCCGGTGCTGCACATCAACGCTGGAGGCAGCAACGGAATCATCAATACGCATCGAGTTGGCGAGAGCTGATGACCAGCCACGGTCGACAATATCAAGCTCGCCGCGATCATCACCGACACGGACAAGGCGAGCATCGTGGTCAAGCGAGAAATCATCTGCAACTCGTGCAACTCCGTCGATCGCCTGCTCCAACCAACCGGCTTGGGCGGTCAGCCCGCGTCCACCAAACCACTTGTCACCCAATGCCCGAATTTCATGAACAACCCGTCGCACGCGAACAAGCTGTGCATCGACTTGTTCTAATCGATTGCGATACGCTTTGGCGATAGCCGAACGACTTTCCGTGCGATTGACTTCGTCGTCCATCTTCTCCAGCGCCGATTCAACCTCGGCAAGTCGCATTCGCAAATCTGATTCCTGACGCCGCAGTCGCTCGATTTCGTCCGCGATGGCGGCAAACATCTCGCGTTTCCGCCGCCGCCGATCCATTTCCGCATCAGCTTTTGTAGCCCAATCGCTACGCGCGTCGATGGCAGAGATCTCAAGGGTCAGTTCCGCGCGGCGATCGCGAAGACGCTTCATGTCCAGCGTCAAGCCGAATGACTCGTATGCACTTTGAGGCTGTGCTGACGCGTGTTGCGAATGCAGTGTATGGGAATGAATCTGTCGCTCCAGTTCAGCAATTTCGTTTCGCAACTGGGTGATCTCAATTTCTCGAGAATTGTCAACGCGAACCGACGCATGATCGAGTCCGGATGCGATGGCGGCTTGTACACAGCGATGAACATTTGTCAAAACGGTATCGGTGACAATGCCATCAACGACGCAAGCAGGTAAGTCGATCACGATCGATTCGCTGCCGATGCGTTGATGCTGACGATGGCTAGCAAACCGAGATTCCAATTCCACGAAGCGTCGGCCTTCAACGCTGCCGTTGGGTTCGCGGCGGCAGTGATAGAGTCCATCCGCAGCAGCCCAGACAACCCGACCGCTGGACTGAGCAAGTCCTTGGCGAGTGGGCGTGGTACCGGTCAGCGAATCACGAAGAAAGCGGACGAGCGCCGTTTTTCCGGACCCACTAGCGGCAACGATTGCGTTGAGTGTCTGGGCAAATGGTCCCAGCGAGACTCGTTCAAGCGGTCCGTGCGAGTCGATGTCAATGCGGTCTAGCAACATGTCTGGCTCCTCCCTGGCCGATGCGATTAAACAATCCGCCAATCCTGCGGATTCCTAGGTCACCAATGACTTTAGTCGAAATAGCAAAAAACAGGAAATAGCGATTTGTGAAACTCGTTGCCGACTTGCTGCTAGCTTTTCTTAAGCCTAGCCATCGTTCAGGAAACGGTTCAGCCGTTTCAATCCATCGGCGTTGAGCAAATCGCGCATCGAAGTCCCTGCCGCCTCTGGTTTCCTGCCTACCGCCTCCCACTGGCTTGGCTCGTCTCCGAAACGCTCTACGACACCGCCGATCGCGTCTATCGCACGATCACCGGCCGCACCCCTTTGAGTTCTTTAAACCCGATCGCCGCCAATCAATCCGCTGTCCTAGCCGATTACCCGGTTCGAGGCACTGCCCTCGACCGCTACGCCTCGTTCAACCTCAGCAGTGGCGTCATCTCCAACACGCTCTTCGACTCTCTCGGTCGTCAAATAGCCTCCCTCGGCCACCCGCTGCCCGCCGCCGACGTCGGCCTCTCAGGCACGAACTACGACAACAAGCTAGTGCTCCGAGAACGAATTGGGTTTGCATGAAAAGCGATAATTTCCCAGAATACCGGCTTTCACCATCTTCAGCCGGAGAGTTGTATGCCAGGGAAGGCAGCTAAGATC
>Ga0105045_10003201_pt1 | contig 14012 bp, 9 predicted proteins | sample MAT02_FD_78089 | JGI IMG/M metagenome (GOLD analysis project Ga0105045, IMG submission 78089) | Freshwater microbial communities from Lake Fryxell liftoff mats and glacier meltwater in Antarctica - MAT-02 (megahit assembly) | ecosystem: Environmental > Aquatic > Freshwater > Ice > Liftoff...
AATTACGATCGACCGCGACACCCTGGGATGAAAACCGGTTCTCCGATACGATAATCGGTGTAAACCCGTTAGGTCCTACCTGCGTATAATCCGCAGGGTCGTTACTTGCGATATAACTGGTTCCAGCCCCGGCATCCATCTCATAGCGATTTCCTTTCAGTTCAAGACTATTTTGGCTAAGAAACCATCCATTCCGAGTGCGGCGAAACAGACCGTCAAGGATAAAAAGACCGCCAAGACACCTAATCGGTCTAGTAGTACACCCGTTGGTGTTACGCATAAAATGATCGCCGACAACCGGAAGGCGCGGCATCGGTTTGAGGTTTTGGAATCGGTTGAGTGCGGTTTGATGCTTCGTGGCAGCGAAGTCAAGAGTCTAAGGGATGGTAAATGTTCTCTTGACGAAGCCTATGGAAGGGTTGTTAGTGGGGAGCTTTGGCTGATTCAATGCGACATTCCCGAATACAAACCTGCTACGCTTTGGAATCACGAACCGACACGACCTCGCAAGATGCTGCTTCATCGTCGCGAGTTTCTTAAGCTGAGTGGTAAGGCTTCGGAAAAAGGACTCACGCTGGTTCCGCTTAAGCTCTACTTTAACGATCGTGGCGTCGCTAAATGTGTTATCGGCTTATGCAAAGGACTCAAGGTTCATGATAAGCGAGAAGTGCTGAAGCAGAAGGAAGCGAAGCGAGAGATCGATCGAGCAATGAAACGTAAATAGAATAATAGTGAGTTTCAAATCTTATGTTGCTATTGGAAGATGTAAAGAAAAGCTACCCTCAACCCACTGGCGGCATCGTTCCCATTTTGGAAATCCCTAGGTTGGAGATTCGTGCAAGTGAGCAAATGGTGCTTCGAGGGGAAAGTGGCTCCGGGAAAACGACGCTTCTACAGATTATTTCTGGTATCACGCGAGCCGATAGCGGAAAGGTCACTTTTGATGGGACCGACCTAAACAAGCTCAGCGAATCAGCCCGCGATCGTTTTCGAGCAGTCAAAATGGGCTACGTCTTTCAATCGTTCAATTTGTTACCGGCATTTACAGCCCTTGAGAATGTTCGTTTGGGGATGACTTTCGGAAGGGGGAGATATCGACTGGATAGAGCGAAATTACTTCTGTCGCAAGTGGGTCTCGATGACCGGATTCATTATCGACCATCCATGCTGTCGGTCGGTCAACAACAGCGTGTGGCTGTCGCCAGGGCGCTTGCAAACCAACCGCGTTTGCTTCTAGCTGACGAGCCAACGGCTAACGTCGACTCAGCTAACCAGCAGCGTATTATCGATTTACTTCGAGAAGTATGTACCAAGGAGTCGATCGCACTCCTGATGGTCACGCATTCCGATTTGATCGCCAAACAGTTCGAGCGAGTTGAGTACCTAGATCAGCTTAACGTCGCAATATCGTCGCCTGCGCCATCTTAGACTTCACCGGACTTATGATTCAGTAATCTTTGCTAAATCAAAAATGCTTGTGCAAATTGTATTTGAACTGCTTCATTATCTTTAACTAACGAATCCGCATTGTGAATCTATTTGAAATTGCTTGGCGAAACCTTCGCTATCGAATGCTTGCAACGTCCTTGACGACCTTGTCGATGGCGTTGGGGGTTGGACTTACAGTTATGGTGATGAGTATTTCTGGAGTCGTTACGAAGTCGCTCGAACGAAACGGTAACGTTGGATACAACCTCATCATCGGATCGAAAGGGAGTTCTACCCAGCTCGTCTTTAATAGCGTTTACTACCTCAGCGCGCCAGTGGAGAACTTGAAGTACAGCTATTTCTTGGAGTTTCTTCCAGGCAGCGGTCGACAAGAACAGTTCGCGAAATTGGGAGGCAATCTGAAAGATCCTGAGCGGGCTGGCAAGTATTCCATGTTTACGACAAATGGATTTGCTATACCGCTATGTTTGGGTGACTATGTCGGTCGGTTTCGCGCGGTCGCAACGACACCGGATTTCTTTAACTTGCTTAAGCATGGTGATCGAAACGAGGATCCATACACGTTTCGTGATGGTCGTAACTTTGTAGAAAATTCACCAGAGCATGGCCTGTTTGAAGCGGTTCTAGGATCCGAAGTCGCTTCCGAGATGGAATTACAAATTGGCGATCAGGTTCAAGCATCGCATGGTGCGAGCGGCGACTTTGTCCACGAACAAGGGTTTACGGTGGTAGGTATTCTTGATGCAACGGGTACTCCCAACGATCGAGCTGCGTTCGTCAATATGGAGGGCTTCTATCTTCTAGAGGATCATGCTGCACCGGAACGGGATGAAGAATCGGGTTTAGAGAAGCGGAAACTTAAGGCAGATGATCCATCGGTAATGGAACAAGAAAAGGATGACTCCTCTAACACACGTAAGCTCCTTCCCATTGACAAGCGGGAGGTGACAGCGATTCTTTTACGTAGTGATTTTGCGATGGGTATGCAGAAGCAAATCAATAAAACACCATCTGCACAAGCCGTTTCACCTATCCAAGAGATCGGTTCCTTGCTTCAGATGTTTATCCAGCCTATTCAATGGGCGTTGCTTACCCTAACGCTGCTCGTTTGTGTGGTTAGTGCGGTGAGTATTCTGGTAAGTATTTACAACAGCATGAGTGAGCGGACTCGAGATATTGCTGTTATGCGAGCCCTTGGTGCGTCTCGTGACACGGTGTTATTCGTCATCCTCTTTGAAGCAAGCATTATTGCCATACTGGGGGGTGCGATCGGCTGGATAGGTGGACACGCACTAGCTGCTTGGGCAAGTCCGCTGGTGGAAGCTCGAACCGGTGTGAAGCTTACATTCTTGAGCATCCACTATCCAAATGAACTCTGGATTATTCCTGGCTTGGTGCTTACTGGAATACTAGCTGGGATAATCCCTGCGTTAGTTGCTTATCGGACCGACGTTTCAAAGTCGCTATGATGGAAAGTTCAATTCGCACTCGCGAGGATTTGGAGCGATGGCAGTGTCAACGACTAAACCGATTGCTTCCGGCGATCTTGGAATCGAATCGATTCTACCAAGATAAGTTCAAAGGCCTATCGGTTCCCCTCAGGTCGCTTGACGAATGGAAACTCTTTCCAACGACTTCCAAGCCAGAGCTCTCTGAAAAGGCCAATTTTCAAGGACTCGCTCCTCACCTTTCGTTTCCCATGATTCGATACACTCGATTTCATCGTACGAGTGGAACGACAGGAAAGCCGCTAATCATTCTCGACACGCCTGACGATTGGAAGGATTGGATTGAAGCTTGGCAGTTTGTTTTGGATGCAGCCGAAATTTACGCCGCCGACGTGGTATTCATGGCCTTCTCCTTCGGCCCCTTTATTGGTTTTTGGACCGCACAAGATGCTTGCTTAGCGAGAGGATGTCGCGTAGTACCTGGTGGAGGGCTTTCGACGTTGGCTCGAATCGATCTGCTTCGTGACTCGGGTGCATCGGTTTTGTTCTCGACACCCACTTATGCGATGCATTTGGCCGAAACTGCGAATGGGAATGGAATTGATCCACGTCAGCTAGGCATTCGGAAGCTGATTGTCGCTGGTGAACCAGGTGGGTCAGTTTCGATAATAAGAAAGCGATTGGAGGATGCCTTCGAGGCACGTGTAACGGATCATGCGGGTGCAACGGAGATCGGTGCGTGGGGTTTCGGTACACCGGACGGTTGCTCTCTGGAGATCATTGAATCTCATTTCATTGCAGAGTTTGAGACAATCGAGTCGACTACCCTTTCTCCTCAAAAAATGGCGTTCCACAGTGATGCACAGTTCAAAGGTCCGCTTTGTGAGTTGATTCTTACCAACCTTAACCGTAGTGGAGCTCCTGCCTTGAGATTTCGAACGGGTGATATTGTTTGTCCGGCAATTGTTGAAATCGGGCAGGACGGCGCTGGTTTTGCGAGCACGATTCTTCAAGGCGGCATTCTTGGTAGAGCGGACCAGATGATGACCGTTCGTGGCGTGAACGTGTTTCCGTCGGCAATTGAGGCGATTGTCCGTTCCTTTGCAGAGATCGGCGAGTATCGAATGATCGCAACGAAAGTAGGAACACGCGATGAGCTAACGCTACAAATCGAAGATTCGCTTCATTCTCCAAAGCGGCTAGCAGATAAACTTGACTCCAGCCTAGGGCTTCGAATTGAAGTCAAGGAGGTGCCGTTTGGGACTCTGGAGTCCTTTGCCGACAAAGCCAAGCGATTCATCGATCGTCGATAGGAATTACGTTAGGCCCAAGTCGGAATCTGCTGGCAACGTTAAACGGTTACTTCTAACAATTCTCGACGTATCGACTTAAACAGGAACCAAATGTTTTTCGCGTATCTAGGAAGCAATCTTTTAGGATCATAAGACGCTCGGTAGGCCCATTCGAGGCCCATCTTTTGAAGCCAGACTGGTGCTCGTTTGGAGTTTCCAGCAATAAAGTCGAAAGACGCCCCAAGCTGAATACATACGGGTATACCGAGTTTTTCGGAGTTTTCCTCAATCCAGAACTCACCCTTGGGTTGACCAAAGGCGACCAGGAGAATGTCAGGCTTGGCCTTTCGAATTCGGTCCAGTAGTTGTTCGTGTTCTATCGCGTTCAAAGGGCGGAATGGAGGGCATTCGACGCCGACTATCTGCAAACGAGAGTGAAGCGAACGCAATCGCTCGGACGCTTGTGAGGCGATTCCTTCGGTGCCGCCCATCAAGAAAACTCGATGGCCTTTTTTTGCGCTATGGGCTGCGAGTTCAAGAATCAAATCGGCTCCAGCCACACGCCCAGGCAATTTGGTTTTGTTGAGTAAGCTGCGCCAAAAAACAGGCATTCCATCGCACAGTACCACCGGACACTTCCGAGTGAACTCAGCCAAGCGGGGGTTATCATCACAGAGCATGGCGTAATTGAGATTTGAAGTAATTACCGTTGAGGGTTTTCGGCGTTCGATAAGTTGATCGATATAGTTCAACGTTTGCTGCATGTCGACCACTGAATAATCGATTCCCCAAACGTGCGACACAGGCAGTGGGAGTAGCGTCTTTGGCGGTACAACCTGGGTGGTTGTCTGCTGTCGAGGAATATAAACGACGGGTACCCCGATGGGGGACACAGTGTTGTTATAATCCGTGTTGTTATAATCGGTGTTGCTGTAATCGTTGGTTAACATGTTTTTAGGGTTTACCCCAAGCAAATGTTGTTGAAGGACTCATCGGAGCGGGAAGATTGTCCAGAAACCTAGGTTGAAGTTTGGACTAGTGCTTCAAAAACAAATCGGCGACATTTTGAAACGATGCTTAATTAGTCTGTTTTTGTGGTTGGTAGCAGTTGTAGGGGGTTGAGTGAAGAATCGGGTCTTTATCGTTACGATCGATGGTTGGGGAACCAATCTGTTGGGGACTTACGGAATTTCACTTTGCGAAACTCCAGCCCTGGATGACTTTGCGGCTCATGCGGTTGTTTTTGACCGGTACCTCAGTTGCGCGTCCGACGTACGAGTTGTGCTTCAGTCGATAAGTGACGGATTGCATCCAAGTTTATCGATTCAAAACCCGGAACAATCGGCAAGTGATTTACAAGGATGGATTACAACCACAAAGCGTCGGTCTATCTTCATTACCGATTGCCGCAACGTATCGGAAACAGCATGGGCCGATCGTTTTACGGAATCGATTTTGATCGATGTTTCGACAGATGAGGCGGACCCTATGGACGAAGCGGAAGGGGTGCAGGACCGTCAGACGGTGGACCAGGAGGTGGATCAGGACGCTTGGATGGATACCAAGTTGGCGCAGTTTGTCGGTGAAGCATTAGTCGAACTGTCTGACCGTCAGAATGACGAAGAGGGGCTTCCAGACTGCGTGTGGATTCACTTGTCGGGACTTACCTCCTGTTGGGACGCTCCCTACGAATATCGATTATCACTTTGTGACGAAGACGATCCGAGACCATCGTTCTCCCGAGAACCGATTCACTTTGAAGTTACCAAGTCAACGGATTTAGATGAAGTATTTCAAGCCATGTGTGCTGCTGCGGGGCAAGCGAGGCTGATCGATCATCTTTGGAGCTGGATTGATGCATTCATCGAACAACTGCCTGACCGCGATCAACTAGCAGTAGTTGTTGCCGGGACGCGTGGCTATCCGCTCGGAGAGCACGCGTGCGTTGGTCTTCAAGAGATGACGACTAACGACGAAAACGCAGCTGATTTAGGAGCGCCGTACGCAGAGCTTGTCCATGTACCGCTAATTATCCAGCCCGGATTTATGCCCTTAGGTTATCGAAATCGACGAATTACGCCTTCAACAGCCATTCGACGTTTTATTGAAGACTGGCTAAGCGGTTTAGAAGTTAGTCGATCGCCGACGGAGCTTCAGATGCTAGGTCCAGGTTTAGAAACTCAAGAGATTTCTATACTGGACGATTTAAATGCTGAATATGAGTCGTGCTGGATTGAATCGGAATCTTGTGATTCAATCTATACTCAATATTGGGCTGCGATTTTTGATCCTGCGTCCGGAGAAGTTGCTGAGCTTTACTTAATGCCAGACGATCGATGGCAACAAAACGATGTCGCCAATCGCGCCTCGGAGATAGCAGGTGGGATGATCGATTTACGTTCTCAATGGCTGCAATGGAAAATCACTTCACTTCAGCAACCCTGCGACAAGGTGATCATGCCTGTCCCGATCGATTGCTTGCGACAACCGGTTTAGAGTTCTTCGGAGGCAATCCTTTTGTTGAAAGAGTGCTTTTTCAGGGACTGCCGAATGCTTGTCCAAACTATCGTTTCTTACGCTTGGGTCGGCTAGACTGTTCACTACTGGGTTTTCTTTCTACCGAATAGCCATACTCAGGCTTGGAGCCTTGATTGCTGATTTTTTTGACTTTGCCGCTGATGGATCGACGCCGGCTTGTACCATCGCCACTTCCTGTCGCGGTCGCACTGGCTCCTGCTGAGGAAGTTTTTTTACTACCTTTGAATCCAGTCCTGGAACTTCCTGAAGAGGCTCCAGCAGCGCGAGGTCCCGAAACGGGGCGACCTCGAGGAGTCTTCTTTCTACCTGAAGAAGCATCTCGCTTAATTACTTCGTCTTCTGCGTCAGGGCTATGGAAGGCATGGTTTCGGTCGACGGGAACTCTTTTTCCAATCTCGCGCTCGATTTGGCGTAGTTGCTGAAACTCTTCAGCATCACACATCGAGATGCTTTCGCCCGTTGCACCGGCTCGTGCTGTTCGTCCAATTCGATGCACATAACCGTCTGGTTCGAGAGGCATGTCATAGTTGATCACATGTGTAATGCCTTCCACATCAATTCCACGAGCCGCAACATCGGTAGCCACTAAGACTCGCAGATCACCGGTACGAAACGCATTGAGTACACGTTGTCGAGCGCCCTGAGATTTATCACCGTGAATTGCATCAATCATCATGTTGCTCGTTTTGAGACTCTTTGCCAGTCGATCCGCACCGTATTTGGTTCTTACAAAGACAAGGACTTTTGAAAATGAGTTCGACTCTAATAGGCTCTCAAGCAGTTTGCGCTTGTTGTCTTTATCAACAAACATCACTCGTTGGGCCACCTTCTGGGCTGTGGTTGCTGGCGGAGTGATCATGACTGTAACGTGATTGTGCAACAATCGGCCAGCCAATTCTTCGATAGGCGGCGGCATCGTTGCGGAAAGAAAAATCGATTGACGTTGCTTGGGCAGTTTCGCCACGATCCGTTTGATCGCAGGCATGAAGCCCATATCCAGCATTCGGTCTGCCTCGTCCAAGACGAAGTATTCAAGACGACTCAGCGAGCAGTGCCCTTGATCGATTAAGTCTTGTAATCTACCTGGGGTTGCCACCAAAACATGGACCCCACGTGTCAGCGAGACGACCTGGGGGCTTTGGCCAACGCCCCCAAACACGGCGGCAAATCGTAATCGAAGCGACTTCCCGTAGTTGGTAAAACTCTCCAAGATTTGAACGGCAAGTTCTCGAGTTGGGCAAAGCACCAACGCGCGTGGGGCCCCCGAAACAGCCTTGACCGGGGATTGATGGAGTCGTTGCAAGATTGGAATTGCAAATGCCGCCGTTTTTCCGGTGCCCGTTTGAGCACACCCAAGGAAATCGCGACCCTCAAGCAGCGGTGGAATCGCGCCGGCCTGAATCGGCGTCGGAATCGTGTATCCCTTTGCTCGCAATGCCGACTGGATCGGTTCAATCAAAGGTAAGTCGGAAAAATTCGGGAATTCTGTGCTGGACACTGTCATGTAGATTTGGTTGCCGCAATCGTCCTCAAGCGAGCCAAACTACGCGTGGGATCATAAAAACTTAGGAAAACAAGCCGAGAAACGTTCGTGGCTCGGCTTATCAATTTACTAACTCTCGACTGTAATCCATAGACTCGAAATCGATAAGCTCAAAAGTCCCGCTGAATTGCTACTTTGCTAGCTTGTTCCGCAACCCGATCCCGAGCTACAGAAAAAAATATTCCTGATTCATGTGACCTAACGTGTCCAGCGGATTGCCGATTCTTGAGATGTGGCTCCACCCACAACTTCAGAAAACTAGTATCGATACCTCGAAAGGACTCTATCATTATGGCCAAATTTTATGTTCAAAGCGGCACTTTGAAAGCGATTGTCGATAGCGATGATGCTCAGCGAGCCGCCTTGTGGGCCGTCCATCAAGCGATGCAACAGATCGCCCCAGTGAATGAACCGGCTAGTCAAACATCGAACTCCACGCCCCCTTTCAGCGACTTTTATGAGTCTGCACCGCAGAAGCTAATCTCATTGGGAGATACCATCATTCTCAGCGAAGTAGGATTCGACCACGACGATGCATTCACGATCGATACGTTTGAAGCATTCCGTGAGTGGCACGCATTATGGCATGCGCTGGAGAGGGTAACCGAGAGGGTCAATTTGGATTGTCACGCAACGTCCCGGCAAACGAGCGGTTAACTTCTGTATCCACACAGTTTTATCGATACCCGACTCGTCAAGAGTCTTCCAGCGATTGCGTTGTGTCTATTCCAATTCTTCCAGCTGGCGAGTTTCTAGACCAATGGAGTCGAGTAGACTGGAGAACCATCCCCGCACCATGTTCATACTCTGCTGATTCGCCAAAGAGCTAACGCCGCGGTTGAGTGGCGATCGTTCAAATTGGATTCGCAAATCATCGTCCGTTGGTAATCGTTCCACGACACGCACTACGAAAGACTTATTTCGCGGCGAGTCAAACGCGACCACGGCCTTGCCTACAGGCCCGGTAAATACTTGTTCCATAAAGCCTTGGCCTGGAAGATCGATTCCTTCGACCGACGACAATTGAGCTCCTTCAGTTCCTGTCATCATAGGCAGTAGCCACGTGAAAGGGCTTGGAGACATTACCAGCGATTGCAGTTGCGGCTCTAACACCTCCGTCCACGGACTGGTATCCTTCTCGGCAGGAAGAGCGTTAATCTTCGCCGCGATCTCATCAGCAGCTTTTTGAGCCAACTCTTGAGCTCGCGTGTGTTTCCAAAACTGGGTCAACTCTTCACGAGACTCTTGGAAAGTTGGAACGCGCGAGGGTTCGCTGGCCAGTTTCCAAAATACAAAAGAGCCACTCGCGTCAGCCGAAAGCGATTGAGCGACTTGGGGCTGGTAAACCCTCAAACCGTTATCTCCTCGAGGTTCCATTAGTGCATATTCAGGAAACGAGGCAAATGGATTTGAACGAGCACCAGGATTGGAAAGTTGCAGATAACTTTGACCAATCGGTAGTGCGTTGATGCTGAGGTTATCGACCAATCCTGTTCTTCCATAGGTCATACCGATTTCGGTTGCCAAAGCCTTGAGGTCCAACAGTTCTGGCTCAGGTATAGACTTGAGTCGTTTGTCTTGCTGCTCGAAGAAATCCCTTTTAGCACTGAAGTCGCTCATCCTAATAGAAGCCTTTTCGACCATTTCTTGAGCTCTCGTACGGGCACCCGGGAGGGCCATTTCACGAAGTAATTGCTCACGCACTTCGTCGAGCGTCTGAATTCGCATTGGTTTTTCGATCGGGGCTTCGGGACTATTGCTGACAGATGGGGAATCGACAGGTTGACCGGGGGCCGCAACTTCGTTAGGAGTCTCCGGATTCGTAGCAGAAGTCGCGTCCGGAGGTGTCGGAGTAGCGGGCGCTGCTGTCGTTTCTGTCATCGGCTCTTCGATAGGTGCCTCCGCTGTTGCGGTGGGTTCTGTAGGCGAAGCGACTTCGGCTGCCTTAGCCGCTTCCTCTACGACTGCAGGTTCAGCGGTTTCGATTGCCGGGGTCTCAGGCGTTTCCTCTTGGAACGCAACCAAACGAACTCTAGATCGCCGTGGTGACTGACTTGACTTGCCTTCGCCCGATGAGGACGTTTCTGGCGTCGCGGCAGGAGGAGGACTTACCGGTTCAGTCGTTGGGGAATCCGCAGGCGGCTCGGTCGTTTCTGGCTCGGGTACAACCGTTGGTTCGGGGCTGCTGCTGGAATCATCCGAAATTTTCTCGGCAGAAGGTGTCTCAGTCGGCGTGTCTTCGATTGGAGTCGCGTTTTCGGTTGGCTTCAGTTCAGCCACTGGTACTTTGAAACTGCCTGCTTCAACTCGCTTTTTGTATTCTGCCTCCAGTGCCTCTGGCGTAATCTTTGCTTGTTCTTCTTTGATCAGAGCGTTGAAGTCTGCAAAAAGGAACTCAAAATCGGCCTTGTATCGGCGTCGGAAGCCTGGTTCGGGTTGGCTGGGGATACTGTAGAGATCTTTTCCCTTTTCGTAGAGCGCCTTGAGCTCAGGTTCATTAGGTTTCGCTGTGACCTTTTCAACAAATTGCTCAATGAACAAAGGGTAGACTTCAACTTTTGCTCGCTGCTGCAGTTTTTGGAAATTTAGCCAGTTTTTGCTAGGTGCGATAAGTGGCTGGGAAGACGACGTAAATCCCGATAAGCCCATTTGCACCAGAAGCTGCTTGCTGATTTCATCACGCAAGTAGCTATACATGTCAAACCTTGAAAGCTGCTTCCCTGCCACCTCCTCAACAATTTCGCCGAACTTTTTAGGGCTAATTTTGCCGTCAGTAAAATTTCGAATAAATAGGTCAACCGTCTCGTCGTTAACAACAACTCCGTTTTCCCGAGCTACCTCTGCGAGCGTCTTTAGCTCCACAACTCCCGCACGCCCAGTGGGTGGTTGTAGTCCGATGCCACCCTGCGGCCCAGGGCTATAGCCTGGAACGCGAGGCGTTCCCCCTGCGGCGACAACTTCCGTAGCAATTCGAGCAAAAACATTGTAAGTTTGGGCCTGAACGGCAGTTTGTTTCTGAAGTTGCTCGGCCGTCAACCGCGTTCCTTTCCAGGAAACAACGGTCTGTTGTCCCTCCGCATTACGGTTGGCGGATAAAAAAGAGTCCATTGATGGCAGGATCACAAAGGACACAACCGCAACAAAAACCAAGATCGCCATCCACACGCGTTGATTTTTACGAAAGATCGAGAAAGGGCTGGCCATCCTGTTTTTTCCTGACAAAGTCTACCTAATCGAAAATGCGAACCAATCGCGCGATTGTAGAGAGTAAAGGGGGAAACGCAACAGTGGCTCGGAAAGAGTTAGCGATCCTCACGAGACTTTTTTCGAATTGCTGTCAAATCGTTTTCTTTTTTGGATGCCCCTGGCGATTTCGCCCGTAGTCCTTAAGCTTCCGTTGAGATGGGTAGACGATCGGCCCTCAAAACCTTATTCCTTTATGTGACGTAAGGTGCGATAAGCTGAAAGTTGGCCAACGTGCTATGTAGTCGCGGTTCCCGCCAGAGAGTTCAAGTTTCGTTGTTTCACATGACTTTTCAAACCGAAGTTTCGGTCGACGGCAATGTTCTATGAGTGCTAAAGGACGTAAAGCACTGGTGATTGTGGAATCACCAGCCAAAGCCAAAACTATCGCCAAATTCCTTGGTGCTGGCTACCAGGTCGAAGCTTCGATCGGGCATATTCGTGATTTACCCGGTGGAAAGAAAGAAATTCCTGAGCAGTATAAGTCGGAACCTTGGGCCTACTTGGGGGTCGATGTCGATCACAACTTCGAACCGGTGTACGTTGTTCCCGCCGAGAAAAAGAAACAGGTATCTCATCTCAAAGCGGCCCTTAAAGACGCCGACGAACTCTATCTGGCGACCGACGAGGATCGCGAAGGAGAGGCAATTTCATGGCATCTTCATGAAGTTCTAAAACCGAAAGTACCCGTCAAGCGATTGGTATTTCACGAAATTACCCGCGAAGCAATCCAGCATGCTCTCACGACAACTCGTCAGATCGACGCTGGCATGGTCAAGGCTCAAGAAACACGAAGAATTCTAGATAGGCTCTACGGTTTTGATGTCTCGAATTTGCTTTGGAGAAAAGTGGCACCTAAGTTATCTGCCGGGCGTGTTCAAAGTGTGGCCGTCCGCTTGATTGTGGACCGCGAACGAGACCGTATGGCGTTCCACAGCGCGACCTACTTTGACCTCGAAGGTGTGTTTGCCACGTCTGAGAAACTTAACTTCGGCGCAACATTAATGAGCGTCGATGGGGCCAAGATTCCTTCTGGTAAGGACTTCGATTCGACGACAGGTAAAATTAAAGATCCGAAGATGCTCCTCTTGGATGCCAATGAAGCCGAATCGCTTCGTAAGAAGCTCGAGAAGGCCGAATACAGGGTTGCGAGCGTCGAAGTCAAACCTTTCGTGGAACGCCCCAAGCCGCCGTTCACAACCTCCACGCTGCAGCAAGAAGCGAACCGAAAGCTTGGGTTCACGGCCAAGCAGACGATGCGAACCGCGCAGTCGCTCTATGAGAACGGCTACATTACTTATATGCGTACCGATTCTACCACCATGGCGAAGGTCGCAATCGATGCTGCTCGTGATCTTGTTCAGACTCAGTACGGTAAGGATTTTCTCCACCCGTCAGAACGAACCTATGCGTCAAAAGTCAAGAACGCTCAGGAAGCTCACGAAGCGATTCGACCAGCTGGGCATCCTTTTCAACTCCCTGAAAGACTTCGGGCTGAGCTCGATTACGATGGCTTTCGACTATTCGAAATGATTTGGAAACGTACCATTGCATCCCAAATGGCGGACGCTCGTAAGAAGCGAGTCATCGTCACGATCGAAGGGAGTTTTGCCGGTGGACAAGCGATCTTCCAAGCCTCAGGTACGTCGATCGAGTTTGAAGGTTTTTTGAGAGCGTACGTCGAAGGAAGTGATGACCCTGAAGCGGAATTGGCTGAGAAGGAAAGGCTTCTTCCCGATCTCAAGGTAAAAGAGAGCCTTTCGCTCGCGAAGCTTGATTCCGTATCGCATACGACTCAGCCTCCTGCCAGATTTACAGAAGCCTCGTTGACGCAAGCACTCGAGGAGCGTGGGATTGGTCGTCCGAGTACCTACGCTTCCATTATTGAAACAATCCAATATCGAGATTACGTTTTCAAGAAGGGGAATGCACTCGTTCCTAGCTGGACGGCATTCGCTGTGATCCGGTTACTAGAAGAGCATTTGGGCAAGCTGGTTAACTACCAATTCACTGCGCAGATGGAGGACCATCTCGATGAGATCTCTCGCAACGAGCGAGGAAACAACGATTACTTGCGAGGCTTTTACTTTGGTGAACCTGTAGTCGAGGCGTCGACAACCACTGCGGCACTCGATGGTAAGGTGCCTACGATCGATGGACTTCGGCCGCTTCTAGCCAGTAAGATTAATGAGATTGATCCTCGTGTTGCTTGCTCATACCCGATCGGCGCACCGACTACCGGGGATTATCGAGAAGATATTGTTGTTCGCGTCGGTCGTTACGGACCTTTCCTTGAACAAGGCTCGCGTAAGGCTTCTATTCCAACGGATCTTGCTCCGGATGAAATTAATGTGGGATCGGCTCTTGAGCTGCTAAGTAAGCAGGCTGCTGGGGATGCGCCGCTGGGAACGGATCCAGAAACGGGAATGAACATCTACGTGAAAGTAGGGCGCTATGGACCCTACATCCAACGTGGTGAACCGGACGAAGAAGGTCGAA
>Ga0105045_10003203_pt1 | contig 14010 bp, 14 predicted proteins | sample MAT02_FD_78089 | JGI IMG/M metagenome (GOLD analysis project Ga0105045, IMG submission 78089) | Freshwater microbial communities from Lake Fryxell liftoff mats and glacier meltwater in Antarctica - MAT-02 (megahit assembly) | ecosystem: Environmental > Aquatic > Freshwater > Ice > Liftoff...
CGGTCGCGGTCATGGGCTTATGGCTTGTGGCGAGAACCCACAGCCTCCATCTCAACGACTTGAAGGTGGTCGCGGTCATGGGCTTATGGCTTGTGGCGAGAACAGTTTCTTCGCACGAGGAGCGTAGTAAGAGGGTCGCGGTCATGGGCTTATGGCTTGTGGCGAGAACAGAGCCGCCGTCAGCTGAAAATACTCCATGGGTCGCGATCATGGGCTTATGGCTTGTGGCGAGAACTGGGCACCCTCGGAAGCCACGTCCCAGCGGGGTCGCGGTCATGGGCTTATGGCTTGTGGCAAGAACCGCCACCGCGAGTTGCTCGCGCAGATCGTGGGTCGCGGTCATGGGCTTATGGCTTGTGGCGAGAAATGGGTAAGTCCTTACAGGATGTCCGCGTTCGGTCGCGGTCATGGGCTTTTGGCCTGTGGTAAGAACTGGGTCTGTAATCATGTTCACGCGTGGGGCGTAGCGAGCATGGGCTTATGGCTTGTGGCGAGAAGTAGTCACCAGAGTCACGAATGCGGGATCGCGGTCATGGGCTTATGGCCTGTGGCGAGAACTGGAGTGACGACCGCTACTGGCGCGAGCTGGGCCGCGACCATGGGTTTTTTCCTGTGGCAAAAATTGCATAGCTCTTAGCTCTTGCGCACCAAAGATTTCGCGACCATGGGCTTATGGCTTGTGGCAAGAATCCCTCACTCGGGGACAGAGGCGGAAGACCTGAAGCGATCATGGGCCGTGGCCTGTGGCAATCAGCGAACCCCCGCGGGGGATGTGTCGGTTAGGGGGCCTCGCGAAAGCCGGCGCTGTCTAGGATGACAGTCGTAAAAGCCCCGGCGTCCGGTGGCGAGAGGTGGGGTCAAAAATGCAGGGAATAGCGCAACAGCCAGCAAGTCCGTACACCGCGAAAAGGATCGCCTGGGAGCTCGATCGCACAGCGCAGGGCGACGCGTACTACGGCAATGCGATCCATGTGGCGATGGACATACCGGGCCTGTCCGACGCGGACCAGATGGTGCTGCATCGCTACGCTTTCGGCAAAGCTCAAGGCACAGACCACGTCGCGCTGCAGGACATCGCGCTGCGGGTGTTTTCGGCTGAACTGAGTGCCGAAGGGGTTGGCGCATGATCATAAAGAGCGCGGCGAAAAAGGACGCGGACACCGGCAAGCTGAAGGAGCTTCTGGCCAAGCCTGGGCTCAGTGAGGTGACGCGAGAGAAGATCCAGTCAGAGATTCGGATGGTGAACGCAGGCGCTGCAGGCGAGGCCGAGGCGGCCTACGAGATCAACTTCAACTTCGGCGCATCGGACAACTGGGCTGTAATCCACGACCTTCGAATAGAGCACGCTGGTCGCGTTGCCCAGATCGACCATCTGCTGATCGGCCGGACCCTTGATGTATGGGTGCTTGAGACCAAGCGGTTTTCAGACGGCATCGGCATCAACAGCTCTGGCGAGTGCGTCATGTTCTGGAATGGGCGTCCGAAAGGGATCGCGTCACCGCACGAGCAAAACGAAAGGCACATCGCTGTTCTGAAAGCGGTGTTCCGTGGCGGCGCTGTCGACCTCCCAAGGCGACTTGGAATGGTGATCTCTCCAGAGCTGAAAGGGCTCGTCGTGGTGTCGAAAGGTGCCCGGATCAGCCGACCCAAGGAAAAGGGATGGTGGACGAACGATCTCGTGAAGGCAGATCAGCTCAAGTCGCGAATTTTTAATAGCGACGGCGACAGTCCCTTCGGGCTTGCAAAGCTTGTGAGCAGTCAGACGATAAGCGACCTGGCGAAGCAGTTAGCGTCGCTCCACTCGCCAATAAGCATCGACTGGGAGCGGAAGTTCGGAATCGACACCCCGTCGCCGGCGCAGGCCAAGCCTGAGGAGATCGCGAGCCCACCGGTGAAGCTATTCGCGAAGGTCCCAGCGGACCATGCGAAGGGGAAGCCCTGTAAAAAGTGTGGCGCTGGCGTTGATGCTCGCGTCGCCGCCTTCTGCCGGTTCAACAAAAGCCGGTTCGGAGGTGAGGTGTATTGCATGGCCTGCCAACCCGCTGCTGCAGGACGACCCACCGCGTAGTCCAGTGTCCGTACCAGACACGGCAAGCCAAACAGCCTCGCTCAACGCCAACAGCCGCGCGCAGGGTTGGGGGTCATCGCCGGACACGGGATCTAGGAAGCTGAGGTTGTCGCTTTCAGATCAAGGGGAATGGCCGATGCCCAGGTACACAAGAGCCACCCTTTGCGCGCACTCAAAAGAGCGCATCAGGGAGCGGATGAAGATCTGCCCCTACGAGCTGCTGCGGATCTTCAACGCCGGCATGGCTAAGTGGGTGGGGCGGGCGAAGATCAACACCGAGCGCTCCCACTACCTGATCTGGAGCCCGCCTGACCGCGCGCTGTTCGTGCTGATCCAGGACGTGGTGAGTGGCACGGTGATCACTGCGCTGACGGTCGAGATGTACCAGAAGTTCAATCCAGAAGACCTGGCCGATGAGCACATCCGGTTCGTGATGAACGGCATGGTGGCCGCAGGCTTCGCGCCGGCGGACTACTGGATACCGACCAGCGCGCTCGTTCCGCATGTCGTGAACGTGCAGCTGTTTGACCAGCTGCAGCTTGTCTATCTCGGCACATTCTCCTGCAGCGTCGAGTCGTTCGGGATCGAGAAGCTCGGTCTCAGAAAAGACTTCTGGCGCTTTGTGGCAGTGCAGCTCCACGCAAAGGGGCATGACCTGGATCGAGTCGTGACGGTGTGGGCGAAGCCGCCGCGCGGTGACGCGGTCGAGGTTCTGCACCCCGAGTCGCTCGCCGCCAGAGCTGCCGAGGCGGCCTGAAAGCAGGCGGGCGGAGCGTAATTTTCAGCTGGCCCGCGCTTGGCTACTATCGGTAGATCATCAGCGCGAGCGAAGAAAATGACAGGCACCGTTACCAACCCTATCGTTGTCGGCCAGAAGCTCTGGCGGCAGCCGCATGAGCGAACCGAGCGGGGCGATGAGTTCACCGTCGTCAAGTTGGGCTACAAGTGGGTCAGTGCCCGCTGCGGGGGACGCACGCTTCGATTCGACATGGACACGATGGAGGAAGAGTGCCTTGGCCAGGGCCACAGCGTGCCGGCCGTCTACTGGCTGAGCGAGGAGAGCGCAAAGCAGAGCCTCTCCCTTGATGCCGCATGGGCCCTGCTGCGCGAGCGCTTCGCAAAGGAGCGGCCGAAGGGCATTGGGCTCGAGCAGATGATTGCCGTGTACCGCGCGCTTGGCGAGCCGACTCCGGATTCTTGATGCGCGCGCTGGCCGCAGATCCCACGCGGCGAAAGAACGGCCTATCGACGAAAACTAACTCTGAGGTGATTCATGAATGATGAGAAGGCAGCCGAGCGCATCGAGAGCGCGGCGGAATACTTTGAGCGCGAGGAGTACGTGTTGGCAGATCGCGCTCACGGGGTGCGGACTGCCCTCGTGTCCGGATTCGTAGTGGCCGTCTTTGGCGCCTCAGTGTTCATGCCAAACCCAGAGCAGGCAGGCACCCTCGCGCTTCTCTGCGCCCTTCCGGCGACGTGGCTTTTCAAGCGCTGGCGTCGACTTGAGCTGGCGAGGTTGGACAAGGACATCCGGATGTTCTGGGCCGGAGGTTTCACCAAGGAGCAGATCATTGCTGTGCGTGGACGAGTTCAGGACCTCAGGAAAGCTCGCAACCCTGCCCGGCATCAAAGCCCGCCCCTCCCCCTGGACCGACATCTCAACGTCACCGCCGGGCGCGAAGTCGCCGGAGGGATCGCGCCGGACGGCGCAGGCGACCGGTAACTTTTGGCTGTGTGGGCGGCCCCTCCGCCGAGCGGGCGTTGCTTCACTGTCTCCGGCCAGGCAACGGCGCCACAAGAGGGGAGGGTTACGAGTGACGCAGGAGTTGGGATCGACGGATAATGGTGATCCGTCATCAACAATTCTGCCGCATGCCCCCCGGAAAACCGAAAAGACTACCCACGCCGATGCACCGAAAGGTCGCAGAAGCGCAGAAGTTCCCGTGGGTACTTTTTGGCGAGGAGATCGACGATCAGCACTATCAGTGTGTTCTGGCGACAATCCTATCCGCTGATGTGGGCTGGTACGAAAGGAATCGTTCGGACATGGCTGCCGATGCCGCATATGCAGCGGTACGGGGAAGGCTGCACGTAAAGCTCGGCGGTGCCGTAGAGCTGCCGGAATCGCTGGGCGATCACGCCTGGGCAAAAGCTTTCATGCCGCAGTTTCGCGACGAGCTTGATCGGGCAATAGCCAGGACAAGGCGCCCCTATCTTGCCTACCTTCAGCGCGTCTCCGAGGCGATTGCCGACACCGCTCCAGCGAAAGATCCTGCCGTTCGATGCTTGATGGTCGACGAGTTCCGCGAGGGACGACTGAGGCATCCGCTGAAGCCGGATGCATCCGGACCTGAAGCTCTCGCGCTTGTGATCGCAATCGCACCAATTAACCGAACCGAGGACCGCAGGCCCCTGCTGATGCTGCCTGTGGAGGTAGATGGGGAGATAGCCATACGCCCAGCAGTGGGTGGATCACCAAGGCTATTTACCGCGAAATGGCTGCCTGACCAGAACAGCCCGGTTTTTATTGATCCCGATGCGCTTCTCGGCGCTGATGAAATCAGATGGTCGGGGGACTGCTGGCAAGAGGCGCTATCGAAGCTCGATGAATGGTGGTCGAGCGTAACCGGATGTCGCGTGGGCGAAGCCGGTGAATGGCTAGATGGATCAAGAAAGCTGGCCTTCGACATCATCAAGGCGCCCAACACGGACAGCAGCATTGTCGAGGCTTATCGGAAAGCATCCGGCGTAGAGCGATTGTCAGGCCTCCTCTCCCTTGTCGTGGGGGATGTCTCTGTGGCCCCGGCATCAAAGCCGCAACAGGTCGATCTGGCATCAGAAGAGCGCGACTCCGTCGACCACCTCGGGCACATGGATGAGCAAAAGGACCAGGAGCGACAGGGGTTCGCGCTGGACGCCAGTCAGAGGCTGGCGGCATGGCATGCAAGCGCCCTGGGGAGCGACGATCCAGCAGCACCGAAGATCATCGCTGTGAATGGGCCGCCTGGGACCGGGAAGACTTCGTTTCTTCGATCCGTTCTTTCGTCCTTCTGGGTCCGCGATGCACTCGACGGGAAGCCATCCCCGCGCTGGGTCGTGGCGACCGGCGCGACCAATAAAGCCGTCTCCAATGTGATCGAGGCCTTTGGATCTGTTGCAGGGAAGGTGCCGGGCGAAATTACAACGCGCTGGATCCCTGGCCTACCGAGCTACGGCTGGTTCCTTGCCTCTTCCGAAAGGGTACGAGCAGCAAGAAAGAAGGGTAACGCCACGCAAACGATCCCGACCCGGTCGCTTATGGTCATGCATAGACACCAGGAGCGGCCGTTTCAAGAGGACCCGCCGATTGGCGCGGATGACGAGGTCCGCGAGACGGTGTGGGCCGCAGATTTCGCCGCGGCACCGTTCCAGATCCAGTTCGAGAAAAGCCTCGATGAGATGGTGGAGGCGTGGCGCTCCAATGCAGGCATGTACTTCAGAAAGCCAGAGATAAAGCTCGACGATGCCGTCTTGTGCTTGCGTGAAGTGCTCAAGTCGAAACATCAGGCACTTCAGACGGATCGAGGGCGGTTGGCCCGATCCCTGTGGGCCGCGTTCCAGGGAATGGGCGAGGCTGGTGGCCGAATGTCCAGACGGCCGGAAATCGCCACGGGTAGGGTCAGGCGGTTTGCGGCCGAGACAGAACGCCAGGCCGATGTCGCCCGTCGCGACGAGCGTGAAGCGACGGAGCTGGAGGATGTCATCCGGACCGGACAGGCGTTCCATGCAGCTCGAAGCGACCAGGCCACCTTCGAGGGCTCGTGGTTCGCATGGCTATTTCGAAAGCGCGGCGCCCTGCTCGGAGAGGCAGTGAATGTGGCAGAGATGGCCTACCTGTCAGCGATCAAGGGGACGAGAGCCGAAGAGCGAGCAACCCTCAATGGGAGGACGCTCTATGACCACGATCTCGTCGCTCGAATGCTGTCAGTGGCAAAGGAGGCTGCCAAGGAAGCGGTGCTCGAGTACAACCGAGCACTCACGGCTGAAACGAGACTCCGCGGAGAGGCGAAGCGCCGCAGAGAGGCCCTATTAAAGCTCTCCACGGCGCTAGAGACGGACATTGCCCCGGCAAGCTTCAGAAGCCTTGTTCGGGACGCGTGGCACAAGAAAACGCCGGGATGCAGCTTCGAGCAGGCCATCGAATCCATCCTAGACAAGAAGCATCGTTTTGAGCTCTTCCATGTTGCGGCACGCTATTGGGAAGGACGCTGGCTCCAGGACCGACTGAAAGACCGTGAGGACGGCCGCACGAGAAGCGCGGCCAAAGAGTTCGACCCCTCCGCATGGATGAAGCTCGGCGTGATCATGGTTGGGACGTTGCCGAGGCTTTCGAACCTCGCAAAAGAATTCAACACGATGATCGACGTCCTGATCGTCGATGAGGCTGGACAAGCCACGGTCGATGGCGGGCTTTGGTTGTTCGGGAGCGCAAGGAGCGCGCTGTTGCTCGGAGACACCCACCAACTTGAACCGATCTATCCGTTGCCGAAGAAGGAAGACGAGCGCCACATGAGCCTGGCCGGACTTGATCAGTCGCAGGTTCCGGAGGAAATGACCACGCACGCCGGCTCCATGATGGCTATTGCCCAGCGCTACACCGCGGTGACCGATTCGGATACGCCAGCAGGAGGTGGCCAGCCCCCTGGGATCATGCTGCGCACCCACTACCGCTGCGCGCCGGTGATTGCCGAGTTCTGCAACAAGCTCCGCTACCAGGGGCGGATGAAGATGGCGCGGGCGTTCGACGCTGAAGGATCGAAGCTCAAGCGCATGGCGTGGGTCGACGTCAAAGGTAACGCTGAAAGGGCGGGTTCGTCATGGACCAATCGGGCGGAAGTCGAAGCGATCGCCATGTGGGTGAGAGCCAAGGGCAGGGAGATCTGCCAGACGATAGGTGACGGCAAGAAACTCGATGAAGTTCTGGCGATTATCAGTCCGATGGCCGCACAGGCCCGCCTCTTGTCCGATGTACTGAGGCCGGCGTTGGCGCAGGAATTCGGCGATGACGTCGTAGGAAGGATGATCATCGGCACTGTCCATCGCCTTCAGGGCGCAGAGCGTCCCGTCGTGGCCATGAGTCTCGCCCAGACCATGGCACCACTCTTTGCCGATCGCGATGGCGGGAAGCTGGTGAACGTCGCTGTGTCCCGAGCCAAGGAACAGTTCGTCCTGTTCGGAAACTGCAACATCATGCGTGTCGTCCCCGGGACACCTGAGCCAGGCGGACAAGAGCCGACCGCACGCTTGTCTCGCTACATGAGGTTGCACGGAGCCCGTCTCTTTCCGGAGCGAATCCTCTTTGTCCCAGCCGGAGCAGATGTCCGAAACATTCAAGCTGGGGAGGGGGTCGATACCCGCGTGATCCAGCTTGATTCCGCGGATCCAGAGGACGGTCGTCAAGCGCGCTGGATAGAAGCGATGAGGCGCTACCCGGACATATCGAAGATCGACTTTCATGAAAGCTGCGATGAGAGCGATCGCGACAAGGTAACGGCGAAAGCCCAAAAAAGATGAACAAAAACGAGCATCAAGAAATGAAGAATGTCCCAAGGGATATAGTCGTTTATGACATTGCATCATGGCTTTTCTGGACAAAGGTTGCGTCAGTGGGGGTGCAGAAAGCTCGCTCCTATGTACAAGATAGTCAAGGGACTTGGCTCACACGGAGCGATCCATCGCTTTTCCGGGAAGTCGTAAGCCGTGTTGCAAAAGATATGAGGCTTGATGGGGAAGCGTTATTGATGGATCAAAGCCTCCGAGAAGAAGTGGAAGACCGAGCATCTGACGCAATCAAGAAAGAGGACAACCTTGTAGGTGCGTGGTTTGAAGGTGACAATGAATTACATCACTTACCGTCGGTGGATATAAGTACTGTTGAATCCATACCTAGATCAGAGGTCACGCTTTCGTGCGAGGGTGATCTTATTGAAATAGGCGGAAGATTGATTATCCGCCAGCCATTGCCTGCCGCTGTCATTTGCGAACAACCTCCAGAGTATTCGTTCCTAGTTGTGGAACAGACAAAGCCGGCGCTGCCGCGGCATCGCGCAATGGTATTTGAAATGATGAGCTGCTTTCAAATACCATCCGGAAAGTTCGTTATGCATGGGATTTTCCGAATCTTCCTGAATGAAGGTGAATCGTCCGGCGGGTGGAAATCGATAGTACCTAACGCAATGTACGTTCCGGTCGGCGGATCTCTGGAAATCTTCACGCCATCTGGCAAGATGAGGTTCAGCTCCGCCATCAGGCCGGGGTGATGAAAGTGGCCGGTTGAGGGTAACTTTCAAGAGGGCGAAGCGAATGCAACACTGCATCGAGAAAACCAACCTCAATGCATGATGAAACTGAAAATGACTGACACCCTTCGGAGAGACGGTACGGCCTATCGCTAGGAGCTCAAGGAGCGTGGCTGGACGGACGCTCTAATTGAAAAGCATTTGGGACCGCCTGAGATCCCCGCAGTGGTCCGACGATCCGGAACGACGGTTTCGGCTGCGCGGTGGACGATCGATCAGATTGAAAGGGCACAGTCCAAACCGGACTTCCAAGCTGATTACGAAAAGACCCAGCGCAGGAAAGCCAGCGCCAAGGCGGGCAGTGAGAAGCGGGCCGAGACTGTCCTTGAGTGGGCGAGGACCGTTCCTATCCACGTCGCCAAGATTGGACATGAGAGGTTGCGATCAAGCGCCATAGCATCGTGGGGAAATCGGCGAAGGATGATGGAAGAGGACGAGATCCTCCAGACGGAAATCTCTGATGAGATGGCCCAAAGACTGCAAGTGAACTACCTCCGCCACAGAAAAACCATGTACGACGACCTTCTCGACAAGCGGGAGGGGGAGGTCGGCGTTATCGAAGCGCGACGGATCATTAGACGCCGTGTTTACGAGGCAATCACCAACGCCTACCCAATACTGAAAGAGGAATGCCAGCGGCAGCTCGCCAGCCGGGAGGCTGAAGAACAGGCCCGCAGCACGCCCTGCGGAACCGATTCAGGACCGTGATGCACATGCATGACGCTGTGCACGTTCGAAGAAAGGCCGAGCTGCCACCCCCCAGGTGCGAGTGCTGACGCACATACACGCAAGCAGCGGGAGTGGCTGGGTGTTCGTTGGCGACTTCAGGCGCGCGCCGTTCGTGTCGGCGGCGAAGGCCCTTGTCCGAAGAGGACTGGCAATCAGGGAGGGTGCCAGCAGGTTCGCAACGACCGCGACCGGACGCGAAGTCGCCGAAGGGATCGCGCCGGACGGCGCAGGCGACCGGTAACTTTTGGCAGCAGGGAGGATCCGGAGAATTGCGGGAAAGGAGACCCCATGCCCAACATCCACGCAACCGCCGGCCAGGTATTCGTTCGCAAGAATGCCGACGGGACAATGCTCATAGGCACCTTCGAGTCGAAGAGCGTCGCGCCATTCGTTGAGGGCGCAGCCTACGTCGCTATGCTCACGACAGGCGGCCTCGTCATTGCGACGACACCGCTCGACGCAGGGATCCCGAAGCACCTGGAGGGGCAGGGCATTGCTGCCGCCATCTATGCGCCGATCTGGTGCCGCGTCACCGCATCCGGGGCGATCGTGATCCGCGCCTTCCAGTCCTTCGAGGGATCGAACTGGTGGACGTTTTACGGGGTTTCCCGAGCGCGGCTCCCCGATGAGATCGAATTCGACAATGGCGGCCACGCATGGCTCCGGCTCGATCCCGGCAAAGCAACCCAGATCGATGCGCCGCTGAACGCCGCGGGCCTCGCGATCGGCCAGCTGCTGGGGAAGCCGGTGTGGCCGGGCCCCGACGGCCGCACGTACATGCTTCCCCAGCACACGCCGCGTTGGTGCAGGCGATATTTCGAGATGAATCTGCGCCTTGCCTCCGCGGGCGGCGATCCAGAACAGGGCGTCGACATCCTTGCTGGACTGCGGCGTGACCCGCGCTTTGCCGCCATCGCTCCCTTCCGAAATGAGAAGACCTATCTGACCTACCTGGCCGCGCTGAACGACGCCGGCGTGCTACAGCCCGATGCGCCGTGGACCGCCGAAGAGGCCGCCAGCAGGGACGTGCGGCGCCGTGGCGCCCTGGAGAGCGCCCAGGTAAATGAGGCGGCGTAGGAAAATCGCGAGCGTGGTTCAGGCCCGAGACGGGCGCTAACTTTCGTGGCCGGCACGATCGGCTATATTTATTTCAGCTGCTAACGCAGGCCCGGGCAGGGCAGGGCTCTCAACCTCGACCGCCAATGCAAGAACCCGCCATCCATGCACTCGCTCCCTGGGGCGCTGGATTAACTGAGAGGCCAAAAGCGCCTACAACTTGGAGACGAGAAAATGTCCATTCGCGACAACATCGCGGCCTTGCGCCGCACCGCCGCTGATCGCGGCCTCACGCTTGGTATGGCCAAGCTCAACGATGCAATCGCCAAGGCGCTCTACGGTCGGCCCTACAGCCCCGTGATCGCCGCCGAAGCTGCGGGAACCCCGCCGGAGCTCAGCGCAACCGCTGAACGCACGGCGGCCGTGGCGGCCGAGTACGGGCTTGACGGCGAGATCTTCGCAGGGATCTTCGTCGTGGCGTCGGAGAGCAAAGAGGAAACCGTCGAAGACGGGCTCACCTTCAGCGTCGACAACCTCGTAAGGCTCAACGTGGACAGCCTCACGGACGAAGATGTGCATCCGGCGCCGCTGTACTGCAAGTACGAGATGCAGTACCAGGCGCAGCCAGCCTACGTCCAGATCGACTCGAGCGGAAACGTCACTGCCGACTACTCGGGAGAGATCAGCAATGCCGTTCCCGAGTCGGTCTATCACGACCGCACGCTGCGCTTCCGCGTGAGCCCGGAAGTGTCTGGCACCAGCCTGTTCGACTACCTCCTCCAATTCGGAAGGCCGCTACTTGCCCGCATCCATGCGGGCCACGAGGTCGATTGGAACGGCAGCAACCAGGTCGGCTCGCTGACGGATGACGCGAAAGAGGCCGTAGTGGAATTTCAGCGCATGCTCAGCAATCTCGAGACAACCCCGGTCTACACCGCCGCAGAGTGGGTCCGAAGCTATAACCGGTTGACCGACATAGGCAGCCCGTCCAACACCACGTTTCAGCAAGCGCTTGCAGATTGCATGGACGGCATGGACAACGGCGATGGCGCGCTGGAGAGCGGAAGTGACGAGGCCGACATCAAGGAGGCTATTCTTGCTCGCGCCTTGAGATGCCTCGACGACGGCGACGCCATGCCGCGCTACTACGCGAGACAGCTGGTGATCGAGGGCACCCGAACGCTTGGCGACTACGCCGAGTGGCTGGTCAACTCGAAAGCCGACCTGACCAGCGTTGCGGAGGCGACTGCGGATGCTGCGCTTCTGCCGACCGTCAGGCTTTGGATCGAAGACTCCAAGGCTTCGACCGCCGAGATCGAAGCAGGCGTTTCGGCCGCGATGGCGGTGCTTGAAAGCAGGGGTGTCACCGCGGCGCAGGCCGAACTGGCTGACTGGATCGAAACACACAGCTCCGAGAAAATCGAGGAAGCCCACTGCAACTACGCTCACCACGCGGCGTGGCTGGATGCGGAGTCGGCGGCGTTCGATGTGGCGTTCAAGGGGTGGGCGCAACGCCCCGAGGGTGCCTGTCTGACAGTCGCCTGATGCACAGCCCGCCATGCTCTTTTCGGGCATGGCGGGTTCCTGTCTAATCCGACCAAGTCGTCGACGGATAGCCCATGAAACTGACTTACTGGTCCGCAGGCACTACCGCCCGGATCTACGTATCCGGACTTGAAGGCGTCGCTGGGAAAGCGTACTTCGTGCTCTCCGCCGGCCGGCTCACGGTGGTGGCCGATGAGTTCGTTATCCCGAAGCCGCGGATCATCGCAGCGACCATCCTCTGGCTCGGCCTTCCCGCTGCCGTCAGTAGCATTGAGGCCTTCGAAGCCCTGAAGCAGCGCTGTAGCGCGCCCCGCGGAGCGCCCAAGCAATCGGGCCCCACAGGATCCGTGGCGCCCGGAAGCTCCTCTTCTGCGACGACCATGACCAGGCTCGGTATGGCCGAGCTGAGCTTCGCTAACATTCGAAACGAACACCCCATCCACATCGAGATCGATCATCGCGAGCCGCGTGAGTTCGATGCGTACCTTTCTGAAGTCGAGAATTGCACGGTCACGCGGACCACCCTCGATGTCGCCGATTTCCGCATCAACGGCCGGATCCTCGTCGAGCGCAAGGCCGCCGCTGATTTCAAGGCGTCCATCGAGGACGGCCGACTCTTCGACCAGGCCCAGAGGATTGGCTTCAGCCCCGATGCGCTCGGCATCGTCCTGCTCGAAGGTGACGTGTTCCTCGGCAACCCCGGCATGCTGTTTTCAGCCACTACCGGCGCCGTGTCCTGTCTCGCCATGATCCAGGGCATGACCGTCATCAACACCCTCGACATCCGGCACACCGCCTTCGTCCTGGCAAAGTTCGCGCAGCATGAGAAGAACGGACTCGGCTACGAGCTCCCGCTCCGCAAGGACAAGCCCAAGCAGCTGCTCGATGCCGCCTGCTACGTGCTCGAAGGGATCACCGGCGTATCCGCTGGCCTTGCTTCTGAGCTGATTCGCCACTTCGGCTCGATCCAGGCCATCGCCAACGCGACCGAGGCGGATCTCAGGACCGTCAAGAAGATCGGGCCCAAGACCGCGGCGTCGATCTACGCAACATTCCGAGTGTCGAGCGCTCGCTGACGGGGCGTGTCGACTCTTGCCAGACAACCCGCCCAGCTGAAGGCACCGTTGGGGGGCAATACGCACGCCAGAAAACATGAGACTGGGAGCATGAAAACCAAAACCCCAAAGCTCCTCCTCGCAGCCGCCGTACTGGCGATGGCGCTCCCGCTCACGGCCGTGGCCGCCAAGGGCGACATCATCATCGGTCAGGCGACCGTCATCGACGGCGACACGATCGACATCCGCGGCAAGCGGATCCGACTGCATGGCATCGACGCCCCTGAGCGCAACCAGAGCTGCACTGACCAGTCCGGACAGTCAATTCGCTGCGGCGTGATGGTGACTCGCGCGCTCGACGAGCACATCGCGCGAAGGAACGTTGCATGCCAGGTGATGGACGTGGATCGCTGGGGCCGCTTCGTTGGCCGCTGCGATGTGCCGGCCGCGCGCAGTGGGGCAATCACAGGGACCATGAATCGCGCGCTTGCCCAGGCCGGCTACGTCTACGCCATGCCGCGGTACTCACGTGATTACGTCGGTGACGTTGACCGCGCGCGCGCCCAGCGGCAAGGCCTGTTCGCAGGGCAGTTCGAGGAGCCGGCGGAGTTCCGGCGTCGGGCTCGGAAGTAGGCGTTATGGGAGATCGAACCTCGGTGAAAAATCCAAGCTGGCGGTTCTTGGACGCAGACGTCATCGTGCCTTGCCATTTCGAAATGGCGCTCCTTGCCCTGATCGTGGCTGCTCTCGCGGCCTGGCCAAGCGCCACGCTCGCAGGATTCGCCTGCGGAATCGCTCTTTCTGCTTGTGGTGTATCGGTGTTCCGGGCGCCACGCGCCTTTTTCGTGCTCCTTTTTCTCGCTGTAGTTATCGGCGTAATCGCGCACGCAGCGCTTGTGTGAGTAGCTCGCCGCCTCGCAGCGATAACTTTTCAAGCCGGCGCGGATAGGCAAGCATGCAGGCATGAATAGGGAGCTGCTGTGCACGCGCCAATGAAACAACTTGACCTGTTCGCCGCCGTCGCCGCTGCGTACGCCGCCGCCGGCGCCATCGCCAACAGCGAGCTCTACGCGGCCGTTGCTGGGGCGACAGGGCTCGACCTCGATTCGACGACACCGATCGGCAAGGCCGGCGTCAGGCGCTCCGTGTGGAAGCGCCAGGTGCGCTGGCAGCAGCAGACGCTGAAAGCCATGGGCGTTCTCGAGCGCGTGCCGGGCGA
>Ga0105045_10003204_pt1 | contig 14010 bp, 14 predicted proteins | sample MAT02_FD_78089 | JGI IMG/M metagenome (GOLD analysis project Ga0105045, IMG submission 78089) | Freshwater microbial communities from Lake Fryxell liftoff mats and glacier meltwater in Antarctica - MAT-02 (megahit assembly) | ecosystem: Environmental > Aquatic > Freshwater > Ice > Liftoff...
CATACTGGAAATCCTCTTTGAGACGGCGCTTCATTTTATCGAACGGTGTGATATATGGTCCACCTGATAGATTGACAACAGCCTTGAATTTATGACCCAAATGTTTCGCTACCCGCAGAGCAATATAGCCGCCAAAGCTGACTCCGAAAAAACCAAGCCGCTTTTCATCAATGCGTGCGTCAACGGACAAAGTATCAACGATACTGGCAACCACTTCCTCAAAATTTACAGGAATTGGAGAACGACCAAGATTGATTCCTTGCCCTGGACCGTCGAACAAGAAAGCCGCAAATCCCCGGTTAACAAAATGTTCAGCGAAAGCAATAACTTCAACTTCCGTAACTGAATCAAGACCGTTGGAGAGGATTACACAGGGCAATGGTTCATGGGGGTCAACGTTGTCAGGTAATAGCAAATAGTAGGGAATTTGGACCCCGTTCCACTCGATTTTACCTGTATTCAGGGGGCGGACATTTTCATCCCAGCTTTTGAGAAAGCAATCCTTGACGAGCTGTCGCAATACTCCCTTATGGTTGGAATCTGCGAAATACATAAACTCCGCCCAGTGGTAGCAGCTAGTTGCACTGCGAAAGAGGTGACGCTGCCCCATTTTATATGAGCAGGTTTCAGCTTGTGCAACATAGCGATCGCCCAGCTTAGACCAACCCTTCATCCAGTGTTCCCAGAACTCTGGGCTACTTACATCTGTGCAACCTTGAGGAAACTCACGGAGAGCGATCGCCAAATCGCCCCACTGGGATTGCCAAAACAGAAGACGTGGCAGAAAATACCGACAAGCCACATAGATTTCTTCTGGTACACTCAATGGTCTAGAAGCAGAATTCATGACGATTCCTTCCCAGCTAAACGATGTTCACAAGCTTCAATGGTAGTTAGAGAGTTTTTTTCAAGGGCATGGTGGAGCCGTTGCTTGTAGGATGCGATATCACCCTCTCCAAATAAATCGCGGCAGGCATTCGGCTGAATCTGGAACTCGTGGCGGGCAAAAACCTCCGTTCCACCAGGGACACTGTTGAGGGTCCAGCGCCCGCTATGTCTGCTCATCACAGGCGGCGGTTCTGGCTGGAAATACTCAATAGTCAGGAGATCCTGGCGACACCGACGGACGCTGCGAATGCGCTCGGTTCCATAAGCTGTTCTCACCTCCATAATGAATTCCTGATTGCTGCCATCATCGTACAGCATATCCACAGCTTGACAATGGGGAAGAAGCAATGACCAGTTAGCAGCATCAGCTAGAAGAGTGTAAATGTCTGCCACCGGAAAGGGCAGAACGCGACTAGATTCAAAGGAAAAGGAAAGTTCATCCTCATGCTGGTCTTTCCCTTCCACTAAGCTTTTAATGGCGATCATTTCCTTCCCGCCGTTGCGATCGATGAAATTGAGCATGAAATCGACGGCTTCTTCCGGTGTAGTTACGCCATCTATCAAACCAGTTACATCATCCTTGACGACAAAGCTACGCTCAACAAAGAGCAAACTTCTACCGCTCTCAATTGGCACAACCCGCCAACGCCCTTGCATATCCGTCAGCAGGGGCATGGGTATGGGAAGGTAAAAATCAATTCCGTTAATATCAGGTAAAAATGTCCGGTGCGTGTCCCATGTCATTTCCCTTCCGTTGTCCTGAGCAGTAATGCGAACCAGTTGGTAATTGTCGCCTTTTTCCAGAACTTCTGTGCTGACGCAACTCTCAAATAGATCTGGCCATCGGGCGGTGTCGGAGATAATTTGATAAATCGCCTCCACCGGGGCATGGCATATCATCGAATGAAATGTAGTTTTCATTTGCTTTCCTGCTAGTTATTTTCTTCTGCTAGTTTTTTGATGGAGTTGAATTCCTTGAGGGTGTTGCGGTGGATTGCTTGCATCATAAAATCAAGGGCTTCATCAGGTGTGTTAACACCCTCTACTAAACCCTTCACCTCTTCCTTTACCTCAAAATTATGTTCGAGGGAAAGCAGGCTTCCCCCCTCTTCCATCGAGAGCACTCGCCAGCGACCTTGCATAGATTTGAGTAGCGACATTGGAGGGTTTGTTTCAAAATTAATGCCCTGAATCTCCTCTAATAAAACTCGGTGAGACACCCACTGCATTTCCACACCGTTCACTTCCGCAGTAACGCGGATGACTTCGTAGCATTCCCCTTTTTCCAGGGATTCGACATTGATACATGGCTCAAAAATGTCTGGCCATCGCGCACTGTTGGAAATGATTCCATAAACAGTATTAGCTGAAGCGTGGCAGAGGATAGAATGTATTGTTGCCTTCACTATTTTTTCCTTAATTTACAGGAAATTTTATCACATTTTCAGCTTTTATCAAGGGAAGAATATCCCGCTTCACAATTTTACCGTTTTTGTTTTTTGGCAGGGGTTCGGGCGATATGTAAAGAAAAGTCGGCCATTTCTCTGGGCTAATCGCGTTGCGGAAGCTTTCAGATAAAGCATCTCTCAGAGCAACAGAGTCGCTTTCTCTGGTTCCTGTATAGATACAGGCAACGGGCTGTTTCACTGCTATTTCTGATGATGCCCAACCCACAAGCACTGCCTCCTCAACATTGGGAATTCGGTAGAGAAGATTTTCGATCTCACTGGGATAAATTTTGTGACCATTTGGTGTCAGGATGGTTTCAGCTTCTCGTCCATTGAGAACAAGATAGCCCTCGCTGGAAAACATTCCAAAGTCCCCTGTGTGAAACCACTCACCAACAGACTCAATCGTATTTTTGGGGAAGTTGCAATAACCTTCCATCATCCCGGAACTACGAACGACAATCTCACCAATTTCGTTGGTGGGCAACTCATTATCACTGGCATCGAAAAAAGCGATTTCAACCGTATCATCTGGTCGTCCAATACAATGGACATACTGGGCGTACTTTTCTGCTTTGTGATCTTCCTCAGTCAGCCAGCAGAAAGGTCCGAAAGTTTCGCTCAAACCATAGCCCTGAATCCATTGACAAGGCATCAGTTTTCGCCCTTCTTTTAGGAGTTTTATCGGTAATGGTGCAGCACCATAAGCAACGACTTGTAGACTACTCAAATCTGCGTTTACTGTGCGTGAATCCTCAAGGAAATCTTTCATAAAGACTGGGCGTAGCATAATATGAGTTAGGCGGTGCAGTTGAATCTGTGGTACCCAATCTGCAACATCTGGACTGTTGGGAAAAAATAGAGTAGCGTTATATGCTAGGGAACCCAAGGAAAAAATAATCCCGGTGGTATTGTTCATTAGCCCTGACATCATTATGTGTGCGTCAGAGTGGAACTTTAGTGTTTCAGATACCTTCAGCACGCGCTGGGCGATCAGCCTTTCTGGAAGACTTATCGCTTTTGGATTGCCCGTAGTTCCGCTAGTAAAAAGAACTAAGAATTTTTTAATTGAATTGGCAACTTCGACGATAATATTGGTATTTGTTGGCTCTATCTCAATTTGATTCCGGTCAATTTCAACGAGATTAACACCTGACATCCGCAATTTTTTTAGCGTCGTATCTGGTTTTTTTAGGTAAATAATATGATCTGGTTGGGCAATTTCGATAATATTAACCCATTCGCTAAAAGCAGCTTCCTTGAGATTGTAGGGAATCAGAACTTGAATGCCAATAGCACTGGCAGCGAGAAAAAAGAAAACTGCATATTCATCGTGATCTGCAATCATTAAAACGCGCTGTCCAGGTATCAAATTTTTGGTACGCAGAAAATTTACCATTGCCGCAACGTGCGATCGCACATCCTGATAGGTATATGTCTGCTGTGGAGTGACGAAAGCGGGCTTTTCCCAGATTGATTCATCTGGACAGTTTAAGAAAGACAGGATTTTCATAAAACTCCAAAAATTAACGAATGAAAAATTGACAGAATTGATGAATGGTTTTATCGGATTTTTTTTGCTCCTATCTAAGTCAAAAAAATAGGGGGAAATCCGCTCCAATAGCTAGGAATAGGAAGAAAGAAACTGGTTACAAATTACCAAGCTAATGGGAAGACTTGCGCGATCGCCTCCATGATTGAGACTACTGCCGTCAGTGCAGCAGCAATACAAAGGAGCAATGCCGCAAAGCGAAAAGTGCCTTGAAATCCATAAACCAACGCTGCTGGAGGCGCTGCTGTGATATCGGCATTTTGCGCCAAGTGGGCGCTGCTGAGCGTCAGCCCCGCAAAAATAGCGCCCATCAGAGGAAAAACCGACATCTGCCCCAAGGTGCGCGATAACGATAACAACCCGGACGTAATTCCCATTCTTTCCTTCGGGACACTGCCCATAATGGCGCTATTATTGGGGGATTGAAACATCCCAAACCCAATGCCAAACGGTGCAATCCCTCTAATATAGCCCAGGTCGGTCAACTGCATGTCAAAGGTACTCATCAGCAGGCAACCGCCGATCAGAAAAACCAGCCCTATCAAACTAATTATACGCGACCCAAAGCGATCGGATAATGCGCCATAAATAGGAGAAATAATTCCCGTTTAAAGCGGGTAGATAGCTAACAAAAAACCGACGCGCTCGATGGGATAAGACAAACCAATCTCTAGAAAAAATGGCAGAATAAAAAGCACGCCAGAAATGCTAACGAACACTAGCAAACACGTCAACAAGCTGATGCTGAATTCTAGATTGTGAAACATCTTTAAATCGAGCATTGGTTGGTTGATGCGGGCTTCAAAGGCTAAAAAAACTGCCAAGCTAACTGCCGCAACGGCAAGCAGCGCCAGCGTTTTTAGATTGGTAAAGCCCTCAACCTGTCCCTGCGTCATGCCGAGGGAGAAGCTAAGCAGCGATATAATAGCGATCGCCGACCCCAAGGCATCAAAGCGTTGTTTCGTGCTGGCGCTTGGAAAAGTCGGTACAAACCGGTGAATTATAAAACTTGCGAAGATGCCGAGGGGTACGTTTACTAAGAATATCAAACGCCAGCCCACTATTCCAATTAGCAAACCTCCTACGGTTGGACCGAGGGAAATTCCCAGAGATGCAGAAATAGAGATAGCGCCAAGAGCCATTCCCCGTTATGATGGTGGGAAAACTTCCGTAACAATTGCTACTCCCAGGGCTGCAATAAACACAGCGCCTAGTCCTTGGAGGGCCCGAAACGCAATTAGCCACTCTATACTCGGAGCGAGTCCGCACAGCAAGGAGGCGATCGTAAACAGGATTAGACCCCAAAGGTATAACTGTTTTTTGCCAAACATATCACCCAACCTTGCTGCACCGAGTACCAGCGTCGTGACGACGAGGAAGTAACTCACCGACACCCATTGAACAGTGGCAAAGGTAGTATTAAGTGTCTTAACCAGAGTAGGCATGGCGATATTAACGATGCTGCCATCCAGGGTGAACATCAGCAAGCCTAGCCCTATCCCCAGCATAGCCCACCATTTTTGAGATTCGGAAGTTTTTGCAGGGGGAAGATTAGAGGGCATTGAATTGTTTCTCATAGATGTCTAATACAGAAGTGATGGGAGGATAGAGGAATGCAAAACTTAAGGTGCAACTGCTAACAGCCAACCTACCACTGGGTGGGATAATGAGGGATAGGCTTGGCTGAAATGCCTAGATATATAAAAAGATTACAGTTTTTTTACTTTCATGCTACAAGAGGTATTTTTAACTGAAATTTTTATCAGCAATAAAAGCCATCACCTGTTGGCGCATTCCCACAAGTGTTAGAGCTAGCAATCCTAACAGTCCCCCTATGCCGCTGAAGGTCATCGCCAGTCCGACTTGTTGACTCAACGGCTGACTGCAAATGGGGGAGAGAAACTGACCCAAAGACAGCAAAGTTGTCAGCCATCCTAAAGCGCGCCCTCGAATGGCATCCGGAACTTCCGCAGATACCCAGAGATTGAAGTTGGGAAGCACCAATGCCACTGCCATACCCGTAATCGCTGAACCGAGTAAAATCAAACTGTAGTTCCCTGCAAAGCCAATGATGCCGTAGCCAATTCCCATCAGTGCAAAAATTAGGCTGAGAATGCTGATAAACGCCAGCCGCTGTTTAATTTTTCCATAAGCGATGGAAACAAATATACGGACAATGTTTAAAAGCGCCAGCGAAAAAGCGATTTCCAAAGCACTGGAATTGAGCAGTTGTTTAAGGTGAAAGGGCAATTGTACCGCAATGACGAAGAAAGCTATTTGGGAAAGGAATGCTGTCCCATAGACGAATGCAAGGAGCCTGACGGGGGTGGGTGCCAAATTGCCCAATTCAGTTTTTTGCTCGTTCGGCTCTAAAAATTCAGATTTAGAGCGGCAAGACTCTGAAATAAACATTACCATCATTGGCAGCAGCAACAGCGCAAGCAGGTGGCTCAAAAACGGCAGCCGCCAATTCAAATCAGTAAGATATCCCCCAATCATCAGGAACAGTACGCCCGCCAGCGCCATAGCTCCCCCTTGCAATCCCATAAAGTGAGCGCGGGTAGCGCCAGTGTAGTAATCGCCTATTAAAGTGGTGGAGCTGACTGCGGTGCCCGCTATGGCTAAACCCAACAGCGATCGCCCGCAGAGAATCGCAGGTAGGGAATCCAGAAAAAAACCGGAACTCCCTGCTAAAGCAAAGAGAGCAGTGGAGGCAATTAACAAAAATTTGCGCCCCCATCTATCCACAATAATTCCGGCAATGGGCGAACCGATGACAATAAATAGCGAGGGAAGAGTCAGTACAAATCTGGCCAGCAGTGGCGCATTAGGGACTTCAGCAAAGTATTTCTCGATCGCGGGGAGAGCGGATACAATAATGGCCGGTGCAACAACGTTGAAAGTGCTGGCTGCCAGTAGCGTTGCTTTGGTAGATAGGGATTTGGGATTGGGCTGTTTCATTGGGATATCGCGTTCTTTTTAGGTTAAATCTGCACCGGACAACGAGCTAAGTTGTCTCCTATTTAATTGGCTTAGGGGATCAGTAGGAGGCTCTGTTTCCTGGGAAATGAGCCAAACGAGCCAAATTAAAAAATCTTGCTACCCATAATTTTTGTGCGAATAAAATCTCGCCTTTTTTCACTACATTGTAAATCTCACTTACAATTTTGTTTTGAGTTGGAATCTGATGAAAGTATCCAAAAATCCAAGCCTTACTGTGAGATTCTAAAAAAAGTTTAGAATCTCACAATTACTTGCTAAAACTTCAATTTATGGCAGATTATTCCGAGATTCAAACCTTCAAGTAAACAGGCTGAAAGATGGGCAACGATAAACTTTACTTGACACCCAATTGCTTGGGCCATCGCCTGACCAAAGAAGCCATTACATTGCCGAATTCCGATGATATATTCTCCTGGTTGGGGATTGAGGTATCGGTGCATTAGTGGGATGTCGTCTTTTCTCACATGAGGATAAGCTGCTGCTACTTCCATAGCGAGTTTGACTCTCATTTTATTCAGCACGTCTTCCGCCATTTCACTCGACTCCTTTTCTGAAGTTATAAAAAACAAACCTTCCCGTTAATAGGCGTAACAATGCGGTGGCTTTTCATTTTTCAGCCATTATGGCTTTCATTGGCCAACTTAATTCGTACATTTCACCCTTAGTTTCTATTTGCAGAGTCTTTTTGGCTTCTACAAGAGTTTGTTGAAATCTTTCTATTTCATCGCCGGGGAAGAGGTTCATCGCAAAGACTTTATACAGAAAAATTCCGATATCTATCTCTTGCTGAAAGTACCATTTTTGCTGTAAATCTACTAGGCGAACCTTTTCGCTCTTGAATCCATTGATGAAGCAGAGAGAATCAGAAAATTCTTCTGATAGCAATTTTGCTTCATGTCCGCCTTCGCGGTATTTGGCTACCGACAAGTCTAAAAATCTGGCTGCTGAATTTCCTTGAAACACGTCAGCGAGGAATAATAATCCGCCCGGTTTTAAGGCTTTGTAAAGATTGGCAACTACTTGGGTTTGGCTGAGAGCGTCGTGGAAGGTTCCAAAACTCCAAGCTTTATCTAAATATTCAGCAGGAAGGTTTAAGTCTTCTGAACTGCTGACTATAACTTCAACCTGCGGCAGATTTACTCTGGCTTTCATGCGATCTAGTAGATAGGCTGAAGGATCGCTAACTATATACTTTCCCTGCGGGCCAACGGCTTCTGCGATCGCCTTACAAAAAACGCCATTTCCTTCCCAAAATCCTAAGATATATTCTCCCGGTTGGGGATTGAGGTATTGAAACATTACTTGAAAGTCATGTTTTCTCGATTGAGGATAGGCAACCCCTACTTCCCCACCCAGTTTGGCTCTCATTTTAATCAGTTCTTCGGATTCAAACATTTTTTTGGACTCCTTTTTTACTTAAAAAAAATTTTACAGATCGATCGATGCTCTCTTAAATGCCCGAATGGCATTATCAGAACCGACATTCTACAAGCTAAATTTTACCTTGACATGAGGCGGAAAAGCCCCAAACGCAAACAGTCGCGCCCGAATGTCACTTAACACTGGCAGACGCAAATATATCGGCAGCTTTAAGGAGTTATCAGCTTGCACTGCTTTGGCGGTAATGCGCTGCTGCGTAAAGGATTGAAACCCTTGAATGACTTTTATTGCTAACTCGCGATCGCGCTGCACTGCTGCCAGATGATTTAGCTGCACCACACCACGTTTGAGCGGTTCTGAAAGGACGTTCGCCGCCGCCACAGCATCCTGAATTGCATAGGTAATACCCACCCCCCCCAGAGGCGACATTACATGGGCGGCATCACCCAGCAAAAGCAAACCAGGGCGATACCACTGGGAAAGCCTACCCATTTGCACTGAAAGCAGCGATGTCTGTTTCCAATCTTGAAGATGTTCGACGCGATCGGCAAACTCTGGAACTACCTCAACAATAGACTGTTGCAATGTCTCTATTCCCTCCGCCTGCATCTGACGGTAAGATCCCTTGGGAATGACGGCGGCAATCTGCCAATTCCCATCAGAGGTGTTGTATGTAACTAAGACGCGCTTGCTACCATAGCGTACTCTCAAACCCTCTGGCTCCGAGGAGTGTCGAGGCAGGCGAAACCAAAGCAGATCCATTGGTGCTGCCGTTTCGATTAGTTCCATACCTGCTAATTTACGAACCTGGGAAAAGCGCCCGTCTGCGGCTACAGTCAAGTGCGATCGCACTTCGTGCCAGCCCCCCTGTCCTCGATATCTCACACCTTTAATAACTCCGTTTTGTTCAATTAGTTGCTGTACGTTTGCACCCGCGATTAACTGAAAAGATGGATAGCTTTTTGCCTCGACAGTGAGGAACTCAATCAACTTTGCCTGGGGAATAATTGTGATGTAGGGATGTCGAGTTTTCAAACTGCTAAAGTCTGCAAACGTAACAGTTTGTCCGCAGATGCTAAATTCCATTTTGCCCGTCTTGGAGTGGGGAACCTGCGCGAGCAAGCGTTCCGTCAGCCCCAATTCGTCCATAATTTCCATCGCCCCGGCTTGAATTAAGTCTCCTCGGAAGTCGCGATCGAAAGTTTTGTGTGCCTCCAGCAGTATCACAGGAATGCCTTGACGCGCCAATATTAGGGCGAGAAGCGCCCCTGTAGGACCACCGCCAACGATACAACAAGTTGTTTGCTGTACGTCAAGAATGACATCGGAACTGGGGGATTCTTTATTAGTTATGGGAGTTTCTTCCATAGATTCAAAAACGCAAATTCTCCGAATAATTTTGTTGAATTCTCCCCCATAATATCTCTAAAATTTTTCAAGAAATGGGGGTAAGGATAATCGCTATATCCTTTCTCATCAAGTTCGTTTATGGCGGGCTTGCTGATAGTTCACTCTTGATGTTTAGGAAATTCGCAAAAATACATTTCTCATCAATTCATTGATTCTTGTCCTGCTGTTCTGCTAATTTTTTTGTGTGAAGCAGAACCTGCTCCATGTGTGCAGCCATTTCTGCTTCATTAACCTTTTCTGCTTCGTCATTCAAAGGATACCAGTCTCGGCTAAAAGTAAGAATCAAGGGATCGCTAGAGTTTTCAGGAGGTAGATCTATCTTGTTAAAAATATCCCCGAAAAACAGAGGATGATCCACTAAAGTTGATTTTATTTCTCTGGCTTGCTCGTTAATAGTAATTCTTTCTTTCACTATCATCCCACGAACTTTAATTTCTCGTAGCATACCATTTTCATTCTTTTCATAAAAATTAACCTCTTCAACATTCGGGATGTAACTTCGAGGATTTTCCAGTTTCTCCACCAAAATTTTCCAAAGAGTTGTTAAAGAAGCGTTTACCGGACTGCTGAATGTGCTGTGTGGCATAAGTTATCTCCTTAGAGCGTTAATTTCTTAAACTCATTTTTCGGCTTTTTAAAGTGAACAATCCCTGTTTTCAGGATAATTCCCTGAATAAATTACCATAAAATTATTACAGAGAAAGCTTTTACAAACAAATCAGGTTGACTTATCACTTGTAGTAGTAGTAAAGGAGAGCCGTTTGCTCGCTATATACTACAAGCCAGCATTTGAAGCATTGACCCGCCCTATCGCTGACCAGTCGATGTCACCGTCACCCCGCGCCACCCCTGAAATGAAGTGATCCCGCACCAGGCTAGCCAGTGGTAGGGGTACAGCAGCACTTTCCGCAGCTTCGAGGACTAATCGCACATCCTTCAATCCTAAGTGCAGTTTGAACTCAGCCGGTTCATACTGCTCTTCGGCAATCATTGTTCCTAAAACCTCGTAAACCGGCGATTGGAAAACTGCCGTGTTGATAATCTCCAGAAATCGTAGGGGGGATATGCCCGACTTTTGCATCAGCACAAAGGCTTCGCTCAAAGTCTCCAAAACTGAGGCGATCGTAAAGTTACCCGCCACCTTAACGAGATTTGCCAAGTGTGGCTGGTCGCCTACTACAAACACACCCTGACCCATCGCTTCAAACAAGGGACGGCAGCGCTCAATTAGCTCGGATTCACCCGCACTCAAAACCCATAATTTCGCCGCTCGCGCTGTTACTGGTCGGCCTAAGACAGGGGCAGATAAGTAGGCTTGCCCTACTGCTTTGTGTGCTGACTCTAGCTGTTGGGACAATGCCACACTAATCGTACTCATAGAGACGTGTACGGCACCCCTAGGAAGCTTATCAATTGCGCCGGGAAGTTCTGTTGTACCGAAGATAACCTCTTTGAGCGCAGTATCATCAGCTACTATGGTGAGCAACACTTCAGCTTCTTGCACTGCATCGGCAGGCGAATCGGCTACCCGTGCGCCTAATTGTTGCAGTCCATCAGCGGCGCTGCGAGTGCGGTTGTAAACGGTTAACTCGTGGCCTGCTTGCAGGATATGTGGTGCCATCTCCTTGCCCATATTGCCAAGCCCGATAAATGCTACTTTCATGTCAATTCCCTGCGATTAATTTTAGATTATGATAAAGAAGCGTGGACTAGATCGGAATGCCCTCAATTAAGCTCATATCCGATTGTAGGGCTCCGATTTTCGTCAACTTGAAACCAGCCGCCTCAAACAGCGAGCGACATTGCTTTTCAGTCCGCTCAATGCCTCCAGTCATTACCAGCATATCTAGATCGATCAATTTGCCCGCGAATGGTTCATTACCAAGGGGAATCAACCGCTCAACTACCAAAATCTTGCCTTTTTTTGCCATAGCGCGGTGACAATTTTTAAGGATAGCAATGGCTCGTTCGTCATCCCAATCGTGCAATATACGCTTGAGAATGTAAGCATCGCAGCCACTAGGCACTGACTTAAAGAAATCTCCAACTGTAAATTCGCAGCGTTGCAAAACTCCCGCCGTTTTTATCAATTCCTTTGCACCTTCTAGGGCTGGAGCACAATCGAAAAGAATCCCTTTCATAGTTGGGTTAGCCTTGAGAATCTCAGCGATCGTACTTCCGCGTCCTCCTCCTATATCCACTAAAATATTAATGGACGAAAAGTCGTAATCAGTTGTGATCGCCGCATCTTCTCTTGTGATCGCAATACTCGTCATCGCCTTATGAAAAATCTCACCCTGTTCTGGGTTTTGGGCTAGATACTGATAAAGATCCATACCATACACATGATCGAAAGCACTCGCTCCCGTTTTGATGGAGTACAGAAGTTCTCCCCAAACTTTATATTGTTCCTCAGCAAACATAATCGCTGCCCAACGTATCGAGTCAGGAATATCGCTCTGAAGATAAACAGCAACTGGCGTTAAATCAAAATAACCTTGTTCTTTTTCAACAAAAATCCCCACACTTGCAAGCGCGCGCATGAGGCGATAGAGCGCTGGCGCGTTGGTTCCAGTTGCTGTTGCCAATTCATCGCAATTTTTTACACCATCTTTCAGTATATCGGCGATACCAAGCTTCGCTACCACATAAATCATTTGCGGCACATAATAGGCACTGATCATCGGCCACAGTGCTAACCGTGGTGGCATATTTTGAGAGGATTGAGTGTTGTTTTGTTTAGACATAGCAATTATTTAGTTTTTTTTCTAACTTACAACCTGTATGCGGGCTTCACATTAGGCGGCAAAACTCCAAACGCCAATTGTCTGGCAATGAAGTCACGCCACAGCGGCAGACCCCAATATATCGGCAGCTTGAATGCGTAACCAGATTGCAGCGCTTTGATGCTCACCTGCCTCTGCATAAAATACTGCAACTCCTGGATGAATTGTATCTGCCACTGGCGCTGGCGCTGCACTGCCGCTAGATGATTTAGCTGCACTTCACCGCGTTTTAGCGGTTCAATCAGGACGTTGGCTGCGACAACAGCATCCTGTATTCCATAGTTAATGCCAATCCCACCCATAGGTAACATCACGTGAGCGGCGTCGCCAATCAAAAGCAAACCAGATCGATACCATCGGTCGAGTCTGCCGACTTTGATTGAGAGAAATGATACCTGCTTCCAACTCTCCAAATGCTGTATGCGATCGGCAAACTCTGGGACTACTTCCACAATAGACTGACGCAGCGCTTCGATGCCAGCAGCCTGAATGTCGCGGTATTGACCCTTGAGAATGTAGTAGCCAATTTGCCAATTCCCGTCATAAGTGTTGTATGTAACTAGGAAGCGCTTGTTACCCAAGCGTACAAACAGGCCCTCTGGCTCCTCGGTGTGTCGGGGCAGGCGAAACCAAAAGACATCCAACGGGGCAGCAGTCTCCATCAGTTCCATACCTGCTAATTTACGAACCGGGGAGAACCGCCCGTCTGCGCCGACTGTCAAGTGAGATCGCACTTCGTGCCACCCACCATTTCCCCGATAGCGGACACCGCGAATGATTCCATCTTCTTCAATTAGCTGCTGCACGTTTGCACCCATAAGCAACTGAAAGTTTGGGTAGCGTTTCGCCTCAGCAGTTAGAAACTGAATTAACTGCACCTGGGAAATTATTGTCATGTAGGGATACCGAGTTCCTTTCAAGCCACTCCAGTCCACGAACGGAATGGTTTTCCCGTTAATAATGTATTGAATTGCCTTAGCCCTGGAGTGGGGAATCTGCTCAAGCAAGCGATCGGTTAGACCCAATTGTTCTAACAATTCCATGCCCCCGCCATGAACTACATCACCCCGAAAGTCGCGTTCAAAGGTCTTGTGTGCCTCAAGCAGAATAACGGGAATGCCTTGACGCGCCAAGATCAGCGCCAGAACGGCTCCTGTAGGTCCTCCTCCAACAATACAGCAGGTTGTTTGTTGTACGTCAAGAATGGTATCGGGAGTTGAGGCTTCTTTGACTGTTTTGGTGGTTTGTTCTTTGGATTCAGACATACAAATTATCCTAAACTAATCCCATAAAAATTACGCACACGCACCATTTCTGGAAGGGGTAATCCATAAATGACCTCTACCCTCTACCATTTGTTACCTATAACGTGACTGCGTAAATCCTGTCCAAGTTGCTACTTATGAATTAGGACTTACGCAGCTAAACTACCTGTGGTGGATAGTGGGTGGTGCTCAATACGAACCGAAAGCCCAGTTGGCGGGATCTTGTGGATCGTTACTTGTGTGATAGTCGTACATGGCTGTAGCAAATTCATCTCGGG
>Ga0105045_10003208_pt1 | contig 13993 bp, 14 predicted proteins | sample MAT02_FD_78089 | JGI IMG/M metagenome (GOLD analysis project Ga0105045, IMG submission 78089) | Freshwater microbial communities from Lake Fryxell liftoff mats and glacier meltwater in Antarctica - MAT-02 (megahit assembly) | ecosystem: Environmental > Aquatic > Freshwater > Ice > Liftoff...
GATCAATGACCAGACTTTGGCATTGACCGAAACCCGTTACGGAGTTCATTTGACCGAGGGGCAAGTTAGGGAACAGGTTAGCACCATTATTAGAGAAGTAATATCAGAACTGAAAAAAGCTGGCAGTTCCACCTAATTTCCGGCTTTCCTTTTGCCAAGCCTCGGCCCTCGGTCAACCGCCGGCCATCACCAATTTTAGCGGGTATTGTCCCCTCTTTCACACTTTTGCTCAAAACAAATCCACCCGTAAATCACGGCGATCGTCGGGCAACTGCTTGGCTTCTTCCAAGATTGTGGCCATTGAGTCGTGGTATTGCTTGTAAAGCGGCAGGTTGTTGTGCCCACCTTCCTTGATTTCGTACAATTTGACTTGGTGGGGCATCACTTTGACCAAGTCCTGACTCTGGGCCAAGGGGATGAGCCGATCGTTGGTCCCGTGCAAGATGCGCACGGGGCACTTGACATATTTGAGCCATGAATACGTGCGCACGGGATAGCGCAACACCCACTGGACGGGGATGAAGGGCAGATAGCGGCGGGTGACCCGGCGCAAGCTGTAATAGGGAGCATCCAAAATGAGCAGGCGCGGGAAATTGGCCGAGGCCAGTTTGGTGGCAAACCCTGATCCCATGGAGCGGCCGTAGATCAGGATGCGGCTTTCGGGAAATTTTCCCAATAGTTGTTGGTAGATGAACTGGGCATCACCTTTGAGTTCTTTCTCGCTGCGCTTGCCGGTGCTTTTGCCAAACCCCCGGTAGTCGATCATGACCACATCAAAGCCGTGCTGGGTAAAATCAGCCGCAAATTTGCCCCAGCCCTTGATGCTCCGGCTATTTCCGTGAAAATAAATGACCAAGCCCACGGTTTCTTCGGCAAAAAAATGCAGGCCGTTGATCCTCACCCCCGGTTTGACATCAAAAAACAATTCTTCAAACGGTGAATCGTATTTGTATTCAAAATGTTGGGGCAATACCTCGGGCCTAAACAAGAAACGTTCCTGCACTACGTACACCGCCACATTGATCAGGATGTAGGCAACTAAAATGAGGAGAAGAACTTCAAGTGTGAGCATTTTTGGCCGATAATCGCAACGAAGATAAGAAAGTTTCGCCAAACGAAACCTTGGTTCAAGGAGCGATATTAGACATTTTTTGGGTGATTGCCATCAGAACAACGAACCGGGCGGTGCTTTGAGCCTTTCGCCAACCTTGTACCAGTGCTCGATCTGTTAAGTCAATGACACTGCAAAACCAAGGCTTTGCGCTCTACGGAGTTATGCAGGAGTTAGTCACAGGTCTCTACTATAGGGGGAGAGAGGGCGCCTTGGCGGGCGATCATGCAGATGGTGGTGGCATCCATCCCGTGTCGCAGGTCTCCACTAAAGGGGGAGGGGGGGCGCCACCGGGGCCACGAGTCACCGTACTTCTATCCGCAGACGGGTGGACTATCGTCGCACCGGAAATAATATTTCCGCCAGCATTGTACACTACCCAGCGGCCCTCTCGAGCTCTATAATTCAAGGAGCCTGATCCATAACAGTTCGAGGAGAAAATCCTCGGTAAATCGTCAATACGAAATAGTTGTGATTCGGTGGAAGCTTCCAGCCAAGAGCCCAGGGTGCGGGCCATGGTGGAGCAGAACAGGTGGCCGTTTCCAAAATCGTCATCTGTATGCCTCGGATCGGCCGCGGCAGCGGCCGCCCGGTTTGAGATGTGGGCTGCACCGCAAGCATTGAGCACGGTCATCGATATCCGGCCCATCAACGATCCAAGCTGGCCCAAGTTACCCGCCCCGTAATTAGAGTGCATAAGGTTTTCACGGCAAAACATCAACCCGTAGCCCAATTGGCCGTTATGACTGAGACCGTGGCACCAGATTTGAAGCGAATTTTGGCGACCGCTGATGGCATGGGTTTGCACAAAGTCAATAAAGTTGATCAATGGCGTGTGGGCATCGCACTGAAACAAATGGTCGGCATCGAAATCACGGGCAGTACCAACGCTGCCACGGAAACTTGGACCGATCAATCGTCGGTCAATCGCGATAAGTTTGGGCATCGAGCTAGGATTTTGTTATTGGCTAAAGGGACAGAAAAGGGATAAGTTACGGGGTTTGGCTACATAGTGCATCCTCGTTGTTACAAAGACCGATCTGAGCTCAGGCATGACAAAATAATGCCAGAACAAATTTTTTTCGGCTGGGCTGGGCAATCTATCGCATTTTCTTTGTTAACACCCGCTACAAGGGGGATTGCTTGCCAAAAGTTCCAAACTTTGGCAATAGTAGTATGTGCCAACACTACCATTGGTGTCGGCACAAAAAAACTGGTCAGGATGGCAATATCCTGACCAGGGCAAAGGCAAATAATTTAACCCAAACGGCTTACAATTCCCGGATTTTGATTTTACGGAACCACACTTTATCGCCGTGATCCTGAAGCGCAATGTGGCCCTTTTTGCCCTTGCCGTAGAAGGGCAAAGACTTGAACTTGCTTTTTTGGAACTGGGCTTCCCACTCGGGGCTGCCCAGTTGGTATTCGACCACTTTTTTGCCATTGAGCCAGTGCTCCACTTTGCGCTGGTTCACGATCAGTTTCGCTTTGTTCCACTGCATGGCCGGTTTGACGGTCTCTTCGCTGCTGGATTGGAGGTCATAGTTGTCCCCCGCCCGGTGGGTCTTGATCTTGGCATCGGGGTGCTTGGCATTGTCCAACACTTGCATTTCCGGGCCAGAATTCCACGGGGTTTTTACCTGATCATTTTCCAGTACATGGAACATGATGCCACTATTGCCACCTTCAGAGATGCGCCATTCCAATTGCAGTTCAAAATTTTCGTACTCTTTTTTGGTCACTATGTCGCCCCCGCCCTTTTCGGTCAGGTAGATGGCCCCCTCGTCCAGTTTCCATTGCGGTTTCAGGGTTTCACTTTTAAAATTGCGCCATTGATCCAGCGAGGAAAGATTTTCCCATTTGCCTTTTTTCAGGCCCATCGTAAAGGCCGCCCCAAAGAAGGCGGCAATTAGAAGCGGTTTGATGCTCGTTTTCATCATTATCGGAGAATTTTCGTCAAATTTACGCCAAGAATGAAATGATTTGCAAGATTGCACCAATACACTACGGGCTTATTTTTCAAAATGGCCCCCCATTTTGCCCAATCAGCTTACGGATAAATGAACCAGCTTTTCACCACCCTTGTTTGCTTGCTCGGCTTTGGCCTGTTTTCCAGCGTCACGGCCCCCTTGCCCAGTCCCACTGCTGCCCCATCCGACAGCCTGATGCAGGTGCGGATCACTTGCGTGGGCGACCTGATGTGCCACGGGCCAGTCTATCAGTTGGCTAAACAGGCCGATGGTTCCTATGACTTTGCGCCCATGTACGGGCCGGTGCGGGAGTACCTCGCCTCGGCTGATTTTGCCCTGGGCAATTTGGAAACGGTGCTGGCCGGCCCCACCACCGACTACTCGGGCTACCCCCAGTTCAATTCGCCCAATTCCTACGCCGATGCCCTCAAAGAAGTGGGGTTTGATGCCCTCTTCACGACCAACAACCACTCTTACGACAAATTTGAGATTGGGGCTATCCGCACCCTGGATGAACTGAAAAAACGCAAAATCCCCGCGATCGGGACTTATTACAACCAAAAAGACCGGGACTCGATCCGGTTTTTCCAGATCAAGGGCATCAAAACTGCCTTGCTGGCCTACACCCAATTCTCCAATATTCCGGTGCCGGCGGCCAAAGCGTATTTGGTCAACCAGATTGACTCGGCACTCATGGCCCGCGACATTATGGCGGCCCGCCGCCAGGGGGCCGAACTGGTGATGGTCAACTTGCACTGGGGCAATGAGTACCAGCGGTTTCCGGGCACGTACCAAAAGCAAATAACAGATCTGGTGTTTGCCCTCGGGGCCGATGTCATTTTTGCCGAGCACCCGCACGTATTGCAGCCAGTAGAAATGCGCAAGCTGCCCGCCGTGGCCAATGGCTACCGCCCCGGACTGGACAGTGGGTTGATTGCCTACTCGATGGGCAATTTTATCTCCAACCAACAAAAGCGCTACACCGATGCCGGGGTGATGATCAGTGTGATCCTGGAAAAAAACCTGCGCACGGGCAAAAAACGGATTTCGGGGGTGGAATATGTGCCCACTTGGGTGTACAAGGGATTGGTGGCGGGCAAGAACCGCTTCGTCATCCTGCCCGCATTTGTGGGCTATGTCCAACAGTTTCCATCTTTTATGCAGTACTTGATCCCGCCGGAAACGGTTTACCTCAGCCCGGCCCACTTGGCCAAGGCCCAGCAAGCTTACCAAGACAGCAAGTTTATCTTGACCCAATATTATCCGGCGGCCCGGAGTGTCCCTTGGGCCGAGTTGCCCAGAGCTAACTTGCTGGTGCCCCCATTGTTGCAAAACAAGTGGCCAGCAATGCCATTTCTCCGGCAACCCCGCCCCAAAATCAACTAACTGGCCAGCCAATAAAGCTGCCGCTCCAGTAAATCCTTTTTCCAGTGCCAGGTCAGCCGGGGTTGATCGTTGGGTAGGGCAGGCATCATATTGGAGCAGCAGTTCCGCCAAATCGCACCGGCCTTGGTGCGCCGCTGAATGCAGGGGCGTGTGGCCACCCGCCTGCTGGCCGTTTGGCTAAGCATCATGCTGGTTAATTTATCAACTTTCCAATTAGTGGAACTTTACTCGTCCTAATTCGAGAGATCATGAAATGGCTGCTCTGACATTTCTAAAGATGAACGTCACCACATAATAGATGAGTGATAGGCTTGCAAATATTATCGCAAGCATTGCAAAATATTCAAAAACTGTTGTCCAAATACTTAAATTTTTCGGATCACTGTCCACCATTAGTCCAATCGTTGTTAGTAGAAATGAAACCACTGAAATTGCGATTAATTCTTTTTTCGTTGCCATGATCTTTAGATTTAATTTTTAAAATTTAAACGTCCTGTTTGAATAATTGGGGTTCACTTGTGCGTCCAGTTGCCTTTTCCACCTACAGTGTGACTTTGCAAAGGTAGAAAAAAGAAACGCAGCAGTTATCCAAATTTAACACTTTTGCCCCACTTTTGCAAAACCCTTGTTTGTAGCCGTAATTTTCTCGCACAAAACCACCTTCTAAATGAATTATTTGTCCTGTTACCCGTTCCGCGTTTTCACTTACGATAAATGAAATTAAGGCAGATTTTTGATTCATAATTATTTGATAATACAATAATTACGTCAAATTATCAATTTTAAAACCTTCTACAATTGAATGGTTGGAAACTTGAAAAATTTAGACCCCATCTGGCTCAACCAAGAAAAGAGCAAAAGTGTGAAAATTAACACAATAAATGGAATATCAATTATTTAAAATTCCAAAACATACTTTTATCTTGCCATTTAAAGCTTGTATATGCAATGGTATGCCCGCCCGGTACTTCACAATAAGATTGAACTCCACTAAGTTCAGGTCAGGGCGGTGATTGCGGCTATGACCTTTTTTAAGGTGCAACACCTTGCTGTCCACTTCTGCCCCACGAGAATTATAGACCCATCCAAATGAAAATCGGTGCTGTTCACCTGTCCAGTTTTTGGATCCCAAACCCAAAATTTTACATGTCTCGGGCGCAAGGTGTGCACACGGCTCTGTACAACCATACGCATGGATATGCATCGGCTTATCATCAAAAACCGTTGATACCGTGTACAGGATCCTTTGCGAAAAGCCCAAGCCACCCAATATGGAAGCCATACAAATTAAGCCAACACTTGTGTCCCGACAAATACCATCTAATTGCAGTTGCTTGTCTATATTTTCTACTGTATTTAACTCGTCAACCATACCTGCAATCCGGCCAAAATGTCTCAAGTTTTTGCTTGAATAAACTTCTTTCATACGCAAAGATGAAAAAAAATTCGTTTCTAAAACCGGCTGGGAAATGATGGAAATACGTAGTCCGCGAACAGTGGGTGGTTTCGTAGTATGGCGGTGCGGCGAGTAGCGGCGCAACTTTTTGTTCGCTGTCCGGCTTTAGTTTCAGTACGAAGGCAAGGGTGGGACTTTGCTGGAAAAGCGGACCAAAGTCCCCGACCTTGTCCACCCACAAACCAGCCACCTCGCTAAACAGCACAAAAAAACCCTTGGAAAGAATCCCAAGGGTTTTTGTCAATTTGTGGAGCCGGAGGGAGTCGAACCCTCGTCCAGAACATGGCGCCAACGTGCCTTCTACATGTTTATTTTCCGTTGGTTGTCGGGCACGGCCAGGCGGGAAACACACCGAACCGCACCTTAGTTGCTTGTGTCTTGCCTACGCACCACAACTTTGCGGATGGCCAGCGCTGCGAGATGATGCCCCCATATAGGAACCAGCAGCACGTAGGCTCCCGGGGACATGGTACTTAATTTAGTCCTAAATTAAGCAGCCAGGGCGTAGTTATTTTCGCCTGTTATTGTTTGCGGCATTGTTTAACGGGTAACACCAGCCAACCCCGACATGCTTGCACACGCCCTCACACACGCTGTCAAAACCGGTCGGCCCCTAAACGTTATTAGGCATTGCCCCGCCCCGGGAAATCTACTTTTCCTCAAAGCGGGATGCAAATATAAGAGGCGGCGGCCACAAAAAGTTCCGTAGGTGCAGCTTTTTGGCTAATATTGCCCAAAATTGCGGAACAGCCCGCTCAGAACCTTTAACCGAATGTTGGAAGTAGCACGCCCCCAAAAAATTGAGGTCCATTTCGAGAAGTTCAAGATCCGGTCCAACGAGATCGACTCCCAGCGCCGGGTGACGCTCCCCGCCCTGGTCAATTACTTGCAGGAAGCCGCCAACAACAATGTGATGCAGTCGGGGGCTTCGGTCTATGACCTGCACGAGCGCGGCATTGCGTGGGTGCTCTCCCGCATGAAGCTCCAACTGTTTGCTTACCCCAGCCACGGGCAAGAGATCACGGTCAAAACGTTTCCCTCCGGGTCGGAAAAATATTTTTTCTACCGCGATTTTCGGATTTTTGATGAATGGGGCCTGCTCATTGGGCAAGCCACCAGCACGTGGCCGGTCATTGATCTCCAAAAGCGCCAAATGATCAGTGTGCCCGATTTCCTGAACGTGTTCAGGATCGGGGGCGACGAAGCCCCGCTGCCAGTGGCCAAAGGCAAAATCTTTCCGGTGGCCGATCCACTGCACGAGCGGCAATTCCAAGTGGGCTGGTACGACATCGATGTCAACCGCCACGCGAACAATATGTGCTACTTCCGCTGGCTGGTCGAGGCGATGCCCGCCGATTTTTTGTCCCAACACCGCCTCACTGAGATCGACTTCCAATTTCGTAATGAGTGCAACTTGGACGATGTCGTTGTGGCCCGGGCGGGACTGAGCGGAGTGCCCAACGGATTCAGCCATCAGTTATCGAGTGCGGCCGAGCGCAAGGACTACGCCCTAGCCCGTTCAGTTTGGGAGCGCAGTCCAGCCGAAGGATAGTGCGAAAAATACGCTGGTTGGGTGGCCGGGATCAGGGCCGGTGAAATCCACTTGGCAACTTATGAGTGCAAAGCGTTAAAAGTCAAATAGTTGTATTTTTATCAATCTGATATCCATTTTCATCCGGTATCCATTTCGGGGTACAATTGATGTAGTTTTGTGCCATGTCCACCCCAAATGATGACCTCCACTTATTGCTGAGCCTCGAGACATCGGGCAATGTGTGCTCGGTGGCCCTGCACGAAGCTGGGCAATTGATCTCCTACAGCGAAATTATCCAAGAAAAATCGCACTCGGGAATGCTGACCCGGCTCATTGAACACACGTTGCACCACGTGCAGCGGTCGGTCAATGACCTGACTGCCATTGCGGTTTCGGCCGGGCCGGGCTCATACACGGGCCTGCGGATTGGGGTGTCCACGGCCAAAGGGCTGTGCGTGGCCCTCGACCTGCCGCTCTTGGCAGTCGATACGCTCCAAGTGATGGCTTGGCAAGTGGCCCAAACGGCTGTTTTGGATCCGGCTGCCGTCCTTTGCCCCATGCTGGATGCCCGGCGGATGGAGGTTTATTTGGCCCAATATGATCGCTGCCTGCGCGAGTTGCGCCCTACGCAGGCCCATGTTTTGACCCACGATTCACTGGCGCAAGATCTGGCACAGGGGCCAGTCCTGATTTTTGGCAGTGGGGCCGCCAAGTGCAAAGCGCTGTTGCCCCACCCCAACTTGTGGCTCATCGATCCTATTTATCCCACGGCCCGGGCGGTGGGCCAATTGGCGCTGTTGCAGCCGAACCGGGTGGAAGTGGCCTATTTTGAACCAGCCTACCTTAAACCGTTTTTTACCACCGCCCAGCTCAAGTGAGCTAGGGCAAACCCAACGTGATAAGCTCTCCTTGATGACTGAATTGCCGTTGTAAAAAGTAAAAAACAAAAATTTACGGATGATTTAGGGTTTTGTTTACCAATATGATTGTTTTAAAATCTGGTTTCAAATCATTTTTTCCCTCAGTTCCCCACTTTCGGCCATGAGCGAACGATATGCCCAGCGCGGGGTTTCCGCCACCAAAGAAGACGTCCACCAAGCCATCCGCCACTTGGACAAAGGACTGTTTCCCAATGCCTTCTGTAAAATTATTCCCGATATTCTGGCTGGTGATCCAGCTTGGTGCAACATCATGCACGCCGACGGGGCAGGCACCAAATCGTCGCTGGCCTATCTGTACTGGCGCGAAACTGGCGACTTGTCGGTCTGGAAGGGTATTGCCCAAGATGCAGTAGTGATGAACCTCGACGACCTACTGTGCGTCGGCGCAACGGACAATATTCTGCTCTCCTCCACCATTGGCCGCAACAAGCGCTTGGTGCCGGGCGAGGTGATCGCGGCGATAATCAACGGCACGGAGGAAGTGCTGGCCCTGCTGCGCGACCACGGCATCGGCATCTTCAGCACGGGCGGCGAAACGGCCGACGTGGGCGACCTGGTGCGCACCATCATCGTGGACAGTACCGTGACGGCCCGGATGCCCCGCGCCCAAGTGATCAGCAACGATAGGATTGTGCCCGGCGATGTGATCGTGGGCCTGGCCTCTTATGGACAAGCCACTTACGAAACCCAATACAACGGCGGGATGGGCAGCAATGGCCTCACCTCGGCCCGGCACGATGTGTTCCACCACGCCCTGGCCCAGCACTACCCCGAAAGCTTTGACCCGCAACTGCCCCCCAGTTTGGCCTATTCGGGCAGCCGCAGCCTGACCGAAACCTACCCCGGCCTGCCCGTCGACATTGGGCAACTGGTGCTCTCCCCCACGCGCACCTATGCCCCCGTGATCCGGCAAATCCTGCAAGATTACCGCTCCCAGATCCACGGCATGGTGCATTGCAGTGGCGGGGCCCAGACCAAAGTACTGCACTTTATTGACCAACTGCACATCATCAAAGATCACCTTTTCCCGTGCCCGCCCTTGTTCCAACTGATCCAGGCCGAGAGCGGCACTTCATGGCGGGAGATGTACCAAGTGTTCAACATGGGCCACCGGATGGAGATCTATTGTGCCCCTGAACTGGCAGTAACCGTGATCCAAATTTCCGAAAGTTTCGGGGTGGCGGCCCAAGTGGTTGGCCGGGTGGAAACTGCCGCGCACAAGCAAGTGACGGTGCGCAGCGAGTACGGTGAGTTTGTGTATTGAGGCATTGGTGGGCGCGGTCAGCCCAAGGTCAGCCCAGCGATCCCTTGGCCGGGGTCGAGCGGTTCTGGCCGATGTGGTACGCCGCGCCCCACTCCGGCCGAGCGGATGCAGTTCTTGATTTGCGCCAATCAAGCCGTTTAGCCAAAATCAAGCTTGCCTCGCATGGACATAGCCAATTTCAATTAGTAATTGACAAAAAAGCAGAATCATTTATGTTACCATCGATGTGATTTTGGCAGCAGTATTTTTGTTGACTACAATCAAAAAATTACATTTTTCTGCGCGCCCTTGAGTTTAAAAAAATATTGCATGGAATCTAAATACTCTTATTTTTTAATGATTAATCCGGAATCAATTTATTTAAGTTTTTTGCGAATAAATATTTTTAAATACTTGATTATCAATTTATTGAAATAATTGTCAACAAGCTTTTTAATTGATTATCAATGATTTTAGTTATCTGATTGGCAGAAACCCAATTTTATTTTACAGAGCAATAGCTACCTATTGCTGCGGATTTAGACAAGAAAAATAGTTGAAAAACCAAAAAGGTGGCCCGTTGCCCGGCCACCTTTTTGGTTTAAACAATTTAGCCACGAAATCAAGCCAGATCGAAACGGTCAAGGTTCATCACCTTGGCCCATGCGGCCACAAAATCGTTGGTGAACTGCTCTTGGGAGTCTTCGCAGCCATACACTTCGGCGAAAGCCCGTAGCTCCGAGTTGGAACCGAAGATGAGATCAACCCGCGTTCCCGTCCACTTTACTGCCCCAGTCTTGCGATCACGGCCCTCAAACACGTTTTGGGGTTCCGAAGTTGCCTTCCAAGTAGTGCCCATGTCGAGCAAGTTGACAAAAAAATCATTGGTGAGTGCTTCAGGATGCTGAGTAAAGACCCCCTGTTGTGACTGGTTGAAATTGGTGTCAAGGACTCGCAAGCCACCAATGAGCACCGTCATTTCGGGGGCAGTCAAGGTCAAGAGTTGGGCCTTGTCGACCAACATTTCCTCGGCCGAAGCAAGGTGCTTGGCCTTCAAATAGTTTCGGAACCCATCGGAAGCCGGCTCCAATACGGCAAATGAAGCTACATCGGTTTGCGCTTGCGAAGCATCGGTGCGCCCCGGAGTGAAAGGCACCTTCACCTCGCGGCCAGCATTCATGGCTGCTTTTTCAATACCTACCCCCCCGCCCAGCACTATCAAGTCGGCCAGTGAAACTTGCTTGCCACCTGACTGAGCACTGTTAAACTCATTTTGTATGGCCTCAAGCGACTTTATCACGATTGCCAGTTGCGCTGGGTTGTTGGCTTCCCAATCCTTTTGCGGGGCAAGGCGAATGCGCGCACCGTTGGCGCCACCACGTTTGTCCGAGCCCCGGAAAGTGGCGGCCGATGCCCAGGCAGTAGCTACCAGTTGGGATACCGACAAGCCGGAGGCAATGATTTTGCCTTTGAGCGCGGCAATGTCTTGTTCGTCAATTAGTTGGTAAGAGGCGGCGGGGACAGGATCTTGCCAGATCAGTTCTTCTGCCGGCACTTCAGCACCGAGATAGCGGACAATTGGCCCCATGTCGCGGTGGGTCAGTTTAAACCAAGCCCGGGCGAATGCATCGGCAAATTGATCCGGGTGCTCGAAAAAGTGCCTTGAAACTTTCTCGTACGACGGATCCGCGCGCAAGGCGATATCGGTGGTGAGCATAAATGGCGCGTGTTTTTTCGAGGCATCGTGTGCATCTGGCACTGTGCCAGCCCCAGCACCGCCCTTGGGCTGCCATTGGTGGGCCCCGGCTGGGCTTTTGGTCAGTTCCCACTCGAAGCCAAACAAGTTCTCGAAATAATTGTTGCTCCACTGGATTGGGGTGGTGGTCCAAGCACCCTCTAGGCCACTGGTGATCGTATGGACCCCACTGCCACTGCCAAATGTGTTTTTCCAGCCAAAGCTCTGCTCCTCGATGCCTGCGCCTTCAGGTTCTGGGCCTATGTATTTGCTTGGATCGGCTGCACCATGGGTTTTGCCGAAGGTGTGCCCCCCCGCAATCAGGGCGACAGTTTCTTCGTCGTTCATGGCCATGCGGGCAAAAGTTTCGCGGATGTCACGCGCCGAAGCGAGGGGATCCGGTTTTCCGTTGGGGCCTTCGGGGTTCACGTAGATAAGGCCCATTTGCACTGCCCCGAGGGGGTTCTCCACCTCGCGGTCACCAGTGTAGCGATTGTCGGCCAGCCACGTTTTTTCGGGGCCCCAGTAGATGTCTTCGGCTGGTTCCCACACATCCTCGCGCCCGCCCGCGAAACCGAAGGTCTTGAAACCCATGGATTCTAGGGCGCAGTTGCCAGCTAGGATCATTAAGTCGGCCCAAGAAATTTTCTTGCCGTACTTCTGTTTGATCGGCCAAAGCAGCAAACGTGCCTTGTCCAAGTTGGCATTGTCGGGCCAACTGTTGAGCGGGGCAAAGCGTTGTGTACCAAAGCCAGCCCCACCCCGCCCATCGGCAATGCGGTAAGTACCTGCGCTGTGCCACGCCATCCGAATGAAGAATGGGCCATAATGACCGTAATCGGCTGGCCACCAGTCTTGGGAAGTGGTCATCAGATCGAACATGTCGGACTTCACCGCATTCAGATCCAATGATTTAAATGCTGCGGCGTAGTTGAAGACCTTCCCCATTGGATTGGACAGGGAGGAGTGTTGCCGAAGGATGTTCAACTTCAACTGGTTGGGCCACCAGTTGCGGTTAACCATGCCACTGCCGGCGCTTTGTTTCAGTGCCCCACTCGTAAACGGGCATTTGCTTTCACCGTTTACTCTGTGTGGAGCTGTGTCCAAATGTGTTTGAGTTTCCATCTATCAGATAAGTTAATGGGTTATTATGAAAAACGGGAGCAAGTTCATGTACTTCTGTTTGCAAGATTACAGCATTCGCAGTTATAAATCAAATTGATTATTCTTATAATCATATAGCTATTATCTATAACATTGCTTCAGCACTGGCAGGCGAACAAGGTGAGATTTGGTAGGTGTCCCAGATGCAGCGAGGCAGATCGATCAGCCTGATCGGGAAGAACTTAACCGAACAGGCGATGGGGTAAATTTATGGTGTTGCATTCATCCAAATTTGGTCGCTCGGCCCCGCCCCAGCTTTTACAAGTGGTTGGAAGATGGGAAGTTAGCCCGCCAACGGCTGCCACGGACAGGGATGGAGCGGGCTTGAAAAGTGGGAGGGCGGCCTGTCCACATACGCGATCGCATGGTTGATTTACCTTGCGTATTTGTTCCAGTTGACTCTTATTGGCGATTTTTCATGTCAAATGCCGCTCAGCCTTGCCGTTTTTGGATCAATTGACTAGGTTGTTTTCCAAAATATCCAAACAAAGATTAGCTAGGCCGTATTACTCGCTAAATAGCCACCAGACAGGCAGTGATCACCTACCAAGCTAACCGGGTTTCCCAAGCGCGAAGCCGTGGGCAAGGTCGGGCGAAACCGAGGCTAGGGGACGGTGGGAGCCGGGATGAAGGACACCGTATTGTTGCCAATTGAACCAAGGCTCCACACGTTGTCATTGGCATTTAGCCAGCCATTTTGCCGGGGGTTCAAACTAAAAAGGATAGTTCCGACATTGTTAAAAGTTTTTCGCCCCCCCAGAACGCCAAAACAAGTGGTATTATTGGCCCCGATCCAAGTGTTGGCATCGATTGCTATCATGGAGTGCATGAGTATGTTGTTGGAATCGCGAAAAACCACGATAGAACCGGGTGATGGTCGCATTGCCCCGTTTTGCCTGGCTGGCAAACCCCCAAGCCCATACAAGAATGTAGCATCTATGGTCATTAAGTTTTGCATCGGATCATTGAGCCAAATCCTAATGTTGCCAATATTACCTTTTGCGACCAAATAACGATAAACGAACGAATGGCATACTTCCCCAATTGGGTTGTTGCCTAATTCAGGTATGTGCACTCCCAGAACCATTGCCATGTTTATTTTCAATTTAGTTTTTGCTCCTACTGTTGGCTTTTCGGATTACGCCCCGCTTTTTTAAAGTGTTTTGCGGCTTACACCTACCTTGCCAAACCATTGTGGTCAATGGGCGGCCCTTATAAAACCTACTATTCATTTTTCAACTTGCCCATCACATTTCACGCTGCTTTTGCCGGGCATTTGGATTGCTTATTGGGTCAATCAATGATCAAAAACTAAATAGTTGCAAGAAAACAAGGTGATAATCAAATTGTCGTAGTTGGTCACCGGTGAGCTGTGGCAACGGTAAATGGTATGACCATGCAAAACCATTTTGAACCTGATGCTGCCATTTCGCTCGTTCTAGTCAATGGTTCC
>Ga0105045_10003209_pt1 | contig 13993 bp, 10 predicted proteins | sample MAT02_FD_78089 | JGI IMG/M metagenome (GOLD analysis project Ga0105045, IMG submission 78089) | Freshwater microbial communities from Lake Fryxell liftoff mats and glacier meltwater in Antarctica - MAT-02 (megahit assembly) | ecosystem: Environmental > Aquatic > Freshwater > Ice > Liftoff...
CAGCTTCCAAAGATGATCGATGTCCCAAACCGCTTGCGAGAAGAAACGGTGGTAATCCGAGAAGTGGCCGATGCCGATGATCGACATTTTCAGGCACCTGCCAAATTGGGTTCTCGCTCCGCGACTGCTTCTTGATAGTTCTCGATCGGGGCGCACGAGCAGACGAGGTTTCGGTCGCCGTACACATTGTCGACTCGACCAACAGGCGGAAAGTATTTCACGCGATAATCTTGTTCGGGATCAGGACAAACCGCCGTCCGACGATCATAAACACGGTCCCCGTCGAGAATCGATTCGAGCGTGTGCGGGGCGTTGTGCAACGGATTGTTATCGGCAGGCCAAACACCCGATCCAACCTGTTCGCACTCGGCATAGATAAGATTCATCGCGCGGCAAAAGCGGTCGATTTCGGCTTTTGGTTCGCTCTCGGTTGGCTCGATCATCAATGTCCCGCCCACCGGAAACGACATCGTTGGTGCGTGAAAACCATAATCGATTAAACGTTTGGCAATGTCATCGACGCTGACGTGCATCTCCTTGTCAAACCCGCGAGTATCGATGATGCATTCGTGGGCAATCAGACCACGATTGCCCGTATAAAGAATCGGATAGTTTTCCTTCAAACGGTGGGCGATATAGTTGGCGCTTAAAATTGCGACCTGGGTCGCCCGGCGAAGACCTTCCGGTCCCATCATGCGGATGTACATCCAAGAAATCGGCAGCAAACTGGCGCTGCCAAACGGCGCGGCGCTGACCGCTGGTCCGATTCGATCCGGATTCACGCCATCTTTGGGCATGAACGGGACGAGATGTTTGGCGACGCCGATGGGTCCGACTCCAGGGCCGCCGCCGCCGTGAGGAATGCAAAAAGTCTTATGTAAATTTAAGTGCGAAACGTCGCCCCCAAACTCCCCTGGCTTGGCGACGCCGACGAGTGCGTTCAGGTTCGCACCGTCAATGTAAACCTGGCCCCCGGCGTTATGAATTTTTTCGCAGACCGCCGTGACGCCTTCTTCGAAGACACCATGCGTCGAGGGATACGTGATCATGATCGCGGCCACCTTGCCTTCGTTGGCAGCGATCTTGGCATCGAGATCATCCAAGTCGATATTGCCTTGGGTGTCACACTTGGTGACAACGACTTTCATGTTCGCCATCTGCGCGCTGGCCGGATTCGTTCCATGCGCACTACTGGGAATCAGACAAACGTCGCGATCAAAGTCACCGCGAGATTCGTGATAATGCTTGATCGCCAGCAAGCCGGCATATTCGCCTTGCGACCCGGCATTGGGTTGCAACGAAATGCCGGCGTAGCCAGTGATCTTGCAAAGCATGTTTTCAAGGCTATCGATTAGCTTGCGATAGCCCCGCCATTGATCCGACGGTGCGAGCGGGTGGATCGCGTTGAACTCGGGCCAGGTGATCGGCGTCAACTCGCTGGCCGCGTTCAGTTTCATCGTACACGAGCCGAGCGGAATCATCGCGCGATCGAGCGCGATGTCCATTTCAGACAATCGCCGCAGGTATCGCATCATCTCCGTTTCGCTGCGATGCTCGTGAAAGAACGGTTGCGTCAAAACCCGGTCTTGACGCAAATGCTTCGCATCAAAGACCAAACCGGTCTCGATCACCGAGGGGGCGGCGAAGAGTTCTTGAAGCAGCGAGAGCTCGTCGTCGGTCGTCGTCTCATCGAATGAAACGCCAAGTTGCGTGCGGCTGTAACGACGCAGGTTACAACCCCGCTCGACCGCTTTCGCGGCAATCGCATCCGCCGCGTCGCCGACCTCGATCACGAGGGTATCAAAGAACAAATCGCTCGATAACCGGTATCCCGCCGCGACGAGCGAACGATGCAGTCGCCGAGTCAGGGAGTGAACTCGACCCGCGATCGCTCGCAAGCCTTCGGGTCCGTGATACCCGGCGTAGAGCGTCGCCATGATCGCCAAGAGCGCCTGGGCGGTGCAAATATTCGAGGTCGCTTTTTCGCGGCGAATGTGCTGCTCGCGAGTCTGCAAACTCAAGCGATAGGCCGGGTTGCCGTGACGGTCAATCGATTGGCCCACCAACCGACCGGGCAGCGTCCGTTTGAATTCGTCCTTCGTTGCCAAAAACGCCGCATGAGGCCCACCAAGTCCGAAGGGGACGCCGAACCGCTGGGAGTTACCCACCGCGACGTCAGCACCGAGCGTTCCCGGTGATCGCAACATCATCAGAGCGAGCAGGTCGGTGGCCATGATGACCAAAGTTTGATGGGCGTGCGCCTCAGCAAACAAAGCTTCGTAATCCCGAACGCTGCCGTCAGTCGCCGGGTACTGGACGATCATGGCGAAGACGTCGGTCCAATCTTGTTCGACCTCGGTTTCATCAAACGATGTGATTTCGATTCCGAGCGGCTCGGCGCGGGTCCGGAGAATCTCGATCGTTTGCGGGTGGCAGAGGGTCGAAACGAGAAAACGGTGTTTGTCACCGCGAGAGTTGCGGTGGCAAAGTGTCATCGCTTCGGCCGCCGCAGTCGCTTCGTCGAGCAGCGACGCGTTGGCGATTTCTAGTCCGGTCAATTCCGAAATCATCGTCTGGAAGTAAAACAGAACTTCCAAGCGGCCTTGAGAAATCTCAGGTTGATAGGGTGTGTAGGCGGTGTACCAGGCAGGATTTTCCAGCACGTTTCGCTGGATCACTTTGGGGACGTGCGTGCCATAGTAGCCTTGGCCAATAAAGGACCGGAGTACCCGATTTTCGCTGGCGATCGATCGTAATTCGGCGAGTGCGTCTTCTTCGCTCACGCCGCTCGGGAGGTCCATCGTCTCGATATTGAGAATTTGCGAGGGAACGACGGTGTGAGTCAGTTCATCGAGCGAGGAGTAACCCAGAAGCTCAAGCATTTCCGCGATTTCATGATCGCGGGGGCCAATGTGGCGGCTGACGAAAGGGGATAAAGAATGAGCCATGGTCAATTCCTGGTGGGAAGACGTTGGGCCCCTCTGTCCGTTTACCTGAGAGATCCGGCGGACGAACACGATTCGTCAACCTTTCCCCTTCGGTGGGCGCCCGGTGCGCCGCTCTCCAGAGGAGGTGTCACATTCCGGCGGTCCATTTTGCCTGAGCGATTCAGGGTTGTTTGCACCTTCGGCGTCATCTTTCGATGATCTCTCCCGCCGGACATTCACCTCGGGCTTGATTGTAGTCGGCAAGCAAACTCTGGAAAGGCACTTTTGCGAATGGGGTGATGGATTGGCGGGATCTCGTCCCGTAGCGCCCTCAAACAGCGGCATGACCGATAAAGTCGACTGGCTTTCAGGTGACTGTGGGCTTTGGGTTGGTTGGGTGGTTACGAGCTGCATGACAGTGTTGAACAACCGGGACGGTCCTTTGCCCATTCGGGACGCTTCGCCGCGAACGATTCCTTTCCGGACTGCTCATCATAAGGCCTTCTTAACACATCGAGCGTTTCGTTGACCCGGTCACTGCTTCCGTTTATGACGTCATCACCAGCGTCAGCGGGCAAACGTTCGACGAACTGATTGTCAAATTCAAACCGCAATGTCATTGCTCAAAATTTTTATTGGGGAAGCCCGTCGCGTTCCAGCTTCATCACTTTTTCGAGACGGCGGGCATGACGTTCGGCCGGTTGATACCGCGCCACGAGAAACGAGTGGATGATTTCCATGGCAAGTTCGGATCCGATGATGCGGGCACCGATGCACAGCACGTTCATGTCATCATGCTCGACGCCTTGGTGTGCCGAGTATGTGTCGTGACAGATTGCCGCGCGGATGCCATGAATCTTGTTCGCCGCAACGCTGACGCCGACACCACTGCCGCAAACCAGGATGCCTCGTTCCGCTTTTCCCGCAATAATCTGCGTTGCAACCGCGACGGCAAAGTCAGGGTAATCGCTGCTGGTTTCGTCATGCGCGCCGCAATCGATCACCATCACGGCCTGATTTCCAAGCCAATCAGTCACCAATTTCTTCAGCGGGAAACCGGCGTGATCGCCGCCAACGGCAACACGGAGCGAAACGGGACTCATGCGAATGGCTCAGGATCAAATGCGGAAAGAGAACGAGAACATCACGTGGCAAAAACGGCGTTTCAGAACCCGCCGCCATAACTACTGTAATCATCAAATTCGCTGTGACGATCCGGGGCACGATCGAGAAACCGTGTGAACTCGCCCTCCCACGTCAGCGGCACTTCGCCGACGGGCCCGTTCCGTTGCTTGGCGATGATGATTTCGGCCTGACCGGCGTACTGCGCCTTCTCCTCGCCACGGTGATAATACTCCTCGCGGTGAACGAACATGACGACGTCCGCATCCTGCTCGATGGCGCCCGATTCGCGGAGGTGACTCAGCCGCGGCCGGTGATCCTTGCCGTCCTCGGCTTGGCGATTCAATTGGGACAGACACAAAACCGGCACTTTCATTTCGCGAGCGAGCCCCTTCAATCGCCGCGCGATCTTCGCGACCTGTTCCTGCCGAGGATCACGCGGGTTGTCCGGTTCGATCAATTGCAGGTAATCGATCACAATCAAACCGAGCGCACCGGAGCGGCGTTGGATTCGGCGAGCCGCGGCGGCAATTTCGCTGACCGTCCGGCTGGGCGAATCGTCGACGAACAGCGGCGACTTATTGATCTCGCTCGCCTTTTGGACCAACCGGGCACGATCGTCGGCGCTGATTGTTCCGGCTCGCAATTTGTGGCCATTGACTCGCGAGAGCGAACACAACATGCGGTCGATCAATTCGATGCCCGACATTTCAAGGCTGCAGAACAACGTCGGTTGCTGGTTTTGCAGCGCCACGTTTTCGGCCATATTCATCGCCAGCGCCGTTTTTCCCATCGATGGGCGGGCCGCCAGGATCACCAGCTCGCCGTTGTGCAGGCCGCCCGTCATGGTGTCAAAATCCGCGAACCCGGTCTCACAACCGCCGTCGACGTACGTGCCGCTGAGCCGCGCGTCCATCCGGTCCATCGACTGGTGCAAGATGTCGTAGATACTGGACGCCTGGGTCGTCGAGCGCCCCTCCATAATCGCGAACACTTTTTGTTCCGCCTGGGCAACCAATTCTCGCGACTCCATTTGCTGGTCATACGCGTCGCGCAGAATTTCGGTGCTGGCCTCGATCAGCTTTCGATACGTCGCCTTGTCATTGACGATTTGAGCGTAGTAGATGATGTGGGCCGCGTTGGGCACCGCGATGCTGAGCCGCCCCAGGTACGCCAAGCCGCCGACGATGTCGTAATCGCCCGCGGTGCGGAGCCGGGAAACCAACAGCGTCGAATCGATCTTCTCGCCCGCGTCGTGCATGTCACGAATGTGCTGGTACAGACAACGATTCGCGTCGTCATAAAAATCGTCCGCCCGCAACATCGCGGCGATGTCGTCGCACGCCTCGGGCCACAGCAGGATGCTGCCCAAAACACCCATTTCCGCTTCGATATCGAATGGCGGTTGCCGCTGCAGGACTTCGGTGACCGACGCTTTCTTGGGCTTCCGCTGTCGCCGATTTCCGTCTTCCTGGTTGCCGTTCGCGCTGGCGATCATGATTTCTTCCCTGAGAGTGAATGACTATCCGATTCGCAGCAGATTTTCGACCGCGTCGATCGCTTCCTTGGCCTTCAACGCCTGCGGACCACGGCCACCGACACACTCGTTCCCCCGAATCCATGTCTCCGCACGCCGGTTCGCGGCGATGACGGTGCTGTGGTTCCGGTTGCCAAAATACCGACCAATCTCGCTGAACGCGGCGTTGGTGTGCATTCGTGCCAAGTACATCGCCAGGATTCGCGGCTGGCTGACATTGCGAGATTTTGCTTCGCCCCGGAGCTCGCCGACCGGCAAATTAAACGCCGAGCAAACCGCTTTTTCGATGTCCGACAACGCGACCACTCGAGGTCCGCGTTGCAGCAAATCGCCAGCTTCGCGAAGGATTTCCGCCATCGTGGGCATTCGCCGGTACATCCGCTGCAGCATCGAAACCAGCCGCCCGAGCCCCTGGATCAGCCGCCCATCGCCGCTGACCCGTTTTGCCAATTCATCAATTGTCGCATCGTCCCAAACCATGAAGCTACGATTCGATTCCCGACGCAACAGTTCACGACGGACCTCGATCGCCAACGGGTTCAAACCACAAACCAAGCCGCTGGCCATTCGTCCGGCCAATTCATCTGACAACCCTTCGATCTCCGTCGGCGGACGGTCGCCGGCGAGAACCAACGGACGCCGCCGCGACACGATCGTATCGACGGTGTAGAGCACCTCGCGCAACGTCGCGCTCTTGCCACCAAAAAATTGAATATTATCGACCAGCAACGCGTCCACGTCGCGGTACCGACGGCGAAACGCCGGCAAGCCACCGCCGCGCACGGCAACCAAAAAATCGTTCGTAAAGTCTTCGGCCGACAGCAAAATCACCCGCTGCATTCGGTGGCGTGTTCGCAATTCGTGTCGAATCGCGTGCAGCAAATGCGTCTTCCCCGTGCCGGTCGCTCCCCAGAAACAAATCGGCGTCGGATCAGAGGGTTCCGCGCCGAGCAATTGGGCCGCGGTGTGGGCAAGCAGGTTGCTCGGTCCCGAGGCGAAATTCGCAAATGTCATTGCATCGCCTTGGATTGGTATCGAGGGAGCGGCTTGCCGCGGAGATTGGACCCGCACGGAAGCTTGGGCCCGCACCGGTGGTTGGGCACGACCGCCATCAGCGAATGTTGATGGGCACGCGGACGCCGACGGTGAAACACGGTCCCTAGTTTCCATCCGCAGCGGGGCAGCGTCAATCGGCCCCGACGGATCATGAATCACTCGAATCGACGGGCGTGGCGGTCGTTTGGGCGATGCGGGCAATTCCGGCGAACTGTTTGCGACTCGTTCGGGGGTCGCTGCGTCGACGCCGGCAGTCGCCAATTTCGCGGTGACTGTCGTCGCATCGACCGCCAAAACCAAGCAGACGTTGACCATTCGTCCCATCGTCGCCGCCGCAGCGGATTGAATGTGGCGAAAAAAGTTCGCCCTCAGCCGCTGGATCGCAAATTCACCGACCACCGTAACGTCGACGCCCTGATCGCTGACCGAAAATCGAACGTTCCGCTCGAACCACAAATCGTATCGTTCGGCACCGATACTCTGGATCAATGACTCTTTCATTTTTGCTTGAACATCCATGCGATCAGCCTCATGATGCGACGCGGACGGACCGGTAGCATCAACCTTTCTAAGGAAAAAGTTCAGGGGCAAAAATTAGAACGAGATTTGGCGACGCACGCGCCGAGAATGGCGACTACTTTTGATGCCGGTGACACGAAACCAGCCATGCCAGATTGGCGGGCTTTTCACCTTAACACTTCCGACCAAGCTCTGTTGGGCGGCATCGGTGCCTCCCCGCTTTACCTCGTCCTGCGACGTGAGGGGCTGATTCTAGGTCAGCTAGCATTGCTGTCAAACAGGTTTGCTAGCAACAACTTTTTCCGGGTTTCAAAACCCCGGACATTACGCGAGAACTGTTCATCTTTTCTTCATAAAAAAATACGGATCGCGTCTTTGGACGTCATATTTAACGCGTGGATAAGGTGTCACCGCAATCGCCGAGGAACGCTGGCCAGAGGATCGGCATTCGAAAAAACATCGTTAATTACGGATTGATTCGCATTCCCCAGACCGATTCGGTGACCGTTTCCTGGAATCCGTGTCGATGGTACAGCGTGATCGCCGGAGCATTTTCTCGATCGACGGCCAGGACCAACCGCTTGGCCCCGACGGCCTCTGCGGACTGGACCGCTCGGGAGATAAGCAGACTGCCCAATCCGCGTCTTCGTCGCCCGGGCGCAATCCCCATGTAGTGGATTTCATATGCCTCGACTGGGCGTCCATCGGTCGCTTTTTGGTCATCGCGGGCCGCGGGATCATGGGGGAAAGAATGAGCCATTAAAATGAGACAACCTACCGGCGTTTCGTCGTCCCATAAAACTTGCCAAACCTGAGCATTGAGCGTCGGCGAAGACCGAAAACCCTCCACAATTTCACTCGCGGATCGAAAATCGTTCAGCCGAGGGGAATCGAGTGTCCCCTCGAACGAGCGTTCCGCGACCTGACACGCCACATTCATCAACGCAGCATCGTCAGCGACGAGTTCGAATCGCAATCTGGCATCGCCAGGGCGGTTCTCTGGCGGGTAAGGCGACTCCAAGACCATAAACGCCAAATCGGCGATCGGCTGAAAGCCGACAAGCGTTGCCAAACGGACGTCGCTGGCCGTGGCAGTGGAAAATTGCAGAAATCGGACTCCTGCGTTTGCTAGCCGTTTTTTCAGGTGCTCGACCATGGCGATGGTCATTTCGTCGGTCTCGCCCGCGGTCAATGCGTCCGGTGGGTCGGATCCGCTGCTAATCGCGACCAGCGTTGCGGCCGCTGGGGGTTGCAGGATCGCGACGGCGGCGGACACGACGTTCCCTTCGCATCGCAATTCAGTCGCCATCACATCGCCGGAACGACGGATTTGAACCCGTGCCGATACTTGAGCGACGACCGATTCGGCTCGTTCAACGTCGATCCGCGGTAGCAACCATTGCAGACACTGCACCAAATCGACGGCGAGGACGTGACGAATGTCGATGCGTGGTTGGCTCATGGATTGCTACTTGGCCTGAGGGCGGTGACTGGCATGGTCGTCTCTGCCCAAACCAAAGTTTATCGGCGAACGTCATCTGGATGTGTTCACAAAAGGACCTTTCTTCCCTTACGATAAGTGGTCGGAACCATCGCATCTGGATTGTCTACGAAAAACGTTTGCAACACGGGATCACGGTTCGGAATCCCACTGACTCGATTCGACGGAAGCTTTTCACATGACGCTCATGATTCCCCCACGTCGCTCCGCGGGTGCGTGCTCCCCGAGAACCTCAGCGACGAAATTAACTTTTCGGGCTCACCGGGCAATCGCCTTGATCGCCTTCATCGTGCCCGCGATTGTGTCGGTTCCCGTTAGCGGCCAGGGCCTGTTTCGCCGCTTGGGCGAGCGAATTCGGGACACCGCGCCGGCACCCTATCCGGGGCCACAGCGTGCCGCAGCCGCCAGAGCTCCCGTTGCTCGTCCGAATGCGACAAGGCAGACAGCGCCACGCACCTCGACGGCACGCCGTGCCAGCCGATCCGCGACGCCAAATGTTCCCAAAGAACGCGGAAACTACAAACCGGCAACGGATCCGAAAGATTTAATACCAGACCGCACCGCGGCGGTAACCGTGCCCCGGCCAACGGCCCGCCTCGGTCTACAAATCGAGACGCCCGCCCCTCGGTTAGTTCCCGGTCGAGGACCGTTGCCACAGCGTGGCGTGGCGGTACTGGGAACCGAAGACGGCTTGGGGGCTCACGCCGCGGGACTGCTGCCTGGTGACCGGATCGTGGCGATGGACGGTCGCGTCGTCAACGATGTCGACGATTTTATCGCGCAGCTAACGGACTACTCTCCCGACGACGAAATGGAACTGAAATACATTCGCGACGGTCAACTGAACGAGACGACGATGAAGCTTTCACCGATTGGCGTGCGGACCGCCGCGACCGACGCGACGGACCCGTTCGACCGATTAGACGTCGAGCAAGCGGGCATGGTGGCCGAATTGCCCGCCCCGCGTGCGGACTTGGCTCCGAGTTTGAAGCCTCGGGCCGGCGTGGAACCAGACGCGGACGCGATGCCGCCCGAGCGTGGTATCGGCGATCTATTCTCGAAGGGCTTTGATGATTTTGCCAGTGACCAAAGTGAAGGCGTCGTCGATGACCGCGAACCTGTGGCGAAAACGTTACCAGAGCCGGTGATTGATCCCGGGTTAGAAGTTCGCTTGCTGCGTCAAGAACTTGATCGCCTGCGCCAAAAAGTGCGCCGGCTTGAGTCACGCCAGTAAGCATTAAACGCTGCGTATTAACCCTTTCGCAATTTGTCCGCTGCCAGCGTCAGGTCGCTACGGAATTGCGACATCATTTCGTCTCGTTTGACCGCATCAGGAACTCGCAATAGTGCCGACGGATGAAACGTCGCCATCGTCCATGGCGCGTAAGCCGTTTCCATCACTTCACCACGGCTCTTGGTGATTCGAAAGGAGGGTCCAAAGATGACACTTGCCGGGGTCGCTCCCAGGCACAGTATCATCTTTGGATGGATCGTTTGGATTTCCGCGTCCAGCCACGGCTTGCACGCACCGATCTCTCGTGAGTTCGGTTTGACGTGCAATCGGCGACCTGGCGTTTCTTGAAATTTAAAATGCTTGACGGCGTTGGTGATGTAGACGTCGTCGTCGCTTAATCCCACCTCCGCCATCGTCCGGCGAAGCAATTGACCCGACGGACCGACGAATGGTTCGCCCGTACGATCCTCCTGGTCACCGGGTTGTTCGCCGATCATCATTAACGAGGCATCGGGCGACCCGACACCAAACACGGTCTGCGTCGCGGGCTTATAAAGGTCACAACCTTTGCAGGTCGCCGCCGCCTGCCGCAGCGATTTGATGTCTCGCGCGTCCGCGGGCACAAATTCATTTGCCCCCAAAAAGCCTTCGGTCTGTCGAATCATGGTTTCAACCCGGGCGGGCGCCTTTCGCAACATTTCATCGATCAGCGCCGTTTCAGGCATCGTTGACCAATGCTTGACCGGCATCTCCGCGCGCATCGCATGGAGCTTGATCCGCGCGGGATTAAAGATGTGCGAGTAGTAAGTTTTCCAAAGTGCTTCTAATTCATCCACCGCCGGCGATTTCGCGCGAGGCACGCCGGGACCATAAACAAGTTTCGTGCCATCCCAAGCGACGCTGTCATCGGGCGTCATAATGACCCAGCGCATCACATCAAACCGTCGCGAAAAGAATCCTGCGGTATAAGGAACCACATAGTGATCGGGACGATGCCATGCGACGAATAAATCGCCCTGTTGGTCGAGCGTTTTGCGAAACCTCACGAATGCTTTCATCTTGTGTGCATCACGCCGGACCGCTTTCTCATAATCCCGCGCGGTCATCACATCGCGGTCCGATGCGATTTGCAATAAATGCTTTTCGCCACCCGTGATCCGCCAAAGCATGCGGTACAGCAACGACCAACGTGTGGGATTGCGGTGGTGCGAAACCGTCCGAGCCAGTTCGATAAAATCTTTGGGCACGGTGAAAGACAACGACGCGGACGTCGACGATTCAGGCGTCAGCGGCGCGGGCAGCGGCTCAGGTTCGAACAATCGGGATTGCTGTCGCTCGCCCGATTGACGCTCATCGACCCATTGCAAGTGTTCCGGTGCGGTCCCGGAGATCAGCAACCGTCTGGCGGTCGCTCGCCAATCATCGAAATGTTTCGCACTGACGACCAGCAATTTTTCGGACGCGGTCATGGGATCAAGCAAATCCTTCGACGGCATCAAAAAGAGACAATTGCGAATGCTTTTGCTTTGGTCTCAGGCGCCGAACCAACGAGTCGGAATCGAGTGACAACGGTTCGCAGACGCGATCGACCGTCGTGATGAATGCCCTCGCTTTTTTGACCACGATGCCCAACCCCGCCAAGTCTTCGTCGCGAATGGCGTGATAACGCCTCGTCTGCAATATCCGTTTGACCCCTCGCTCGCCGATTCCTGGCACACGCAGCAGCAACTCCCTGGACGCAAGGTTCACGTCGATAGGGAATTGACCGCGATTGCGAAGTGCCCAGGCAAGCTTCGGATCGATATCGAGGTCCAAATTAGGCGACTGGTCCGACGTCAACTCGGTTGCTTCAAAACCATAGAACCGCAGCAACCAATCCGCCTGATACAAGCGGTGCTCGCGAACCAGCGGTGGACTCTGTCCCGGCAACCGCGAATCGGCATGGGGGATCGGGCTGAAGGCGCTGTAATAGACCCGACGTAATCGATGCGTCTTATAGAGATGCGTTGTCGTCGCCAATATCTCGCGATCCGCCGTACCGGTTGCCCCAATGATCATTTGGGTGCTTTGGCCAGCGGGCGCAAACGCGGGTGTGCTGGACAGTCCTTTTGCGAGATCGTTTTTGTTCTCGTCACGTCGAATCTTAATCGATTGCATCGCGCCTTCGATTTCGTCCCGCTTCTTTTCGGGAGCCAATCTTTCCAGATCGCCCAGTGTCGGTAGCTCGATGTTGACGCTCAATCGGTCCGCGTACAAACCCGCCCGCGTTACCAATTCGTGTGACGCACCCGGGATTGTTTTGAGGTGGATATAGCCTTTGAAATTTTCCCGCTCGCGAAGCGTCTTTGCGACCGACGTGACCTGCTCCATCGTGTAGTCACTGTCGCGAATGATGCCACTGGAAAGGAACAATCCTTCGATGTAATTCCGGCGGTAAAATTCCATGGTCAGCGTGACGACTTCGTCGACGGTAAACCTCGCGCGAGGCGTGTCACTGCTGGAACGATTGACGCAGTACCGGCAATCGTAGACGCAATGATTGGTCAACAAGATCTTCAGCAATGAGACACAGCGCCCGTCCGGCGTGTAGCTGTGACAAATTCCCATCCCCTCGGTGCTGCCCAAACCTCCCGCGTTGTTGGCACGTGTGGCGCCGCTGCTGGCGCACGAAGCATCGTACTTCGCCGCATCGGCAAGGATCGCTAACTTTTCGGTGAGGCTTTTTTTCAATGTCGTATCTGTCCTCGCGACCACGTTGCCTCGCGTGGCGTGTGAAAATGCAGTACGGAAACCGCGAATAAACCTTGGAAACAACCTGCTGCTTCAAACGTCGCTCCAACCCGCCTTTGGTTCCCGGTGCACCATCGCACCGCTGACCGGTTGTCGCAATTCCAGGTCCGCTTTCAACATTTGGACCTCTTCGACCGTCGTCAGCGGGCACACATCGACACGGAATGTCTTCGTTTCGCCGGCCTGCAATTCGACAACACGACCATGGTCCTGCTCAAAGCTTCGAGTGTTGGGAAAATTCGTGGCCGGTTCGAGTCCCATGACGTAGCCGTCCTGGGTCGCGGCAAAATTTTTCCAAACGATAAAATAGGGTAACGTCCGCGTATCGAATCGCACGCAGAGCCCGGTCGCCTGGTCCCCGCTGGCCAACACTGCCGTCGCCCAGTGCGAATCGCTTGCCGCTGGCGTCGTGAAATAAACGCGTTCGGCGTAACCGCTGCTCGGCGGGCCGCCATCGTTCCACGTGTTGATCTCCCCGGCGGACAGCGAGTCTTTGGGAGCCAAGTCGCCGAAATTGAAAAACAGTTTCGAACCGTTGGATAAAACGGGCTCGCCGACGTTGATGTGGTAAAGCAATTGCATCGTCGCGGACGTGGCGCGGTCATTGGTGACTTCATCGACGATCGAGACCGTCGGCAGACTGGCGTGAAAGCCGATCCTCGCGCACAACCGCAGTCGCTTGAAAAACAATTTCGACTCAATAACATCACCGATGACTTCGACGCTATCGGTCTGTTCATTGACGACGACGCGAAGGTTTTGCGCTGGCGTGTTCGCGATCCGGCCGTGCAGCGAATAGGCCAACCCTTTATCAGCATTAAATTCCGGGGCTCCGTTGCTCTCCAAACCGCACCGTACGACCAATTCATCGAACCCCTCCAGCCAGCCCAAGCCCGACGGGTCCGTCACCGGAACCAGCGCCGGATGCACCGGACCGCTGACCGGGGACGTCCAACCAAATTCTTTCTCATCGGCCCAGATTTTCCAGATGCTCATTCCGCGACCGGGCAACAACAGCGTGCGAACGGCCCCCGTGTCGACCAGCACGACTTCGACACCCTCAGAAACGCCGCCGACCAGGTCACCGTGCTGGATCAAGACGACGCCGGTCGATGTTTCGTAGCGACCGGCGACGGGTGAATCGTGACGCCACCGGACAATCACGGGCGACGAATCGATCGGGCGGTGGCAAATGGTGTGCAACGTCATGGGGCTGGTCGGTGCGAGTAATCGAATTCAAAACGGACGCATTCTTGTAACGTCGGCCCATTGGCAATAAAACAACCCTTCAGGCAATTTAACGCCCA
>Ga0105045_10003210_pt1 | contig 13992 bp, 14 predicted proteins | sample MAT02_FD_78089 | JGI IMG/M metagenome (GOLD analysis project Ga0105045, IMG submission 78089) | Freshwater microbial communities from Lake Fryxell liftoff mats and glacier meltwater in Antarctica - MAT-02 (megahit assembly) | ecosystem: Environmental > Aquatic > Freshwater > Ice > Liftoff...
ACGAGGCTCATGCGCATGGGCATCATGATCGGGGCGGCGAACGGCAGCATCGACATCACGGACGCCAGCGTGCTTTGCGGCGCCAGTGCCACCGGCTGAATGAAGATCGCGCTCAGCACCAGCAGCATGGCCACCGGTGTGGCAGCCTGCTGCGCCTCGGACTCACTGTTCACCGTGCTGCCCACTGCGGCATACAGGCACGAGTAGAACACATAGCCTGCCACGAAGAAGAAGAGCACCGCGCCGATGAGCCCGAACGAAAAACTCGGCAGGCCAGACAGCAGTTCGCTCGAGTTGCGCGCCGTATCCGCCGCGTTGGCCCCACTCACGCTCCGCTTCACCAGCATCGGCACGACATTGGCTCCCAGCCACGCGGAGCTGCCGATCCAGACGCCGAGCTGCGTGAGGGCGACGGCACCGATGCCGATGATCTTGCCCGCCAGCAGAATCTCGGGCCGCACGCTGCTGATCACCACCTCCGCCACGCGTGTGGACTTCTCCTCGATCACGCTGCGCAGCACGGTCTGACCATACAGCAGCAGCACGATGTAGAGCAGGAACGCCACCAGCAGCCCCACGATCGCGCCGCCGACACCCGACTTCTCGCGCCCCTTGCTGCTCAGCTGCGTCTTGTCGAGGCGGACGTTGAACTTCGTCAGCGAGTCGATGCGCGCCGCGCTGATGCCGGCACCTTCCAGTCGCAGCTCCAGCAGCGCCTTCTGCACCGCGTCGTCCACACGCCGCATGTCCGGCACCGTGGACGTGTTGCGCCCCGTGTATCGCGCCGCATGCCCGCTCATCGTCGCCGTGTCGAGGATCAGGTAGCCCTGCCGCGTGTCGGCGATGATCGAGGCGGTCGCCAGCGACTCGGCCGCCGCGATCTCCAGCAGCGGCACGGTCGTGACGATCGGTTTCGCCGCGACGGTGTCCTGCAGCGCCAGTGCGACGCGCTCGCCGAGTGACGCGCCGGTGGCATCGATGATCGTGATGTTCGACGACGCAGGCGATGCCTTGGTGCGCGACACGAACAGCACCGGAATCACGGTCATCGCCAGGAAGAGTACCGGGCCGAGGAGCGTCGCGATGACGAACCATTTCGTGCGGACGCGCTCCAGGTACTCGCGCCGGATGATTGCCTTGAGCTTACCCATGTCCACTCATCCCCGCTTCGACGCCGGTGGCCCCGACGGTCTCGAGGAAGATGCGATGCAGCGACGGCTGCACGCGCTCGAACCGCTGCAGTGATGCGCCGGCATGCACGAGGCGCTGCAGCAGCTCCGTGCTCGAGGCGCCGTCGGCCAGTTCCAGCTCGAGAAAGCGGTTCTGGTCGTCCATGCTGGCGATCAGCGCCGTGTCGCGCAGCACCGCCTCGACCGCGGTGCCCGGCGCGCCGTCGAACGAGACCGCGACCGTGCGACCCGCATGCGCCGCCTTCACGTCGGAGACTGCCCCGTCCAGCACCTTCTGCCCATGCGCGATGATGCAGACCGAGTCGCAGAGTTTTTCCGCGTTGTCCATGATGTGCGTGCTGAAGATCACCGTCTTCCCTCGCGACTTCAGCTCCACGACCGTGTCCTTCAGCGCCTGCGCGTTGACCGGATCCAGCCCGCTGAACGGCTCGTCCAGGATCACCAGCTCCGGATCGTGGATCAGTGTGCCGATGAACTGCACCTTCTGCTGCATGCCGCGGCTGAGCTCATCGACCTTCGAGTCGCCCCAGTCCTTGTCCGCCGTCTTGAGCGACATGCGCTCCATCCACGTCTCGATGCGCCGCTCCGCCTCGCCGCCGTCGATGCCCTTCAGTTCCGCGAGGAATTTCAGCACGTCGCGCACCTTCATCTTCTTGTACAGCCCACGCTCCTCGGGCAGGTAGCCCACGCGGTCCAGCACGCCCGTGTCGGTGTGTCGCTTGCCGAAGAGCGTGATCGTGCCTTCGTCGGGCGCGATGATGTCCAGGATCATGCGGATCGTGGTCGTCTTGCCGGCGCCGTTGGGGCCCAGCAGTCCGTACACTGCGCCGCGCGGCACCTGCAGCGACAGGTCACGGACGGCGACATGTTCGGCATATCGCTTGGTGACACCGCGGATGTCTATGGCCAGGTCGGTCATCGTGGCGAATGGAGTGGCAGGAGGAATCGCAAAAGACGCTCGCAGCTCGAGTCGCGTTGGGAGCGGCCGAGAGTGCTGCAGAAATCTACGCGCTCCGGTCGCTCCGGTTTCGTCGGATGGCCGCTGACGTCAGGCGATGGACGCGCTGCGACGCCGGACCGCGCGCAGCGCGACGCATCATGCGTCGGCGAGCGTGCAACGACCGCCGATGCCGCACGACTCGCCGGCCGACCTGCTGCTGGCCAGCCTGCACGGTTCCGACGCCGTAGGTTCGTGCGATGATCATTCCTGTCCGCCGACTCGTCACGACCATGCTGCTGGCCGGCGCATGGGGCTGCGGTCCGAGGGACGTCTCGCCGGATCGGCAGCTCACCGTGTTCGCCGCCGGCAGTCTCGCGCGACCGCTGCGTGAGGCGCTCGACTCGATCGCGGTGGCCGGCGGCCCCGGTGTGCGCATGGAGATCATGGGGTCGCGCGAGTTGCTCCGGTCGGTCATCGCATTGCGTCGCACGCCGGATCTGATCGTGACCGCCGATGCGGATGAACTGGAGCGGCTCCTGATCCCGCAGTACGTCACCTCCGCCACCACCTTCGCGCGGAATCGCGTGGTGCTCGCGCTGTCACGTCGCGTGGCGATGACCGACACGGTGACGACCGCCACCTGGGCCGACGTGGTGAGCAGCGGCTCGATGCGTGTGGCGCGGGCCGATCCGGCGCGCGCGCCGCTGGGGTATCGCACGCAGATGGTCTGGGCGCTGGCGGAGCTGGAACTCGATCGTCCGGGCCTTGTCGCAAAACTGCGGGCCGCGTCGCCCCCGTCGCTGCTGCGTGGCAACGAATCGGATCTCGCGGCACTGCTCCAGAGCGGCGACGCCGACGCGGCCTGGTGCTACGAGTCGCTGGCACGGGCGCTGAAACTGCCCTACGTGCGCCTCGGTGACCGCATCGACTTCGGCACCGAAGCCGATTCCGCCTCGTACCGTCGTGCATGGGTTGCGATCACCGGCGAGACGCCTGCTGATTCGATCACGATCCGCGGCATGCCGATCCGCTACGCCATGGCTGCCATGACCACTGGGCCCGACCAGATCGGCGCGACCATGCTCGCCGCACGCCTGCTGGACTCCACCAGCGTGCGCATCATGCGCCGGGCCGGCCTCGATGTGCTGGGCACACCGCGTGTGGTGACGAGCACCGCCCGGAGCACGCCGGCGCCGTGACGTCGTCCCTGTCTCGGGTGCTCCTGACCGCCATCGCGACACTGCTCGGCTCCCTGCTGCTGCTGTCACTGGTGCTGCCGACCGGCACGCTGGTCGCTGGTGCCGGACTTACCGGCATTGCCGGCGCTTTCGCCGACCGCGAGGTCCTGCAGGCCATCGGGCTCACGCTGCTCTGTGCCACACTTGCAACACTGCTGGCGGTGATCGGCGGCATTCCGGTGGCGTACCTGCTGGCACGCGTGCCGTTTCGCGGCCGTGCGCTGTTGGAGGCGCTGCTGGAACTGCCGCTCGTCATTCCGCATCCGGTGATCGGCATGGCGCTCTTGCTGGCGATGGGTCGCGAGAGTGCGGTTGGTCGCCTGCTGGCACCGGCGGGACTCTCGATCGTGAACTCGCCGCTCGGCATCGTCGTCGCAATGCTGGTGGTGAGCGCGCCGCTCTTCATCCTTGGTGCGCGCGAGAGCATCGCCCGCGTGGATGCGCGCCTCGAAGCCGTGGCACGCACGCTGGGTGATGATCGCGTCACGGCCATCCGGCGCGTGACGCTGCCGCTGGCACGCAACGGCATCGTCAACGCCGGCACGACGATGTGGGCACGCGCCACCAGCGAATTCGGTGCGATCGTGATCGTGACGTACCATCCGCGCGTCGCGAGCGTGCTGGCGTACGATCGGTACGTGACCTACGGGCTCAGCTCCGTGCTGCCAGTGGCGGCGGCGCTGGTCTGCGTGGCGCTCGCGGTGCTGGTGGTGATTCGCATGGCGCGCCGACCGGAGCGCGTATGATCCACGTTGCAGCACTCACCGTTCGCGTCGCTGGCTTCACGCTGGATGGCGCGACATTCCGGGTGCCCGCGCGCGGCGTTGGTGTCGTGACCGGACCCACCGGTGGCGGCAAGACCACGCTGCTCGAGACCATCGCCGGTGTGCGGCCGCTCGGCAGCGGCTCCATCATGCTGCACGATCGCGACGTCACGCAGATGGCACCGGAGCAGCGTGGCGTGGGGCTGGTCTACCAGCAGGCGTGGCTCTTCCCGCATCTCACGGTGCGGCAGAACGTGGAGTACGGAACGCGCGATGCCGCAGTCGTGCGCGAACTCGTCGACCTGCTGCGCGTCGGGCCGCTGCTGCAGAAGCCCGTGTCCACGCTCAGCGGCGGCGAACGTCAACTGGTGGCGCTGGCCCGTGCGCTGGCGCGTGCCCCGCGCACGCTGCTGCTGGACGAGCCCTTCGCCGCGATGGACAGTGCGCTGCGCGGCGACATGCGCGCGGCCGTGCTTGCGTGGGCTGTGGCACACGACATGACGACGCTGCTCGTCACGCATGATGCGTCCGAAGCAGCGCTGCCCGGCAGCGTCCAGCTGCGCGTGGAGCGAGGGCTGGTCGCGACGGTTTCATGATCGAGGCCGTCACGGCGTGCCTGTGATCGAGGCACCGTCGCGCAAGCGGCACCGTCTCCCGGTCGGGAGCACCGTCGCTTCGCACTCGCACCACGAGCGCACATGCTCAGCGCTTGAGCAGCTGTGCGCGCAGTCGGAACAGCGTACCGGCACTGGCTTCCAGCAGCAGCACGATGATCGAGTAGCGGAGTACGCGGCCCGCCGTCAGCGCCAGCGCGAAGAACGGAAATGGCATCGCGACGGCGCCGGCCGTCATCGCCAGTGCCTTCGCGCTGACCGGAGTCAGCGCACTGCCGATCACGAAGAGCCAGCCATGCTGCAGCATCAGCGCCATGATCCGTGCAAGCGTCGCGTCACTGATGCCGATGGCGTCCAGCAGCGGCTTGCCGACGGTCGCAAACGCTGCGGCGCCGAGCGCATAGGCAATGCATCCGCCAGTAACCGACGCCACGGCGGCCGTACAGGCAAGGACGCGCGTGCGCGGCGGATCGGCGATCGCCAGCGGCAGCATCAGCAGCTCCGACGGACCGGGCACCACCGCGCCCTGCGCCAGGTTCCAGAGGAACGTGGCAGGGATCGCGCCACGCGCGTGGGCGAATCGCTCCACGGCAGACCAGAACGCCGGCAATGACCATTGCATGCGCACAAGTTACCGGCTCACGGCGCGAACGCGGTCGGCCATGGCATGTGCGCGTTGTAACTTTACGCCCATGACACGCATCGCCTTCGTGAATGGCGCCTTCGTCCCTGAGGCCGAGGCCACCGTTTCCATCTTCGACCGCGGCTTCCTGTTTGCCGACGGCGTGTATGAAGTGATCGCCGTGGTGGACGGCCGTTTCGTGGACGACGGGCCGCACCTGGACCGCCTCGACCGCTCACTGCGCGAGATCCGGCTCGAGGGGCCGATGGCGCGGCCGGAGTTGCACCGGATGCTGCTGGATCTGGTGCAGCGCAATGGCGTGACCGAGGGGCTGGTGTACATGCAGGTGACGCGTGGTGCCGCCGAGCGTGACTTCGCGTTCCCAGCGGTGCAGGTGCCCACGATCATCGCGTATGCGCGACCACTGGCCGTCGTCGATCATCCGCGCGCGGCGGCCGGTGCCACGGCCATCACCGTGCCGGACCAGCGCTGGGCGCGGCGCGACATCAAGAGCATTGCGCTGCTGCCGCAGGTGCTGGCCAAGCAGGCCGCGCGCGAGGCCGATGCCTTCGAGGCGCTGATGGTGGAAGGTGAGCATCTCACCGAAGGCGGCGCGGCGACGCTGTTCATGGTGAAGAATGGCGCACTGGTCACGCATGCGCTGGGCACTGCGGTGCTGCCGGGCATCACGCGCGAGCGCACGTTCGCGCTCGCCTCGGCGCGCGGCATCCAGATCGTCGAGCGGAGCATCACATCGGCTGAGCTGCATGACGCCGACGAGCTGTTTCTCACTGCGGCGACGGCGTTCGTGATGCCGGTCGTAAAGGTCGATGGCGGTACGATCGGCACCGGGGTTCCGGGCACGATCACGCAGCAGCTGCGCGCCGATTACCTCGCGAGTGTCAGGCACGGCGCCGCAGCGCTGCCGGTGTGAAACGCACGCGCCCGCTGCCGCTGTGCTGATCGGTGCCGATCAGCTCCTCGGCACCATGACCACCTGCATCCCGGCCGCGCGCGCGGCGGCAATGCCCGGGAGCGCATCCTCGAACACCAGACACTGCGACGCCGCTGCACCAAGTCGTTCGGCTGCGAGCAGGAACATGTCCGGCGATGGTTTGCCGCGGCCAGGTGCCACATCCTGTGGTGTGATCACCACCGGAAAGAGCGATCGCAATCCTGTCGCGTCCAGCGCCGGCAGTGCGATCTCGGGCCCGCCGCCCGTCACGATCGCCACCGGGTGCGTCAGCGCGACGCGACGGGCGAAATCGGCCACCGGCTCGATCACGCGGACCTCACCGAGCATTTCGAGGTACAGCAGCTCCTTCTCCTCCACCAGTGTGTGCGGATCGAACGTCAGCCCGTAATGCCGGGCGAAGATCACCGCAGATTCCAGCGTCGACACGCCACCGAGCGAGTAGAAATAGCGCTCGTCGAATGGCACCGACAGGCCCACGCGACGCAGTGCCACGTCCCACGCGCGCAGATGCACAGGCATCGAATCGAGCAGCGTGCCGTCGAGGTCGAACAGATACGCGGCGAAATCGCCATCGGGTATGTCGAGAAGCATCAGCACAAGTTACCGAGGCGACGATGGCGCAGCGTCACTTGCTCATGCGTGCCAGACGCGACCCAGCCGGCGGACGTCGATGCCATTGCACGTCACATTTCGTCATGCGACCAGAGCATGGTGCTGGACTCGGCTCGGGTCACAGCCGTGAAGCGGAACGCCCGTTCGCCGTACGTCGCGCGATCGGCGACGGATCCGTCGCCGTTCGCGCGCGCATCACCCCGGCTCACGGAAAAGTATGCGTGCCCACGCGCGAGATCGTGTACGTCGTCGTTCCCGCGATTGGCGATCCGTCGATCGCGGCACCGGTGCGGCCGCTGAAGCTGCTCGTCGTCGCGGCCGTGCCGGAGCCGAGCGCCCAGCCGTTCTGCCAGCCGGGCACGCTGCTGAAGTCGGGCATGGTGAACAGGATGCTGGCGGCGCTCGCGCGGCCCGCTGTCGTGGCGCTGATCACCCACCGTCGCGAGCCTGCCTGCTGGTCGAAGGCGATCTGGAACCGATCGTTGAACGCCGGCTGCGGGATCACCCCGGTCACCGATGCACGGGGGTATGGCGCACCGGCCACGCTCGCGATCGTGGGCGCGGACGGATCCGACGGCATCGCCACGGCCACCGCGCCGGGACCGCGCGTAAAGCGCGCGATGGAGCGCGTGATCGTGGTGCCGACGTCCTGCGTCGCCCGGACCTGTTGCAGTTCCGCCGCCAGCATCGCCCCGACCGGAATGCCCAGATACGGGGCAGGCAGGCCGCTGGCCACTCCGGTGATGGCGAAGATCGCGCTCGATCCGGTGGCAGTGGTGAAGGTGTTGCGCGCCGTGATCGGGCCGTCGTTCGGCGCCGACACCGTGAGACTTCCTGCGGCTGGTGCGAAGGACAGACCACCCGCCAGGTCGACTGAGCCCAGCGCGGTGCCGTTCGCCGCATTCACGTTGCGTGCGATGCGCACACGGAGTGCGGTCGACGTGGCGACATCCGAGCGGACCGCGATGAAATCCACCGGGCCTTCGACCACGCGGGCGATCGTGAAGCCGGGTGTCGCGAGGTTGGCCACGCTCGAAAATACGAGGCCCATCGAAACAATCGCCGTCTCGTCGGGCGTCGCGAAGCCGGCGATGACACCGGTGAGCGTCTTCGTGCCGACGGCAGGATTCGCGACGCACTCGGCGGCTGCGGCCGCAGCCAACTCCGCGAGCCCGTAGTAGCGGATCTCGGTCACGGTGCGCGCGGGCTCCGGTCGAACGAAGGCGATGCCGACCTGCGGCTGTCCGACCGCAACCTCATACACGCCGCCAACGGCTGTCGCCGCCTGCCACGTACCCTCGAGGCCATCCAGATACGCGAACCAGAGCGGCGCGATGTCCGGGTTGCAGAAGCGCCACGAAATGCGGATCGTCGGCGGCGGGGCGACGGTGACGACATACGTCGCCGTCGCTTCCGTGATGCCGACGGCATTCGCCCGTGCGGTGAGCGTGTACGGGCCCGGCACGACGGACGCGAGTGTCGTCACGGAGAGGTTCACGGTGCCGGCCGTGATCGGATTCGCCGGTGAGAACGCGGTCGTCATGCCGGTCGGGGCGCCGGTGACCGTCATGTTGACGCCACCCGTATACCCGGTCGAACGCGTGATGCCGACGACGGCGGTCGCGCCCAGGCCCGCCACGATCGAGGCGGTGGCAGGCACCACGTCCAGCGTCACCGTCGGATTCACCGCGCCGGTCGTGATGGTGACCGACACCGGCGTCGTTGCGTCGGTGACACCGGTGCCGCGAGCGCGGACTGTCACGGCGGTCGTGCCCATGGCGGTCGCGCCCGATACGGCGAGCGCGAGATTGCTGCTGGTTGCGCCCGCGCTCAGCGTCGCCGGCGTGAACGTCGCCGTGACGCCGGTTGGCAACCCCTCGGCCGTCAGCACCACATCACCGGCAAAGTTCGTCCGTGCCACGGCGATCGCGGCGGTACCGGTCGCACCCTGTGCCACCGACACTGCCGCTGGCGTCGCCGATGCGGCAATGCTCGCTGGTGTGACGATGGGGGGCGTGCCAGCGTCGCCACCGCACGCCGCGCCCCAGAACAGCACGGTGGTCAGGGTCAGGCGCGAGATCGTGCTATGCATGTAGGGTCGGGACAGTGTCGGATTGCAGCTGCGGCGGTGGAATTGGCCGAACGGAGGAATTGGCCGAACGGTGAGACAGGCTGAACGGCGCAACGAGGAAGAACCGTGCCGGACAGTGACCGCGCCAGTGGCCATGTGCCACCAGATCAGGCCGCAGTGGAATATGGCCGTTCCTTCACTCATCCGTACCGTGCTGTCGCCAGGGTCCACGTGGCCCGCGACCGTCAGCGCGACGTGATCGCGTCCGAAATGGCGACGGTGACGAGGCGCACGCATGCTTTCCGTGCCGGGAAACGAATGACGCTCGCCAGGGCACGAAGGTCACCAAGCGACGCAGCCTCCGCCTCGTCCAACGGCGTACCGGGCTCGATCAGCCGTTCCACCTGCGCAACGACCAGTGTTGCTTCGGCGACAGGCAGCCCGATCAGTCGCGACAGCAGCATCGACGCGGTCGCCTGCGTGATGGAGCAGGCGCGAGCCCCGAACGCGGCGTCGGCGATGTGCCCGTCCGCCACCAGCACCTGCACGGAGATGGTGTCTCCGCAGAGCGGGTTCTGATACTCCACGCCGGCGGCGGCGCCCGCCAAGGCGCCCTTGTGCTTCGGCGCACGATAATGCGACAGGATGATCTCCTGGTACAGCGACGCCACGCGGGGATCAGGCGGTGCCGATGCCACGAGTGGCACCGGCGGTGGCAAATCAGCGGACAGCGGCATCGGCGAACAACGACTTCGCATGCTGCAGCGCCGTCATCAGCGCACGCAGGTCGTCCGGCGTGGAGTGCACCCAGACCGAGGCACGGGCCGTCGCCGGCACGCCGAGGCGACGCATCAGCGGTTGCGCGCAGTGGTGACCGGCGCGGACGCAGACGCCGTGTTCGTCGAGAATCGTCGCAAGGTCGTGCGCATGCACGTCCTCGAAGGCAAAACTGACGACGCCACTGCGCTCCTGCGGGTTCATCGGACCGAAGATGCGGATGCCGTCCAGCACCTGCAGCTCGTCGAGCATCAACGCAGTGAGCTCCACTTCGTGTGCACGCACCCGGTCCATGCCCAGCGTGGTCAGGTAGTCGCAGGCTGCGGCGAGACCCACCGCGTCAGCGGCATTCGGCGTGCCCGCCTCGAAGCGATGCGGCAGCGTGTTGAACGTCGTCGTCTGGTCACCGACGATCTCGATCATGTCACCACCAAACTGCCACGGCGACATCGTCTCCAGCAGCGCGCGTCGTCCCCACAGCACGCCGATGCCCATCGGGCCGCCGACCTTGTGGCCACTGAACGCGTAGAAGTCCACGCCCAGCGCCTCGACATCGACGGAGAGATGCGGCACGGCCTGCGCGCCGTCGCACACCACGACGGCGCCCACGGCATGCGCCATCGCCACGATCTCCGTCACCGGGTTGATCGTGCCCAGCGCATTCGACACATGCGGGAACGCCACCAGCTTGACCCGTGAATCCAGCATCAGCCGCAACGACTCCATGTCGATGCGGCCGTCGTCGGTCAGCTCCGCGATCCGGAACTCGGCGCCGGTGCGTCGCGCCAGCTGCTGGAACGTGACGAAGCTGGCGTGGTGGTCCATCGCGGTCACCACGATCGCGTCGCCGGCCCCGATGTGCGCATCACCCCAGCCGTAGGCCACCAGGTTCATCGCCTCGGTGGTGCCGCGCAGGAACAGTGTGCAATCGGCATCGGTGGCACCGATGAATCGCGCAATCGTCGCACGGGCGTCATGGTAGCGCTCCGTTGCGCGCGCCGAGAGCTCGTACGCACCACGGTGCGGATTCGCGTTGTCACGTTCGTAGAACTGCTGCAGCGCATCCAGCACCACCCGCGGCTTCTGCGCCGTGGCGGCAGAGTCCAGGTAGTGCAGGGCAGGTGCATCGGCGAGCAGCGGAAAATCGCTGCGTGGAGCGAGGGACGTCATCGTGGAGCACTCGTCGGAGCAATGGTGATCGAATCGTCCTCGATGCGGACGTCGTAGGTCTTCACGTCTTCACCACCCGGCCCGGTGAGCATCACGCCGGTCGCGGGATCGAACTGTGCGCCGTGCCACGAGCACTCGATCAGCCCGTCGCTCGTGACTTCGCCGGCCGAGAGCGGGAAATCCCGATGTGAACAGCGATCGGCCAACGCGCAATAGCCGGCTGCCGTGCGCACGAGACAGACTTTCTCGCCCGTGCTCAGCACCACCGCCTTCATGGTGCCGGGCGCCAGCTCGTCCACGCGTGCCACGGCTTCGTAGGCACTGCCTGCATGAGTCGCCTCTCTCATGGCGCAGGCTCAGGATGCAGCAAGGCGTTTCTGAACGCATGCCAGCCCAGCGAGGCGCACTTCACGCGAACCGGGAAGCGCGACACACCGCCGAGCGCGGCGATCTGCCCCAGCGTCTTTCGCTCTGCCATGGGGTCCAGCTTGCCGGTGAGCAGGTCGTGCACCCGGTCGAACATCGCCAATGCCTCCGTGCGCGACTTGCCGCGCACGGCCTCGGTCATCAACGAGGACGACGCCTTGGAGATGGCGCAGCCCTGGCCAATGAACTTCACCTCCGTGATCACGTCGTCCTCGACGTTCATCCAGACCGTCACCTCATCGCCGCACAACGGGTTGCGCCCGCTCGCGTGATGAGTGCAACTCGCCGGCTCGCCGTAGTTGCGCGGCCGGCGGTTGTGATCGAGAATGATGCTCTGATAGAGTTCGTCGAGACCGGACACCTAGTGCTCGCGTCCAGCGTGAACCGTGGTGCTGCTGCTGCCCGCGTAGCGCTCGAGCGTGAGCTGTTCCAGCGCCTGCTTCACCGTCTCGTTCTCGATGGTCTCCAGCACGTCCGCCGCAAACGCATACGTGAGCAGTCGGCGTGCCGTCTCGGCAGGCACGCCGCGGCTCTTCATGTAGAAGAGGCCCGCCTCGTCCATGCGGCCCACGGTCGCACCATGCGTGCACCGCACGTCGTCCGCGAATATCTCCAGCTGCGGCTTGGTGTCGATCTTCGCCTCCGGCGAGAGCAGCAGCGTGTGGTTGCTCTGCTTGCCGTCGGTCTTCTGCGCGATCGGGTGCACGTACACCTTGCCGTTGAACACCGCGTGCGACGCATCATCCAGCACGCCCTTGTACAGCTCGCGGCTGAAGCAGTTGGGCTGCGCATGCTCGATGCGAGTCTGGTGATCGGTGTGCTGCGTGCCCTTGCCCAGATACAGGCCGTTCAGCGTTGCGCCGCCACCGTCTCCATCCAGCACCGTGTACACGTTGGTCCGGCTCAGCCTGGCGCCCATCGCCATCGAGAAGTTCACATAGTGGCTGCCGCGAGCCTGGTGCACCTCGGTCGTGCCGATGTGCGTGGCCAGATCCGACTCGCGCTGGATCTTCGTGTGCGTGATGGTCGCGCTCTCGCCAACGACCACTTCGGCGACATGGTTCGTGAAGTACGCCACGTCGGCCAGGCCGATGAAGCTCTCCAGCACCGTCGCCTTCGCGAACTTCTCCGCGACGATCAGCGTGCGCGGGAACATCGCGCTCATGGCACCCGAGGCATCCGAGACGTGCAGGATGTGGATCGGCGTCTCGGACTCGACGCTCGTCGGTACATGAATGAACACGCCGTCCTGCATCAGGCCCGTGTTCATGGACGTCATGGCATGCTCGCTGGTCGCCACCGTGCCGAAGTGCTGCTGCACCAGAGCGGCCTGCTCACGCGTGGCCTGCGCCAGATCCATCACCAGCATGCCGGCCGGAATCGAATCCAGCGATGACAGCGACGGCGAGTACGTGCCGTTGAGCAGCACGATCGTCGGCCACTCGGCGTTGATCATGTACGGCGTCAGGTCGGCCACGCTCGTGGACGATGCGCCCGCCCCGACCGTGAACGGCACCTCGGCGATCGACGACAGCGACGTGTAGTGCCAGTCCTCGAGCGCCGGCGTCGGAAAGCCGAGTGCCGTGAACGACGCCATTGCGGTCGTGCGCATCGGGGCAAGCCACTGCGGCTCGTCGCGCGCGATGCGGGCGGCGAACGCCGCCTGCCAGTGCGTCATGCTCACGCCAGCGCCTCCTGCAGCAGCCAGTCGTAACCCTTCTCTTCCAGTTCCAGCGCGAGCTCCTTGCCGCCGCTGCGGATGATGCGACCACCGGCGAGGACGTGCACGAAGTCGGGAATGATGTAGTTCAGCAGGCGCTGGTAGTGCGTCACGACGATCGCCGCATTGTCGGGGCGACGGAGCTTGTTCACGCCTTCCGCCACCACGCGCAGCGCGTCGATGTCCAGGCCCGAGTCCGTTTCGTCCAGGATCGCGAGCTTCGGTTCGAGGACGGCCATCTGCAGAATCTCGTTGCGCTTCTTCTCGCCGCCGCTGAAGCCCATGTTCACGCTGCGGGCCAGCATCGCGTCATCCATCTCCACGATCTTGAGCTTCTCTTCCATCACGTCGAGGAATTCCATCGGGTCCACTTCCTCGCCGCCACGCGCCACGCGCATCGCGTTGTAGGCGCTGCGCAGGAAGTAGGCGTTGCTCACACCCGGAATCTCGATCGGGTACTGGAAGGCCAGGAACACGCCCTTGTGCGCGCGCTCCTCGGGCTCGAGCTCCAGCAGATCCTCACCCTCGAACAGCACCGTGCCGCCCGTGACCTCGTACGACGGATGGCCGGCCAGCACCTGGGCCAGCGTGCTCTTGCCGCTGCCGTTCGGGCCCATGATCGCGTGCACCTCGCCTGCGTTCACCGTCAGGTTGATGCCCTTCAGGATGTCCTTCTCGCCGGCCGTGGCCGTCAGGTTCGAAATCTCGAGCATGATCGTGTCTCTCTGCTGCGTGTGTGAAGATCGGGAATGGCGTTCGGCTCAGCCGACGGAGCCTTCGAGTGTGATGCCAAGCAGTTGCTGCGCTTCGAGCGCGAATTCCATCGGCAGTTCCTTGAACACTTCCTTGCAGAAGCCGGCGACGATCATGCT
>Ga0105045_10003212_pt1 | contig 13990 bp, 15 predicted proteins | sample MAT02_FD_78089 | JGI IMG/M metagenome (GOLD analysis project Ga0105045, IMG submission 78089) | Freshwater microbial communities from Lake Fryxell liftoff mats and glacier meltwater in Antarctica - MAT-02 (megahit assembly) | ecosystem: Environmental > Aquatic > Freshwater > Ice > Liftoff...
CGCGCGACCACAGATCGAACTTGTTGAGCCGATGGCTGCGCCCCTGGGTGTCGAGCTGCTCGAGGAAGCCCCAGGCCCACGCGTCGTGGATCGAGCGGTGCATCTGCGCGATGAAGCGCGCGAACGGATGCTTGCGCGAGCGCAGCGCGGTCTGATTGCCGACCTTCACCTCCGAGACCATGTTCTCGAGCGGTGACTGGTAGTGGGCGCGGACGTCCTCCCAGACACCTTTGGTCTTGGATGCATGGGCACCGTCGGGGCGCTGCGGTGCGCTCTTGTCCTTGCCGAACAGCGCGACCAGATCCTTGGGCCGCGGCCGGAAGCGATACATCGGATCGTTCGCGTCGGTCCGCGCCTGCGCGTTGCGCTCGGCGATCGTCGCTTCCTTCTTCCGATCGCGCTGCAGCTTGCCGTCGGTGGCCTCCTCGGCGAGGGCCTCGTGGGCGTCTTGGGCCATGTGGTGGTCGCGGGGCTCCACCTCGCGCATCGCCAGCAGGCTCTTGGGCTTCGGGTCGTCTTGCTGGGGCCGCTCTTCGACCGGGGATGGCGGCGCTTTCGGGGAGCTCTTCGCCGCCGCCGCGGGCCGCTCGATCTGCTGGGCGATGCGATCCTCGTTGGCGACGCCGGGCTTCGTCTCCGGGCTCGGCTCGACCTGCGCCGCCTTGGGCTGGAGCGCGTCCTTCTCGAGGTTGGTCACCGCCGACCGCGTCTGCTCCTGCACATCGCGGTTGACGTTGGAGAGGTAGTCGAACTCGGTCGGTGAGTCCTTCTCGTCGAGCTCGTCGGGCTGCTCGACCATCTTGAGCTGCTGCTCGACCAGCTCGACGGGCTGCGCCGGCTCGGGTTCGGGTTCGGGTTCGGGTTCGGGCTCGGGCTCGGGCTCGGGCTCGGGCTCGGGCAGCTCGGCGAACTCGATCTCGGGCAACTTGGGCTTGGGCTCGAGCTTGCGCCGCGGCTTGGGCCGGGGCGGCTCGGGCTCCGGCGGCACGGGCGGCTCGATGATCTCGGGCTTGGGCTCGGCCGGGCGCAGCTCGAGGTAGGTGACCTCCTGGCGATCGGGCACCGCGAGCGGGTCGGCCTGGACCAACACGCACAGGCCATACACGAGCCCGCCGTTCGCCCCCGCCGAGCCAAGGGCGAACGCGAGCAGCGCGAGCCAGCTGGCGCGGCGACGACGGGCCAAGGTGGCGCTAGCCTAGCATGCGTCCGACCGCCGTCGCGCATCAGGGGACGGGCGCGGGCGCACGCTCGCCGGCGGCGGCGGGGAGGAAGGCACCGAGGTTCGCAGGCTAGTGCATCCGGCGATAGACGCCGACGACCTTGCCCAGGATATCGACGCTGCGGAACTCCGAGCGGCTGACATAGATCGGCTCCATCGCGGAGTTCGCCGGCTGCAACCGGACGCGGTCGGCCTCGAGGAAGAAGCGCTTGCAGGTCGCCTCGCCGTCGATGAGCACGACCACGATCTCGCCGGTCTCGGCCGAACTCTGCTTGCGCACGAAGATGTAGTCGCCGTCGAAGATGCCGTCGTCGATCATGCTCTGGCCGCGCACGACCAGGCCAAAGACGTCCTTGGCACGCACGGCGCCGAGGAAGTAGCGGTCGACCACGACGCGGTCGATGACGTTCTCTTCGGCGAGGATCGGGGCGCCGGCGGCGACGCGGCCCAGGATGTCGATCTCGATGTCTTCGCGCGGCTCGCGGACGTCGACCGGGCGCAGCGCCCGGCTCTTGAGCTCCTCGCGGACGAGGTAGCCCTTGCGCTCGAGCGCCTTGAGGTGATCGTTCACCCCGTTGGTCGAGCGGATGCCCATGTGCTCACCGATCTCGCGCAGCGTCGGCGGATAACCGCGCGCTGTCAGGCAGTCGGTGATGTAGTCCAGGGCCTGACGTTGCCTGTCGGTCAAATCCGGGCGCACGGGGCGATCTCCATGGGAGGGGGAGGGGCTGTTCGCTGTCCTGAGCATGTCGTGCACTCGCTGCGATGGCGGACGGAGAGCCGCGTGCGCCTGGCGCGCGACACTGAACGTGTGTACCCCAAGCGTGGGGACGGGTCAAGCGACGGACTCCGCGCGTACTGGTCGCCCGCACAGCCTGCCAGGAAAGCCAGCGTGGACCAAGAAACTGGCTGTGTCATGATCGGGGGGCGCCGCGGCCTGGCTGCCCCGTCGCCAAGGACGTAAAACCATGCCCCTGTTGCTCCTTCGCGCGATCATCACCGGTTTTGGTTACAAGCTCGGCACCGAGCTCGGTCGCTACGTCGTCGACCGGTTCGGTCGGAAGAAGGTCGCGCCCCCGGCGGCCGGCGAATCGGAGATGCCCGAGGGCATGCCCGCCGATCCGGCGGCGCCCGGCGGTCCGACACCCAAGGAGTCCGCCGCCTGACTGCCGTGTCGTGGAGCCCCGCCGGGGTCGGGCTCAGCCCTCCTCGGCGTCGTCCTTCACGCTGATCTCGGACGACTGCTTGGTGATCTTCGGCTGCGTCGTGCCATCGGCGGCCCGCGAGAATTTCACCTGCATGTGGACGTCGACGACCAGCCCCGAGATGACCTGCTGCAGCAGGTCCACAGCGTCCATCTTGTCGAGGAAGCTGCGCAGCTCCGAGGTCGCGATGCGCATCAATTCCTCTTTGGTCGCCTGGGTCACCCCGGTGACCAGGTCCTGACCGCGGCGCAGCGCCGACTCGGGGTCGAGCAGTCCTTGGAGCTGGTCCCCCAGCCGCCCGAAGCGCGTCCGCTTGTCCTCTTCGCCGCCGCGTCGCCCGTCCCGTTCGTCGGTCATTTCCCGGCAACCATAGCGGATGCGCACCCCGATGGCGGATCGGCCCGCACGGCCCTGCCCTCCGCGAGCAGGCCGGCGAGTGCCGATTCGGTCCACGTCTGGCCCCAGCAACGTGCCGCTTCGCATTTGCCCTGCCCTTTCTCGTAGTTGGGATCACGCGGCGCCAGGGAAAAAAGCGCTGTTCAACCCTGCGAGGAATGTGGTACCCAGCCGCCCGCGTCCGCGGAATCGTCCCGTCACGAAAACGACGGGTTCTGGCGGGCGGCCCTCGACTTCGCGTAGGCTCACGAAGAGGACCTACATCTGACTACGTCTAACCTTCGACGCGCTCAGCCGCTCCGGCCGAAGTCGGACCGCCCAACCCCTGCCCCCAGGTGCCCATGACCGTCTATTTCCTCGGACATCTCCTCGTCGCGTCCGTCATCATCGGGCTGCTCGTCGCCACGCTCCGCGTGACCCGCCGCGCCTGAGTCCCGGGTCGGACGCTCCCGCCCCGCCGCCACTGCAGTCCTGGCGTCGCCGCGAGCTGCAGCGATTCGGCCCCCCATGCAGAGTCAGGCTCCTCACCGGCCCAGCGCCTTCCTCCCGGCAGCGGGGCCCTCCGAGGCGCTGCCGCGGTGGCGGGATCAGGACCTCCGCGAGATCAAGCTGCTGCTGACCGGCGACTCGGTCGTCGACTGGCACCGGCTCGACCTCAGCGACCCCGAGGACGTCCGCCGGCTGCTGCGGGTCAACAGCATCGACGTCGACAACCCCGACGATCTGCGGCGCCTCGACGAGCTGCGGGTGCGCGCGGTCCACTACCTCACCGAGAACCTGGGCCTGCGCCTCGACGAAGCCGTGGTGTCGGGGGTTCCGGTCGTCGAGCTGCCCCTGCTCGCGTCGGGCAAGGGCCGCACCCAGCGGCACTCGTGCGTGCTGCTGAAGGTGATGCACATCATGTATCACCTCGACGCCCGCGAGCTGCGGACGTTGCTGACGATCCCCGACCACTCGCTGTACGAGTTGGTCGAGCAGTCGATCATGGTGCTGTTCGACGAGCTGCGGGGATCGGGCGTGCCGGTGGTCGAGTTCGCGTGGTCGCGCAAGACGCCCGACTCCTTGGTGACGAAGCTCCTCGTCAAGCGCGACAGCAGTGCGGCCCGCGTCTTCGACCGCCTGCGATTTCGCGTGGTGGTCGAGCGCTACGAGGACGTGCTGCCCACCCTGCACGTGATGTTGCAGCGCTTCATACCGTTCAACTACGTGGTACCGGGCCAGACCGTCAACAGCCTGGTCGACGTCGAGTCGCCCGGTGAGCGCCGCGCCGGGGTGGCCCCGTCGCCGCCGGGCACCCCGCAGCGCGTCGAGGCGCCCAACGAATTCTCGGCGACCGGCTATGCCGTGCTCAACTTCATCGCCGATCTGCCGGTGCGCGTCGACGCGCTGCTGCTGGGCGAGCAGGACCGTGGCACCGGCAACGTCGTGTTCGTGCTCGCGGAGTTCCAGGTGATGGATCGCGCGACCGCGATCGCCAACGAGAAGGGCGAGAGCTCGCACGCCGCCTACAAGGTGCGGCAGCACCAGCGGGTGCGCGAGCGCTTGCTGCGTGGGCCGCGAAAGGGCGGCCCCGGGGCCGCCGACTCCGGCGAGGGCGACACCGACCGCAGCGGGGCGATACTCCTCTCGCTCGCGCCCTCGGGCGACGGCGAACCCGAGCTCTGAGAGAGCGACAGCGAACGGGAGGGGGAAGAAATGCGCCGGGCTCTGCCCGGTGGAAGGGGGACCGGGCCGGTCCCCCAGAAGGACCGAGTTCCGCGCCGTCCGGGCGGCTCACCGGCCAGGCGGCTCGGTCGCCGCGGGCGCGGCCACCTCGAGGTCCCAGTGCACCGTCGCGAGGTGCGGTCGACACGTCGACTCGCCGCACGACACGTACAGCACGTGGGCGTCGACGCCGTAGCGCCCGGGCGCGGCCGGGGCGACCACACGCACGCGGATCCGCGGCTGGGTCGCCTGCGGATCCACGACGTCGCGGCTGTCGAAGCGGTTGGGCACCAGCTCGACGTCGGGCGAGGTCAACCAGAGATCGATCGGCGCTCCGGCGGCCGGCGTGTCGAGGATCGTCACCGACAGCTCGACCGTCGTCCCCGGGGCCGCCGTGGCCGGCACCTGCGCGCTGACACGGCCAGGCGGCGGCGTCATCGGCATCGCCAACTCGACCAACAGACGCAAGATGGCGACGATCGTCACGGGGGCAGACCGCAGACTATCATCCGCTGGCGCCCACGCGGCGGACGCGGTTGCGGCCGTGCTCCTTGCACCAATACAGGGCCTGATCGGCGCGTTCGATCAGCCCGAGGCGCTCTTTGCCGTCCTTGGGGTACGACGCGATGCCCATCGAGATGGTGACCTTGAAGCTGCCGTTCTCCGACGACAACGCGAGATCGCCGATCTCTTCGCGCAATCGGTTGGCGAACGCCTCGGCGCCGGCGCCGTCGGTGTCGGGCAGCACCAGTACGAATTCCTCGCCGCCATAGCGCGCGACGATGTCGACCTTGCGCGCCCGCCCAGCGAAGATCGCCGCCACCTTCTTGAGCACCTGATCGCCGACGGGGTGACCGTAGGTGTCGTTGATGCCCTTGAAGTGATCGATGTCCGTCAGGATGACGCTGTACTTCTGATCGCTGCGCTCGGCCAGCGCGTGCATCAGCGCGAGGCGCTCCTGGAACGCCCGATGGTTGGTGAGCCCGGTGAGACCATCGGTGGTCGCGCGCTCCTCCATCTGTTGGTACATGCGCGCGTTCTGCAGGCTGACGCCGACCTGGTGGCCGATGACCCGCAGCATCTCGCGCACCGCGGGCCCGAACACGTGGGGTCGCGCCGACGCCAGCGTGATCGCGCCCAAGACCTCGTCGCCGCGGGACAGCGGCAGCACGATGAGGCTCTTGGCGTTGCGCAGCCGGGTACGGGCCGTCCACACCACCGCCTCGGGATCGGCGAGCTCACCCGACGCGGGCATGTAGTGGCGGTTCTTCACCGCCATCGCCACCAGCGAGGTGGTGTCATCGAACTCGAGTCCGGTCAGGCGCGCGGCGACCTGCTGCCACAGCTCGCCTTCGCCTTCGCCGCGGGCGGCGTCCACCGCGAGCACGCGGTGACGCTCGCCGTCGGTGCCGGTGCCCGTGCCGGTGAGGACCGCGAGATCGAACGGCGCGATCGCCCGGACGGCGGCGAAGGTCTTCTCGTAGACGTCCTCGAGGGTGAGCGCCGAGTTCAGCAGCTCGCTGGCGCGGTAGAACTGCTCCTGCTCGTACTTGCCGCGCTCGACGGCGCCGAAGACCCGCTCGTGCTCGACGACGCGCAAGATATGGGCGGCGGCGCGCTCGAGCACGCGCTGCTCGTCGTCGCCGAACGGACGATCGCCGCAGCGATCGGCGCACAGGATCCCGCGCAGGCCGTTGCCCTCGAGCAGCGGCACCGCGCATAGATCGGTGACCGGCTCGGGCCCGCGGTAGTACGGCGGCAGGCGGCGGCCGCCCAGGGCGTGCAGCCGCAGCGGCTTGGGATCGGCGAGCACACCGACGAGCACGCCGGGGTTCGCGAGCTCGGGCGAATCGGCGAGTAGCTCGCCGGCCGAGGCCAGCTCCTTGATCACCAGGGTCGGTACACGCCGGCTGCCGCCGCCTTCCCTGGGCGCCTCGCACCACAGCAGCACGGCGGTGTGCAGCCCCATCGAGGTCCGCAGCAGCTCGAGGCTGTGGAACACCTGCTCGTGGATGTTCTCGACGGCAGCGTGGACCATGCGGATCTCTTCGTCGGCGCGGCTGCGCGCGCGGGATCCTGCCGGCAGCTGCGAGGCGATGAGGCGGAAGTCCTTGGCCTCCTGGCGCATCCGCGACAGCTCGCCCTCGATGCGGCGAGCATGCTCGGCGCGCAAGCGACGGGTCAAGCTGCCCAGGACCAGGCGGTTGCCCAGGGCGAAGAACGCGATGAAGCTGGCGTGCTGCGCACACAGCATCCACGCCCCGTGGGTCCCTATGCGCGCGGCGAGGATCGCCTCGAGGGCGAAGGCCGCGGCCAGCACACCGATGACGCCGACGCGCGTGCGCTGCACGACGAGCACGAACGAGACCAGGGCATAGACCATCGGATGGAGGAACGAGCGCGCTCCGCCGCTCATCGCCACCAGCACGTAGACGCCGGTGACCAGCGGCACGCCGAGCTCGAGCTCGCGCCAGCTCGGCGAGCCGAGCTCGATGCCACGGACGCCGCGGGTCGGCAAGACCTCGCGCGCGATCGCCCAACCGAGCGCGGTCGCGAGCAGCGTCACGAGCGACAGCACCCCGAGCTCGGCGCGGGCGAGCGCGGCCGTCGAGAGCCGACCCGTCAGCAGCAGCGGCCAGCAAGCCACGGCCACGAGCAGTGGCCAATGACTCGCGAGCCCACGGCGGGCGTGCCACATGGTGCGGGCGAGCGCGGTCATGGTGTCTTCGTCTGCGCGTGGACGCGCTCGACCTCGAAGACCACTTCGCCGGGGGCGATGAGGTTGAGATCTTCGCGGGCGATGCGGGCGACCTCGTCGGGATCGGTCTTGAGCGCGCGGACCTCGGCGGAGAGCGCGGTGATCTCGCCTCTGAGCACGCGGTTGGACTCGGCGATCACGTCACGCTCTCGTCGCACGCGCTCGAGCTCGTCGCTCTGCGCGGCGCGCTCGAGCTGGGTCGGCCCCCAAGCCACCAGCGCGGCGACGGTGGTGGCGATCAGAATCCGGTTTGCCCAGTGCATCGAAGCCTGGCGGCAACGTACTGGGGCGCACGATCCGGCAGCAAGAAACCGGCTGCGGCGGCCCCTGGGAGGGCCGGCGGCGGCGCGCTTTGGGCCCGCGCAGCGGCACGGCGGACCGATTCGGCGCGCCCGGGACCGCGTGGAGCGCGGGCTACCGGCCGTGCAAGATGCCGAGCCGCTCGAGGCCGCAGCCCTTCGCGGCGTCCATCACCCGGATCACGAACTGGTGTTGGGTCGCCTCGTCGGCGCGGATGTTCACGCTGGTGGTGCTGTCGGCCTCGGCGGCCGCACACAGGCGCATCTGCAGCTCACGGTCGTCGACGCCCTTGCCGTCGACCTCGATGCCGCCATCTTTTCCGATCGTCACGACCACCGACTTGGGCTCCTGCGTGACGTCACGGTTCTTGGCCTTGGGCAGCTTCACCCGGAACGACGGGTTGGTCTGGAAGGTCGAGGTGAGCACGAAGAAGATGAGCAGCTGGAACACCACGTCGATGAGCGGCGTGAGATCGATGCTGAGCTCGGCGCGACGGCTACGGCGCTTGGCGTGCGGCCCCGAGAAGCTCACGTGTCGTCCTCTTGGGTGGCGACCGGATTGGTCGCAGGGGCGCGGCGACGCGGCTCGGCCTTGTCCTGCTGGGCGCGGGCGTCGGCGCGGGCGTCGGCGCGATCGTGGTCACCGAGCAGGTCCACCATGCCCAGCGCGTCTTCTTCCATGTCGACCACGAGGCGCTCGTCGCGACCCTGCAGGAACTTGTAGATGACCAGCATCGGGATGGCGACGACCAGGCCATACGCCGTGGTGATGAGCGCCTGCCAGATGCCCTCGGCGAACGCGTCGGGTCCGACGGCGCCGCTCTTGTAGGCCTCGACGAAATTCTTGAACACCTGGATCATGCCGACCACGGTGCCGAGCAGGCCCAGCAGTGGGGTCACCGCGGCCACCGTGCCGACGATCTCGACGTTCCGGGCCATGCGCGCGACCTCGCGGTTGCCGACCTCCTCGACCGACTCCTTGATCTCGTCGCGGGGCTGGCCGTTGCCGTGGGTGCGCAGGCCGGCGGCGAGGATGAGCGCGATGCTCGAGCGGTTCTCCTCGCACAGCAGCAGGGCTTCGCTGGTCTTACGCTTGGCCACCAGGCCGCGGATGCGATCGACGAACGCACGTGGCAACACCCGGGCGCGCTGCAGCGACCACAGCCGCTCGATGAACACCGCGACGCCGATGATCGACGCGCCGAGGATCGCCCACATGAGCGGACCCCCCTGCTCGAACAGTTCCCTGACCTCCATGCGTGCGTGCTCCGGTCGTCACCCCACCCGAAAAGCCCGCGCAGGCTCGGGGGAGACCGGCTGGATCATGGTCGCCGGGCGTCCTGGGGGCAACCTTCCGGACATGGGTGGGCGGTGGTTTTGGTGCGCGGGCACGGGCGCGGCGCAGAAGGTGCCCGGAGGTTGGGCCGCGGGTGTCGCCAGCCCGCCGCCGAGCAGCCGACCCCGCCGCATGCTGTCCACGCCCCACCCGCATCGCGCACTTGACGTCCCGCCATCTGCCGGTGTACCCAAGCGGCCCGCACGGCGAGCACGCCGTGGGTAGACCGCGGGGGTATAGCTCAGCTGGGAGAGCGACGCGCTGGCAGCGCGTAGGTCAGGGGTTCGAGTCCCCTTACCTCCACGACGGAACGGGCAGCAGGGTCACTCCTGACTGCCCGCTCTCGGTTTTGCGCCGACTTGGCTTTGCAGGCATCCTCGTCCCCATGCCGCGAGCGCCCGCACGCCGCTGGACCTTGTCGCTGTTGCTGGGCGCCTGCGGTGGCGGCGAAGCCGACCCGCACACCGGCACGACCGGCACCGGCGAAGCGCCCGCCTCGACGCTGGCCACGACGTCGCCGACCGGCGCGACCGGCGAGTCCGCCTCGAGCTCGGGCACCGCGTCCGGCGAGTCGACCGCACCGACGACCACGGACACCCCCGCCGACACGAGCACCGGCGATCCACCCGTCGGCACGCTCGAGGTCTATTGGATCGACACCGAAGGCGGCGCGGCGACCCTGGTGGTCGCGCCCGAGGGCCCGCTGATGCTCATCGACGCCGGCTTCCCGGGCGACCGCGACGCCGATCGCATCGCCGAGGTGGTCCAAGGCGAGCTCGGCCGCGACACGATCGAGCTGCTCGTGGTGACGCACTACCACGTCGACCACGTCGGCGGCGTCCCCGACCTGGCCAGTCGCGTCACCATCGACGCGTTCTGGGATCACGGCGACAGCATCGAGGCCGGCGGCGGCCAGGGGCTCTCGCTGTGGCAGGACTACCTGGCAGTGGCCGATGGCCGACGCACGGTGGTCGCCGCCGGCGAGGCGCGGGAGTTCGGCGGCCTGCAGCTCGACATCGTCGCGTCCGACGGCACCGTCGTGGACGCGCCACTGCCCGGCGCCGGCGCGGCCAATCCCGCCTGTGATGGCGCGCCGAGCATGGATCCCCAGACCGACGAGAACCCGCGCAGCGTGGGCATGGTGATCCGGTTCGGCGCGTTCGATCTGCTGGATCTCGGCGATCTGACGTGGAGCCTCGAGGATCAGCTCGCCTGCCCCGTCGATCGCATCGGTCCCATCGATCTCTACCAGACCACGCACCACGGGCTGAACACCTCGGGCGCGATCCAGCTGGTGCACGCCATCGACCCTGTGGTCGCGGTGATGAACAACGGCCCGCGCAAGGGCGGCTCGCCCTCCGCGTTCGAGCACGTCGTCTCGGCGCCGGGGAGCCCGGATCTGTGGCAGCTCCACCGCGCGCTCGAGACCGACCTCGAGCACAACGCGCCCGACGATCTCACCGCCAACTTCGAAGAGGGCCAAGGCGACGCTGGCGCGTGGATCCACGCCCGCGTCGAGTCCGACGGCACCTTCGTGGTGACCAACGGGCGCAACGGTCACGCCCGCAGCTACGCGTCGCGCTGACTCCTCCCGTCACCCGCCGCGGCGATCGGCGAACCGCATCAGCTCGCCCAGCGCCCGACGCATCACCTTGGCGTCGGCGAAGCGCTCCTCGGGATCCTTGCCGCAGCAGGCCTGGAAGAAGCCGTCGATCGCGTCGGCGAGTTCGGTCGCGGTGTCGCTGGGCAGATACGCGCTGGGCATCGTGGGTGTGCGCTCGCGGTGGCAGCGGAACAGCGCCCGCGGATGCTCGTCGAAGGTGTCCTCGAATGGGTGGTGCCCTGTGACGCCCTCGAAGAACGTCATGCCCAGCGCATAGAGATCGGCGCGGTGATCGATGGGTCCCGCCGGCCGGGTCTGCTCGGGGGCCATGTACCGCGGATCGCCGAGCACGAGCGTGGGATCGTCGGCACGCGGATCGCCGAGGTCACGGGCGACGCCGAAATCGAGCAGCTTCACGATGCGCAGCTCCGGATCATAGGGATCGCGGGTCACGAAGATGTTCGCCGGCTTCACGTCGCGATGCACGACACCGCGCACGTGGATGTGCTGCAGGGCGTCGAGCACCCCGCGGAAGATCTCGAACAGCACGTGCATCGACACCGTGCGCCCGCCCTCGAGCGCATCGCGGAAGTCGCGGCCCTCGAGGAACTCCATCGCGAACCAGAACAGCCCGTGCTCGCGCGTGGTGCCGACGTCGAGCACACGGACCAAGTTGGGGTGGGCGAAGCCGCCGCCCAGACGGGCCTCGAGGCGGAAGCGACGCTGCTCGGTCTCGGGCACGTCGGCCTTCATCACCTTGAGGGCGACGTAGCGGTTCATCAAGGGGTCGAAGGCCTTGAACACCTTGCCCATGCCGCCCTCGCCCAGCGGCCCGACGATCTGGAAGCGCTTGCTGAACGCGATGACGGTGCCCGGCGGCAGATCGGGGGTCGCCAGCGGCTCGGCGGCGGCATCGCTCGGCGACGCTGCATGCAGGCCGGTCGGTCGGGTGTCCATGACGCGACTACGCTATCAGCCGCGGCGACGCCGTGGGCGCTGGCGATTCAGGCGCCGGTGGTGCCGGCATCGTCCGCGTCATCCGCGTGGGGGACCGGCTCACGGGTGCCGTCGTCGGGTCCACCGGTCTCGGTCCGCGTCGACGCCGTGGGATCGTCGCCCGTGTCCAGTCCGTCGACGTCCGTGTCGCCGCCCGTCGATGTGTCTGCGCCCGCGGACTCGCCGTCGCCGTCGCCGGCGGTGGCACCGGGATCGGATGCGCCCGACTCGCGACCGCCCGACTCGCCCGTGCCCGACTCGCCGGGCGCACCGGTCGCGAACCCGGGCCCGTCGGTGCCGCCACCGGTCTCGCCGGGTTCCGTCCCGGGATCGTCGTCGTCGCTCGAATCGTGGTGGTCCGAGTCGTCGTCGTCTGAGTCGTGGGGCTCGTCGTCCCCTGCCGTGAAGCGTCCGAGTCCCTTGTCGCCGAGATCCACGCCGCCGACGCTCGAGCACGCCGAGGTGCCGATGAGACCCGCCAACATCGCGAACAGTGCCGCACGCGAACTGCGACCCGACACCAAACCCACAACTCGACTGTAGCACGCCCATCGTCGACGCCCAGCCCGCCGACGCGGCCTCGGCGATGCATCGGTGTCGCGACAGGACGCGACGCGCGTGTCATGGCGGCGATGTCATGCGCACGACCGCGCCATCGACCGCGACCTCATACGTGCCGGACGCGGCGCGCACTCGCGTCGGCGTTCCCTTCGCCATCGCGCGGGCGACCGTGAGTGGATGCGGATCGGGCAGCGCGACCACGATCGGATCGGCGTCCAGCACACCTTTGCCGTGGACCTCGAGCGCGCGCACCAACGCCGGCGGTTCGGCACGCTTGCCCCGTTTGGGCTTGCGCGGCTCCTCGGTCGCGAGCTCGAGGTCGGGACCGCCAGAGCCCTGCGCCAACGCGTAGACGACGGTGGCGATGCGCTGCGGCTTCCGTTTGTTACCGGTGGGCTCGGCCTGGAACCGATCGACGGTGTAAAACGCCTGCCCCGGGTGGCGTCGCTGCAGCTCGGCGGCGACGACGAGCAGCGCATCGATGCGTCGCTCCTCGACGCTGCCCCCGGGCACCTCGCCGTATAGCAGCTCGACGTCGATCACCCGATCGGGTCCGAACATCATCGCGACCATCACCCAGCGCTCGGCGTCGTCCATCCGCAGCGGCCCAGCGTTGGCCTTGGCCCCGGGCCAGCGGATGAACACCACCTGGCCCGAGGTGCCTTCGGGATCGATGTCGACCAGCGGGAGGATCACATCGCCGTCGACCGTGCCCATGCGATCGATCACCGTCGCCGTTGCGAGCTCGAGGGCGCGGCCGCCGACGTCAACCCAGCGACCGACGCGGGCGAGTTCCTCGAGATCGCCGCGGGGTACCGGCGTGTAGACCCCCGGCAGCTGCTCGGGTCGTCCGTCACCCACGCCGATCTCGGTGAGGAAGTCCTCGGTGCGTTCCTTGTCGCAGGCGGCCAGCGGCATCAACACGGCGAGACCCAGCACGCAGCGACGCATACTGGCCTGAGTACCACGGCGCTCCGGATCTCGGCTACACGGCAGGCGTCGCCGCTGCGCCCTGCGAAGTGGGCCGGCGGTCAGATGTCGGAGAATTTCTTGCCGCGGACCCGTACCCGCCGAAGGCCGTCTTGGAGGCGACGATGGGCCTCTTCGAGCGTCTCCCGATCGCCCGGCTCGGCGGCGTCGAGGTGCACCGAGAGGATCGCGAACGCGTCGTTCGCCGAGCGATACAGCGTGTCCCACTCGTCACGATGGATGCGCTCGCGCGACTTCGCGAACGCCTCGACCTCGGTCATCACCGAGTCGAAGCCGACGGTCGCCGCGTCGCGATCGATCTGCCCCGAACCGTACGCCGCTTCTGCGGACTGACGCGGACTGGCGTCGCGCTGCGTCAGATTGCGCGCGCGCGCCTGCATCTCGCGGCGCTCGCGGGACGCCGCCTCGCGGGCATCGGATGGCCGACCGTCGTCGTCGAGCGGGAGTTCGTCGACGACCTCGTGCATGCCGGGGACGGCGATCCACCACCACAGGCCGGCGCCGGCCGCGAGGATCGGGAGCAGTACGAGTGCGGGGAGTCGCCAGCGCATGGTGCTTGGTCTCGGGACAACGTCGGAACGCCGAAGCGCCTACACTGCGCGGGCTCGGCGCAGCCGCTGCTCGAGCATTGTAGGATCGCGCCGGTGTCGTTGCCAGCCGACCTCGAATCCGCCGCGGCCACGCTGTACGCCGGGGCGCGTGAGGGGTTCATCAGCGCCAGGAACGCCCTCGCCAAGCAGGCGAAGGCCGCGGAGCACACCCCTCTCGCTGCCGCGATCGCGGCGCTGCCCAAGCCTTTGGCCACGGCGTGGGCGGTGGATCGCGTGTGGTGGGAGGCGCCCGCGTGTATCCGTGAGCTGTTCGCGGCGGCGGGCGAGCTGCGGGCGTCACTCGTCGCCGGTGGCGGGACCCACGGCACCGAA
>Ga0105045_10003214_pt1 | contig 13983 bp, 8 predicted proteins | sample MAT02_FD_78089 | JGI IMG/M metagenome (GOLD analysis project Ga0105045, IMG submission 78089) | Freshwater microbial communities from Lake Fryxell liftoff mats and glacier meltwater in Antarctica - MAT-02 (megahit assembly) | ecosystem: Environmental > Aquatic > Freshwater > Ice > Liftoff...
AAATTTTATGACACGCAGGCACTGTGCACTTGCCAACAATGCGGCACGGTAATGGGAAAACCCCAGCCTGCCCAGTAGCAGGTTCCGGCTTATCCGGCAGTGTAAATTCGGCATTGGGCGGCTTTTCGCATTGGTCACTGGGCAATTCAGAAAGAAATGACCGCAGTTTGGCGGCCTTGGGTATCAAATGTTTTCCATTGGCCCACGGGCAGGTCACGGTCGTATTGGCCCTCGGCTTCCAGTTTGCCTTGGCCATACCAGCGCCATTGGCCGGTGCGCAGCCCTTGGCTAAATCCCCCTTCACCACTGAGCCGGCCTTTTTCGTCGAAATACAGCCAGTATCCCGTGGGCAGGCCAGCCCGAAAATCGCCCGAGGCCGCCGGTTTGCCGTTCGCGTGGTAGGTAAACCGGGTTCCTGTGCCTTGCAGGAGTGATCCCGGCGCAAGTTCCTTACCACTGGCCGTATAGAAATTACCGACCGTTTGTAGCTTGCCGTTGTCCCACACTTCTTGCTGAGCCAGTTGGCCATTTGGGTGGAAATGTTGCCAGTCTCCGTGCATTTGATCATCGAGGAAGGCCCCGGAGCTTTGCGGCACGTTGCTCATTGGGTGATAGATCCGCCATGGCCCCGTGCGCTGGCCAGCGATAAAATCGCCTTGGCTGGCCAGTTGGCCCGACGCAGTGTAAAATTTCCAAGGCCCGGTTGGTCCAGTGGTCGCCAAGTTGCCTTCTGCTAATTTAATTTTTTCGGGGGAGAAAAATTCCCAGTGGCCGACTGGCTCGCCTTGTAGGAATTGTCCTTGGGCGGCCACCGTGATCCCGTCGGGATGGAGCGCCACTGCGCTGCCTTGGATCTGGCCGTTGACCAACTGGTATTGACTGGCCAAACGGGCATTGGCGTGATAACTTTGCCAAGTGCCCACCTCTTGGTTGGAATGGTACTCACCCTGAATCAATAATTTTCCATCTGAACGATATTGGGTAAATTTACCGGTCAATTGCCCATCGACCAGCGTGCCCGCGTGGGCGAGCGTATCGTTGGCATAATGGGCCCGCCACTGGCCGCTGGCTTGGCCCCGGCGGTAGGGCAGGCGCAAATAGACCCGCTGGGAATCGTCCAGAAAAGTGAAATCGCCGTGGAGCAAGCTGTCCAGGTAAGTAGCTTGGGCGCGCAGTTGGCCATTTGCCGCATAAAACCACCGATTGCCGTGGCCATTTTGGAGGGCTCCGGCTGGGAACGTTTTTTTGGCCAATGGCCCAAGGTAATTGACGGTAACAATTTTCCCCTGCATGTAAACGGCTTGTTGGTTGGGGCGCAGACTATCAATAAAATTATCCAAACTCCCTTCCAACTGGCCGTTTCGGAAGCTGGCCCGCCAAGTCGGCTGGCCACCCGGGGCAAGGGCGACCCAAGTGCCGTGGGGTGTGCCATCCTTGAGCCAACCTTGCAGGACCGGGCCACCACCGGGGTGGTAGGCCAGCCACTTGCCCTCGGGCAAATCGGCCAGATAGCTCATTTCCAGTAGCTTGCTCCCAGTTATCGGATCGTACAGTATCGTTTGCCCATGTCGGAGCTGCCCCCAACGGCCCATTTCGGCCCGACGGCGACCCAATGAGTCATAGATCGTCCACTTGCCCAAGGGTTGGCCCAAGTGATAAGTGGCCATTTGTTGGACACGGCCGTTCGGGTAAAAAAATTTATAAACTCCTTCTCTCACGCCGTTGTTCGGACGATCCTGGAGCGGCCTACCGGGCTGTGCCCGTGCGAGGGAATGCCCACCAAGTAGGCCCAAAAACAAGGCGCAAAAAAGCTTCAACTCGTGAAAACAGGACGATAAACAAATACAAATGGGGGTAAAACACCGAGTAATTATTTAACCGCCAATGGGACGGTTTCTGCCAACCGGGTCTTGATCTGGCTCAACACGTGGGCGCGATCTTGGGCGCTGTGGCGCACGTCCAGGCCGTTCACATCAATCCGCAAGAGATCGGAATAGTTATAGTGGCTAAAATAATCGGTATAATGTTCGCCCAGTTGTTCCCAATATTGCCGGGCCACCACTTGTTCGTAATCGCGGCCCCGCTCATGGATCCGGGCCACGGCATTCTCGACCGTAATGTCCAAATACACCATCAGACGAGGCCGGCTAACGTGTTCCAGCATATTGTGGAGCAATTCTTCGTACAGATCAAACTCTTCGGTTGACATTTTACCGGCATGAGTCAATAGCCGGGCAAAGATTACATCGCCATAAATGCTCCGATCCATGACACAGCCGGGCAACAGGGCCGCTTCTTTCAACATTCGGAACCGCTTATTGAGGAAATAAACTTGTAATGGAAAACTATACCGCTGTTGGTCGTAATAAAATTTATCCAATAAGGGATTGTTTTCCACTGGTTCCAAGAAAAAATGCAAATCCATTTCTTTGGCCAAGATGGCCCCCAGCGTACTTTTGCCCGCTCCCACCACTCCGTCTACGCAAATGACCGATTCCATTAAAGCCTCTTTCAATGTGTGTTGTCGAAAAAATGATTGATAAAAATTCACTGTTTGGGGTTTGGTTTGCTCGGTATTGTGATTGACTAGGCGTAAAATCGCCACTGGGGATGATGATCTATCGACGAAGACATCCGGGCGCCTCATGCCACTAGCCCTTGCCAAAGCAAAAGTAGGCAATCTTTGACTTTTAATGACAAAGTCAGTCGGGGATTTGCGGCAGAGTGGCCCTTACTTTTAGAAATCTTGATTACTTTTGGAGGCATTTGGATGCAACCACAAACTTTTTTATTGAGCAATGGTACATTTCACCTCATTTCGCCAATTTTTTTTGCTACTCTTGATGTGGGCCGGGTTGGCGGGTGGGGCTTGGGCCCAGCGGGTCAAGGTATTGGACAAATCTGACCTGAGGCCCATTTCGGGCGTGTTGATCTACAACCAGCAACAGCAATTCAGCGTGGTCACCGACGGGCGTGGATCGACCGACTTGGACAAGTTCACCGCCGATGACACCTTGGTTTTTTCCCACATTGCTTTCCAAACTGACAAAATTACCAAGCGAGATTTGGAAAAAATCGGATCTGTTTTCTTTATGGTAGAAAAAGTGGTTAATCTTGATGAACTGGTTTTTTCGGCCAACCGGACCAATGAGACCAAAGCCGACCTGCCCAACAAGGTGGAGACCATCACGGCCAAGCAAATTGCGTTCAACAATCCCCAAACTGCGGGTGATTTGTTGCGGCAAACGGGCAATATTTTTGTTCAAATGAGCCAAGCAGGTGGGGGCAGCCCGGTATTGCGCGGCTTTGAGGCCAATAAAGTGCTGCTCGTGGTGGACGGTGTACGGATGAACAACGCCATTTACCGGGGTGGTCACTTGCAAAACGTGCTCACCCTGGATCCCAATATGTTGGACAAAGTGGAGGTGGTGTACGGCCCCGGGTCAGTCATTTATGGCTCCGATGCCTTGGGCGGGGTGATGCACTTTTTTACCCGCACCCCAGCATTTTCGCAGTCGGATAAACTCTTGTTCAATGGCAGTGCCTTTACCCGTTGGTCGTCGGTCAACAACGAGCGCACTGTGAGCGGGCAAGTGAGCTTGGGCGGACAAAAACTGGCGGCGTTCACCTCGTTCACCTACAAAGATTTTGGCGATCTGCGGGCGGGTACGGTGCGCCCCAGTGGCTATCCCAGCATTTGGGAGCGCAACTTTACCCAGGATTTTATCAACGGGCGTGATGTGGCCACGCCCAACAGCGACCGAAACCTGCAAACTTCCTCGGGCTATACTCAGTATGATTTTTTGCAAAAAATCGTATTTAAACCGCACGAAGACAATATTTTTACCTTTAATTTTCAATACTCCAACTCGTCGACCATTCCCCGTTACGACCGCTTGACGGAGGTGGCCCGGACTGGGTTGCCCAATTTTGCCACTTGGGACTATGGCCCCCAAACCCGCTTGTTGGCCTCGCTCAAGGCTGAATTCAAGGGAGAATCGGAGTTTTATGACAAGGCAACAATCTTGGTGGCCTACCAAAACATCAGCGAAGATCGGATTACCCGCCGCTGGAACAGTGCCCAGCGCACCAGCCGCGAAGAAACGGTAGACGTGTTTTCGCTCAATATAGACATGCAAAAAGATTTGACCCCGCGCAATGAACTGCGCTATGGCCTCGAGGCCACACACAATGGGGTAAAATCAGTGGCTTACAACACCAATGTGCAAAATGGGGCCATTACCCCGGCCAGCACCCGCTACCCCGGCGGCGGGAGTGAAATGCAAAATTTTGCGGCCTATGTGACCCACGCTTGGGAAGTGGGCCCGACTAAAAAATTGATTTTTTCGCAAGGACTGCGCTACACCTACATTTCGCTCATGGCCCAATTCAACGAAAAAGCATTTTTTCCCTTCCCGTTTGACAATGCTTCGCAGCGCAACAGTGCCGTCAACGGCAACTTGGGCTTGGTTTGGAATGCCAGCCAGCAATGGCGGGTGACTATGTTGGGGGCCACGGGCTTCCGGGCCGCCAATGTGGATGACATGGGCCGCGTGTTCGACTCGCAGCCCGGCTCGGTGGTAGTGCCCAATCCAAATCTTAAACCCGAATACACCTACAACCTGGATCTGACCGTTTCCCGCAATTTCCAAAATCGCTTGTTCATCGAGTTTACTGGGTTCCACACTTGGTTCCAAAACGCTATTCTGGTGCGGCCCTCACAGTTCAATGGGTCTGATTCAGTGGTTTATGACCGGGTCAAAAGTCGAGTGCTGTCCAACGTGAATGCCCAAAGTGCTACCATTTCCGGGTTTCAGGCCAATGTAAAGGCCCAATTGGCCCGCTTTTTATCCTTCCAAACTGGCCTCACCTACACCTACGGCTGGGTACAACAGGAAGGCGTGCCGCTGGATCACATCCCCCCTCTGTTTGGCCAAACCGCGCTGAAAGTGGAGATCAAGAAGTTCAAGGCCGAGCTTTGGTCGCAATACAACGGCTGGAAGCGGCTCAAGGATTACAGTCCGAGCGGTGAAGATAACCTGCAATATGCCACTCCCGATGGGATGCCCAGTTGGTGGACGCTCAACCTCCGGGCGGCGTATCAACTCAACCGCTTTGTCCAGTTTCAGGGGGGCTTGGAAAACCTGTTGGACAAGCATTACCGCTATTTTTCTTCGGGCATCAGCGCTCCGGGCCGCAATTTCACATTTACAGTGCGAGGGAATTTTTAGAGGTATTGGTGAGGAAAGTCGCAGACTTTGCCGAACAGGTGGCATTGATAATCAAAGTTACAGACTTTGCCGAACGGGCGCACCAACGCTGAAAGCAATCCATCCTTGCCTCTTTTCAAATGCACTATTTTAGGCCGACTTTACTCTTTCGTGCTGTCGTTGAGCAATGGATTTTCGGTTGTGATTTCTCCATTAGGTAATTCATAAAAACGTTTCCCTTTCACAACAAAATCGTTGGGCAAGCCATTTTGCGATTGATTTCTTTGGCTCTTTTTACCGCCTTGCGAAAAAGCTGGCAAATAAAGATGCGTTTTGATAAGCACTTAGGCTGTCCAGTTTTTCTACCCGCATATCTTAAAGTCTTTGGGAAAGTCGATAAATAAATTTTCAAGTTCTATTACAAAACTTTCACTTGTTCCAATCGTCACCCTTGGTGGTTCCCCGTTTGTGGAGTTATAAATCAATTGCCAATCGTCCGCTAAGTTCTTTTATTGTTCAATGCAAACTTTCGCTAATTATCGGCGGCAAAGTCACAAACTTTGTCCAACTAAGGGTTGTTGCTTTCAAAATTCCACCCGGTAGGCCAGCACGGGCAGCAGTGACAGTTGGTATTCGGTGTTGAGATTGCGGATCGAGTTGTCATAATAGCGCCGGGCCACATTGGCTTGGTTGGTGGCATTTTGCAGATCCACCGAAAAAGTTCGGGTGTACTTGGGGCGGTTTTTTTTGAGGCTCAGGCGGAGATCCAGCCGGAAATAGTTGGGCAATTGATCCTCGAAAGCGCGGTTTTCAAAGCGCCGCTCTCCATTCTCGCGGCGCGATCGATCCAGATCAATCGGAGTGACCCGGAACCCGCCCGCCCACACCAAGCGTACATTGATCCCCAATACCCGGTTAACGGGCTGGCCCCGGCGGTTGGTCTTGGCCTTGACAAATTCCTTGCCCCCCAGTAAGCTGATGACAAAGTTGCCATTGTACCGGGTATTGCGGGCTATGCCATCCAATACCCGATATTTTGAATCATAAAAGGAATTGGCCAACAAAAAATAATAATTGTTGCCGAAAAACTTTTCTAGGGTCAGTTCTAAGCCGTAGTTGCGGCCCGTGCCCAAGTTGGCCAGCGTGTCACCAACAAAACCGTTGGCCTGGTTCAAGAGCGAGAAGTAGTTGTTGGGAACCGGGCGGATCGGGACTTGGTACAACTGCTGGTAGTAGATCTCGGCCTTGACCCGCAAATCAGCTTTGATCAGGCGATCATAGGCCAATACAAAATGCCTGGCCTTGGTGAAATCCAGGTTCACATTGGGCTGTACCATCCCGACATTGCGCACCTGCACTTGGGCAAAGTACGTGCCCAGGGGCAAGCTGCGGCTGTGCACCCCAAACCCGGCACTAAGGCTTGACTTGTCGTCCAGTTGCCATTGGAGCGAGGCGCGCGGCTCCAATGAACGCCGCCCGTTCAGCCCGAAATGGAGGTAATGGGCCCCGGCCAGCAGGGTCAAGCGGGCCAGCACCCGGAATTTCCACTGGGCATACCCTTGAAAAGTGGCAGCGGCATTTTGCTCATCCAAGGTGGTGTTCAGGGGCCTGCCCGCTTGGGGCGCGTGTTGGGTGAGCAAACTGTAGGCGTTGTTGGTCATAAAAAAGCCGGCCCGCAGCAAGTGGCGGGCATTGAACTTGTGGTTGATCACCGAGGCCAGGGTGAGGCGCGTCTCACGGTACTGGTTGTTGCGGGTCACCTGTTCCACATAGCCGCTGCCCAGTTGCCACTGCAATTCACCGTTGCCGTTGCCGGTAAGGGCGAGCGTGGTTTTAAGGTAGGTTTTGGATCCAAGGCCCACTTGGTGTGAAATTCCGGTGGCTCCCATGCCAAAATTGTAGCGTTGGCCGTTGCGTCGTGCCCCGGTGCGCCAAGCTACTGAGTCGCGCACGGCGGGATAGTCTTGGGCGCTCAGTCCCCCAATGCCAAACCAGCCGAACGTGCCCATTTTTTTGGTGGGGAAAGTCAAGTTAAAAGACAAGTCTTGAAAGGTGATCAACCCACCGGGCAGGGGCAAGCCGATCCGGGAAAGCAATGTGAGGGTGGAATAGCGGTAGTTGATCAAAAAAGCCGCTTTATTGGCTGCGGTACTGCGCCGATCAAAGGGGCCCTCCGCCGCTACATCTAGGCCAAGCACGCTGGCTTGGGCGGTCCATTCACGCTGTTGGTTGTTGCCCTTGCGCAAGTTGATATCGAACACGCCCGATACAGCGTTGCCATATTCGGCGGGGAAGGCTCCGGTGAAAAAATCGGAATTGGCCAGCAGTTGGGAACTGACAATGCCGATGCCCCCGCCCGAGGCGCCTTCGTTGGAAAAGTGGTTGGGCGAGGGGACCTCCACTCCCTCGAGCCGCCAGAGCAAACCGCTGGGCGAGTTGCCCCGGATCACGATTTCGTTGCTAAAATCACCAGCCGACACCACTCCCGCAAAGGCGGCCGCCATGCGGGAGGGGTCATCGAACGCCGCCGCAAACCGCCGGGTCTCCTCAACTGAAAACGTGCGGGCGCTCACCACTGCCATTTCGTTGAGCGGCTTGTCCTTGTCTTGCCCACTGGCGGTAATTTCCACACCTTCAATCTGTTGATACGCTTCGACCAAGCCGATGACCAGCACCACTTCTTTACCCGCACTGACCAACAATTCACTGATGACATAAGGTTCGTAACCCACAAACGTGCACTGGAGGCGGTGCCGCCCCACGGGGACATTGGCCAATTGAAAATTTCCGTCCACATCCGTCACAGCACCCAACAAGGGCTGCGAACCGGGGATAAAAACCGATACCCCCGGCAAAGCACTCTTGGTGTCGCGGTCGGTCACTCGGCCGCGCACAGTCTGGGTGAGCGGCTGAGCCAGCAGGCCCCCAACAAAAAATTGGCAAATCAATGACACAGTAAGCAATAATCTCATCCTATCTTGGTTTTTACCCCAAACGTACGCAAGCAATGCCACTTTATCGCTGTTCAGGCTGAATGGTCCACCCTAGTTTCGCACGAAACTTGGGTGGACGGCTCATCTTGGCTGCCAACTCATGAAAATGATTTACCTTTGAGGTCATTAGAGCATCGGGAGTCAACATTATACTCAATGAAAACAGCGATATCCTTTTTGATTATGATTGGCTGGTTGGGGGGATCGATGCCGGTCATGGCCCAATTGGACAGCCTAAACAAAGAACTACGATTGATCAAAGGCTCAAAAAAAACTTTTGCCAATGACAGCCTGCGTGTAACCATCTTGCTACAAATTTCCAAGGTTTATTATCAACAAAACGGGGGGGACAGTTGCATTCATTTTGCCAAAAGAGCCCTTGAAATATCAGAAGAGATGCCTTGGCCGCTCGGAACAGCCCTAGCATATTTCCGAATTGGGAACGCCTATTTTAATACAGCCGATTATCCGCAAGCGTTGGCAAATAATATCAGATCGCTCCGTGCTTATGAGCAGGCAAAGGATACCTTCGGCATCGCTAAACTATTGAATAGCTTGGGCGGGCTCTATCAACAAGACGAAAACTACCCGCAAGCCCTTGCCCATTTCACCCGGGCCATTGATCTGATGCAAAAAACTGGGCATTGGAAAAGTACCAGCGCGCCGCTTACCGGGATCGCTGAAATCTATAAGCTCCAAAAAAATTATCCATTGGCCATTGAGTATAACCTCAAAGCCTTGGCCATCCGCGAAAAAACGGGTTACAAATTGAGCATTGCCGTCTCCAAGCACAATCTTGGGGAAATTTATGTATTAATGAACAAAGCCAAAAAAGGGTTGGCCTATTTATTTGATGGACTGGCCATCGATCAGCAACTGGGCACTCCCCAAGACTTGGCCATTGATTACCACATGATCGGTAGGGGCTATCTTCAATTGGGCCAACTGGACAGCGCGATCTGGTATGCGCAAAAAAGCTTAACAATCGGCACACAGGTTCATGCCCGCAGTGAAGTCCAAAATGCTGCTGAATTGCTCTATTTATGCCATAAAGCCCAAAATAATACGGCCGAAGCACTCCGTTTTCATGAGTTGTACACCTGTTATAAAGACAGTATTTTTAACCAAGCAAACTTGGATCAAATCAAGGAATTGGAGCGGGAGTTTCGGCTGACCAACCAACAACTGAAAATAGAAAAAATCAACGCGATCAATGAAAAGCAACAAGTCCTGCAAAAAATAGTGATCGCTTTTTTGTGCTTGTTGGTACTGGCCACATCTCTGGGGGTGCTCTATTGGCGCAACCTGAACAAGCTCAAACAAATGGCCCATGATCAGAAGATGGCCGAAATTGCGTACCTCAACTCACACGAAACCCGCGCCCCACTCGCCACCTTGCTGGGCCTACTCCAGTTGTACGATCGGGAAGACCCCAGCAATGCGGAAAACCAAGTCATTATTTCGTACATCGATACCGTGGCCAGAAAACTGGATGAGGTCATCCGCCGGATCAATGACAAGACCTACTAGCCAGCCCGAACTGCGAGTAAGGTGATCGTGCCTTTAACCAGCCAATTGGGGTATTTGCCAAATACTCGCCAAATCAACGGGCAGCGTGTTTGGCAAATTGGCCGGCCATGATCGTTGGGGAAACAGGGCCACCGCCTGAGCGCAGCAAGCGGGCGACGCACAACCGGCTCCCGGTTGCACGTCGCCCCGCTAGCATTGATCGGAGTAAAGTTTAAGTTTTTTCTACTGGTTAAATGTGAAAATGCTCTTTGATGTTCTCCGTCACCACTTTACCGTCGAACAGGTTGATGATGCGGTGGGCAAAACTGGCGTCGTGTGGCGAGTGCGTTACCATCACAATCGTGGTGCCGGCCTGGTTGAGCTGGGTCAGTAGGTTCATCACTTCCGAGCCGTTGGCGGAGTCAAGGTTACCGGTCGGTTCATCGGCGAGGATCAACTGGGGGTTGGCCACCACCGCCCGGGCAATGGCCACCCGCTGCTGCTGGCCACCCGAAAGTTGCTGCGGAAAGTGGTTGCGGCGGTGCATAATGTCCATTCGCTTCAGCACTTCTTCCACCTTGGTTTTTCGCTCCGGCGCGGGCACATCGAGGTAGAGCAGGGGCAGTTCCACATTTTCATACACCGTCAACTCGTCGATCAAGTTAAAACTCTGGAACACAAATCCGATGTTGCCTTTGCGCATCCGGGCGCGCTGCCACTCGGTAAATTTGGAAATTTCTTGGTCCAGAAAAATGTAGTCGCCCTGCGAGGGGTTGTCCAACAGGCCAATAATGTTCATCAAGGTGGATTTGCCGCACCCCGATGGCCCCATAATGGCCACAAACTCGCCCTTCCGGATCTCGATGTTGATATTGTTTAGGGCGGTGGTTTCCACTTCGTCGGTGGTGTACACCTTGCGCAAATCCTTGGTGCGGATCATGTTCATCTCAATCGGGTGTTAAAGTTGGATTTTTATTGATAAAATACTGGACAGAACGATTTTTACGCCTTTATGTTCAATAGCCATTTATTCCTTGATTACCAGCACTTCATTATCGCCAAAATATTCGTAGGACGATGTGATTACTTTGTCACCGGGCTGTAACCCTTCGAGCACTTCAAAATGCTCGGTGTTTTTGCGGCCCAGCTTGATTTCACGTTTAACGGCTTTTTTACCCGTTGCATCGGCCAGATATACCCAGTTGCCCCCGGTATCCTTGTAGAATCCACCGATGGGCAACAGAATGGCTGCCGAAGAATTGCCCAGCTCGATGCGCACCCGCAGGGACTGGCCACGTTTGATGCCGGGGGCCATTTTACCGGTAAACTCCATGTCCACTTCAAAACGGCCATCGGTGATGGTGGGATAAATCTTGGACACCGACAACGAGTAGTTTTCGTTGTTGAACTCGCAACTGCCTGCTTGGCCCACTCCAATCCGGGGCAAATACAACTCATCGATCCGCACCCGGAGCTTGAAATTGTTCATAATATCGATCTGGCCAAGGCGCTGCCCCCGGTTGACGGCCTGGCCGGGCTGCAATTCGGGAGCGGCCAACTGGCCCGCCACAGGGGCCCGCACCACCAAATTATCTAAAATTTGGCCCACCCCGTTCAAACTGCGCCACAAGCGTTCTTCGGATTGGGTAAACTGGGTCAACTGGCGGATCCGGAACAACGAATCGGCGCGATAGGCATTGACCATCAACTTCTTGCGGTTACGTTGGTAGTCGTAGTTTTCTTTGACTTCCTCAAATTCGCGCTGCGAAATCGCCTTGCTGACCAACAACGTTTTGAAACGCTCAAACTGGGGCTTGAGCACTTGGGCTTGATAGTCGATCTCGGCCAATTGGTTGCGGCGGTTGATGTCGTTTTGTTCCAAGAGCAACCTCGAGTTGCGCAGGTTATTGATTTGATCAAACAATTGAGCTTCGCGGTTCATCACCTCCAATTGCAGGGTAGAATTGGTCATGAGCAGGATGGTGTCGCCCTCGGCCACCACCGTGCCCGATTCCCGCACGATTTTGCGAATATTTCCCCCCTCAATGGCATCGATAAAGACCGTTTGCAAGGGCAATACGTTGCCAGTTTGCACGATAAATTCTTGGAAAGTCCCTTTGGCCACCGTGGCGATCGTAATTTTTTCGGCATCTATATTGAGCTTGCTCCGTTTGTCTGCAAAAAATATCAGGTAAACAATGGCACAAAACAAAGTGGCCCCACCACCAAACAGCCCGATCCGCTGGGTGGTCCAATATTTTTTGGGTATTTTTCGATCCATGCTCTCATTAGGGTTAGGCTTTCCGTTTTTTTGTTCTTCGGCAACAATTTCGGTCATCATAGTGGTATTTGCAAATTAAGTTTGATCCCTTACTCTTTGGCCAACATTGCGCCCAACTTGGTGCGGTGGCCAACAATACAATGCCAATCTCTCTTCATTACCAACCAAGCTTTATGCCACTACTTAGTTTGTTGGCTATCAAATAATTGTGCGGTTTTTATAACCAACAACCGTCCGCTATCGGACGATTTTGCACGGGAATGGATGAGTGTCTTCCGAACCGCGCCCCGACAAACCGAGGTTTGAGCGTTGAATAGTGAACAAAACGTTTCAATTTTGCCTTTTATATTTTGTAATCTATTCAAATCCATAGTCATGAAATATTTACTTCTGTTGGGCTTCCTACTGGTCGTTTCATTGGCCAATGCCCAAGAAATCAACGAGAAAAACCTCCGCAAGCACATCGGTATTTTGGCCAGCGACAAATTTGAGGGACGCGGGCCCGGCTACGCGGGGGAGGAGCGGTCGGCCAAGTATATCCAGCAGTATTTCAAAAAACTGAAACTACAGCCCAAAGGTGAAAACGGGACTTGGCTCCAGCCTTTTGGGGTCAAAAATACCCTCACTCACAATCCCAACATTGACACCTCGGCCCGCCAAGCGAAGAATGTAGTCGCCTATCTGGACAACGGCGCGGTAAATACCATCATCATCGGTGCGCATTATGATCACTTGGGTCTCGGCCGCGACGGCAACTCACTGGAACCCGAGCCGATGGGCAAAATCCACAATGGGGCCGACGACAACGCCAGTGGCGTGGCAGGGGTACTAGAACTGGCCCGCTACTATGCCACCAACGACCGCAAAGAAAAACACAACTTTCTGTTCATCTGTTTTTCGGCCGAAGAACTGGGCCTGCTTGGGTCAAAATATTATACTGAACACCCGACCATTGATTTTGGGAAAGCTAATTTTATGGTCAACATGGACATGATCGGCCGTTTGTCGGCTAACAAAAACCTGATCGTGGGGGGTGTGGGAACTAGCCCAGCGCTGGGCGGGCTGGTGCAACAAACTGCGGGTGAGTTGAAAATAGCCTTGGATTCATCGGGCACGGGGGCCTCCGATCACACGTCCTTCTACCTGAAAAACTTGCCCGTGCTGTTTTTCTTTACCGGGGCCCACGGTGACTACCACAAAACGGTGGACGATACCGAACGGATCAATTTTCCGGGCGAAGTGGAAGTGCTGCGCCACATTGCCCGGGTGATCGATGCCGCCGATGCCCTCCCCAAGCTGCCTTTTACCCCCACCAAGAGCAATGCCCAGATGAGCGCTTCCACCCGGATGAAAGTGACCATGGGCGTGATGCCCAGCTACGCCGCCGACGGCAAAGGCTTGAAAGTGGACGGGGTGTCGGAGGGCAAGCCGGCCAAGAAAGCCGGGATTTTGCCCGGGGACATCATTCAAGCCATTGGCGAACACACCATCACCGACATCCAGTCCTACATGGGTGCGCTGGGTAAGTTCAACAAGGGCGAAGCGACCAAGGTCAAAGTGCTGCGCGGGGCTGAAGTGATCGTACTATCAGTGGAGTTTTAAACACCGAAAAAGCATTGGCGAAGGCGGGGATTAGTAAGTACAACGATAAATTTGGCGCTGCTGCAAACAGAAGCCGAACGACTAATCTATACTACCCTTAGAGTATGTTTTGGATTCATAACTATTTGGTAATCACGTAGTTGAGTCAAACTATTAATTTTTAGAACCTTTTACAATTGAACGGTTGAAAACTTAAAAAATCTAGTACCAATCTAAACCAACCAAGAAAAGAGCAAAAGTCTAAAAATTAATACTATACATTAAACATCCATTGTTTAAAATTCAAAACACATTCTTAAAAAACACATTAGGTTCAGTATTAATGGTTTCCGTGCGCCCAAAAAAATAGATTTGTGCTTTAAACAGTCAATATACTTATATTTTTACC
>Ga0105045_10003215_pt1 | contig 13982 bp, 7 predicted proteins | sample MAT02_FD_78089 | JGI IMG/M metagenome (GOLD analysis project Ga0105045, IMG submission 78089) | Freshwater microbial communities from Lake Fryxell liftoff mats and glacier meltwater in Antarctica - MAT-02 (megahit assembly) | ecosystem: Environmental > Aquatic > Freshwater > Ice > Liftoff...
CCCCCTTCAGGGCCCCACGCGCCTCCCGACAGCCAATCCGGACCGGCGTCGTCCAACCGGTAGCCACTCACCTCGAACGGGAGGCCGCTGACGGCGGTGTGAAAGCCGCCCAGCATGGTCCAGTTCCACGCGAAGTGCGCCGCCCAGGCTGCCGCGAGACTGCCCGTGAGCAGCCGCACCCCGGCCAGGAACACGCCGGCGGAGATCACGTTGGCGATCGCGATCGCGGTCACGCCAGGATTGCCCACGTGCAGCACCCCGAAGACGACCGACGTCACCGCCGTTGCCACCGGCCAGCCCCAGATGCCCGAAAGGACGGCAAACGGATAGCCGCGCAGCAGCAGTTCCTCCGTCATCGCGGCCGGGGCGAGAATGGCCACGGACAGCAACGCAGCGCGCAGCGCACCCGTCCCCTCGACGTCGACGAACGCCAGGTCGCCATGCGCGATGAGCAGCCCGGTCGGCACCGCGATCGCCAGGGCGCCGGCGAGCGTGCCGAGCACCAGCGGCTTCGGGCGCCAGGCGCGCCGCCCGAGCGCCACCAGCGTCCAGTCGCCCCGCTCGAAGGTCTGCAATGCGACGCGCGTGGCGAACAGCAGCGCCCCACACTCCAGCGACGACGCGACCCACGGGATCGCCGCCGCCGGAAGCATCGTTCCGACCAGCGGCACGATCACGTTCGACGCCGCGAACCCGGCGAGCAGGAACAGGAGAATCCGCCATCCGGCACGCACCCGGTCGGGCCGCGCGTACACGATCCGATCGAGCAGTGAGCCCGTCCCACCGCCGCCGCCCGTGACCGGCGCCCCCGGGTCAGACCCGTTCGACAGAGAGCGCCACCGCGTCGCCGCCGCCGAGGCAGAGGGTGGCGAGTCCCGTCGCCACGTCGCGATCGATCATGGCGTGCAGCAACGTCGTGAGCACGCGCGCGCCGCTGGCACCGATGGGATGCCCGAGCGCGATCGCACCGCCGTTGACGTTGACCTGATCCCAGTCCCAGCCCAGTCCGCGACCGTCGGCCAGCGCCTGCGACGCGAACGCTTCGTTGGCCTCGATCAGGCCGTAATCGGATATGACGGTGCCCTGACGCTGCATCAGGTTCTGCACGGCGGTGATCGGCGCGAAGAACAGGTCCTTCGGATCGACAGCGCCGGTGGCGTAGCCGGTGATGCGTGCGAGGACGGTCAGGCCGTGCGCCGTGGCCACGGCGTCGCTGGTGACGACGAGCGCGGCGCCGCCGTCGTTCAGCGACGACGCGTTGCCCGCCGTGACCGAGAGATCGGCGGCGGTCATGACGCTGGGCGCATCCTTCCCGAATGCGGGACGCAGCGCACCGAGTGACTCGGCCGTCGTGTCGGCGCGTGGCCCCTCATCCGCGCTGATCACGGTCGGACCCTTGCGGCCGGGGATGCTCACGGGAACGATCTCGCGATCGAACTTCCCCGCCTGCTGCGCGGCCACGGCGCGGCGATGGCTTTCAGCGGCGAAGGCGTCCTGATCGGCCCGCGACACCTCGCCCTTTCGTGCCGTGTATTCGGCGTGCCCGCCCATGTGCACGTTGCAGCTGGCACAGTGCAGTCCGTCGTGGATCATCCCGTCGACGAGGGTCTGGTCACCGAGCTTCACGCCGCCGCGGATGCCGCGCATGTAGTACGGCGCATTGGACATGCTTTCCTGACCACCGGCGATGAGCACTGAACGGTCGCCGGCCTTGATCGCCTGGGCGGCGAGCATCACGGCCTTGAGCCCCGAGCCGCAGACCTTGTTGATCGTGAGCGCCGAGGCGGTGACGGGCACGCCGCCGAGCAGGGCGGCCTGACGCGCCGGGGCCTGCCCCGTGCCGGCCTGCAGCACGTGGCCCATGATGACTTCCTCGACCAGTTCGGCGGGGACACCGCTGTCGGCCAGTGCGGCCGCGATCGCCAGTCCGCCGAGCTGTGGTGCGGTGAGCGATGCGAGACCGCCGAGGTACCGGCCAATCGGCGTGCGCCGCGCGGCGACGATGACGGGAGTGAATTCGGACAACGGCATATGTGGCGGATGTGGCAGGCTTGACTGGTCTGGGCCCGACAGACCGGGAGACCGGGAGACCCGGGACCTCGAGACCGGGAGACGTGAAAGATAGCCACGAACCAGGCGCCGCACCGACAGGCTGCGCTGCGAGTCGAAACGGATGGCGACGCCCCCCTTCCGGGCGTTGCCGTCGCACGCGGCGGCACGGCAGGACCAGCAACCTGTGCGGTCACATACATCAGCGCGGCACCACTCCGGCACGTGTTATGCGACCCGTGTGGGTATCCCGTGCGACGGCCGATGCCCGTGAGTGATGATCGCCGCCGGCGCACACGCAGGTCCCCCGATGTTGGAGGCGCAGCAATATGACCGATCGCGACAATGACGGACTCAACAATCGTGTCGAAGGCACTGCCGACGAAGTGACGGGTCGCGTGCGGAACGCGGCGGGCGGCGTGACCGGTGATTCGATGGAACAGATCAAGGGCAAGGCGCAGGAACTCAAGGGCAAGGTGCAGCGGAAGATCGGCGAGGCGCAGGACGATTCGAACGACAATCGCTGATCTCGTTCGTCGCATGCACTGACCAGAATCCTGCTCGCTGCGTAACGCAGCCTGATCAGACGAAAGAACGCGCCGGGACGAGTGATCGTCCCGGCGCGTTCTCGTACTTCGGATGTGCGTCACGTGCGTCATGCACGTCACGTGCATCATGCACGTCGACGGTCAGAATCGCAGATTTACCCGGGCATAGGCAAAGCGCCCGTTGAATCCGAAGGGACTCAGGCCGGCATACGGAAAGATACCGAAGTTCGAGTTGCCGGCGTAGTTGCCGGCAAAGCCACGTGGATTGTTCGCAGTCGCAGCGACCGCATTCGGATCTCCGCCGTCACTGTTCCGATCGGGATAGATGTCGAACAGGTTGTCCGCACCGAGGGTGAACTGCAGGTTCTGGCGCAGCTGCATCCCCAACGAGACATCGGTGATGTATTTCGCACCGAACGTCTGATCCGGCGGCTGTCGGTTCAGTGGGCCGGTGGCCGGCACCGCAACCGCCGGCTGGAAGTTGGTCACTTCGCCGAACCGTTGTGTCCGCGCGATGAAGGTGAACTTGCTGACTTCGTGGGTCGCGCTGAACACGAAGTTATTGCGCGGCTGTCCGCGCTCGACGCGACCACGCTCGACCCGTGAGAACAACGCATCGTTGAGCGCCAGCAGCGCCGGTGGCGTGACCTGCTTCAACCGGGTGATCTTGGTGTCGTTGATGCTGCCACCGGCCGTGAGCCGGAGGATGCCGCGGCGCCCGAAATCGAGGCCGTAGTTGGCGACCAGATCGACACCCGTCGTCCGCGTGTCGATGGCGTTCGTGAAGAAGCGACCCCCGGCGATGCCTGGCTCGCCGTTGACGGCGAGGAAATCACGCACCGCCGTCTGCGTCAGGTTTTCGGAGAGCACCACCCGATCATCGATATCGATGCGATAGTAGTCGGCCGTGATCGTGAGAGCCTTCACAGGCTGTGACGTGATGCCGGCGCTCAGGTTACGGCTGCGCTCCGGCGTGAGCGGCCGGGCACCGAGCAGCGTCGCAGCGCGGCTCGACACCGGGAAGGTGCGCACCTCGAACGGCACGCCACCGATGAAGTTGGTGGACGTCGCCGTGAACCAGCTTTGCTGGAGCGACGGCGCGCGGAAGCCCGTGGCATATCCACCGCGCACCGCGAACTGGTCGATCGGTGCAAACCGTGCGGTGATCTTGCCCGTCGCCTGACTGCCAAAGTCGCTGTAGTTCTCATAGCGAACCGCGCCACCGACCAGCAGCATCCGGCTCAGATCGGACTCGACGTCTGCATACAGCGACGTATTGCTTCGCGACACGTTCGTCTGGTCGGTGGGTCGGAAGCCCGGGAACACCTGCGATCCGGCGGCCGCAACCGTGGCCGTCGGCACGCCGGTCGATCCGATGACGCGCACAGCGCCATCCTGCCACGATCCCGGCTCACCCTGTTCGATCTGATACTGATCCTTGCGCCACTCGGCACCGGCCGCGAGCCGCACCGGGATGGTGCCTGCCTTCACTTCGCGGAACAGGTCGAGGTTCGACGTCGCCTGACCGAAGATCAGCGTCCCCGCGTTGAACTCCGTCTTGCTGGCGGGGCCGAACGAAGCATTGTTCGTGTTACTGATCAGGAAATTGTGCGAGTTGCGTCCGATCGTCTGGCTGAGGTCCCACTTCCAGCCGGCTACGATACCCTTCACTCCGACCGCGGTCGACGCGTCCCACAACGTGCTGTTGATGAACGGCAGAAATCCGTCGGGGTGCAGTGCACGCACGGTGCGATCGTCATTCGGTCGGCGCCAGAACCCTGGTGCCGTCGCCTGACGCCGACTGGTGCCGCCGAAGGCGTAGAACTCGATCTTGTCCGTCAGTTGTGCGCCGGCCGCGAACATGCCGACCAGATCCGACGTCTGACCATCGCCGAAACGATTGTTGACCCGATTCGCCGACGCCTCACGTGCGTCGCCGGCGAAGTACTGTGGGCGCGGATCGCCAAGTGAACGATCGGTGAACTGCCGATCACGCACTTCGAAGCCGGCGTGGAGGAAACTCCCGCTGCTGTTGGCGATGCCGGCATTGGCCGAGCCCTGAATCACGCGCCCGTCGCCCACGGCGGTGATCCCCGACTGCAGGTTGAGCTCCCGCGGCGCGTTGCTCTTCAGCACGATGTTGATCACGCCGGCGATGGCGTCGGAGCCGTACTGCGCCGCCGCACCGTCACGCAGGATCTCGACGCGGTCGATCATGCTGGCCGGGATCGCGTTCAGGTCCACGGCCGACTGTCCGCGACCGACCGTCCCGTTGACGTTGATCAGCGCGGTGGTGTGCCGGCGCTTGCCGTTGACGAGCACCAGCACCTGATCGGCGCCGAGCCCACGGAGCGTCGCGGGGCGCACCGCATCGGTACCGTCGGCGATGGCCGAGCGGGGAAAGTTCACCGAGGGGGCGAGGGCCTGGATCATCTGTGCCGTCTCGGTGCGGCCGGTGGCCCGCAATTCGACCGCACTGAACACATCGACCGGAACCGGCGACTTCACCACCGTGCGCTCCTCGGCACGGGTGCCGACTACCGCGACCGCCTCGAGGTTGGTGGCACTGCGCTCGAGGCGCACGTCGCGCGTGAGCGTCTGACCGCTGACGACGGTGATCGACTGCGTGCTGCTGCTGAAGCCGATCTGGCGCACGCGCAGCGTGTAGGTGCCCGGCTGGAGCGAGAGGCCGTACGTGCCGTCGGCCCGGGTGATGGTGCCGAACTGCGTCCCGACCAGCTGTACGGTCGCGCCGAGGATCGGGGCCCCGCCGTCGGAGCTGGTGACGCGACCGGACACCCGGCCGCTGATCTGAGCGGCCAAGGTGACGGCAGACAGCGCAGTCACTCCCAGCGCGCGGCCAGCGAGACGTGCGATTGAACGTGCCAGTGTCATGAGATTTCCTGGTGACGGGAAGCAGACGATCGGGTCGCCGCGGCACTGCGACGTGCGACCCTGCCGCGTGAGGAGCGCGACGGACAACGACTGCCGAGCGGAGAATACCTGCCTCGACGTTACAGCACCGTGATGGCGGGGGCTACCCGTGACAAGGCGCCGAGCCACGGCCTCTGGCAGACTCATCCGCGCGAAACTGGCGCGGAGGTGTCCCGATCAGGAGGCGGAGCGGATCGGGATCTCGCCGGTGAATCCGGCCGACGCGACGACGCGATTGCGGCCGGTGGACTTGGCATTCAGCAAGCGTGCATCCGCGCGATAGACGAGGGCCTCGACCGTGTCCGCGGCGTCCTGAGGCCACGACGAGACACCGATGCTGGCGGTGAGCACGGTACCGGTCACCATCGTCGCCGTGTGATCGAAGAGTTCCGCCTGCACCCGTGGGATCGGCTCGATCTGGTGGTCGGCCTCGACCCGCACCTCGCTCACCGCCTGACGGATGGCCTCCATCCGCTCGGTGGCGCGCTCGCGATCGAGCCCCGGCAGCATCACGATCAGCTCCTCGCCGCCGTAGCGCCCGACGACGTCCTCGGCGCGTACGAGCTTGCGCACCTCGCGCGAGACACGGGCCAGCACCAGGTCACCGACCGCGTGTCCGAAACGGTCGTTGAACGACTTGAAGTGATCGAGGTCGATCATCGCCACCGCCAACGCATCGCCGGTGCGCTGCGCACGATCGAAGGCTTCGCCGAGGCGTTCGTCGAAGTAGCCTCGCACCATCAGCCCCGTCAGGCGGTCGCGGACCGACAGCACACGCAGCTGCTGCACGCGCAGCACGATCACCAGGCAGACGACCGTCATGAGCCCGAGCAGGATGATCCGCGCGACCTGGTCCTCGATGTCGAAGCGGCCGTACGAGCCGTCGAGCCAACGGGGATTCGTCGCGACGGTGGTACTGGCCCACCAGACGATTGCCGAATACTGCATCACGGCCGAGACACCGGTGACGAGCGAGACACGCCGGTCGTAGCGAAGGCAGGTGACGGCGAGGCAGAGGAAATACACCTCGAAGACCACGCGCGAATTGACGGCGATCTGCGGCACGCCGAGCGCGATGAATGCCGCAAGTCCGGCGCTGACCACCGTCACGTCGAGCATCGACGAGGCGAAGCCGATCCAGTGGCGGACCGAGTCCATCCGGGTCAGCCACAGAAACAGCACGCCGAGCACGACGCCAAGGAGCGAAATGCCGAAGCCCACCCAGTTCTGCGCGAGCCCCGGCTCGGCGATGACGAAGCGCACCGGGATCAGCGCGAGCATGATCGCCGCGACGAGGCGGAAGCGCGCGATGAGGCGCTCGCCCTTGGTTCCCGCGTCGCGCAGCGCCGGATCGGTCACATGCCAGAACCGCGACCACCCCGACTGCCGGCGCTCACCCGGACGCAGCGGCAGTTCCGCCCCCTGTGCATCGATGGCGGCAATGCCGCGCAACGGCGTCAGGCGAGCAGAAACGCGAACCGTCTGGGTGGGCGTGCCGGGCATGCGGTCAGGGCTGGTCTGGAGACGGAACGGCTGCGAGAACCGGCAGCGCGCGGGTGCGCACTTCGGCCAGCATGCGTGACACAAACTCTTCCAACGGCACGATCTCCTGTTTCTTCCCATCGGCACCGCGCGCACGCACCGCCAGCGTCCCGTCCGCGGCCTCGCGCTTGCCCACGACTGCCGTGTACGGAACCTTCATCAGCTCGCTTTCTCGAATGCGGTAATTAAGCGTCTCGTTCCGATCGTCGCAAATGGCCCGCAATCCGGCGTCGCGCATTCGAGCCACGGCCGCCCGCGCTTCCGACGCGTAATCATCGACGATCGGCACGACGCGCACCTGCTCCGGTGCGAGCCAGAGCGGGAATGCGCCGGCGAAATGCTCGATCAGGATGCCCATGAAGCGCTCGAACGATCCACTGATGGCGCGGTGGATCACCACCGGCCGATGCGCCGTGTTGTCCTCACCCGTATAGGTCAGGTCGAACCGTTCGGGCGCCGCATAATCCAGCTGAATCGTGCCAAGCTGCCAGGCGCGCCCGATCGAGTCGGTGACGTCGAAGTCGATTTTCGGGCCGTAGAACGCACCGTCGCCGGCCTTCAGTTCGTACGGCAGCCCCGTGCTCTCCAATGCGCCCCGCAGCGCGGCCTCGGCGTTGTCCCACATCTCGTCGGTGCCGATTCGCTGCTCGGGACGGGTGGCGAACTTGAGGCGCGCGGTGAGGCCGAAGGTGCGGTAATAGCCGAGGATCATGTCCACGAGGCGATGTACCTCGTCGGGGATCTGGGCCTCGGTGAGGTAGATGTGACAGTCGTCCTGCTGGAACTGACGCACGCGGGTGAGCCCCGACAGTGCGCCCGAGAGCTCGTTGCGATGCAGCACGTCATAGGTGCTGTAGCGCAGCGGCAGGTCACGGTACGAGTGCTTCTTCGACGCGAACATCAGGTGGTGTGACGGGCAGTTCATCGGCTTGAGCGAGAGATCGTGCTCCCCCGTCTCGGTGTCGAGCACGAGAAACATGTTCTCCTTGTACTTGCCCCAGTGCCCCGAGATCTCCCACAGCCCCTTGTTGAAGAGCAGCGGCGTCCTGATCTCCTTGTAGCCATCGCGCTGCATCTCACGCAGGTAGCCGTGTAACGAATTAATCATGGACGTGCCCCGCTCGGTCCAGAACGCAGCGCCGGGCGAGAACGGGTGGAACATGAACAGGTCGAGCTCCTTGCCGAGTCGGCGATGGTCGCGCTTCTTCGCCTCTTCGATGCGGGTGAGGTGCTGCTCCAACTCGTCCTTCTTCCAGAACGCGGTGCCATAGATGCGCTGCAGCGTCTGCCGGTTGGAGTCGCCGCGCCAGTAGGCGGCGGCCACGCTCTGCAGCTTGACGTGCTTGAGCCACCCCGTGTGCGGCACGTGCGGGCCGCGACAGAGGTCCGTGAACGGGCCGTCGGTGTAGGTCGAGATGACCTCGTCGGGGCCGAGGTCATCGATGCGCTCGAGCTTGAGCGGATCGTCCGCGAAGATCCCCTTGGCCTCGTCGCGCGACACCTCGGCCCGCTCGAACGGCAGCTTCTCCGCCATCACCTTGCGCATCTCCGCTTCGAAGGCGGCGAGATCGTCGGGGGTGAACGGGGTGGCGACCTCGAAATCGTAGTAGAAGCCCTCGTCGATGGCGGGACCGAACCCGATGTGCGCATCCGGTCGCAGGCGGCGGACGGCCGTGGCGAGGATGTGGGCGGCGGAGTGGCGGAGCACCGGCAGCGACTCCGGGTCCTTGTCGGTGTAGACGCGGAAGGCGCCCCCCTGGCGGAGCGGCGTACGGAGGTCCTGCACCGCCCCGTCCACGCTGACGGCGACGGCCGCGTTCAGCAGCCGCTCGCCGATGCTGCGAACGACGTCGGCAGCGGGCGTGCCGAAAGGCACTTCCCGGACGGCGCCGTCGGGAAGGGTGAGGCGAAGGGGGGCGGACGCGGTGTCTGGCATACCTTGGGGGCGTGGCGAAGCGCACGCAGCCGCAGGATGCCAGCCGACGTATCCTGCGCTTCACGGTCACGATCCGGCCGCGCGCTGACCGCACGTCGCCCGGATGTCTGTGGGGGGATTATACTACGCTGGAACTTCTCTCGAAAATGCACATGCGAGTGACGCGTCGTCGACAGCACAAGGAATCGGGATCCAGCTCGCGCTTTGGCGCAGTGATGCTGGGGGCGCTCGCCGGCATGGCGGTCGGCGTCCTGCTCGCGGATCGCGGCATGCTGACGGGCAAGCGCCGGTCGGCCGGCGCAGAGCCGGCGGCGAAGCGGCGCCGGACGCCGCCGTTGGATGCGGTGCGTCCGCTGCGGAGCGACCGGCGCGCGCGTGCCGACCGCTCGTCGCCGACCGACGGAGCGGAGCTCGAGTCGCGCGTACTGGAGACGTTCCGCAACGACCCGATCCTCGTCGACCGCCCGATCGACATCGGTGCCATCGGCACGGGGATCATCGAGCTGACCGGCTGGGTCGATGCGCCGGAGGAGGTCCGCCACGCGACCACCCTCACCCGCGGCACGATCGGCGTCCACACGGTCGTCAATCGGCTGCTCGTTCGCGGCAGCACGCCCGCCGCCTGACCCTCCCCCGCCGGCCCCCGTTCACGGTCCGGCGTCCGCCTTCGATCACCGCCGCACCCGCCGTGGTTCTTCGGCCTGCGCCGTGGGGCCGGGTGACGGCGTTACGTTTCCGGATTCCATGTCACTGACTGACGGAGTGCCACAGCCCACCGCATCCGCCCCGGCGGACGGCGACCTGCCCACCACGTATCGCGCCTCGGACGTCGAGGCGGCGCTGTACGCGCGCTGGCAGGCGGCAGGCACCGACGTCGCGAGTGCGGCCCGGGTGACGCGGACGGGCGGCGACCGCGACCCGTACACGATCGTGATGCCGCCGCCGAACGTGACGGCGATCCTGCACGTGGGCCATGGCCTCAACAACACGGTGCAGGATGTCCTGATCCGCTGGCGGCGCATGGCCGGCGACGAGGCGCTGTGGGTGCCGGGCACCGACCACGCCGGCATCGCGACGCAGAACGTGGTCGAGAAGCAGCTCGCCGCCGAGGGCTCCTCGCGCGGCGCGCTTGGCCGCGAGGCGTTCGTGGCCCGCACCGCGCAGTTCGTGGAGACCACCGGCGGCGAGATCCTCTCCCAGTTGAAGGCGATCGGCTGCAGCGCCGACTGGACGCGCACGGCCTACACCCTCTCGCCGCCGCTCTCCGAGGCGGTGACGGAGGCGTTCGTGCGCCTCTTCGACGAGGGGCTCATCTATCGCGGGCACCGCGTGATTCACTGGTGCCCGCGCTGCATGACGTCACTCTCCGACGAGGAAGCGGAGTTCAACGACACGCAGGGCGCGATGTACCACATCCGCTATCAGGTGGCCGGCGACGCGACGCGCTCCATCACCGTCGCGACCACGCGGCCCGAGACGCTGCTCGGTGACGTGGCGGTGGCGGTGAACCCCACCGACGAGCGTTACGCGGCACTCGTCGGTGCGCAGCTCGTGCTGCCGCTGAACGGCGTGCGCATTCCCGTGATCGCCGACGACTACACCGAGGCCGCCTTCGGCAGCGGCGCGGTGAAGATCACGCCGGCGCACGACCCGAACGACTTCGAGGTGGGCAAGCGCCATGGCCTGAGCGCGCCGGTGATCATGGATGCCGAGGCGCGGATGAACGGCGTGGGTGATGCGGTGGACCGCGTGCCGCCGGCATTGCGTGGCGTGGACCGCTTCGAGGCCCGCGAGCGCATCGTGTCCATGCTGCGTGAGACGGGCGCGCTGGTGAAGGTCGAACCGCACGCCCATTCAGTGCGCCACTGCTACCGCTGCGACACCGTGGTGGAGCCGCGCCTCAGCGACCAGTGGTTCGTGACGATGGCGCCACTTGCCGTGCCCGCACTCGAGGCGGTGCGCTCGGGGCGCATCCGCATCATGCCGGAGCGGTGGGAGGCGGTGTACATCAACTGGCTCGAGGGCATTCGCGACTGGAACATCTCGCGGCAGCTCTGGTGGGGCCATCGCGTGCCGGTGTATTACTGCGACAGCTGCGGTACCGCGCCCATCGCCTCGCGCACCCTCGTGACGCACTGCGCGCAGTGCAGCGCCCCCGCGCGCCAGGACGAGGACGTGCTCGACACCTGGTTCTCGAGCTGGCTCTGGCCGATCTCCACCCTCGGCTGGCCGAACGAGGCGTCGGACGACCTGCAGGCGTTCTACCCGGGCGACGTGCTGGTGACGGCGCCGGAGATCCTGTTCTTCTGGGTCTCGCGGATGATCATGTCGGGGCTGCACTTCAAGGGCGAAGTGCCGTACCACACCGTGTACCTGCACGGCACGGTGCGCGACATGCAGCATCGCAAGATGTCCAAGTCGCTCGGCAACGGCATCGACCCGATGGACGTGGTGCGTCTCTACGGCGCCGATGCGCTGCGGTGGACGATGGTGTCCGGCATGGGCCTGGGCGTGGACGTGCTCCTCGACCCGACGGACCTCGACAAGAGCTTCGCGCCGGGCCGCAACTTTCTCACGAAGCTCTGGAACATCGGTCGCTTTCTGCTCACCAAGGTGGGCACGGCGCCGGTGGCTCCGCTCGAGCAGGTGCCCCCCGAGGCACTGACGATTGCCGACCACTGGATCCTCGGCCGCATGGACACGGCGATCCGCGAGTGTGATGCGGCGCTCGGCCCGGTGCGTCCCGGCGCCGGTGGGATGTGGACGGCGGCCGAGCGCACACAGGGCATGCGCCTCGATGCGTACGCCGACACGGCGCGCCGCTTCGTCTGGAACGAGATCGCCGATTGGTACCTCGAGTCGGTGAAGCCGCGCCTCGCGGCGGGTGGTGAGGATGCCGATGTGGCGCGCGCCGTGCTCGTGCACGCCTTCGACACCGCGCTGCGGCTGCTGCAACCCGTCATCCCGTTCATCACCGAGACGCTCTGGGCCAGGCTGCCGACGCTGAGCACCGCCGCAGGGCGTGGCGCCGAGTTTCTGTGCACGTCGCCCTGGCCGGTGGCACCGCCGTCGATCGACAGCGGTGGCGACGACTTCGAGCTGGTGCGGAACGCGGTGCTCGCGATCCGGCAGTTGCGCAACGAATACAAGGTGAAGCCGGGCGCGCAGGTGGCGGTGACGCTGGTGCCGATCGGCAGCGACGCCGAGGCGGCGCCGTTTCTCATCGAGACCATCGGCGCGCTGACGCGCACCACCGTCACGATCGCCGACGCGAGCCACGGCGGCGATACGAAGGCCGCGCACGCCGTGCTCGGCGGCGGCAGCGAGGTGGTGATCGCGATGTCGGAGCTGATGGGCAGCGAGTCGCCCGAGGATACGGCAAAGGAGTGCGCGCGACTCACGGCGGAACTGGAGGCGACGCAGAGGATCCTCGCCGGCGTGACGGCGAAGCTCGCGAACGAATCGTTCACCTCGCGGGCGAAACCCGAGGTGGTGGACGGCGCGCGCGGGCAGGAACGCGACCTGTCGCAGAAGGTCGAGTCGCTCACGCGGAAGGTCGAGGGGCTGTGCGGCGGCCGCTGATCGCGATCGCAGTCCTGGCGCTGGCAACCGCCTGTGCCTCGCCCGGCCTGCCGCCGGGCGGCCCCACGATCTCGAGCTTCCCGCGGGTGATCGCCACGGTGCCCGACACCAATGCGGTGAACGTCCGCCCTAACCGCGTGCTGGTGCGCTATGACGACGTGATCGGCGAGCAGGCGGCCGGTGGCAATCTGTCACGCATCGTCCTGATCTCGCCGTGGGATGGCGAGCCGCGTGTGGACTGGCGCCGCACCGGCATGGCGATCCGGCCACGCGGCAGCTGGCGCACCAACACCGCCTACACGATCACGATCATCCCCGGTGTGGCCGATCTCAAGGGCGCGGCCAGTCCCTACGGGTACCTGTTGCGCTTCAGCACCGGCGCGACGATTCCGGAGGGCACGATTCGCGGCGTGGCGTTCGACTGGATCGCGGCGCGGCCTGTGGCGCGTGCGACGGTGCTCGCCACCGACGTCACCGACACGACGCTCACCTTCATCACCGTCGCCGATTCGACCGGGCGCTTCGAACTCACGACGGTGCCGCCAGGGCGCTACGTCGTGCGCGCCATCGACGAGAAGACGCCGAACCGCATGCTCGACCCTCGCGAAGCGTGGGATTCGGCCACGGTCACCCTCACCGACTCGGCACGCACGGACCTCTACACCTTCGTGCACGACACGCTGCCGGTGCGCATCGCGGAGCTGCGGCTCAGCGACAGCGCCACGGTGACCCTCATCCTCGACAAGCCGCTGCTGCCCGGAGCTCCGCTGCCCGTCAGCGGCGTGCGCGTGGTGGCCACCGACTCGAGCGTGATCCCGGTGGTGGCGGTGCTCACCGCCGCCGAGGCGCGTGTGGAGCAGGAGCGGGCTGACAGCATCCGGCGGGCCCGCGACACCACCGCGGGGGCACGGCTGCCTGGCGCGCCAACGCTGCCCCGACGGACCATCGACCCGACACAACGCCGCGACACGGTCGCCGCGCTCGTGCTGCCGACATCGGCACGCCTCGCACCGGCGACGGAACTCGTGGTCCGCCTCGCCCGGACGCTGGCGCCAGGCGGCACCTATCGCATCACGCTCACCGGCCTGCGCAACCTGCTCGGCGTCGAAGGCAGCGCGACGCGCGTCCTGATCGTACCACGTGCCATCGCGCCCGACAGCATCCGCACCACGCCCCCCGCCGACACGCGCGACTCGACACCATCGCCCCGTCCTGCGACGCCGCCCCCCACCACGCCCGTACCGGCCACCCGCCCGCCCGCGCCAGACACCCGTGCGCCCGCGCCAGCCACCCGCCCGTCCGCGCCAGTCACGCGCCCGCCTGCGCCAGTCACGCGCCCGCCTGCGCCAGTCACGCGCCCGCCTGCGCCAGTCACGCGCCCGCCTGCGCCA
>Ga0105045_10003216_pt1 | contig 13977 bp, 10 predicted proteins | sample MAT02_FD_78089 | JGI IMG/M metagenome (GOLD analysis project Ga0105045, IMG submission 78089) | Freshwater microbial communities from Lake Fryxell liftoff mats and glacier meltwater in Antarctica - MAT-02 (megahit assembly) | ecosystem: Environmental > Aquatic > Freshwater > Ice > Liftoff...
AAACTACCCTTATTCAGGGGGTTTTTAAGTGTTTATGCTCAAATTTAATGGGATCAGCTAGTTGCAAAGTGCGCTTTGAACGCGATTATTTGGATTTTGACCAACCATAATAGAAAAATGGAAAACTAACATCTAAATCTGGACAATGATTTTTTTGATCGCTGTTTAATAAATAAAAAAGTGTTCTTGTGTACCAAGGTGGATTGTGATGATAAACCTGATAAGGTAATTTGAAAACATTCTTTTGAAAGGCAAGTTTATAAATATCTTTTCTTAAAGTATTTTCTTTGGGCTTATACTTGTTATAATTAAAAGTTCGATGTGGTATGTTTAGCATTATGCGATAGTCATCTAGAATGAAGTTCCGCTTGCCAAAAAAAGAATAACCTGGAATCCAGAGCATTGTAAATGGATCCATATTGAATTCATAGCGTTCAATGCGATTGAAAATGGTTTGATCTATACTTTTTACAAATTTTCTATTTCCCAATGAATTTGGTGTTGCAAATACTGGAACTTGTTCTATTGTATAACCAATTTCCGAAAGTCGTATTGCACTTAAAATTCCCATCGCTCCACCTAAGCTGTGTCCTGTGACCCATATCGGCTTTGAAATAGCATCAATCTGTTTTAAATAACTTTCCAAAATCGGTGAAATTAGTTCAAGACTTTCATTGAACCCTTTATGAACTCGTCCCTTGGTGAAAAACGCACTCTTACTTGTCTTCAGCGCATTGAAATCGGTTCCTATCCATTCTCCAAGATGATTGTTTTCCATCAAATCGGTTCCTCTAAACACTATTATAATGTAACGAGCAGTTGTAATTACAATCAACTCAGGGTCTAAACCTAGTTTTCGTTCTTTTCCGAAAGCATTTTTTAGATATCGAGTTGCAAACAAATATTTGAATTGAACAGAATCACTTGTTGGGAACATGTGCTCAAAACGTCGCATAAAAGCATTTTCAAAATGAGCCTCTTTTAAAATTGGATTCTTTTTCAACCAAGATGTGGAAGGGATACTATCTATTTGTTTTCTGTCATTTTGAAAATAACGAAACATATAATCCAATCGCTCTGGATACATCGTTTCACTTAGCTTACTTAGAACGTAGTGGTTGAAAATATTATTCTGCTGAGCAGTTGGCTGAAAATTAGACATGCATCCAATTTCTTTCTCGGAAGGTATAAAGTTTAAGAAGCTGTCTATATCGATTTGAGAACGGCAATTAAATGTTAAAAGAATTATTAGTGCAAAAATGAATCTCATTACATTCCAGGCATTCCGCCACGCATTCCTTTCATTTGCTTCATCATCTCCATCATGTTCTTCGGATTGCTCATCATTTTCATCATTTTCTTAGTGTCGCCAAACTGCTTCATTAACTTGTTCACTTCTTGAATGTTTGTTCCGCTTCCCTTAGCAATTCTTAGTTTGCGTTGTCCATTTATAACATCTGGATTCGCTCGTTCTTTCGGTGTCATGGATTGAATAATAGCTTCTAAATATTTAAATGCATCATCTTGAATGTCCGCATCTTTAACTGCTTTCCCCATTCCTGGAATCATTCCAACTAAATCTTTGACATTTCCCATTTTCTTCACTTGCTGAAGCTGGGCTAAAAAGTCGTTAAAATCAAATTGGTCTTTTTGAATTCGCTTTTGAAGTTTGCGCGCTTCTTCTTCGTTGAATTGCTCTTGCGCCCGCTCCACCAGAGACACGACATCGCCCATTCCTAAAATTCGATCGGCCATTCGAGAAGGGTAGAACACGTCCAAAGCATCCATTTTCTCTCCTGTACCAACAAATTTAATCGGCTTTTCAACAATCGCTTTAATAGAAAGTGCTGCTCCACCACGAGTATCTCCGTCTAACTTTGTTAATACAACCCCGTCGAAATTTATTTTGTCATTAAAGGCTTTTGCCGTGTTTACTGCATCTTGACCAGTCATTGAATCCACAACAAACAATGTTTCTGAGGGCTGAATTGCCTTTTTTACTTCAGAAATTTCATTCATCATTTGTTCATCGATAGCCAATCGACCAGCGGTATCTACGATAACTACGTTAAAACCATTTGATTTTGCGTAGTCAACAGCACATTTTGAAATAATTACCGGATTTTTTTCTTCTCTATTCGAATAGACTTCAATTCCAAGTTGTTCTCCTAAAACATGCAACTGGTCAATTGCAGCTGGACGATAAACATCACATGCCACTAAAAGTACTTTTTTGCCTTTTTTAGTTTTTAAGTAGTTACCTAATTTCCCAGTGAAAGTTGTTTTACCTGAACCCTGAAGTCCTGACATTAAAATAACACTTGGGTTTCCTTTCAGATTTATCTCTTCTTCATTTCCCCCCATCAATGCCACTAATTCTTCGTGACAAATCTTAATCATTAATTGACTTGGGGACACAGATTTCAATACATCTCTTCCTAATGCTTTTTCCTTAACTGTGGTTGTGAAATCTTTTGCTGTTTTGAAATTAACATCGGCATCTAAAAGGGCTCTTCGTACTTCTTTTAGTGTCTCTGCAACATTTATTTCGGAAATTTGACCTTGTCCTTTTAAAACTTTAAAAGCTCTTTCAAATTTTTCAGTAAGATTTTCAAACATTTTTTTACTTTTTTTCGGGAAGCAAAGCTAGTAAAATTCCATCATTAAGTCACTTAATCGTCTTAATTTTTGAATAATTGATAAAGAATGAATGAAATTTTCAAGTCGAATCTAATTTTCACTTCTTTGCTGTTAGAATAATCTAGTCAAGCTTACTTTATCACTCAATTTTCGACAAGTTTTTATTACTTTTGCACGAATTTAAATGTAATAAAATGGTATTCGATATTGCAGTAATTGGAGGAGGAATTGTTGGAGCAGCAACGTTTTATAAGTTACAACTAAAAAACCCTACGCTCAAAATTGTTCTTTTAGAAAAAGAAGATGTGCTTGCGGATCATCAAACTGGACATAATTCTGGGGTTATTCATTCAGGATTATATTATAAACCTGGATCATTGAAAGCTAAAAACTGTATCGAAGGAAGACATGAATTAGTAGCATTTGCTGAAGAACATGGGATACCTTACGATGTTTGCGGGAAGGTTGTGGTTGCAACGGACGAAAAAGAACTTCCTCAAATGGAGAAAATTTTTAACATTGGAGTTGAAAATAAAATTGAAGGGATTCGTAAAATTACTGCGGCCGAGGTAAAAGAATTTGAACCTTTTGTTGAGTCAATAGGTGGTATTTTGGTTCCAGTTACTGGGATTATCGATTTTAGGGCTGCAACGGCAAAAATGGTTGAACTTGCTTTGAAAATTAATTCAGAAAGCAAATTATTATTGAAACATGAAGTGCTTTCGATTGATAAGAAAGAAAAATCATCGGTTCTTAAGACAAATAATGGCGAGTTTGAAGCAAAGTATTTAGTTTTTTGCGGAGGGCTTCAAGCAGATCGACTTGCTAAAAAAGATGGAGTTGATTTAAAAGAAAAAGTTGTTGGTTTTCGAGGTGATTACTACGAATTAACCGATCAAGCGAAACATAAAGTAAAGAATTTAATTTATCCAGTTCCGAATCCTGATTTCCCTTTTCTAGGAGTGCATTTTACACGAATGACAAATGGAGAAATCGAATGTGGACCAAACGCTGTTTTTTCGTTCAAACGTGAAGGATATAATAAAACATCATTTTCGTTCCGAGATACTTGGGATGCGCTGACATACAAAGGAACATGGAAATTGTTTTTTGGGAATTTTAAGTTTGGAATCGATGAATATCGTCGTGCCTTTTCAAAAAAGTTATTTTTGAAAACACTTCAACGCATGATTCCATCATTAACTATGGATGACATCAAACCAGGTAGAGCAGGAGTGAGAGCACTTTTACTTCGCCAAGATGGTGATACAAGGGATGATTTTAGAATTGAATATCATGGAAATTCAATACATGTTTTAAATGCGCCTTCTCCAGCAGCTACAGCCTCGCTCGCGATTGGAGGTCATGTTGCGCTACAAGCTGAAATACATTTTAAATTATAAACGAATTGAATTTTTAAAAATTAAAACAAAAACTTAATATAAATGGCGTTAAAATGTGGAATTGTTGGTTTACCAAACGTAGGAAAATCAACCTTATTTAATTGTGTATCGAATGCCAAAGCGCAATCGGCTAACTTTCCTTTTTGTACGATTGAACCAAATGTTGGAACAATTTCGGTTCCTGATCCTCGACTAGAAAAGTTGGAAACAATCGTAAATCCTCAAAATGTTGTTCCTACAACGATGGAAATTGTTGATATCGCTGGCTTGGTGAAAGGTGCATCTAAAGGTGAAGGACTAGGAAATCAATTCTTGGCAAATATTAGAGAAACTGATGCTATTATTCACGTTTTGCGTTGTTTTGAGGATGGAAATATTATCCATGTTGATGGTTCGGTTGATCCTGTCAGAGACAAAGGAATTATTGATATTGAGCTTCAATTAAAAGATTTAGAAACAATTGAAAAGAAAATAACATCTCTTGCTAGAGTAATTAAATCTGGTGACAAAGACGCTGTAAAAGAAAGTTTGCTTGCCGAAAAAATTAGAATTGGTTTGGAACAAGGTATTTCTGTTCGAGCTCTCGATTTTGAAGAAGCAGATTTTGAAATTATTAAGAAATTTCAATTAATCACTTCTAAACCAGTTCTCTATTTATGTAACGTTGATGAAGCATCTGTGAAAACTGGAAATACATTTGTTGACAAAGTTAGAGAAGCGGTTAAGGATGAAGCCGCAGAAGTATTGGTGATTGGCGCAAAAATCGAATCTGACATAACGGAGCTTGAGACTTATGACGAAAGACAAATGTTTTTGGATGAATTAGGGTTAGAAGAGCCTGGCGTTAATCGCTTAATTCGTTCGGCTTATACTTTACTGAAACTTCAAACTTATTTTACGGCTGGGGTGAAGGAAGTTAGAGCTTGGACAATTACAAAGGGAATGTCTGCTCCGCAAGCTGCTGGGGTAATTCACACTGATTTCGAAAAAGGTTTTATTCGTGCAGAGGTTATGAAGTATGAAGATTTTACTACCTTAGGTTCCGAAAGTGCGGTCAAAGATGCAGGTAAGTTCAAAGTTGAAGGAAAAGAATACATTGTTCAAGATGGTGATATTATGCATTTTAGATTCAATGTTTAACTAACAAAAAAAATAAAAAAATGATTTCAGCGAATAATCTAAATTTAAAAACGTGGGTTTCTGTGCCACAAGATTCAGATTTCCCAATTCAAAATTTGCCCTTTGGTATTTTTAAAACGGAAACAATGAAGCCTCGTGTTGGTTCGCGTATCGGCGATTTTGTTGTGGACTTAAAGACATTGTTTGTAATGGGTTATCTTGAGAATTTACCCTTTGAAATGGGTGATTTTGATGCTTTCACACTAAATACAATGATGAAGCGCGGAAAAGTTGCTACTCGAAATTTGAGAAATAGAATTTCTAAGTTATTAGATGATTCTCACGACGATTTAAAAAACAATCAACATCATGTTGATCAGATTTTAATTCCAGCGGATCAAGTTCAAATGTGCATGCCTGTTCAAATTGGCGATTATACTGATTTTTACTCAAGCGAGCAACATGCGTACAATGTTGGGTGCATGTTCCGTGATCCAGAGAACGCACTAATGCCGAATTGGAAACATTTGCCTGTTGCATATCACGGACGTTCTTCATCGATTATTATTTCAGGAACGCCTTTTCACAGACCAAAAGGTCAGCAGAAGCCCAGTGATAACGAACCACCCGTTTTTGGGCCCTGTAAATTGTTAGATTTTGAGTTGGAAATGGGATTCATCACTTTTGATGGAAAACCACTAGGTGATTCAATTTCAACCGCTGAAGCTGATGATTATATTTTTGGAATGGTATTATTCAACGATTGGTCGGCTAGGGATATTCAAAAATGGGAATACATTCCACTAGGACCATTCTTAGCGAAGAATTTTGCATCACATGTTTCAGCTTGGGTTGTGACTTTGGATGCTTTGGAAAATTTCAGAGTCGTAGGTCCAAAACAAGATCCTGAAGTTTTGCCTTATTTGAAATACAAAGATGACAAACACATTGCAATTAACTTGGAAGTGTCCATAAAACCTGAATCATGCGACGAAACGGTTGTTGGTAATTCCAATTACAAATACATGTACTGGAACATGAATCAACAATTGGCACATCATACTGTTAATGGTTGTAACATAAATGCTGGAGATTTAATGGCATCAGGAACGATTTCTGGACCAGAAAAAGGCCAATTTGGTTCCATGCTTGAAATTTCTTGGCAAGGTAAAAATCCGGTCGTTATGAAAGACGGCACCGAGCGTAAATTTCTTCAAGATAATGACACGGTTATCATGCGGGGTCATTGCCAAAAAGATGGCTTGAAAATTGGTTTTGGCGAAGTTTACGCAAAAATTTTACCAGCGAACTAAAATTTCCTTAAAAGTATGGCAGAAAATCAATTTCCAAACATTGATTTAGAAAAAGAACGAAAAGAAATTCTGAATGCTTTTCGAGGTCTGTTGCGAACACTAAAAAATCGCACAAAAGAAGATACGCGCATTATTCGCAAGGCTTTTGATGTTGCAGTTGAAGCACACAAAGATATGCGTCGCAAATCTGGCGAACCTTATATTTATCACCCAATTGCTGTTGCACGCATTTGCACGGAGGAAATGGGGCTAGGAGCAACAGCAATTGTTTGTGCTTTGCTGCATGATACTGTTGAGGATACGCATATTACGCTAGAAGATGTTGAAGATTTATTTGGTTCTAAAGTTCGATTAATCATCGATGGACTGACCAAAATTCCCGAGGTTTTTGATGAAAATGCTTCTATTCAAGCGGAGAATTTTAGAAAAATGATTCTCACAATTTCGGATGATTTACGTGTTGTTCTAATCAAATTGGCCGATCGCTTGCACAATATGCGCACTTTGGGAAGCATGAGGGTTGATAAACAACTTAAAATTGCTTCTGAAACAAAATTTCTTTATGCACCTTTGGCGCATAGATTAGGTTTGTATTCAATTAAATCTGAGCTTGAAGATTTAGCATTTAAATATACTGAAAATGATGTATATACAAGTATTGAAAATTCGTTAAAATCAACGCAGGACATGCGTAACAGATTTATTCGGCGCTTTACTGCTCCAATAAAGGAAGCACTTGAAAATGAAGGATATTCGTTCGAGATAAAGATTAGAACAAAATCTATTTCATCTATTTGGCGAAAAATGAATTCAAAAGGAATTCCATTTGAAGAAGTTTATGATGTATTTGCTATTCGAATAATTACTAATTCTCCTTTAGAACTTGAAAAATCGGATAGCTGGAGAATTTATTCTATTGTTACAGATTTCTATCAACCAAGTCCAGATCGCTTGCGCGATTGGATTTCGACTCCCAGAGCAAACGGATATGAATCATTGCATACAACCGTAATGTCGCCGCAAGGAAAATGGGTTGAAGTGCAAATTCGATCTAAACGAATGGATGAAATTGCGGAGAAAGGTTTGGCTGCGCATTATCGATACAAAGAATCTAAGAATGAAGATTCAAAATTTGACCGTTGGATTGTGGAAATTAGAGATTTACTCGAAAATCCAGATTTGAATGCAATGGAATTTGTGAATGAGTTTAAAATGAACTTGTTTACAGATGAAATTTATGTTTTTACTCCCAAAGGAGAATTGCGCGTTTTACCAACGGGATCAACGATTCTTGATTTTGCTTATGATATTCATACAGATATTGGAGATAAATGTATTGGAGCGAAAGTCAATAATAAGTTAGTTCCTCTTTCTTTTCAGCTCAATAGTGGAGATCAGTTAGAAATTATCACTTCTTCGAAACAAAAACCAAATGAAGAATGGCTTAGAATGGTTGTTACAGCTCGTGCTAAACAAAAAATAAAATCATCTTTAAACGAAGAACGCAAAAACATTGCTGCCGATGGAAAAGAGATTTTAGCTCGAAAATTCAAACAACATAATATCCAGTTTAAATCAATAAATATTACATTCTTAGAGAAATTCTATCAATTACCAAGCGCAACTGAATTGTATTTTCGAATTGCCAAAGGAAAAATTGACCTATCTAAACTCCGTGATTTAGAAAACGAAAATGGCTTGCTTAAATTGGAAAAAAAGGAAATTGAAGCCAAAAAAGTTCGTAAAAACGAAAATATTCAGACGAAAGTCAATAAAAAGCTAGACACAATTATAATTGGTGAAGATTTTAAAAATATCAAATATGCTTTGGCTAAATGCTGTAATCCTATACCTGGAGATCAAGTGTTTGGTTTTATCACGATAAGCGATGGAATCAAAATTCATAGAAATAATTGTCCAAACGCCGTGCATTTGATGTCTAAAATGGCATATCGAATAATTCAAGCTCGTTGGCAAAACAAAGAATTGGTTGAGCGCCTTGCTGCAATTAAGATTTTTGGTTTTGATAATGTAGGTCTCGTAAATCGATTGACAGAAATCATTTCTTTTCAACACAACGTAAATATGCGCTCAATTTCGTTCGAAACGGAAGATGGAATTTTTGAAGGAAAACTAAGAGTAATGGTTTATGATACTGAACACTTAGAGCAATTAATGCGAAAATTTGAGCAAGTTGAAGGGGTGCAACGAGTTGAACGTTGGGATGAACAAACAGATGAAAAACAAGAGGATTAATTTGTGGTGTTAATCGAATAAATCGTCTTTCGATTTTGGTCTCAAGGCAAACTTTAAATCAAAATTTGCTATCAATTTTTCGCTTTCTTTAATTTTATCCATTGGATAGAAAACACCATCTGGTTGCTGAAAATAAGTTATTCCAGTAACTTCTCCTGAATCTAAATAAACTTTTAACTCACTTGCATACAGTCTGTTCATTCCTTTACGAACAATAACTTTGGCTGTGTCAGATTTTTGTTCCTCCGTCGGAAAGAAAACCGTTTGAGCATTTCCAACTGTTATTGCCTGATGTAATTCATTGTCTTTGAAAAAAGCTGTAATTTCTGTTCCACCAATTTGATTATAATACAAGCCGGAATCAACGGCCATGAGCACAGTGGCTCGGTTTTTTACATAAACCCTGCTTATAATGCTATCATTCATGAAAACTTTCAATGAGTCACCTTTCAATTCTCCATTTTTGGACCAAACGATCGGGTTTTTGAACAGCTCCAATAATTCTTCATCTCGCGAGAATGTCATGCTATCAGCTATTGCTTGCATAGTATTGCTGAATATTTTTACTCCGTGGTAGCCATGAGTCATTAGACGGTTTCCCAATGAATCATTCTGATTCATCAAAGTGTCGGCGTGCATATACAAAGTATCGTCTGAATGGTATTTAATAATTAGGGCATTTTTCCGAATCAATGAAAAATTGAGCGAATCATTTATTAAAGCATAACCTCCAGAAAATGCAACTTTATCGGTGGTATCAATAAAGTGCACATTTCCAAATCCCTCTGATATTTTGGTTTTGGGATTGTATAAAAGTGTATCGCCTTTTATGATTTTTGAAGTCTGATGAATTTCAGCATTTTTCATTAAACTTCCTGCTTCCGTTTGCACGTTATACCAACCCTTTTCGCAATACATAACTGCGTCGTCTGTGATAATGTTGCTTGGACCGAAGAAATAACATGTCCTTGTTGAATATTTATATTGTAAGGTATCCGTTGTCATTTTTATGTCTTTCGACTTAAAATTGACATTTCCTTTGAAGAAAAAATTCTTTGCATTCGGGTAGAAATAACCAACTCGACTCGTTAAAACTTCGCCATTCAATAAATTTTCAATTTTCCCTCCGGTTCTGTAAACACCTTGTTCCGTTCGGGTATTGTAATCCATGGCACGCGTTGTCAATTTGTATTCAGAGTCTATGGCACGCACATTACCATACATATTCGCAATACCATTGTTTCCGTTGTAATACAGCGTATCACAGAACAAATTGACATTATCAGATTTTCGAATATGAACGTTTCCAAACGCTTTCAATAGTTTGGTTTCTCCATAATAATATGCGTTTTCGCAGAACATTGTGTTTCCCTGATAAATAAAATTTGCTCCACCAAGTAACTTATGTGCTTTGGTTTGCTCATCATAAATTAATTCTTTTGAGCCGGGAAGTAATTCCAACATATTCTGAGCGAAACTTAATCCGCATAAAAAAAATGCGCCTATAAAAAGCGCAAATTTTTTGAATATGTTTAGAACTTGATTCACTTTTTGTTATTCAATGTTTGCGTTCTATCAGGTCCAACTGATACAACAGTAATTGGCACTTCCAAAATTCGTTCCAAATATGTCACATAATTTTTCAAAGCTTGAGGCGCTTCTTCAAAGCTATTCAATTTTGTCAAATCGCAATTCCATCCTTCAATTTCTTCATAAACTGGAGTAATTTCAACATCCGCCACATCAAAAGGGAAATAATCAATTTTTTCACCATTCATAATGTAATGCGTGCACGCTTTGATTTTAGTGAAATTGCCAAGAACATCGGATTTCATCATCGATAATTCCGTAACTCCATTAACCATTATTGCATATTTTAATTGAGGAATATCAATCCAACCGCAGCGTCTTGGTCTGCCTGTTGTGGCTCCAAACTCACGACCTTCTTTGCGAATGTTTTCGCCATCTTCATCCTCTAATTCAGTAGGGAATGGGCCACTTCCAACACGCGTGCAATATGCTTTAAAAATTCCGATAACATTACCGATTTTTGTTGGCGGAACGCCAAGTCCAGTGCATGTTCCAGCTGCAACTGTGTTTGAAGAAGTTACGAAAGGGTAAGTTCCGAAATCAATATCTAGCATCGTGCCTTGAGCTCCTTCTGCAAGAATTCGTTTGCCAGCTTTCAGAGCTTTATCCAAGTATTGCTCACTGTCGATGGCGGTAAGATTTTTTAGTACAGAAATCCCTTCAAACCAAGGGCCTTCCAAATCTTTTAAATCGTACTCAAAACCTTCGTAATGTTTCAAAATACCCACGTGTTTCTCAACAAGTGCATGGTATTTTTGTTCAAAGTTTGGTGAATAAATATCGCCAACTCTCAATCCATTTCGACCCGTTTTGTCCATGTATGTTGGTCCAATTCCTTTTAATGTTGAACCAATTTTATTTTTGCCTTTTGCTTCTTCCGATGCTTGATCTAACAAGCGATGAGTTGGCAAAATCAAATGCGCTTTTTTGGAAATCAATAAACGATCTTTGATGTTTAAATTGAAAGGTTCCAATTTTTCAAGTTCTTTTTGGAAAACAACAGGATCTATTACAACTCCATTTCCAATTACATTTAAAACGTCTTCTCTGAAAATTCCAGATGGAATCGTGTGTAAAACGTGTTTGATTCCTTCAAATTCTAGGGTGTGACCAGCATTTGGACCACCTTGAAAACGAGCAATAATGTCGTATTTTGGAGTAAGTACATCTACAATTTTACCTTTTCCTTCATCTCCCCATTGCAGTCCTAAAAGAACATCTACTTTCATGCTTTTATTTTAAAAATGTTTAACGCTTCTTCTTGTGTATCAGCAATAGTAAAAACTTCGTCCATCTTTGAAATTTGAACAACCGTTTTCACACTTCCTGTAATTCCGTAAAAAACCAAGTCACCGCCGTGCGTGCGTGCCTTAGTCAATACTTTTATGAAAAAATTAATTCCCGTAGAGTTGATATAATCTAACTTCGTAAGATTTAAGACTATTTTGCCTTTCGTTTTATTCAGTTCTTTTTCGATTTTGGAAAGCAAATCGGTCAATATGGATTCTTCCAAAACTTTCCCTTCGATAGAAACTAAAATAATTCCACCAATGGTTGATATTTCTGTTTTTAGGCTCATGAACTCTTTTTTGAGGATGTTTTTTTTATCCCATAGAAATACAAAGAATGATGCTGAATATCAACATTGAAAAGTTCTTCAATTGTTGCTTTAATATGCTGAATTCTCGGGTCACAAAATTCAATCATTTCGCCTGTATCAGTGCAAATCATGTGGTCATGCTGTTTTGATCCGTGTGACTTCTCAAATTGCGCTATTGTTGTCCCGAATTGATGTTTTCTAACAAGATTACATGCTAACAATAAATCAATCGTGTTGTACAATGTGGCTCGGGAAACTCTGTAATTTTGATTTTTCATCTCCACATACAAAGTTTCAATGTCAAAATGACCTTGAAAATTATATATTTCAGCAAGAATTGCGAAACGCTCGGGTGTTTTTCTATGTCCATTCTGCTCTAAGTAAGCAGAAAAAATATTCTTAACGACTGTCTGTAATTCCAGAATCTCCATGCGGTTTTAAAAGGTCAAATTTAGTCATTTTTCTTGCTAGTAGGTTATAGCAATTGTCTTTAATTGAGGTAATTTGTCCACAATTTAGCTTCGTAAAGTGGATAACTTTATATCACACGTGAAATTTTGATTTGATAATTTGCTTTATTGTTAACTTCGCGTCCAATGAATAGAGTCAAAAATTATTGGTCACTTCTCGCTTTTATTCTTTTATCCTTCTGGTTAATTGGCTATAGAAGTAATACGATTGTTAAAAATGAAATTGCTTGGGATATTTTTGGTTATTATTTACCACTTCAAGCAACTTTCATAGCAGATGACCCTTTGCTGAATAGCCGAGAATGGGTAGAAGAGTTAAACAGCGAACATCATTTTTCTGGAACGCTTTATCAAATTTCTTCTACTCACGAAGGAGAGCCAATGTATTTCTTTTTGTTTGGAATGTCCTACATGTATCTGATTTTTTTCGGAATTGGTCATGCCTTAGCTGGTTGGTTCGGTTTTGCTCAAAATGGTTTAAGTCCTCCTTATCAATACGCATTGGTTTATGGCTGTATGATTTATACAATTATAGGCTTGTATTATTTCCGGAAAATTTTAGCTCAATTTTTTTCTGATAAAATTGTTGCGGTTCTATTAATTATATGTGTTTTGGGGACAAATTATTCTCATCACATGACACTGAAAAATTTAGAAACAGTCAACGTACTGTTTATGTTCTCTGCTATTGTAATCTGGAATACAATTAAATGGTATGAAAATCACAGATTTAAAAACCTCTTGGCAATTGGAGTTTCTATCTGTTTAATGGCGTTGTCAAAACCAAGTGAAGTATTGATTGTTTTGCTGCCAGCGCTTTGGGGATTAGTCTCGGTTTCCCAAATTAAAGGTCGTATAATGTTGTTTTGGGAATATCGTCGTCAGTTTATTCTGGTTATTATCATTTGTTTTCTCATTGCAACACCGCAAATGGCATATTGGTATGTTAAAACGGGCAGAATTCTTTTCGACACCTACAAAAATCCTGGAGTTGGACTGGATTTTTTGTCGCCTCATATTTTTGATTCGCTTTTTAGTTATCGGAAAGGGTGGTTGCTTTATACGCCAATCATGATTTTTTCTTTAATTGGCTTTTATGCGCTTTACAAAAGGAAACGAGAATACTTTGCTGCAATTCTAATTCAATTTTCACTAAGTTTCTATATTATTGCTTCATGGACTGAGTATTGGTATGGAGCTGGTTTTTCCAATCGTCCAGTAATATCACTTTATCCTTTGCTTTTTATTCCTTTCGGATATTTTTTGGTTTGGTTAAATGAACAAAAAACAATTCTTAAAGGAATTTTTGGAATGGTGATTGTGTTTTGTGTTCTCTTGAATCAATTTCAATGGTGGCAAATGAGAAATTATATTCTAGATCCTTACCGCACGACTAAAGAATATTATTGGAGCACATTTCTTTCAACTACCGTTAGTAATACCCAACGTCATTTACTTTTGGTCAACAGAGATTTTTCTGGTGTGCAAAAAATGGAAAGACCTCAGGAATATAAAAAAAGAACTTTGCAGTTTTTCAATGAAATTGATGAAAAGGATGGCAATGAATCACTCTCAGAATATGTGTT
>Ga0105045_10003217_pt1 | contig 13974 bp, 11 predicted proteins | sample MAT02_FD_78089 | JGI IMG/M metagenome (GOLD analysis project Ga0105045, IMG submission 78089) | Freshwater microbial communities from Lake Fryxell liftoff mats and glacier meltwater in Antarctica - MAT-02 (megahit assembly) | ecosystem: Environmental > Aquatic > Freshwater > Ice > Liftoff...
CCTGGTTGAAGGTGTATTCCTTCTTGAAGATGGGGTTCCCTGCCACCAAGGTCTTGAGGTCCTTGGCCAATCCATCCAGATCCACGGCGGTCGGCAGGTCGAAGTTCACCTTGCCGTTGGCATCGATGGACTGGGCTTCGCGAGGGTGGTAGTAATCGTCTTGGCTCATTAGGCAAACAGATCCTTTGGGGAGGCTGTCGCGCAAGGCGCGCACCAAGGTCGTCTTGCCCGATCCGCTGCCTCCGGCAATTCCCACGAGATAGGATCCGTGATGCATGGCCTCAAAAATAGGCCAGCCTGGCCAGCGGTCATTGCACATGATCCCGAATGGGAAGAACTCGTGTCATGATCGTGTTGGGGTGAGTACTGCTGAAGTTTGGCACGGCGTTGGAAATGGGGCGGCAGCAACGAACCAACACATTCAGAGCCATGATGACCCCGACCGAATTCCATGCGATGCTCAAGCGCCGGGCGAAGCGCCTACTCTTGAAAGGAGATGTAGAGCGCTACATGAGCACCCTACGCGAACTATACGAGCTGCGCCTCGCTGAAAGGCGATCGGTAGCCTGAAGGTCTTTAGGGGGCCTCGCTTCGGGGCCATTTCGGGCAAGGTGCCCAGGTTTTGGGTGAAGGGACAACGGCGGGCTTCCGGGAGGTAGCTCGCCGTTGCTGTTGAATGTCACACCTGAACAGGCCCAGCAACAATTTTTCATTCCAGTGGATCCTTTTGCCGGGGAGTGGCGTAGAAGGCCCCATGACGAAGAAGGACAAAATAGCCTTCATCAAAAGCAGTAAGCGCAAAACGCACGTGTACAACGACCTGGCGAGGTACACGGACCAGCAACTGAACGACGTGATCCGAGAGATCGTGCATGGCCTTGTTCGCGAAAGCGAGATCATTGCCAACGCATACATCAACGGATACCGGTAGGAATGATGCAGCGTGCGCACTGCTGAAGGCAGGAGCCCACAGGTAGCAAGGCCTCGTACGAAAGTGCGGGGCTTTGTTACGTTCTGACCTTACCAGCCGAAGCCGAGCACATAACCAACTTGGATCGAGAAGGCCTTAAGTTCATCCTTGGCTATCAGAAAAGGAGGCAAGGTGGCGTTGGCACTGCCGCTACCCAATTGCACACCCATGGCGAAGTAGATGTCCTGGTACCACTCATCCATTTCGCTGCGCAGTCCCCAGCGAAGACCTACCGGAAATACCATCGAACTCGTGGTGGTCCTTCGCGCCCAGTTCGGCACCGGAGCGACAGTGCTCGTGTTGTATACATTGGGATCCACTTGCAGCGCTATCGACCGAAAGCCCGCATAGGTGCCCATGTAGAAACCGGCATTGCCATGGCCTGACAAGAAATAGGTGGACCTGAACTGGAGGCCTTTCACGCTCCGTGCGACGTTGTAGAGGACCTCGTACCCTCCATATTCAGTCGGCTCACTGCGGTCAGCGGTTTCGCCGAACAGGTTGATGTGTGAGATGAAGTCCAGTCCGATACTTGTGCGGTCAGTGGGGTCGTGGTCAAGGCCGAGCAACCAATTCAGGCCGCTTCGACCGGTCTGTTGCTCGAAATGTAGAGTGGTCGCCCGGACCCCCCATTGGGCATGGACGGCGTTGCTGATCAAGCAGACAAGTAGGACAAAGGCCGTGCGTATTTTCATGGCGTGAATACGATGTTGAGCATTTGCAATGCGACAGAAATGGGAACCCCGAACCCGAGTCCTTCCAAGCCTTCGCCACTGATCTTCATGGTGGCCACACCCACCACCTTGCCGTTCTCGTCGATCAACGGTCCTCCGCTATTCCCGGGGTTGATGCTTACATCGGTCTGCAAATAGGAGCGCCCATCCAATTCACGGTGCCCGCTCAAGATCCCACGGGATACACTTTGACCAAGATTCGCGTCCAAGGGTGTGCCAATGGCAAATATTTCTTCTCCCAAAAGCAATCCTTTATCGTCGCCGATCGCCAGCGCGGGTAGGTCCGTGGCCTGCACCTTCAGCAGTGCCAGATCGAAGTCCTTGTTCGTCTTTAGGACCTGGGCGTCCAGCGTGAATCCTTGCTGCATTTTGATGCGCACCACCGCTTCTTTGCCGACCACATGTTCATTGCTTATGATGTACCCATCGTTGCTCACGATGAAGCCACTTCCATGGCCTTTCTCTGTTTGTACGGTCACAACGGCCTTCACCAAGGCAGATATCATTTCCTTGCGACTGGCGAACGGAATGGGTGTGGGCTTGGCCATACTTACCTCTCCGCCTTTTGAAAGTGCAAGACCGGACCCGTAGTGTTCGCTCATGCGTTCTGCCAAGCCGGACTCTTCCGGAAGCAGGCGTGCAGAGTGTGCCATGGCTGAGCCGATCACATCGCTTGCACGCTCACCAGATGCGTGGTATGTGGTGGTTTGTGGAATGCTGAACAACACGCTGTCCATTCGCAATGAACTGTAGAAGCGCCACTCAAGTTCTACTTCCACCGGGCCATAGCAATGGCTGCGTTCGCCAGTCAGGGTTGCACGCAGCGATCGGAGCTTTGGCTTCAGGTGGATCTTGGCTTTTTGAACGGACTCATCGCCCTTGGAGGTGCCCATTCGGGTAACGCGTGCCTCAAGCCATGACCCCCTCAGTCCAGTGGCCACGGCTGAGGCCAGCATGTCGGGTTGCTCCAGTTCACGGAACGGACTTTCCTTGTCCAATTTGATCGGCGCACCTTGGAACGTGCCCACTTTCGACCCGCGTAGAATAGCGCTCTCGACTCCTGTGATCGGTAGCATGTACCGGACCATTTCGGCAGTTTGCTCCCGGTACATGTTAACGGTGTATTGCTTGGTGGGCAGGGAATACAAGGCAGGGCTGTTGCGGTCAACCAAGTAGGGAATGTGCAACAGCATGGCATCTGCGAAAAGCACAGCACCATTGCGCTTGGGCCGCATGGTCACCGAGGCACTCTGGTATCCCTGATTGCGCAGTTCGAATAACACCTCGTCCCCATCCACCGGTGTGTAGGAATAGTTCAATGGGGTGGTGCCGTATTCCGTACCGTTCACATAGACCGTTGATCCGCTGGGCTGTGAATCCAGCGTCATGGTCTGCTTTCCGCCGTTCAGGATGGATGCGCAACTGGCGAACAGGCCAAGGCATGCAAGTGCTGAGAACAGGTGAAGTCGTTTGGTCGCGGTCATCCGAAGGCGTTGATCTGGAAGAGAGATCGAGCGGAAAGATGCGAGATCCAATTGGAATACGTTGATCTTGAGCACCACCGAGAACCTGCGCCAGTGACCCAGCGGACATCGATCCGACGTGGTCCATTGTATTGGAGCTGTTCATGGCTCTTGTAATAGATAGGCTCGCACCAGAAACCTAAATACTTGATATGTTGAAAGCCGGTATTTGCTAAGGCGCTCTCTTCCGACTTATTCAGGTTGAAGTCCGCAACGATAAAGAAACGGCGTATGTCGCGGATATACTGCACAGCACCATCCCTGCCAAGGTCGAGGCTTCGCTGCGTGTTCCGTCCTCCTTGGACCGGAAACCAGCCTGCGTAGCCCACTTGGACGCAGCGCTGTTCTGCCGTGTGTTCTCGATGTTCACCACTTGGCACTATCCGCTCAGCCACAACAGGACGAACATGGCCGTGGCACTCATGCAGAGGCAGGTCGGAGAGGGAACAACATCGCTTGCAGAACTGAAGGATAGTACTCCGGTGAATTGAAGGCCTCGAAGAAGAGCTTCCACAAACCATGGTTGGTTGCATGGCAGCGCTTCGGTCCTACCTTCGGACCCATGACACTCCCCGTTCAAAAGCGCTGGCAATTGATGCCTCCTGCTGACGAAGACATCGTAGCAGGCCTTGTGCATGATCGTTGTCCTGAGTTGGCCGCGCGCATTCTGGCGCAACGTGGCATTGCAGACCCGCTTACGGCATCGCGCTTCTTTAGGCCGACCTTGGATCAATTGCACGATCCTTTCCTGATGGCCGATATGCAGCAGGCTGTTGAACGCATCGAACGCGCTTTGGGCGATAACGAGCGCATCATGGTCTATGGCGATTACGATGTGGATGGCACTACGGCAGTAACGCTGGTGTATTCTTTCCTCTTGCGCTTTACAGGCCACTTGACCTTCTACATACCGGATCGGTATGCCGAGGGGTATGGCATCTCATTCGCTGGTATCGATCATGCGAAGCAGGAAGGCGTTTCGCTCATCATTGCTCTGGACTGCGGCATCAAGGCCAACGACAAAGTGGACTATGCCAGTGAACGGGGCATCGACTTCATCATCTGCGACCACCACCGCCCGGGAGCCGAATTGCCCAAGGCTGTAGCTGTGCTCGACCCAAAGCGTGACGACTGTCCGTACCCCTTCAAAGAGCTCAGCGGTTGCGGCATAGGGTTCAAGTTGGTGCAAGCCTTGGCACAGCGCAATAGCATTCCATTCTCTGACCTCGAACCCTTGCTGGACCTGGTGGCGGTAAGCACCGCATGCGACATCGTGCCGGTCGTTGGGGAGAACAGGACCCTGTCCTACTTCGGCCTGAAGTGGATCAACGAAAGGCCAAGACCGGGGATCAAGGTGATGTTGGAAATGGCCAACGTGAAGAAGCGTTCGTGCATCACCGATCTGGTCTTCAGCCTTGGTCCCCGGATCAATGCCGCAGGTCGCATAGAGCATGGCAGACAGGCGGTGGAGCTGCTCCTTGCCCAGGACGCGAAGCAAGCGCAGGAAGTGGGCCTTCGGGTGGATAGTAACAATAGCCACCGCCAAGAGTTGGACAAGGAGATCACCAGGCAAGCGCTGGAGGAGATCGTGAGCGATCCGGCCCTGCTTGATCCATGGAGCACGGTCGTATTCCGGGATACCTGGCACAAAGGTGTGATCGGCATCGTGGCCTCGCGCTTGATCGAAAGGCACTACCGCCCCACCATCGTACTTACCGAAAGCAATGGTAAGGCGGTGGGTTCCGCTCGCAGCGTGAAGGGATTCGATGTCTATGAGGCTATCAACGCGTGCAGCGATCTGCTCGACCAGTTCGGCGGCCACATGTATGCTGCAGGACTCACGATGCCTTTGGAGAATGTGGCCCCGTTCCGTGAGCGTTTTGAAAAAGTGGTGCGTGCCACCTTGTTACCCGAACAACGAACACCCGTCGAGGAGGTCGACCTGGAGTTGCCATTGGAAGAGATCACGGATCGTTTGGTGGGGATCTTGCGCCACATGGCACCTTACGGTCCGGGCAATATGCGGCCTGCCTTCATGGCGCGTGGGGTGGTGGATACAGGCATGGTGCGCTTGGTCGGCGATGCCCATTTGAAAATGACCTTGGCAAGCCCTTCTACTCCGCGCCGATCGATCGATGCCATCGCCTTCAAGATGGCCCATCATCTGGATCTGGTGCGCAGCGGTAAGCCCTTCAGCATCCTTTACACGATCGAAGAGAATGAGTGGCAAGGCCGTAAGACCCTTCAACTCAATATCAAGGACCTCAAGCCCGGTATTGAAGACCTGCTTCAGGATATGCCATCAACTGCGGTCAAGGCTCATTCGTCCATCGAACAAGGGTAAGACTATATTCACGGTCCAACTTCCGCCCACTATGCGTTCATTACTCTTTTCATGTACTGTGTTGGTATCTGCTTCAGTGCAGGCTCAAACGCCTACTTGGCACGAGGATATTTCCTGCATCGTGTACACGCATTGCACCCCCTGCCACCACGAGGGTGGTTCAGGACACTTCAGCTTAACGAGCTACACCGACGCTGCATTCTGGCGCAACGAAATGCGGGCTGCCACACAGGTCAGGTACATGCCACCCTGGCCACCCGATCCGCAGTATCGCGCGTTGGCCCATGAGCGGGTGCTCAGCCAGAACGAGATCGATCTGATAGCGGCATGGGTGGACGGCGGCTATCCCGAAGGTGACCCAGGCAATGCCCTTCCACCACCCACCTACAACGATGGCCCCGTGATCGTGGCACCGGAGATCACGGCCGTCATGGAGGATTTTGTGATACCTCCTTCGACCACGGACCTGTACCGTTGCTTCGTGCTCGACGTGGACAACGCTTCCGACCGCTTCATTACAGGTCTCGAAGTGATCCCCGGCAATACCTCCATGGTACACCATGTGCTTGTGTTCCAGGATGTAAGCGGGCAAGCCAGTATCCTGGACCAGAACGATCCCGGACCGGGCTACACCAGTTTCGGAGGAATTGGTGTATCCAGCGCCATGCTGGTGGGCGCTTGGGTGCCCGGAACCCAACCTTTCTTCGCAGCGCCCAACATGGGCATCAAGCTCCTTGCCAATGCCGATCTGGTCATTCAGGTACACTACCCAGCATCGAGCTTGGTCGAAGTGGATAGTACGCGGATCAACCTGCGCATGAGCAGCAGTGCCACCTTGCGCAACCTGTCCATCGAGGCACCGCTTAATCACGTATCTCCTTCGCTACAGAATGGGCCGCTGGCAATACCTGCAGGTCAGGTGCGCACATTCCATACACGCTACACGGTACCGGTGGGTATCACCACCACGGGGATCGCACCGCATGCACACCTGATCTGCACCAGCATGAAGTCCTATGCTGTGGTGCCCAACGGCGACACGATACCGCTGATAGACATTCCCAATTGGGACTTTTCCTGGCAGGGCTTCTATGATTTCCGGAACCCCGTGTACTTTCCCGCCGGGACCCAAGTACACGGTTTTGCCACCTACGACAATACGGTCAATAACCCACGCAACCCGAGTTCCCCGCCGCAGTTGGTGACTCTGGGAGAAGCCACCACGGATGAGATGATGCTGTTCTATTTCGCCTACACACCAGGCACACCAGCGGATACCCTGATCGTGATCGACGACGGATCCGGCCCCGAATACTATATGGATTGCGATGCACTGACCACGGCCGGCATCGAGACCTCTGCAGCAGGGTCTATATCGGTCTGGCCATCTCCGACCCGCGATCGGCTCTTTGTGGAAGGAATTCCAATGAATGCCATAGTGCGGTTGCGTGATGCACAAGGCAGGCTTGTTGCAGAGGTCAACGCTCCGGACCCGCTTCTCAGCATGGACGTTTCCAACCAAGCACCGGGACTTTATGTGGTCGAAGTGTTCAACACCGATGGTGCCGTGCTCAAGCGATCAAAGGTGCTGGTTGAATGATCGAACCGTACAGCGACGAGCATTTCATGCGCCAAGCCTTACGGGAGGCGGAGCAGGCTTTCAAGGCGGATGAGGTGCCTGTAGGCGCGGTCATCGTTTGTGCCGACCGTGTGATCGCACGGGCGCACAACCTTACCGAGCGGCTCAATGATGTGACCGCACATGCCGAGATGCAGGCGATCACAGCTGCCGCCAATGACCTGGGTGGCAAGTACCTGAAGGACTGTACACTGTACGTTACATTGGAACCATGCCCCATGTGCGCTGGCGCGTTGCAATGGGCACAAGTTGGCAAGATCGTCTTCGGTGCTTTCGACGAAAAGGCCGGCTATCGGCGCATCGGCGCGCGTATGCTGCACCCAAAGACCCAAGTCGTTGGCGGTGTCTTGGAGGCGGAATGTGCGGACCTGATGAAGGCTTTTTTTCAGCGGAAGCGCGCCTTGTGACCCGGCTCAATCCGTGATCACCAAACGCTCTACCGAGCGGTTGCCTGTGTTGCCGATCCGAAGGAAGTAAACCCCCGGTACCGGGTCCAGAACGCGCAACGTCGTGTTGCCGTTAGTGCCTTCCGCAATATCGACCGGAACGATACGGCCGGTGGCATCCAGCAACTCCAAAAGAACACCAGCGCCTGCGCGCATCACCGTGAAGGTGCCTTTGTTGGGATTGGGGAAACTGTGTTGGCCTGTGAGACCGCGATCCACGGCCAGCACCATGGAATACTCGCTGGTGCGGTCCAGGTCGACCATGTGCAGCCGGTAATAATTGGTGCCACCCTGAGGCAAGGCATCCAAGAGCTGGTAGTTGCTGGTGGTAAATGAGGTCCCCATGGCTGCACGCGTTCCGATCACCCTCCATTGTTCCAGATCGGTTGATCGCTCCACATCGAACCGATCGCTGTTGGATTCGCTGGCCGTGGACCATTCCAACAGCACGCCCTCGGTAAGATCCGTAGCGCGGAAGGTGAGCAACTCCACCGGCAAGGGGGAACTGGTGCCGCTTAGGGAGACATTGTCCATGAAGAGCTGATTGCCGTAGCCATTGATATTCACGAAGCGCACCAGAACGGTCTGCCCGTTGTATGCACTGATGTCCAGATCGTTGTTACGCCACTGGGTACAGATATTGGGGTTGAACATCGCGGTGTTATCCACGGCAGTAGCCAACGGCAAATTGTTCAAGGAAAGGAGTGTAGTCCAGTTGCCTCCGCAGTTCGGGCTGATGTCCACCCTGAATGCATCATACAAGGTCGCAGAGTAGCGAGCGTAGGCATGGTCGAATCGCAGACGGCAGTTGTTGTATCCGGCCAAGTTGACCAGTGGCGTGCGCAGCCTGTCCTCCTGCCCCACGCTGTTGTAGTTGTAGTTATCAATGGACCATGCTCGTGACGGCGCACATACAGGGCCTGGACCCATGGTCGGGATGCTGCTGATCCACGTGGTGGAATTGTCCGGGTTCTGCAAGGTCCAACCGACCGGTGTGGGTGAAGCCGCGCTCAGCCCTTCGGCAAAGGGGGCGTTCACCGTAGTGGCCGCCACCGCTGTTATCGAAATGGTGGCCGAATTGTCTGATGCAAAGAGGTCGCCCGCCAGGTTGGTGGCAACTTCCAAGGTGTGTGCCCCTGCGGTGGGAATAGTGAACGGCGTAGTGAAAGTGACCGTTGCTGAGGTGCCGGCTGCCAAGGGACCAGCGAGGTTCTGGTCCACCCAAGCGCCTCCATTGAGCCGGTAGCGTATGGGGATATTGGTCTGGGACAGAGATCCGAAATTGCGCACCACGGCCTTTACGGTAATGGGAGCTGTGGTGCAGAGGAACAAGTTACCGGCCGCAGGTTCCGTAATGCTTGCCAGGCCGACGTTGTTGGTCAAGGGAGTGTTGTATGCTTCCGTCTGGTCGGTGCGGCTGGCGGCAGTGCCGGAGCTTGCGTTCACGCCCAAGCCGCGCCGCGCGAAGGCCGCCCAGATGGCGTTCTGGTTCGCTCCCCCGTACAAGGCTTGATCCGCAGCCAGTATGCCATTGCGGGCATCCACGAAGCTCGGATTGCAAGGCGTAAGCTTCATGCCTTCCAATACCAAACGCATGGCTATGTTATTCCCCCCTGTACCCGTATAGATGTTCGGGTCCAAGCCATGTATGCCGATCAATTCCCAGGTCATTTCCCAGAGCATCGTGCACCACACGAAGCCCATTCCATGCGGCACGGCAAGCACAGTGTTGTTGGTGGAGGCGTAAGTGTAGTTATTCGTCGCGAATGATGTGGAATAGGGTGCTGGCCGAATGCCTGCTGCCGTGATCGCTTGGCCCAACAGATACGTGCCGATGCCGCGCGTCATGGGTCCGGTATCGCCGGCTTTCAGGGTCATGACCAGAGCGAAGTAATCGCTCCACCCTTCACCCATCTGCTCTACGTTGGTCAAGCAGTTGGTGTTGCTGGGCCCTCCTACCAAGCGGTTGCTGATGCCATGGGTGTATTCATGGGCTATCACACCGTTGTCCATGTCGCTGTCCCGGTTCGGGGTGGTAAGGGTCCAAGTGAACATTTGCATCCGAGGCCGGAAGCCGTCGGGAGGTGTGGCGAAGTTGGCGTTGTTGGTGCCGCTGCCATCTATGGCGTCACCGAATACAAAGTCGTCGCCAGCGCCACCGCGACCATAATTGTTCTGCTGGAAATTGCCCGCCGCTTCCGTGAATCCGTAGCCGTACCACACATCATGCATCACGTTGTTCCAGTAGTACAAATTGGTGATCAGTGCGCTCTGGTACGTGGTGGGTGCGCCTGCCAAGTTCACAGGGAAGTCGAAGTCCAGTCCGGCACCGCCGCTGGGAGCGAAACCGATGGTGGCCTCGTTGTCGTTGGCAATGTCCTCTTTCGCCCATACGTTGTTGCCGCGTGTTATGGTGTATTCCGGTCCCGTTGCACCGTTGGTGTCGTTCCATCCGAAGGGTGATGCGATACCGCCTTGGGTCCATGGCATATTGCGAAGGCTCCGTGGGCCATGGCTCGGACTTTCCAAAGGCCAACCGTAGACATTGAGGTCGCCTGCATTGGCGGGGGCGGCCGGAGCGGATGGGGCTGAAGCGTCGCAGGTACGCACCTCATGCTCGTGGTCCAGTTCGCATTGGCTCACCCAGTCGTTGCGTTCCAGTTCGTCACCCGTCATGGCGTCCACGCGTACGTTCCACCAGTGCGTGCCATCCGGGGTATAGTGCGTTACGTTCCATGCGAGGCGCAAGCCGTCCGCCAAGGGTACATATACCAATTGTGCTGAAGGAGGTTCATTGCTGAAAGCCGCCCCGTCGAAGAGCCAGCGTTTCCCGCCATCGAAAGTACCGATCACCGCCGGAAGCGCCGTGCCTGGAAGGTTGCTGCTGAGGACGCGGGTAAATGCCATGGTAGCCGAAAGTGCGGGCTCTGTGGCACCGATCCGTTCCGACAAGCGCGGCCATGCACCGGAGTGTACTCGGAACACGTTACCGCCAGCATCCAAGTGAATGGCGATATCGCCGTTCCAGACCTCGATGCCACGCCAACGCTGACGGATGTAGATATGCTCCAAGCCAAGTCCCTCGGAACGGTAGCGGTCCTTGATCACCACATCCTCTAGATCCGTGGCGAGCAGACCAAGCTCTGTGAGTGGTCCGCGCACCTGGTCCAGGTATTCCGATGCTGTACGTTGGGCGCTCAGGCCTTGTGCCAAGACCAAGAAGAGCAAGATGTAGGCCGGACGTAGCACGCTGGAGTGGTTCAAAGACACAAAGTATCGATTCTTGCTAGAACAGCAATTTCTTTTTTTGTCCTTTGATCCCCTATACTTGAGATCCCTGCGACCATGTGCGGTCTCCACCACCCATCTGCGTAGCGTATTTTTGTACCCTGCGATGCCTGCATGATGCAAGCCGCTAAATACTTACAACGCATGTATCCCCTCGAACTCGTAGCCCCCATGAAGACCGACCTCACGAGCGTCGGTTTTGAAGATCTGAAGACCCCCGAACAAGTGGACAAGGCCCTTACACAACCCGGCACCGTGCTGTGCGTGGTGAACAGCGTGTGTGGCTGTGCCGCCGGTGCCGCACGTCCCGGTGCCAAAATGAGCCTGCGCGGCGAGAAGCGCCCAGCCAGGTTGGTCACCGTCTTCGCTGGTGTGGACACCGATGCCGTGATCCAGGCCCGCAAACATTTCCTGCCCTATCCGCCCAGCAGCCCTGCCATGGCCCTTTTCAAGGATGGTAAGCTCGTACACTTCTTGGAGCGCCACCACATCGAAGGCCGCAGTGCCGAGATGATCGCCGAGAACCTCATGATGGCCTACGACGAATTCTGCTGAAGCGACCGTCGTTCTCCGAACGGACGAACCCCGGCTTCGGTCGGGGTTCGTCGTTCAGCAGAATGGCGCGCAGGCCTCAAGCAACTTCGCGTGCGAGAACGGCAATTGCCAGCGCATTGTTGAAGACGTGGAACAAGATGCCCGTGAGCAAGCTGCCAGAGCGCTGGGTCATGAACCCGGTGATCAAGCCGAATACCACGAAGTAGGGGAAAAGGAACAGGTCGCCATGGATGGCGCCGAATAGCGTGGCTTGACTGATGTTCGCTGGCAGTGCACCGATGTGGCGTGTGACACTGCCGAGAATGGCACCACGAAATACGAGTTCTTCATAGCAGGGTACAAGAAGTGCCATGAATAGGAAGCTCATGCCTTTGCCATAGGTTTCCACAAAGGCCGAGATCTCTTCCTGTGAAGCGGCTACTTTGGTCCAGACCAATGGACTGAAGAATGAGCCCGCATCCGTAAAGAGATGCTCCATGCTCATGTAGGTGCCAGCAACCATCTTGAATACGGTGAGCGACGCGATCGCGATGCCGATGGACATGCCGAGGCTCCAGGTATGGGTGCCGAACAAGCGAGTGCGCGCACCCCACAGCAAGGGAATGCTTAGTACGGCCATTGCGCTGAGGAAGACCAGCACGCTACGTCCAACATCAGCGGTGTCGAAGCCACCGTCGAACGAATCATCGAGCCATTGTTGAAGGCTTTCGGGTTCGGCGAACAAGGTGGTCAAGGTGGCCAGCAAGTAGGCCGAGCTGGCCCACCAGAATGCTTTAAGCCCCCATTGCGCACCGGGAACCGCTACGCCGTTGAGCCTTGACCAGCGGTGCCCCGCAACGTAGATCGGAAGGATCCACACCGAAGGGAGCCACAGGATACCCAGTATCACCAGCAATAACGTACCTATACCGAACAGGTCACGCCACGCCCAAGGCAGAGTAGGAGATCTGGCGAACAGCTGCAAGCGATGCAGAGCCATGGGGTCGTTGGCATGACCTTGGAGGCGGAAGGCATTGTAGGACGCGAGCGCAGTGTCCGGCGGTTGGTAGCGCAGGTCATACAGGAACAAGCTAAGCTGGCCCTTGCGCCGGGGCCACAGGTTCGCCGTATCGCTTACCAGTTGGGCACGTGCCGCAGCGTAGTCCCCAAGCCCTTCGAGTATCTCGGCCAGGTCATTGTTCCCGGATGAGCCGTCGGATAATTCGTTCGCCACATCGAAAAGTCGTTTGGCGTTCACGTGGTCCTTCAAGCGCAACAACAATCGGCCACGTTCCTGCAAGTTCCAAGAACCCTCGGCGGTATCGGTCACGCTGTTCAGCACTAGCCGTGCTTCCTCATCGCGACCCAGTTCGATCAGGATCCGAGCATGAAGCAGACTTCCATGCTCTTTCGGGTCGAAGCTTGTGGCCCTTATCACCATGTCCAGTGCCAGATCTTCGTCGGTACCATGGTGGTGCTCGGCCAAGGTTCGGAACAGCTCGGCAGCTTGGGTTTTGCTCCAATCTTCGGAAGCGGCGTTGAACGCCTTCAGGGCATCGTCAAGCAGGACTTCGCGCTCGTCGCCCCATGTTCGGGATATCCGCATCAGCAGCACCGCTGGGTGTTCCGGATAACGTTCGGCCAACCACGTTTGGCAGGCATCGCTTTCTTCCTGCTTCGGGTTGTACTCTTCGTAACTGTCGTAGAGCGCGCCTTCCAGAAAAAGACACCGTTCAATGTGTACGCCCACATCGTCCGGATGCTTTGCCAGGTGCTCGTCGAATAAGAGCAGCAGCGCTTGGAATTGGATCTCTTGACCGCCCTTCAAGCGCTCTATCAGCACGCGGTGGTCCAGCAAAGTATCGGTTTGCGCGGACACAGGTGATGGCGCAAGGGTGCCGAAGCCCACTGCGCATGCAACGAGGGTTGAGACGATCAGCCGCATGGCCGTGAAAGTAAGGGGATATGCGAAACCCTATCAAGAACGCAAAAGCCCCGACTTTCGTCGGGGCTTCTCGAATTTCAGATCAGTCATTTCCTCCTTTCGACTTCGCTCAAGGAAGGGTAGAGGAACTACACCACCCCCTGATCCAGCATCGCATCGGCCACTTTCACGAAGCCGGCGATGTTCGCGCCTTTCACGTAGTTCACGCTCTTGCCTTCGGTTCCGTACTTCACGCAAGCAGCGTGGATGTTCTTCATGATGCTGTGCAGGCGCTGATCTACCTCTTCGGCGGTCCAGCTGAGGCGTAGGCTGTTCTGGCTCATCTCCAGACCACTTGTGGCGACACCACCAGCGTTGCTGGCCTTACCTGGGGCGAAGGCCACCTTGGCGGCTTCGAACACGGCGATGGCTTCGGGTGTGCTGGGCATGTTGGCACCTTCGGCCACATACTTCACGCCTTTCTTCACCAGGTCCTTGGCGTTCTTGCCGTCCAGTTCGTTCTGGGTAGCGCAGGGCAGTGCCACATCGCACTTGGCCACCACATCCCATAC
>Ga0105045_10003219_pt1 | contig 13972 bp, 8 predicted proteins | sample MAT02_FD_78089 | JGI IMG/M metagenome (GOLD analysis project Ga0105045, IMG submission 78089) | Freshwater microbial communities from Lake Fryxell liftoff mats and glacier meltwater in Antarctica - MAT-02 (megahit assembly) | ecosystem: Environmental > Aquatic > Freshwater > Ice > Liftoff...
CGAAAGATAAACTACGCGTTTTGAACCTTGTGCGTTTAGATAATCTGCAAAAGGCGTGAGAAGATTGAAAAGATCGGGAACCATTGGCGGGCCCAATAGAAAAACGCCATCGGCACTTTTCGCTAAATCGAAGTTTTCCGGATTCTCGAAATCAAAATCTACGATATGCTCCCATTCACCAAAAGTTCTTTCGCCTTTTCGGGATGGCGGCTCGCCGCTATTACCTTTTCGCCCGCAGCGAGCAATGCCCGAATGGTTTCACTTCCGACGGTGCCTGTGGCCCCCGTTACAAAATATGTTGCCATAATTTTTTTGACGAAGATATCGGCATTAGCATCTTTGCGCAAGTAGACACGATTTAGTGGCATATCCACTTTAAGTATACTAATATTGATAATCAATATTTTAGATTAAAAAAAATCTGTTAATTGTGACATTAGCGGTAAAACCATTGGTCATTGTCCGGTTATGACCACCTTAGAAGTGATCGGCGGAAAGTGGAAACCCGGCATCCTTTAGGCTTTGGAGAATGGTGGAATCATGCGTTTTGGAGAGCTCAAACGGGCTTTACCCGGCATTACTCAAAAAATGCTGACCCTTCAATTGCGCGAATTGGAAGTGGATCATATAATTTCTAGAAAAATATTTGCCGAAGTGCCGCTTCGGGTCGAGTATCAATTGGCTCCGTATGGTGCACCCTGACTCCGGTTCTCAACGAAATGGCCAAATGGGGCATAGCTCATAAACCCGTCAAGCAAGAACCTACAGCTAGAGCTGATTGAAATTGATTTTTCAATTTTTGCTCGGCGTGGGAAGTGACACCCAAATCACTTCATTACCCTGTATGTCCATGACCATATTGCCATAGAAATGAGCATTTTGGGAAAATTGGAAATTAAATACCTGCGTACCATTTAGGGCTATAAGTTTCGTGTGTTCTGAATTGCGAACCAAGTGGAAATTGGCAACCTGACCTAAACTGCGAAACACATCTAAGCTGGTGTGGAGGATTGAAGGCATCAAATCATCTTTTATTTCTAATATAAGGTTGTCTCTGGTTTCAATCAAGAATCTATTAGGCCAATCCCTGATGACTGGTCTAAAGAGAGAATCAATTTCTACATAAGTTGTAGGCGGTAAAATTTTCTTCAAGCCTAAGGCTGAAATGCGACCTGGTATAGGCTCTGCTTTAAGTTGCTCTAAACTCTTGAGATCGAGCTTGATGATACGATTGCTCGTGATAATTGTCAATTCAGAATCGGAACGCACATGGTCGATTATGACTTCGTCGTTGTCACCTTCGATCTTGTAGATTTTTTCCCAGCCCAAATCTCCTGGTTTGTAAGCGGCGACGTAGGCTGAGCCGTCCGTAGAAATTTCTTCGCCAAGGGTATTTCGACCGTAGTACACTACATAAATCGTCCCTTCATAGTCGAATATAGTTGCGAGTCCGTTCGTAACGTATTGGTAGGGCAAATTGATTTCACGTTTTACCGTTCCGTCACTTTTAAGGTGAGTCAGTTTATCAAAAGATACAAGGAAAATGTCGTCATTTATTAGAAGATAATTATCCTGTAAATTTCCGATTCGGCGCTGGGCGTCGAGCGTGGAGAAATAATAAAAGGTGATGCCCGTCAAGCCGAAAGTAAACCCTGCTATTATATACCCATCTTGCCTATCGACATGAGTAGTCATGGACTCGTAATACCATCCTGTGCCGTCCGTTATGGAGATTCGATACATACCCTGAGCCGAAATAAGCAGCGTCGTGTCGTTTATGAATCGAGCATCTTCGACATTTTCAATGTTTTTAGCTTTATATTCCGATAAAATTACCCCAGAATTCACATCTAAGCTTACAATTCGAATGCGATTTAAACCCCTTGTACAGATAACGAAGCTTTTGTTTGGGCTTAAACTCGCAGCGGGATAATGGCTTTGCCACATTGTTCGCCCAGTGCGACGATCTAAACGCGATATTTGGAACTGATCTCCAAGAAGCGGAATAGTGTCGGCCAGGAAAAATCGGTAGTTACTGAAATTAATAAACTTACTCCAAAGTGGCTTTCCTTCTTTGATGCTAATAGCCCACAGCATGCCTCCGCCTTTGAACCGACCTTTCTTTGCTTTTCCGGTGATGAGATATACAATGTTGTTAATGGAATCTATTAGGCATTTCTCTACATCGTCAGAAGCAATAATCCGAAAACTTTCACTAGTTGCATCGGAATCCCCAGTTTCAGATAGATTCAGCTTTTCAATTTGAAATTCGGCAGTTGGAACCTGAGATTGGCAGAAGACAGGAAATGCAAGGAATAGCGCAAAAAAGAAATAGAAATTGAAAATCCGAATTTCGGTCTTCGCTTTCGAAATGAATTTCCGATCATTCGAAATTCTGGATTTCATCATTAGTTTAAAGCCTTGATGTTTCTAATTGACAGTTTTTAACTCAACCCAAATCACTTCGTTGCCTCGGATATCCAAGATTATATTTCCGTAGAATTCTACCCTTTCGGAAAATTTGAAATTGAAAACTGACTCATTATTTGAGTCGATAAAATCTCTTTCGGAGTCATTTCCGATAAGGCGAAGCCCGACATGCTCATCTATGTTAGCGAAATATTTCTTTTTTGGAATTACGGCTACTATCGCAAGGTCGGTGTCGAATTCAATTTTCATTTTCGCCGTATTCTCAATAAAGATATGCCCAGGCATAGCATCGGTAGTTTTGAGATAGCCATTTTCGGTCGGAATAAATCCGGGCGGAGTGACGATATCCTTAAGACCGATATTCATCATTTGGCTTCCGAATGATTTTTCTTTGATCACAGAAAGATCAGATAGCCGCAACTCCAACATTCGATTAGTGCAAGCGAAAGTTATGCTGGAATCAGTTAGTAGGTAGTCGTTTACGAAGTCTCTTTTCTCCTTCGATATTTCGTAAACTGTCTCCCAAGTGTAAGTGCCTGGAATGTGTTTAGCGACGAAGGCAGTTGAATAGATTGCTATTCCGTCGGTCGAATATCCCTTTCCGGTAGCAGCCGCGTAAATGGCTCCGTTCTTTTCAAATAGTTTAGGATTACTTACCGAGTTAAATGGATTATCCATTTCGAAGAGCACTTTACCGGTATGATCGAATTTATAAAACTTGTCGATTGCAATGAGATATACGTGGTTATCGAATATCAGAAAATTGTCCTGCTTGCTACCTACAGAAACACCAGTGGGAAGTGGGACTATTATATATATACCACCGCTCAAAGCACTTAATAAGATTCCTGCTGCCAAAGCGCCACCAAGCCTAGCAGTGTTTACGGAAGCCGGATGCTGTGTATTAGATCCTGTTGTCGCTTTCCGTTTCCATCCTTTTCCATCGTCTAATGGAACATAGTAAATCCCATTTGCAGAAATTAAGAGAACCGAGTCACCGTAAAAGGTGACTTTCTCTAAATCTCCAATTGCTCCGGTATCGTAAAACCATTTTTCACTCCCTGTTTTGATTTCTACTTTTCTTACATCGCTTGCCATCTTGGCACCCGATGCCAAGGCATAATCGCCTGTTGGATCAATCGTATGAACATAAAAACTTTTTCGCCAGATTTCGTTCGGGCCATGGTGGTCGACTGCATAGCTAGAAGAGCCATCATTGCAAATCAGAATGCTATCGGCGAGAAATATTCCTCCAAGTGCCAAATTTATTGGCTTGCTCCAAAGTCCTTTATTGCTTTGTAGATCATGCGCTACTATGTATCCATCGTTTTTCGGTTTCTGCAAGGTACCCCTGTTTACCACCACATAAGCGATACCGTGGACACTATCGATTAAAACCTGCTCGATCGGATTTTCGGCGGTTATCTTAAAACCGTTGATTCCAGCAGCGTTACTTTGCTTCAAATCAATTGCTGTGGGCTCTGCCCTGAGTTTAGGGAGCTCTTTCTGAGAATAGGCATCTATGGGCGCCGTGATGGTAAAAATTAATAGCACTAAGTGCAGCAATAAACAGAATGGTACTATTGGTTTTAACGCATATATCATACTAGAAAATCTAAAAAATTCGACATTTATATTTGTTTATCTGGGCTATTCAGCCCTTGGCTTTTTTCGGTATGCTCCTTTTTCAAACAGGTGAGTCGCACTGTTTGAAAAAGCCAATAATTCAAATAGTAATACGGGTCATTCAAATTTTCGGTAAGATATCAGATTTTCACATAATATCCATCAAGTGTGTCGATGCTACACCAAAATTATACCTTTAGACAAGATTAAGTTTACATTCGTAAGCATCTTATTAAAAGCCACCTCCATGTTTAGAATCTTCATTATCCTTGCTTTCAGTGCTATAGCCACTTTTGGCTACAGCCAAAAAACCATCACGGGCTCCGTGCGTGATGCTAAGACGGGGGAGACGCTTCCGGGTGTGACTGTCTTTACGAAGCAATCTGGAAACGGTGTTAGCACCGATATGAATGGAAATTTCAGCCTTAGCATCACTTCCGGCGACGATTCTTTATCGTTTTCGTATGTGGGCTATATCGCGCAATCTATTGCCACGGCTGGCAAGTCAAACATCGACGTTAGACTGTCGACCGACTTAAAAAGCTTGGGCGAAGTAGTGGTTACGGCTTATGGCACCCAGCGTAAAAGCGACCTCACCGGGGCTATCACTACGGTAAAAGCAGAAGATATACGGAAAGTTCCCGCTTCGAATCCGATGCAAGCCTTGCAAGGTAAGGTGGCCGGACTGCAAGTGGGGGCATCATCGGGCCAGCCGGGATCTAGTCCGGTGGTGCGGCTGCGCGGTGTTGGAACTTTCAATGATGCTTCCGTGCTCTATGTGGTGGATGGAGTTTTCACCGACAATATAAATTTTCTTTCTTCCAGCGATATAGAAACAATTACCGTTCTGAAAGATGCTTCTGCCACTGCGCTTTATGGGTCGCGCGGAGCAAACGGCGTAATCGTGGTTACTACCCGGCGTGGGTCTGCCAATGCCGATGGAAAAGCCCGCTTTCAGTTCGATGCAGAATACGGTATTCAGCGCCTTCAAAAGAAAATTGACTTGCTTTCGGGTCAGGAATTCGCTCAGGTTTTCAACGTTCTTTTCCCAGGTTCTTTCAATAATATCGCACGGGTACCCAACACCGATTGGCAAGATTTAATCTTCCGAGATTCGGCTCCCATTCAAACGTATAATTTCTCTCTCTCCGGTGCTACTGAGCGGAGTGAATATTATTTTGGAGTAGGCTATTTCAAACAAGAAGGGATCGTTGAGAAATCAGATTTTGAGCGGGTTACCCTTAAGCTCAACAATCAATACAACCTTACAAAAAATATTCGCACAGGAGTAAATCTTACCGCTACCCCGTCGCGTAGTGAAGGAGCTCCTAATGTAATAGCCAATGCTTATTGGGCTTGGCCGAGCGACGTACCCTTCAATGCCGATGATTCTTTTGCTGAGGTGCGAGGTGGCGGCAATCCGCTAGCCACCATTGAATTCACTAATTTTGAAAATAATTCTTTGGTGAGTTTAGGAAATATGTTCGCAGAAGCTGATTTCCTAAAAGGCTTCACCTTCCGATCGAGTTTGGGATATGAAGTTGGATTTTCGGAATCAACGTCCTTTACGCCGGTATTCTTTGTGAGTCCATTACAACAAAATGTGACTAGTGACTTGAATAAAACGCGCTCTCAAAACTTCAATTGGCTTTGGGAAAATACGCTCTCTTATAAAAAGCAAATTAAGAAGCATCGTTTCGACGCTTTAGCAGGTATCACGTCTCAGCAAAATCGAAGTGAATTTCTTGGGGCTTCTACCCAAAATTTAATTGATGAGAATCCCGATCTATGGTACATCGAAGCTGGCGATAATGAGTTTCTTACGGCATCAAACGGGGCGGCTATTACAAGCATTGCGTCCTATTTGTTTCGGGTAAATTACAGTTTTGATAATCGCTATTTGTTTACGGCAAACTTCCGTCGGGATGGTTCTTCCAAGTTTGGAATTAATAATCGATATGCCAATTTTGGGTCGGCAGCCGTCGGTTGGAATATTACCAATGAGCGCTTTATGGCTAGCACAGCAAATTGGCTTAATACGCTTAAATTTCGTGGAAGCTACGGTGCCGTCGGCAATGAAAAAATAGGAGGGAACCAACAGTTCACGCTCGTAAACAACCAGGAAAATGGTGTTTTTGGTCCAGACGAAACTATCGCGACCGGTGCGAGCTATGGCGTTCTTGGAAATCCTGACCTAAGGTGGGAAACTACGGAACAATTTAATATTGGCTTCGACTTTGGACTTCTCGATAACCGGCTTACGGGAGAAGTTGATTATTACGTAAAAACTACCAGCGACATTCTGGTTGGCCTGCAATCTCCAGGACATGTTGGCAATGGCGCATTTGTCACCACCACTCGCAATGCAGCCGAAGTTCGCAACAGCGGATTGGAATTTACCGCCCTTTGGCGCGATGATTTCGACAATGGTATTAGCTACCAGGTAGGTGGAAATTTCGCAACCGTGCAGAACGAAGTAATAAAGATGGGACGCCTTACAGGAAATAATTCCTTCATAGCATCGGGTTCCCTTGGCAACGGTGATTTTGTGACATACACGGAAGTTGGCGGGCCGATTGGAGCCTATTACGGTTTTAGAGTTGACGGCGTTTTTCAGGATGAAGCGGATTTGGCAACTTCGCCAGTGTTGGATGGACAACAAGTGGGCGATCTTAAATTTGTGGATGTGAATGATGACGGTATTATAACCGATGCTGACAAGACTATTATTGGTTCGTACATCCCAGACTTTATTTATGGTTTTAATCTAAATGTAGGTTACAAGGGAATCGCATTGGGACTCGATTTTTACGGTCAGTCGGGCAATGAAATATACAACGGTAAAAATGCCGTTCGCCCGAATCAGAATAATTACGAAGCCCAGGTAAACAATTATTGGCGCGGTCCGGGTACCAGCGATTCGGAGCCAAGACCTACCTCGGGCGGGGTAAACTATCTGCCTTCCGATTACTTCGTTCAAGACGGATCATTTTTCCGACTGCGAACAGTAACATTAGCTTATGAGTTTCCCAAGCGTTGGATGGAAAAAGTCAAAGTTTACCGAGCTTCCGTTTACCTGCGTGGAACAAATGTCTTTACCATTTCGGAATACACCGGTTATACACCAGAAATCAACAGTGGAGATGTGCTAAGTTCTGGAATTGACTTAGGCGTTTACCCAGTTACATCGGTTTACGCATTGGGCTTTAATGTTACTTTTTAACTTATCACCACTATGAAATTTCAATTTTCTATACCCACAATATTTAACTGCGCAACTTTGCTGGTAATCAGTATCGCTCTGCTATCTGCTTGTTCCGACGATTTCCTGGATAACCCGCCTCAAGGCTTCCTCACAGATAGCCAGTTTCCCGAAAGTGCCGAAGATGCGCAGCGAGCCGTTAACGCCATGTATTCCGATTTGAGGGTTTGGCAGATTTACTACGGAGGGTATCCTATAGTGGACATAATGAGCGACGACGCCCACAAAGGAAGTAATCCAGGCGACGGTGCAAATATGACGTTGTTCGAGAATTACACGTTTGGAGCAAACATAGGAGACCTTGCATCTTGGTATGCAGCTACATATGAAGCCATAAAATCGGCACATGTTGTTATTGACCAGGTGCCAGCCATACAAATGGACGAGGCTACAAAGACGCGACATATTGCCCAAGCCCGCTTTCTGCGAGCGCTCCACTATTTTCAATTGGTGCGCAGCTTTGGAGATCTTCCAAAAGTTACTGCCCTAAACCCCGACGCAAATTTAGCGCGATCGCCAAAGTCCGAAATTTACAACGAGATCATCATTCCTGATCTTATCTTCGCCCGCGATAAGCTTCCCGCAAAGAATGAATGGCCGGGAGCCGATCTTGGCAGAGCCACCAAGCACGCAGCTCAAGCCCTTTTGGCGAAAGCGTATCTCTACACCAACCAAAATCAACTAGCTGCCGATGAAGCTATGGGTGTAATAGGTTCAGGTCTTTACGATTTGGAGCCTGATTTCTCAAATGCTTTCCTGCCGATCGGTCAATTTGGGATCGAATCACTTTTTGAAGTAGGTGCATTGCCTTTCGGCGCAGGCGCTACCGGGGGCAATCAATTTGCCAATACGCAATCGGTGCGTGGAAGTCCAAATAGAGGCTGGGGATTTAGCCGCCCTACACTCGACCTTATTAATTCATTCGAAGAAAACGATCCTCGCATGGAAGCAACCGTAATTTTTCTCGGAGAAGTGATCGATGACGTTCTAATTGAAGGTGATGGCAATACGCCCGACGAAATTTTGGATGCCAATGGAAACGTAGTCCAAATTGAGACCTACAATCAAAAAGTTTGGGTACCTGGCACCACTACTGAAGAGCCATTTGGCTATAACGTTAAAGAATTACGATACGCCGAAGTGTTGCTAATTGCAGCCGAAGCGCTCAATGAAGTGGGAAGTTCAGGTATGGCTTTGATGGAGCTAAATAAAATCCGGACTCGCGCCGGGCTTGATGATATCACAGAAATGGATCAGTCGGCCCTGCGCGCGATTATTTTGAATGAGCGCCGCCACGAGATGGCTCTGGAACAAGAACGATATTTCGATTTGGTACGCACGGGGAATGCACCAGAAGTTTTAGGGCCTCTGGGCTTTGTAGAAGGGAAACATGAAAATTTCCCGATGCCATCATCCGAACTTCTTTTGAATTCTAGTCTAACTCAAAATTCGGGTTGGTAAACTTTTTGTCTAACGTAAATTTTCTCTAAACTGTGTTAACTTTACACAAACAAATCATTAAACCTACAAATCATATGAACCCCATGAAATTTAAATCTCTTATTTGGCTCATGGCTGGAGTAGTCGCCTTCTCCGCCTGCAGCGACGATGACGAGCAAGCTGCAAGCATGTCAGTGAGTTCTATAACTACCACAGACGGTACTGATTTATACGGAGCAACGAGTGCTTCATCTGTTGGAGCCGATCAAAGTGTAATTATCGGTTTCTCCGAAGCCATTAACGCGAACACACTGAGCGGTGTGGCCTTGAAAAATGGTGACAACGTTGTTCCCGCATCCGTTACTGCTACTGGAAACACGGTGACCATTGATCCCAACGACGCCCTTTTTGGAGGAACCATCTACACTGTGCAAATTAATAACGTACAATCTACTGATGGCGCTACTGCTGGAAACGTAAGTGCAAATTTTACAACTTCTGGTGTTGGCTTGGGAAGTGCGCCGCAAGCAGCGAATCAAACGCTTTATCTTCAGTTTAATGGAGGTATTGTGGACATCACGGGCAATGCGACATCCGATGCCAACGTAGAGCAGGTTAGTTATGATGTTGACCGTTTTGGAAATGCCAATGGCGCCGCGTACTTTAACGGAGCTACAGCACCGGGAAATGGCGATATTGTTGTGATGAAGAATGCGCAATTCCTGCACCCCAGTACCAGCATTTCTTGTTGGTTTAAGGTGGATTATGCAGACTTCCCCAATGGAACTAACCGAAGTTTGTTCGGCTCTGGTGCTAAAATGGGTTATTTTTATGAACTTGGGAATGATCTCGCCTGGATGAAATTGCCCACTTCCCATATGGTTTCTCCCGACCCCAATATGAATTCTGTCGGTACAGCCTGGAATGATGTTATGAACGGTTCAGGAAGCATAGGCGGTAATACGCTTACCAATTATACCGGATCTATTAGTGACCTCGTTACAAATAGTGTTTGGCATCAGATGGTAATGACGTATGATAATGCTACGTCACAAAAAGCCGTCTATATTGATGGCTTTGCGGTGGCAACTTTCGACGTAAATAATAACACTGATCCGGGCGCCGAGTGGAATATGACAAATATGACTTACAATACCGATCCTAATCTTAATACTGATTTGGCAATTGGCTTTAACTCTGCACCGGGCAATGCTACAGATGATTGGGCAAATTACAACTTGGCTGCTACAACATTTAAAGGTTTTGTTGACGACTTCCGAATTTGGAATGTAGGTCTGACTGCCGAGCAAGTTACGGTCCTTTACAATGCAGAGAAGCCCTAAACAGGCATTCACAATTTTGAATTAATTTCGGGGGGATTTCGGTATCGAAATCCCCCTTCTTTTTTACATCTATGAAATCTTTTTTGAAATACCCATTATTCGTTCTCTTGGCCGTTTGCTTTATTCAATGCGATAAAGAAGACGACACCCCTGCGCCACCGGTCGTTCCGCCTGTTGATACTACCACTTACACGCTACAGCTGGATGCCGCCGACTTTGACGGAGCCAATTTTTTCGCTTCGGGTCGAATTAAAGATATTGACCGAACTTACCCGGGTATCATCACCTTTAACCGTCCGGTAGATCCCACCACGCTTACATCCCAAAGCCTTAGGGTCGCCGCGCCGGGCGTTTCCGGAGCGCTTTCTTGGGAGCTTAGCGACAGCAATCGGGTATTGACTATTTCGGCAGTTGCGCCCTTAGCGCACATCCAAAAGTACACCTTGATAATGGCCAATACCATCAAAGGCGCAGAGGGAGAAGTGTTTGCCGGCTACCAGCGTGAGTTCTATACCGAAGTAGATACCATCCCCAAGTTTCCGCTGGTCGATGACGAAACACTGCTGACGCTAGTTCAAGAGCAAACCTTTCGGTATTTCTGGGATTTTGCCCATCCGGTTAGTGGTTTAGCTCGTGAGCGAAATACTTCTGGAAATACCGTTACCATCGGCGGTTCAGGCTTTGGAGTGATGTCCATATTAGTAGGAATTGAGCGCAATTTTATCACCCGCGCCGAAGGGGTGAACAGATTGAATACCATCGTTAATTTCTTGACCACCGCCGACCGCTTTCATGGGGTTTGGCCGCATTGGATGAATGGAAATACCGGTACGACTATCCCATTTAGCGCGAACGATAATGGAGCCGACTTAGTGGAAACAGCCTTTATGATTCAAGGCTTGCTGACCGTGCGCGAATACCTCGATGAAGGAAATTCGATCGAAGCAGAGCTTATAGCCAAAATCAATACGCTTTGGGAAGAGGTGGAATGGACTTGGTTCACCCAAGGACAAAACACGCTCTACTGGCATTGGAGCCCAAACCTGGGCTTTATTATGAATATGCAGATTCAGGGCTACAATGAAGCACTCATCATTTATCTTTTGGCCGCAAGCTCGCCGACCTATCCTATCTCTGCCGCCGTTTACAATCAAGGCTGGGCGCAAAACGGCAACATGGTAAATGGAAACAATTATTTGGGATCTTTTTTACCGCTGGGGCCGTCATTTGGGGGACCGCTTTTCTTTGCCCACTACAGCTTTATGGGTCTAAATCCCACAAACCTATCCGATCAATACGCAAATTATTGGCAGCAAAATGTAAATCACACGCTAATCAATCGCCAATTCTGCATCAATAATCCCAATAACTATGTGGGTTATGGCGCGGGCGGTTGGGGCCTTACCGCTAGCGACAATAATACGGGCTACTCAGCCCATTCGCCTACTAACGACAGAGGAGTGATTACGCCTACCGCCGCGCTTTCAAGCATGCCTTATACTCCGGTAGAATCCATGGAAGCCTTGCACTATTTCTACTACACCATCGGCGATAAAATTTGGGGCGAATACGGTTTCTACGACGCTTATAATTTTACCGCTGGTTGGGTGGCTGGTAGCTTTTTGGCTATCGATCAAGGACCCATTATAGTAATGATAGAAAATCACCGTACGGGCTTGATTTGGAATTACTTCATGCAGGCGCCGGAGGTGGAAGTGGGCATGGATGCACTCGGCTTCTCGAATTAGACAGCATGATTTCTCCATTGCGAAATCATATCAACATATACAGGTCACATCGGGTCATTAAAAAGTCAACAATTGTCAATTAATTTCAATTCCTTGAAGCTCTTTATTTCAATCGAGATGTTACTAAAATTTACAGCAAGCGCTAAGTTTTTCAGAAGTTGTCAGCTTTAGTTTTGATGTCGCTCACATCAGCAGTGAACGCGACTTTTTTAAAATCTTTCGATGCCGACCAACTTTTTAATTCATGAATAATCTCACAAGCCTTCCGTTTTTATTCTTTTTCCTAATCGCGGCGTGTAGCAATTCCCGACCAGGACTTGCGGAACCTAACAGCCCGGAAACTAAAGAGATTACGGCCATTTCTGACGATTCCCTCCTGACCCTTGTTCAGAAACAAACCTTCGGGTACTTCTGGACAGGAGCAGAGCAAAATTCGGGCTTAGCCTGTGAGCGTATTCACATGGATGGAATTTACCCCCAAAACGATCAGCACATCGTCACCACCGGTGGAACAGGTTTTGGAATGATGGCAATTTTGGTAGGAGTGGAGCGGGGATTTATAACCCGCCAACAGGCGCTGGAGCGCTTTCAGAAGATGGCCGATTTTCTCGAAACCGCCGACCGCTTTCACGGCGCTTGGCCCCACTGGCTCGATGGTGAAACCGGAAAAACTAAGCCTTTTAGCAAGAAGGATGATGGAGGCGATCTGGTAGAAACGGCCTTCCTTGCGCAGGGTTTGATCGCCGTTCGCGAGTATTTTAAAAATGGGAATGAAGCTGAAAAAACCTTGGCATCGCGTCTGGATAAAATGTGGAACGACATTGATTTCGCCTGGTATACCCAAGGCAAAAACGTACTCTATTGGCATTGGAGCCCGAATTACGGCTGGGAAATGAACTTCCCTGTTGGCGGCTACAACGAGTGTTTGATCATCTACGTGCTGGCGGCTGCCTCGCCAACACACGCTATTTCTAAGGAAGTGTACGACGAAGGCTGGGCGCGCAGCGGTGCAATTAAAACGGATCGTACCTTTTATGACCTCCCTTTGATTCTCGACCATTACGAAACGAGCGACGATCCGGTAGGTCCGCTTTTTTGGGCACATTATTCCTACTTAGGTCTGAACCCCACTGGACTGAAGGATGCGTATGGCGATTATTGGCAGTTGAATAGAAACCACGCTTTAGCACACTATCGCTACTGCGTGGACAATCCAAAGAATTTCGCAGGCTATGGCGCCGATTGCTGGGGTCTCACTTCGAGTTATAGTATAAAGGGTTATGCTGGGCACCAGCCCGGTCGCGATTTGGGCGTAATTTCTCCCACAGCGGCGCTCTCTTCTATGCCTTATACGCCTAAAGAAAGCATGGCTTTTCTTCGTTATATGTATCAGCCTGACCGCGATAGCCTCATAGGTGTGTACGGCCCGTACGATGCTTTTAGCGAAGCAAATCATTGGTTTACGCCGCGATATCTGGCTATAGATCAGGGCCCCATACCAGTAATGATCGAGAATTATCGCACCGGATTTATCTGGAAATTATTTATGGGCGCACCCGAAGTGCAAAGCGGATTAACTAAATTGGATTTCTCTTATGAATAAATCTTTTCTCGCCGTTTTTTCCATGCTCTGTTTCGGTTTTTGCTTGCAGGCACAGCCATACGATGCAGGCCAATTTCAATACCAAGGCCAGGTCCTTCCGTATCGATTCTTGAAGCCGGAGGGCTTTCAAGGTCAAAAACTTCCCTTAGTCATCTTTTTACATGGTGCCGGCGAGCGCGGTGCCGATAATCAAAGACAATTGACGCATGGAAGTGAACTGTTTAGCGATAGCATCGAGCAATACCCTGCACTCGTTATTTTCCCGCAGTGCAGGGAAGATGCCTTTTGGCCAAACGGTCAAATCGAAACCAATGAAAATGGCAGGGTCTTTCATTTTGAAAAGGATCTACTTCCAAATTCGCCGCTGCATTTGGTCGATTTGATGATTGACTCCTTAATCGCAACCGGCGAAATAGACGAACGCAGAATTTACGTGGGTGGCCTTTCTATGGGCGGAATGGGAACTTATAATCTGGTCGCCGGAAATCCGGATTTATTCGCAGCGGCCTTTGCTATTTGC
>Ga0105045_10003220_pt1 | contig 13968 bp, 8 predicted proteins | sample MAT02_FD_78089 | JGI IMG/M metagenome (GOLD analysis project Ga0105045, IMG submission 78089) | Freshwater microbial communities from Lake Fryxell liftoff mats and glacier meltwater in Antarctica - MAT-02 (megahit assembly) | ecosystem: Environmental > Aquatic > Freshwater > Ice > Liftoff...
TAACAACTGCTCGATGACGGTATCGATGCCTTCATTGGGCAAGAACGCGACAGCTCGGTCAATCCAAGGATCGCCCGCATGCTGTGAGAGCAATTTGCCAACTTCGATAAAGGCTGGTTCTGAGCAAAACGAAAGCGATGCAATCAGTTGCAGTCCCAAGGCCGGGGATTGTTTGGCCTGTTCCGATCGGGCAGCCACGATGACGGCATTTCGCTCGTCACCGCCGACCAAGCGTTGTTTGGACATGGATTCAACCGCCCAACGGACCACACGGCTATCGCTGTCCTTGCAGGCCGCAAACCAATCGCTCGCTTTGCATTGATTCAATGCATTCAAAGTGGCGAGCGCGCGAAGCCGAACGACGGCTTGATCGGATTGCGACATCATTCGCCGGAGTTTATCGGGGACCGCAGTTGAAAGGAGGCTTCTGCCCTTTTTACTCCAAATCAATTGCTGCCTCGCCACATCGGCTATTGCAGAGCTTGGGCTTAGAAGCGCCGCGAGCAGTCGGTCATCATCGGCTTTGGACCAGTCGAACTTCGCATAAGGTGTGAAGTCGGATCGGTAGGCGCGATAAACTCGCCCAAGATTCTCACCTGCGCGAACATCGATGCGCTGTTGCCAATCGATGGGGATCCATTCGGGATGTTCGATGACTCGGCGGTACATGTCTGTAATCCAAAGTGCACCGTCGATTCCGTTCTCGATTCGGACGGGGCGAAACCAAGGGTCATCGCTTCGCAGCCATTCGCCTTGTTTGTCCTCTTCGAACCGAGTGCCGGCGAACGATGCTCCCTTGGGGCTGACCTGGATACGAGAAACAAGATTGTGAACGCTTTCGCAAACCATCGCGCAACCTTGCATTTCTTCCGTTGCGCCCGGGCTCCGGCAGAAGATCGTGCTGCATGCCGAAGTGAACCGATTGGCTGCGAACAAATCGTTGAACCGATCCGCATCTCGACTAATCGGGAAAACGGGTGGAGCCGTCGGAGGCTGCATCAAATGTTGTGAGAGCGAACGAACAGGCATCGCAGCAGCGGAAAGCCAATCGCGATCGTAGACATAATGATAGATGGGGTGGCTGTTGTCGTTGCCAAACCAGTTGCCCCAATCATCACACCCGCGAATGTACTGTGTGGTTCCTGTCTCCAGATAAGCGATACCGTTGTCCACGTCGATGCTTAGATCGCACCCGCTGACCTGGAGCTTTCTGCCAGACTTTACCTCGAGTATCTCCTTGACCTCGGAACCGGTCCCGATATGGAGTCGGTGGTCGAGGCCATACGTGAAGCCATTGACGCGATGCTGCGGATTGGCAAGTGGGAAGCCGGTAAGCAATATGCGACGATCGTCTGCGACTCCGTCTTGGTCGGTGTCTCGAGCAAAGAAAACATCGGGGGCACAAGCGACCACGATGCCATCTTGCCACGGATAGACGCCAGCCGGAAACGAGAGTTTGTCGAGGAAAATCGTGCTGGAGTCCAGTTTGCCATCGCCATCGGTGTCGGTCAGACGTTTGATGCGTCCCGACTTGTTGCCTCCGGAGGGATAGTCCCCCATCTCAACGACCCACACGGTACCATCCGCGCCAAACGCAACGCTGACGGGGTCCTCGACCAACGGCTCTGATGCAACCAATTCGAGATTCCAGCCTTTCGGCATTTGAATCGTTTTTAGGGAAGCTTCGGGTGGCAATGGCTGATCTAGCAATCGTTGCGAGTTTGCCATCTTGAGGATTCGACTGACAATAAGGTCTTCGGTGCCGGATGCCCATCGGCCAGGTTGGGCATAGTACAACATAGAGGTGTCCACCTCGTATCCACCTTCGTTGCGAATGCGTTCCGACGCGACGTAGGCAAATACGTCGTCGGTGTAACCTGCCACCCAAACATTTGAGAACTGGCTAAGTTCTTTTTCAAGTCGTATTTGGTAGTCCACAACGACTTCGCCCCCCATGAAGACCCAAGCGAGTTTGTCGCCGAAGCTCCAATAGTGGACTGGGGCAGGATAGGTTTCAGGTAGACGGTCCTTCTGCTTTAAGATTGCAAGCATGATTTGCGCGAAGTTGCGTTCGACAAAAGAAGTGCTCTTGGCCATCTCGTTCAAATGATCTCGTGAAGGACGATCCGAGGCGATAGCAACCAACTGAAACGCTTGTGAAGTGGGGGGCGGAAGCGGTTCTGTGGGACCTGAGCAAACCGCTTGAACGGATTGAGCCATTTCGTGCGCATGCTGTTGTGCGTGTTCGTATTTGCCACGCGGGTTTGGATTTGCATCGGCGCCGCAACCGATGATCGGCAAGGCGATGGCGTCAGGTGAATTGTTGGTTCGAAACGAGTCTTCGAGCAAGCCAGCGGATAGGCCAGCCCAGTCTCCGCTAAGTTTGTTTAGCTCAGGCGAAATCGAAGTGCAGTGACAAGCGTATTGATAGGCGACGGCAATCGTAGTGCCATCGGGCCGCTTGGCAAGAATGACGCGAACGGTTCGGTCGACTGGACCATCATCGACGGTTCCGAAGCCCGTCCAAACGTTGTTCTTGAGCAATCTGCGGTTGATTGCAAATTCGGCTCTTCCAGTTCCAAAGACTACGATGGCAGGCTTCATTCGCTCGATGGATTCCCCGACGACTTTAGCGACAGCTTCAACGGTCTTGCGACTGGTCGTGGACCTGCTCTTGCGTTCGACGTCGGTGAGTGGGGTAGAATACAAATTGGGCAAGACGCCGTCCAATTGAGGAGCCGTATGCGAGTGGCTTGTGCAAAGCACGACTTGTTTGCGTTCAAGCGAATAGAGTTCTTTCAACTTGGAATGAATCTGATCGGTGAGCGATGCAGAAAGACCTATCGCATCGAGGGAAACAAGAATGAGAGGTGCCTGCTGACCATGTTTAAGGCACATAGCCCGGGCGAACAACCGGTCATCAAGCTCGATCGTGGGTTGCGTTCGCGAGCCATAGCCGCTCAATCGAACGGGTATCTCGGGCGTGATATCTGCTTTCGAAGCTCCCACTTGCCATTCGTTTTCAGGCGTCTGTGCCGAAAGCGTGCTAGGAAAAAACGTGCCGTTCAAAACAGTGAAGAAAAGTACTGCAACACGACCGAGACATTTTGCACAAAGGAAGTGACGGATTTCAGCTCTCATAGCATTCTCGTACGAAAGGGAACTTACTGGATTTAAGCTATTCAGTATATACGAACCCTTTGCCCTTGGCGCAATCGATCGCCGCGATCGCCACCAGTTGGCTTTTCCAACTGGTGCAAAAGGTTTAGAGCTTGAATCGCTTTCCCCGCCCCTCTCGCCCCCATTTAGGCTCGTCCGACTGGAACGGCCGCAGTAGCAAATCGATTCGGAACTGAGTTTGTGGACGAGAATCTATCGATGTTCTACGTTCGCCAGGAACTCAAGCAGACGATAGGGGGGTTGGAATTCGCGATCTATAACGAATACTGAATTCAATAGCGAAAGGAAAAACAAAAAGCTGAAACAAGCAAGGCTAAATGACCTTCAAAGGGCTGGGACCAATAATCCCATCCTACAGTCCCCATCACGAAATTGTCTTAACGCCTGCCACTGGCGACTTGTCCTGACAGGCGCTCATAATTTGAATATGCGGACAGTGCTGCTGTGAGCACATCCAAAGAAATTGAGCTGTTCGTAAACGCAATCGGCTTGCTTTCTGCATATGCGGTCAGAATTGGCCAGATACCTTTCTTGTCCGAGGGAGGTGGAGTTGTGCCGGTATAGATCACTTTGTTCGGGTCGGATTCAAAACGAATCCCCAGCCCATTGACAGTCACTCGTTGTCCTATGCTTCGCCAGGATACTTGCTCAGAGGACATCAACACATTCTTCGCAAATAGTTCGTCTAGCCACCCCGCATCCGCAATACAAGATTCGCTCGTGAAACCACCGCGTACGCGTTGCAATTTTCCGTCTCGAAACTCGGCATATGCAAGGTTCAATTCGCCCATTCCCTGGATGCCTTTTCCGTATGGCGACGAAACAACGGCGAGGTCCACCGAATGAAACTGACCTTGAACCGTAACCCCCCATTGTCGATCGTTTTGCCAACCCTCGATCGTCCCACGAAAGCTCGCCTGGAGACCGAGGTTCTTTAACTCAAGAAAACGTTCGCTCAAGATTCGACATGGGATGGCAACCTCGGCGGAGTTGATTTTCCATTTTGTGGTTTGGTTGATATGGTCTCGTTCGACGATGAAAAAAGAAAGTTGGTCATCGAACTTGTGACCATCCAACAAACACGAAACCTTTAACTCAGACATCGGTTCCGTTGGTTTCAAAGCCACTTTGACGTCTCGAAACTTCGTGCTCTCGTTGCCATCGGAGATCACAAGTTCGGACATTCCCATGCCGAGTAAGCTTGCCGTGTTCTGGGGGCGGCACAGGTATCTATCATGGACCGTTCGCATTGCGGTTTCGAATTGCGCCCCGTTCACTTCCGGCTTGTCGACCTCCACATACCAACCTCTATGATCGATCAACGTATTGACTTGAGCAACCTTAAGAATCTGGCGTCCGGTTTCGGCGTTTGCGCACACCAAGTCCATTACCCGAAACTTGTTCGGACTCGGAAACTCGATCGAAGCAAAACTTACGTTTACGCCAAGATTGTCGCTGAGTCTGCGCTCCCACCAATCCTTTTGATAACTTTGATACCAGGGAGTTCTTTGGACAAGACTAAAGCTAGCAACGGCTAAAACAGGCATGAATGCGAGGCAAAAGAAGACCATTCGACACAGCGTACGCTGAGTCGACTCATGAAATCGCAGTCTTTTCTTCCTTGAAATGGATGGCATCCGTGAGGCCCACGTTCGGCTACTGAATCACAACGCAACTTGCCATCTGTTAAATAGCGATCTCATCAGTCAGGAGCAAGCTTGAATTCAACAAACATAATGCACCCCTCCGGGAAGAAGAATAGGATTTGGGAGCAGCAAAAAGTAGCCGGACACATCCTTCGCGGAGCGAAGGGCGACAATGTCGCTCGTCGCTTCGCGACGATAGCGTGACCCAAACAAAACACGTCGAAATCCAGCATCAGCCCCTGTCGCTAGGAAACACCGCTAATTTTAGCCCGAGGACAATCTTTACGCACGAGACGGTACAATAAGTGAGAAATGCATTTTTGGTCGCGTCTTCTCTGACATTCTCTGAAATGGAGTGTTTTCATGGATTTGTTTGGGCATGCCGAAAAAGTAAACCGCGAGAAAACGCTTCCGCTAGCAGCTCGGATGCGTCCGAAAAAACTCTCTGAGTTTGTTGGGCAGTCCCACTTTCTCGGGCAAGGAAAACTCCTCAATCGGCTGATCCAAGCCAAGCGAGTGCAATCGGTACTTTTTTATGGGCCGCCGGGTACTGGCAAGACGACGCTTGCTCATTTGCTTGCGAACGAAACAGGCGGTCAGTTTCGTCAAATCAACGCTGTTACCAGTGGTATCAAAGAGCTGCGAGAGGCTTTGCAATGGGCAAGGGACGAAGTCTTAACGGGTGGCGCCAGACCCATTCTCTTTATCGACGAGATTCACCGTTTCAATAGGGCTCAACAAGATGCCCTGCTGCCCGATGTCGAGGATGGGATCATCGCATTGGTCGGCGCTACGACCAGCAATCCATTTTTCTCCGTCAATGGAGCGTTGCTCAGTCGTTCGCAACTCTTCGAACTCAAGCCGTTAACCGAGTCGGAACTAGTGGGACTTCTCGAGCGGGCGATTGCAGATCGATCTCGCGGCATGGGGATGTACAACATTCAGGCCGAGCCAGCGGCATTGATGGCATGCGCAACGATGGCGGAAGGGGATGCGCGTCGAGCGTTAGGCGCCTTGGAGCTCGCCGTCTTGTCCTCGAATACTTCACCGGTGATTCTAGATGTTGCACTCGTGCGCGAGAGCATGCAGAGAAAGGTTCTGCAATTTGATTCTAGCGGTGACCAGCATTACGACATGGCTAGTGCCCTAATCAAAAGCATTCGAGGCTCCGACGTGGACGCTGCGCTTTATTGGCTTTCTCGGGCCATCGAAAGCGGCGAAGAAATTCGATTCCTTTGCCGAAGACTAGTCATCCTAGCGAGCGAAGACGTTGGCAACGCGGACCCACAGGCATTGCCTCTCGCGGTTGCCGGCATGCAAGCTTGCGAGTTCGTCGGTCTGCCCGAATGTCAACTAACATTGTCGCAAGTTGTCATTTATTTAGCACTTGCCCCGAAAAGCAATTCGGCCACAACCGCGATTGGAGCGGCTCAACACGATGTTCGTGAGGGAACGGTGATTCCGGTTCCGCGACATCTTCGGGACGGGCACTATGCGGGTTCCAAGCGATTGGGGCACGGCCAAGGGTACGAGTACTCGCACGATGCCCCTGGCGGTGTCGCGTCTCAAGATTACCTAGGGGTAGATCGAGAATACTATCAACCGACCAATCGTGGCTTTGAGTTGGAGTTGTCGAAACGTTGGGAAGAAATCCGCAAACGCTTGAAGAATCGTTAGAACCTGAAAAGACCAACTCGCTCTCTTTGACTCTCGTGCGCAAACACCCTCAAAGCAGGATCAAAAGCTGAATCGCAAACTAGGTTTCAAATAGCTGCACTACCCATCTGCTCTTCATCTCGTTCGACGTGCTATGTCGGTTTGCCACAAACTCTGTTCCGGTTTTTCATGCGGCCGCATTCGCCTCTTGTGCGTCCTTGCCACCATTTGCTTTAACGTCGTTCTGTCGCGTTATGCCTATCAATACTATCAGTGGCAGTCCGATCAAGCGAACATAGCAAGACTTAACCAAACGGTTTTGCTTTATCAACGTGAGGCAGGAACGCTTCCAGACTTGAACCTCATCTGCCTGTACGACAAAGGGTTAACCAAGCAGCGTCTGCACCGTACTCCGTTTGGCGGCTATTACCGATTTGATCCGAGCCAATTAGTGGTCTACAACCCTTCCGCGAACGGTCGATGACCTATCAGGCGTAAGCCATTTTTTCCCGAATAGCTTTAAGGCTTCGAACCATATGACGCTTAAGAATCCGCCCGCTAGGCAAAGTCCCAAATCGTTTAAATGAAGGGTCGAAAAATGAAAAAGCTTTTGCAAAAAAGGGACATACAACGCAAGTGCAAGGAAAACGCTGGCTCCACCGACAACCCACCATAACGCGGCGTTGTAAACCTGAAGCGTCGACCAAATGGTTCTCGTCCACGAGCGATTTGCGAAAATCAAACTAATGTTGGTGATTACTAACGTCGTAAAGCTCAAGGAGGTTGCATCCGAAGCATCGAGCCAGCCCCAAAGTGCCCAGAGATAGATCGCAAGGACTACGATCAAGGAACTTGCACCCTGTAGCAGCCCGAGACCTATCAGTTTTGCACCGAACATCGGTAGGGATGGATCGCGAGGAGGACGCGTCATGACATCATCGTCGTCCGGTTCCGCTTCGAATACCACCGAGCAAGCCGGGTCGATCACCAGTTCAAGAAACAAAATGTGAATTGGCATCAGCGCGATGGGGCTCCCAAGCAACACTGGGAAAATAGACATACCAGCGATCGGGACGTGGACCGCGACGATATAGGTCATGGCTTTTTGAAGATGGTCATAGATTCGGCGTCCCATTCTCACAGAACGTACGATCGATGAAAAATCATCGTCTAACAGAACTAGCGAAGCCGCTTCTCTAGCCACGTCGGTACCCCTGCCACCCATTGCGATTCCTATGTTGGCAGCCTTCAGAGCCGGTGAGTCATTTACTCCATCGCCAGTCATCGCAACGATCTCGCCATTCGCTTTTAACGCGTTGACCAGTCGTAGTTTTTGCTCTGGGATCATGCGAGCGAAGACGTTGACGGTTTGCACCCGACGCTTCAGTTCCTCCTCAGAAAACAGTTCTAATTCGGGACCCGTGATCGTTTCGCGGACAGGTTGGATGCCAGCTTGCCGAGCGATACTCATAGCCGTTGTGGGATGATCGCCGGTGATCATGACGACGCGAATGCCAGCCGCATAACATTCTTGAACAGCTGCTGGCACTGTGGGGCGAACGGGGTCCGCAAGTCCGACCAGACCTAGGAATTCGAAGTTAAAATCATGTTGTTCTGGCGGTAGTTCCTTACTGTCAAACGTCCCCCTTGCTACTCCCAAAACGCGTAGCCCTTCCACGGCCATGGCTGCAACTTGGTCGCCGATTTCTTTCGTTCGTTCGAGCGGCAAGTGACAAAGATCGGCCATGGCCTCGGGTGCGCCTTTGGCCGCAAGTACAAAGTCGTGACCGGTTGGTGATTTCCAGACCTGCGACATCGCCAACAAGCTGGGTGAAAGAGAATAGCCGCGTGCCAGCATCCAATCTCCGTGCAGGTGCTCAGTTTTGGCTAGGTAAGTATTGCCAAGTTCATGAAAGGCTTTTTCCATGGGGTCGAATGGATCGCGTTGGCTTGCCAAGATCCCAAACTCGACGATCTCATGAAGATTCTCGGGCAAGTTCTTTGCCAGTTTGTCCTGTACCTTGTCAAGCAGATGAATGGATCCTTCGACTGCCAACGCTTGAATGGACATGCGATTGAGGGTGAGTGTTCCGGTCTTGTCGACACAAAGTACCGTGGCTGCACCAAGAGTTTCAATGACTGGGGCGTGCCGTGCTAGGACATTAATCTTGGACAATCGCCACGCGCCCAAGGCCAAGAAGATCGTAAGTACGACCGGGAATTCTTCGGGTAGCATCGCCATGGCTAAAGTAATCCCTGCAAGGAATCCTTGGAGCCAATTGCCGCGCGTGATGCCGTAGAGGACCACGACGAAGGTGCAAAGCACGCCACCCAACATCGCGATGCGTCGGACCAATATGCCAACTTCGGCCTGTAGCTTCGTTGCTTCCGCATCAACGGACTGAAGGGCCTTTCCAATCTTGCCCATTTCGGTACGAGGGCCCGTTGCAACAACGCAGGCCACAGCTTGTCCTTGAACGACAAGAGTACCCGAGTACACGAACGGCAGATCGTCACCGCCTGACCGGGCCATCGCTTGGTTACCATCCCAAACAACTTTTCGAACCGGAACCGACTCACCCGTTAGTAGCGATTCGTCAGTAGAGAGGCCTTCGCAGGTAAGCAATGCGGAATCCGCCGGAACGCGGTCCCCCTCCGACAACACAATCAAATCGTCGGGGACAACTTCCCGGCCTGCGATTCGTTGGCGATTACCGTCTCGAATGACCAAAGCTCTTGGACTAGATAGATCTCTTAGGGCTTCCAATGCTCGCTCAGTTTTTCGTTCTTGATAGAGCGTTATTCCCAGAACCACGAATACAAAGCCGAGCAGCATCAACGCTTCCTGCACATCGCCAAGAAACAAATACAATGTTCCACAGGCAAGCAGCAACAAGAACATTGGCTCGCGGACTACGCCCCATGCGGTCAACCAGATACTCTTGCTTTTCGTGGTCGGCAGTTCGTTGTATCCATGGGATTTGCGTCTGCTCGCGACGTCCGATTCGGAGAGACCTGTTGCCAAATCAGTACTGGCTATGGTATCGGACATCATTTTAGATCGGCTGGTTTGCGAGAGGTATTGAACAGTCGTCTGCAAAGACGTCGCTCACAATGGAACAAAAAAGCCAAACAGGTGATAGGTCAGAAGATGAAAACCAGGTTGGCTGATATGGCATGTTGGTGGCCGAGATAGCATATCCGGGACAAAAACCGCTTAGCAAAACCAATGTGTTTTCTCCCCCTCGCCCCTTTAGGGGAGAGGGGGTCGGGGGGTTAGGGGATGGATCCCTGAACTACATGTCTCCGGTTCAGTCATTTGTTTAGGTTCCAGAATTGAGGCGGAGCATTAGATTTACGCTCGACGATCCAATCAAACAGGACGCGAAACCCCTCACCCCCAGCCCTCTCCCCCAAAGGGGCGAGGGGAGCAAGCACAAAAGATTTGGTAAAAGATGAATTCCCCTGAAAGACTAAATGGGGCGAGGGGAACAAGAGTAAGAATGTGCTTTGCACCTCATTGACCCCCTTACTGCACAACCAGCACCGAGTTGTCCGAACCAACTCGCAGCTGAATCGAATTTTCTGAAAAGTCTTCGACCTTAAATGTGACGTTACCAACGGTAAACCCGGTTTGCGATCGGGACACTCCGCCTGCCACCGCGCTAGGTTTCGCTCGAGAAAGTTTTACCGATATGCTGCGGCCGTTTGCCGTGAGGATAGCGCTCCCGTTGTCGTCATCGCTGAACACGATGGCTTTGATTCGAATGTCTGGGATCTGCGCAACAGCAGGAACTACCTCGCGGGAGCGATTTTCAGCGGGAACGACGGGCGCAGAAGTATTTCGCATCGTTGCTCCGATTCGTTCTAACATTCGCGAACTTGGTGCCGTCGGATCGCGATCACTTTCGTGGCGAACGAGGGGTTTAGGAATTTCGCTCGGTGCTGCGTTACGTGACCCATCATCAGCGCCAAAGGCTAGACAAGACATTAAGAAAATCGATCCAAAGATTGATATCCGTTGAAAATTCTGGTTCATCTTCCACTTCCTCCAGCACTCATTAAGGCGACAAAAAACGCAATGTAAACATAGCCCACGAAGCCACCAATAAATACGATCAGCAGTGGTTCCATGAGGGCACCGAGACGTTTGGTCGTGGCGTGCAATAGCTCCTCATGAAATTTGGTCACCTGCTCCAGAACTTCGGTAGTCTTTCCCGTACGTTCAGCGATCGACATCATTTGGGCGAGCATCGGCATGTAAGCGGTGGTTTGGCTGAGCGGCGCGGTGAGGCTTTGGCCGCGAACAACGGCTTGCCGAATCGAAGCGACGGTCGAGCTGAGGTAGCGATTCCGATGCAATGTCTCAATTGCGGACAGAGCATCCAATAAAGTTACTCCACTTCGCAGCATGGTACCCAGCGTACTCGAAAACGTAATGGTGCCCGAGAGCCGAAGGATCGAACCCAAAAACGGGATGGATAGCAACCAGCGATCTAACAGAAGTCTGCCGCGAGGATGGCGGTAGATTGCATAAATTCCGCCGCATATCGCGAGGATTGCCACTGCGATCGTGGGTGCCCATGACTGCATGGTTTGCGAAAAGGTCAGTAGCGACTGCGTCATCCTCGGCAACGGTCGCCCCATCGCCGTCAAAAACGATTGCAACTTGGGAATCACGACGAGAACCAGATACACGGAAACCGACGTAGCCGCAGTCAAAACGCAGACGGGATACGCGAGCATTGAAACGATCGCATTCTTGCTTTTTCGGTATTGAGCCATTTGCTTGGCTCCTTGTTCCATCACATCGGCAAGCTCACCTGTTGATTCGCCAACTTCGATCAATCGTGTTAAGACTCGTGGGAACACGCGATGCTTGTCCATGGCGTAGTGCAACGACTTGCCATTTTGCAAATCTTCGACCATCGCCTCGACAACTTTTTGGAACGCTTTTGATTTGGTTTGTTCGCCGACCGATTGCAAGGAAGTAACGAGTCCCAATCCGCTTCGATTCATCAGCGCCAACTGTTGCAACGCAATTTCGGCATCGTACGAGCGAGGACGGAACGCATCTCTCCAAGAAAGTTTCTTCAGTCGTCCCAACCAAGCCAATTGGTTTGCGACAGGCGCAATACTAACAGGGCGTGAACCGATACGTTGCAGCGCGGCATTCGCAGCCAACCGCGACGTAGCTTCCAACTCGCCACGCGTTAGCAGACCGCGATTGTTTCTCGCAATGTAACGAAATCGGGTCATGACTGGTTCCCCATCGACACAGCCGAAATCACTTCCTGAACGGAAGTTTGTCCCGTCAACAGTTTGGCAATTCCGTCATCGGAAAGGGAGGATCGTTTTGCGGTTTGCGCAGTGGCCCAGAGTTCATGTTCGTCCACTCCATTTGCGATTTGGCTTGAAACGCGTTCGCTACAGTTCAGCATTTCAAAGAGTGCAAGCCTGCCTGAGTATCCGCGGCCTGCACAATAGACGCATCCTTGTGGATCATAGACAGTTGCGCCAGTTGAGTCTGGACAACGCAAAGCAGACGCTTCGGCAGACGTCATTGGCCGCTCTCGTCGGCAATGCGGACATAATTTGCGAACAAGTCGCTGTGCAACAGACAGTTGCAAAGTGGCGGCAACCAAAAATCGCTCAACACCCATATCGATTAGTCGGCTAACAACGCCTACTGCCGAATTGGTGTGTAGTGTACTGAGAACAAGGTGGCCCGTCAGCGAGGCCTTGACCGCAACGTTGGCTGTTTCCGCATCTCGGATTTCGCCGATCATGACGACGTCGGGATCATGACGCAGCAGACTTCGAAGGGCTTTTCCAAAACTCAGTCGGTCCGCAGAGTCGACTTCGACTTGCGATACTCCGGGCATCTCGTATTCGATGGGGTCTTCGACGGTGATGATGTTGCCACGTTGAGTACGAAGTAGCTCGGAGATGGCCGCGTAAAGCGTGGTCGATTTCCCGCTGCCCGTTGGGCCTGTCAAAAGGACCAAGCCGTGTGGTCTGGCCAAAGCGTTGTCGAACACTTTTTGATCTTCGGCCCGCATTCCCAAACTTGATATACTTTGGTTACCGCCGCTAGAGCCCAGCAACCGCATCGTCAATCGTTCACCGAATCGCGTTGGAAGGGTTGCCAATCGAACATCCATTTTGGGTGAGTTCTTTCCGACATGTAAGGAAAAACTGCCGTCTTGTGGAGTACGCTTTTCGGCAATATCCAATTCGGCCATCACCTTAAGGCGATTGATCACACCTTGTTGCGATTCCATTGGGAGTTCACGGTAGCTCTCAAGCACTCCGTCGATACGAAACTGGATTTTCAAAGTACCTTCGCAAGGGATCAAATGAATGTCCGACGCGTTTTGCAGAGCTGCTGCCTGAATCATCTCATCCACCAATGCGATGTTGGAGTTTGACTGGCCGTCTTCTTTGCCGATTCGATCCGAGTTTTTTTGCTTCTCGGCATGAAAGCTCGATGCGAGGGTTCCATACACTCGCGTAATGGCCCGCTGCAATGATGTTGGATCGGTTTCGATGGCTAAGAAAGGGTATCCTAAGTAACTTGTCAACTGCCTCTCAATGGTCGGATCGATCACTTGCGAGGTTGCAACGCGGACAACGCCGCCAAGGCAACACAGCGGCAAAAGCTTTCGCCGAATGGCAAACGGCGCGGGGACTTTTGCAGACCACTTTGGATCCACTCGCACTTCGTCAAGGTTGATTCGGGAGTTGCTTTGGTCGGACAGCAGTGTTTGCAACAACGTGTCAACCTGATCTGTCTTTTCAAGCATCGAGTTCATTTCAATTCCGTTGTTCGTTATCATAGGTGTAGGATTAGCGTCCAGTTACGTTGGTCGCTAAGTGGATCGGAGGCGTCCATGTCGATGGAAACAAGGACAACGCTAGGCTGTTCTTCCTGCAGTTGCTGTAACGCCATGCGAATGTCTTGAAAACGTCCTTGCAGCCGAATCCGGTACTTTGTTTTCGGATGGTTTTCGCTTGGATTTGTCAAAGGCGTTGATGTTTTCGAGTGAACCGAGACGAGTCGTTCTTCCTTTTGGACGGGACTTGCAATCAAGCCGCCATCGACACAAAACAGATTGTTTCGCCGAAGTAGTTCAAGAGAGGAGGCGACGGATTTCGCAGGGGAATTGCCCGGCAAGGTATCACGGAGCCATTGCGATCGGCGTGTTGTGATCGATTCCAACGATTGCGAAAGCGCTTCAGATTCTTGAGCGATTTTTACGAGCTCGGTTTGAACCGAACTCAACTTGGTCTTGTTAGAATCCAGTGATTTTGGCAACTTTGCATAGTTAACCAAACGTTTTTCTAGTTCAACTCGCTTGCTTTGAATCAGCCGTTGGTTGGGCAGAAAGCAGAACCACAGGAAACCGATGACGATCAGAATCGATGAAAGTGAGATGCGCAAAGCTATTGCAAGGTTACCGGAGGGTGCGGAAGTCATGGAACA
>Ga0105045_10003221_pt1 | contig 13968 bp, 15 predicted proteins | sample MAT02_FD_78089 | JGI IMG/M metagenome (GOLD analysis project Ga0105045, IMG submission 78089) | Freshwater microbial communities from Lake Fryxell liftoff mats and glacier meltwater in Antarctica - MAT-02 (megahit assembly) | ecosystem: Environmental > Aquatic > Freshwater > Ice > Liftoff...
ACTTCATGTTTTTCATTGATTCTTCTTCATAAAATATTTCGAAATCGAAGGCTATCCAAATATTTTTTTGAAGCGACTGTTTAAAAAAATCTATTTATTTATTTTGGACTATTTTATAAAAACAATTGGTATTATTCCTGTTCTGATAAGTATGAAACATTAGTGACCAACCCATTTTCACCTAAAGTAATTTCTCTATACCCTATCCTGTTATGGTATAATCTGAACTCTTCAAAGTCAGGATGGATCTGTAAGTAGGTAGATGGCGAGATAAAAGTAGTTATATTCCCATTTTGAATAGTCCGTTCTAAGTGGTAATGCCCTGTAAAAATTGTAAATACCTTATCTTGAAATCCTGCACACAAGGCCTGAAATTCATCCATTTGCTGAAATGCAAACTTAGGCTCCATATGTTTTGCACCTGCTAAAACTGGTGGATGATGCATAAAAATAATAACATTTTCTTTTGATTCATTTACTTTTGATTTCAACCAAATATACTGCTCATCTGACATTTTAGATTGTGAACTATCCAGAAAAATAAGGCTGTGACTATTCCATTCCTTAATAAAATACAGTTCATTTTCTGAGCCAACTTCTTCAGGATAAAACACTTCTTTCATTAAGATGGCATCGTCATGATTGCCAGGTATACACAAATAAGGAATTCCGGTAGCGTCCATATGTTTTTTGATCCAATGGTATATGTCTAGATTTCCTGCTTTGTTGCATAAATCACCAGTGAGAACGACAAGATTAGGATTTTTTGACACTGCATTATGAAGAACATCGATAAAATTTATTCTTGCATTTTTACCATGAAATAAAAAGCCTTCTACATCAATGTGAAGATCGGTAAGCAGGGATATTTTTAACAAAATGCTATTTTAATTTATTTTATAATCAACTCTCAACCCAAAACTGCGCGGTGCTTCTATCAATGCAGGTCTCAAACTGTATTCTTGATTGAGTATATTATTTGCCAAAAAAGTCAAGGTAAACTTATGGAGTTCAATGCCAAATCTACTATCCAATAAATAATATCCTTTATTATTAAGGTCTCGGTATGCTGCTATCCCAAATAAATCAAAATTGATCCCAGGGACAAGTTCAAATGCTTTGTCTACATTGATTGTGTGGCTGACTCGCTGGAGAGAAACGCCCCACTTAAATTTCCAAATTTTCGCTTCGGCATCCATTTTTAGTTGATGTCTAGCTCGATATTTGAGCACATTTTGATTTTCTGAAACACTATTTCTGATCTCTTCACTGCTATCGAAATTTTTATAAATGGGATTGATATATGTATATCCTCCGAAAATATTGATTGGTATATCAAAAACTTCTAGTTGTCCTATTACGCCTATCTCAAATCCTGAAATCCTAGTATTGCCTATATTTTGTGGGCTAAAACCAAGGCCTCTATCGTCAGATCCGAAAGTAAACTCTATCATATCTTCGTATTCAGATATAAATCCCGAAAAATCAAGAAACCCCTTAAAACTTGCCAATTTGAAACCTTGTTTGATACCCAGTTCTGATGACCAACCATATTCAGGTCTTAATGCCGGATTTGAAAAAATATTAAAAGAACCAAATGAAGTTGTCACAAATCTCTCGGTAAGTGTCGGGAACCTGTAGCCTTGTCCCCACGACCCACGCAAGAATGTATTTTCGTAAAGCTGATAATTGGCTGAAAGTCTTGCAATCACCTGATCATCTGATTTCTTTCCTGTCGGATCAATAGTGGATATCGGGCTAGTTTGAGAGTTATATTCATAACGGAGTCCACCTGAAATAGTCAATTTTTGACCAAAAGATTTATCAAACTGAATATAAGTAGCGTAAGAACTAGCTTCAAAAGTGGTATCTCCTAGGATTTGAGAATCCGTTTTATTCCATATTCCTACGACTCCTGCGGTGTACGTCACACCCAATCCTGACAAAGTATTCTGAATCTGGTACTCACCATAATGATTGAGTGAGCTATTGGATTGGTTGGTATTATTTTCGTTATTCACTGATGTAGTACGCCATAACAACTTGTGTTTGTTGTTATATTTGTCTGTATATCTGATGGATGGGTCAATATAAAACCGTTTTGCGGTCCTATCGGAAACGGTTCCTGTCAGTGGTTGCAGAGCACCTGAACCTGCATTCTTCCAAAGAAAAAAGCTGTTGCCAGAGCTCTGATTATATAGTACATTAAGTCCAAAAACTAAATTATCTTTCAATCTGTATCGGAGATTCACATTTGCTCGTCCCCTTTCTTCATTGGTAGATTGGTTAAACCCGTTTAATTTGTTATAAAAGGCACTTCCGATGAAATCAAGTTTACCGAATTTTTGTTTGTGAACAAAGGATGCGTTTGTCTCATGTCTCAAGGTATCTCCCCACCACTTTTTTTCAATATCTTTGGGTGATTGAAATACATTTGTGGCCAAAGACAATCTCGTTTCGGGTTCTGTCGTGGCATACGATGACCTAAAATTAATAATTCCATTCAATGCTGCCGAACCATAAAGTGACGAAGCAGCACCTTTAAGCACTTCGATTTGACTAAGATTTTCTATAGGAATGTCGCTCCAATTGGGAAAACCTGCATCAACCTGTAATGCTGGTATATCATCAAGAAGCATCATGACTCTACTCCCAGCGCCGTACGAATATCCTGAGCCACCACGTATATTAGCCTGACCATCAAGTATTTGCACGCCAGGTACTTTATTTAATATCTCGTCGGCAGATGTAGCATTTACACTTCTCAACAAATCTGGCTTTATAATATCTACGGATACCATTGCCCTTGCTATGTTCTGCTCATACTTGGTTCCCGTAACTGTCACTAGATCTAGTGCCGTTTCAGATGGGGATAAAAAAATCACACTAGGAATATCTGCTGAAGAGGCAAAAACGAATTTTTGTTCTTTATAACCAATATAAGATACTAATATTTCAAGTGGATAGGTGGGTTTTAAAATTGTAAACTTACCGTAAATATCAGTAATGTAACCTCCTACACCATGCTCAATGGTAGCACCTATCAAAACCTCCTGGGATTTACTATCTTTTACAATAACACTCCTATTTTGTGAAAAACTAAAATAGAACAAAAAAATAGACAAAAAGCATGTGAGAGAATACTTAACTTTCATACACTAAGATTTATAATCACATAAAAATACTGAATCAACTTGATAATCATTACACATATGGTAAATTATAATACCAAAATCTTACAAAAGCGATTTACTCTTCAATTAGGATCATCTATTAATAGCAAAATAAGGAAAATTCAAGACAGGAATTATATACGCCATATAAATAAACCTTGATCTACCCTATTCTTCTTCGTCAGATGTGCTTTTGATTGGGTGAATCATGGGTAAACCTATCAACTTTGCTTCGTCTTTATTTATACTGAAAAAACCTAAGAAACCACCTGATGCTTTGGCTACATGCTGCGCAAAACTGGTAAAACTCTCATAAAATTTAACTCCTATCTCGGGTTCTAGTTTGGCCAGTATATCATTCAAGTAAGACAATCTATCGCTTATCAATTTAGTTCTATCGGCAACATTGGTAGGGAATGCATCGATATAATACTGTAACCTCTGTTCAAATGTCTTCCCTACTTCAAGATAAAAAGATTTTATCTCATCCTTCATATTATAGCTTCTGATTTTAGTCACTTTATTAGCCCACTCTAGTTGGTCACTTTGTATATTGCCGTCAGCACCAGCAATTAATACAGTAATTAAAGGAACTGCGTCCTTCAATTTTTCAAATTCTTCTTCAGTCAAGCTATTAAATTGATCTAACATATTATTTTTTGTTTTATTTGAATGCAAAAGTAGTACACTTTAAGAAATATTGTCTAAAATGAATTAAAATAGGTAAAATAATTTATTTGTCTACCTTTTATACTTTTTGAAATCATAGAGAGAATTATCTGTCTTAATGTACAACTCTCTAAGATATTGATTTCCATCGAGTGAATGGTACAGTGAAATGATTTGTTGTTGTCTTTCGGACACATATGCACCTGGTTTTTTGACAGAATATTTGATAGGATTGGGCAAGACAGCTATGATTGAGGCCGATTCGCTTAAGGTTAGCTTTTGTGCAGACTTTCGGAAATATACTTGTGATGCTGCTTCTACACCAAATACCATATCACCCATTTCAGCAACATTTAGATACATCTCAAGTATTCGTTGTTTTGTCCAAACTGTTTCTATAAGTATTGTAAAATATAATTCAAGGCCTTTTCGAATATATGACCTTTGTGGAAATAAAAACACATTCTTTGCTACTTGCTGCGTGATTGTACTAGCACCAAATACTTTTTTGCTTCGTTTATTTACATCTAATGCTTTGTCAATAGCTTCAAGGTCCATACCATAATGAAATGGAAGGTTTTGGTCTTCTGAAGCCATAGCGCATACTCGAATGTAAGGAGATATTTCATTTGTTGATTTCCATTCATAAACCAATCCTTTTTCTTCGGCACCCAAAACGCGTTTGATCATAAGTAAAGTCAATGGGGGCGAAAAAACGCGTAAAAGAAGTACCCAAGCTACCGTAAATACTATAAAGCCAGTGATTACGTCTTTATAATATGATTTTGTAAAATATTTTATTTTATCCCATTTCGACAATGACATATTACATTGAGTTATTATATCAATTAATTTTAATCTGGACTTTTATTTTTATGTCTTGAATATCTTGTGTGTGTAAAACTTCTAGAATATTAGGATACACCTTTCTTTTTTTGCTGAAGAACCGCTCTAGCGTCAACCAGTCAGCTCGTTCAATATCTTCGGTGGCTTGTGGCACCAATGCCTGCTTTTTAGCTTCTACTAGATACCAATGAGATTTTTTGATGATACGCTTTCCCACATTACTTCTATAAGTATGACGAGTGACCATCAGCTTTGAGATAATCGTCATTTTTTTGATACCCGTCTCCTCAGTTATTTCTCTGAGTGTGGCTTCTCGTTTTGTTTCGTTGCTTTCTATTTTTCCTTTCGGAAGATCCCAAGAGCCTCGTCTGAAAATAAAAAGAAATTCATTCTTTTCATTCCTTACTAACCCACCTCCAGCTTCGATTTCAGAAAAGTGAGACTTAAAGTCCGTCTTAAGTTTTGGAAAATCTTCATGGTGTATGATGAGTTTCTCTGACTTGATTGATTTCTCCAAAATATTGATGTAATCCAGCAAATGTTTCTTATTTCCTGTATATTTTACCACCACGCTACCTGATGTCACGGTATCTTCTAAAGTAACATCTGCAGAAGGTTTTAAAATAACTTCTACTTCGTTTATATAGATTTTGTAAATTTGCGACTTATCCATTAAAATATTAATATGATGTTTGAAACATTGGTTGCTCAAAAACTTTTGCAAATTAAAGCAATTAAATTAAGTCCACAAAATCCTTTTACTTGGGCATCAGGTATGAGGTCTCCGATTTACTGTGATAATCGCGTCACTTTGTCTTATCCTGATGTGAGAGATATTATTAAAAATGGCTTTGCCCAATTGTCTGAATCATTCGGAAAAATAGATATGATTACTGGCGTAGCCACAGCAGGTATAGCTCATGGTGCCCTACTGGCAGATAAACTCGGTCTTCCTTTTTCGTATGTTCGATCTGCGCCTAAAAGTCATGGCAGGCAAAATCAAATAGAAGGTGAAATACAGCCAGGCTCTAGCATTTTGGTCATTGAAGACCTAATAAGTACAGGTGGAAGTTCGATAGAAGTAGTAGAAATCCTGAGAAATGAAGGTCATAACGTTCTCGGTGTTGCAGCGATATTTGACTATGGATTTGAAAAAGCATCTGAAAATTTTAGGAATTCAGAATGTAAATACCGTACTTTGTCCGATTATAATTATCTGATTTCAGAGGCCACTTCTGCAGCATATATTTCTAATGAAGAAGCAGAAATGTTGAGCAAATGGAATAGTGATCCTCAAAACTGGTATCAGAATAATTTTTAAAAAAAATAATTTAAAAACCGAAATAATTTTTTGATGAGCCTTATCACAAAAAAATCAGAAGAATTTTTATACAATTATCTTAATAATGCATCGCCAACAGGTTTTGAAGAACCGGGTCAGAAGATATGGTTAGATTACATAAAACCATATGTAGATGAGTGGCACCTAGATAATTATGGAACCGCATATGGCATCATAAATCCTGGAATGGATTATCGAGTGGTGATAGAAGCGCATGCCGACGAAATATCGTGGTATGTCAATTATATCTCTGATACAGGATTTATTCATGTGATCAGAAATGGTGGTTCAGATCATATTATTGCTCCTTCGATGCGTGTAAATATACACACAAAAAAAGGAATGGTGAAAGGTGTATTCGGTTGGCCGGCAATACATACTCGTAAAGGTAAGGACGAAAATCTATCACCCACTATGGATAATATTTTTGTAGATGTAGGTGCTAAAGACAAAGCTGAGGTCCTAGAAATGGGTGTACATGTAGGATGTGTGATCACATTCATAGATGAACTCACCAAACTCAATAATATCTACTATACTGGGCGTGCGCTTGATAATAGAATAGGTGGTTTTTGTATCGCAGAAGTAGCTAGAATACTCAAAGAGAAAAAGCAAAAACTTCCTTACTCCTTATATATAGTCAATGCCGTTCAGGAAGAAATAGGGCTTCGTGGTGCCGAGATGATCGCTAATACGATAAAACCTCATGTTGCTATTATCACAGATGTCACTCATGACACTAGCACGCCATTGGTCAATAGTAAAATTCAAGGAGATACAAAATGTGGACTAGGCCCTAGCTTGACTTTTGCGCCAGCAGTCCATAACAAACTTCTTCAACAGGTTATCGACGTAGCTGACGCAAAAAAAATAAATTACCAGTTAGCAGCAGCTAGTCGTAGCACAGGAACTGATACCGATGCATTTGCTTATAGTAATGGTGGTGTACCTTCAGTATTAATATCTTTGCCATTAAGGTATATGCATACAACCGTGGAGATGGCGCACGAAAAAGATATCAATAGTGTTATTGACCTGATTTTTGAAACATTACTTGATATCAAGGCTGGTCAAAGTTATAAGTATTTTTAAAAAAACGATAGTGTATTTGCCGTTTGGCATATATATATCTGATTGCAGGCAACATGTTTAGTTGGAAATTTTCAATTATCAAATACCGATGTAAACGTTTTGTGAACACATACGTTATACATAGACAAGATAATATAAATTATGAGGTTGTTCTATTTATTATTAATACCGTTATTTGCATTTACTGGAAATGGGCCATCCATTAAGTTAGGTCTTTTGAAGTATTCTGGTGGAGGAGATTGGTATAGCAATCCCACATCTTTGGTAAATTTAGCTGGTTTTTGCAATAAATTTCTCAATACAAATATTGACCCAGAATATGCTGTTGTCGATGTAGGAAGTGTAGAATTATTTAACTACCCTTTTGTACACATGACGGGGCACGGCAATGTAGTTTTTTCTGATTCGGATGCTGAAAACCTTAGAAATTACCTTATTGCAGGAGGTTTTTTGCATATTGATGATAATTATGGAATGGATCCATATGTTAGATTGGCCATGAAAAAAGTATTCCCTGAGTTAAGTTTTATTGAGTTGCCATTCAGTCATGCAGTATATAGTCAAAAGTATAAAATTGAAGGCGGCTTACCCAAAATACACAAACATGACGATAAACCGGCACAAGGATTTGGACTCATTTGGGAAGGTAGGCTGGTCTGTTATTATTCCTTTGAAAGCGATCTTGGTGATGGATGGGAAGACCCTGAAGTACACAAAGATCCAGAAGAAGCAAGGATCAGAGCACTGAGAATGGGTGCAAATTTAGTTCAATATGTTTTTGGTAATTAAAATTTAAAAATCATTTATGCAGTCATATTCTTTGGTTCCATCCATAAAAAATATTAGCCATCGTACATCCAATAATTTTTTTCTGATTGCTGGGCCTTGTGCGATAGAATCCGAACAAATGGCGATGGAGATAGCCGAAAGAATCAAAAGGATCACATCAGATCTTAAAATCCCTTATGTTTTCAAAGGGTCATACAGAAAAGCGAATAGATCTTCCATTCATTCATTTACGGGAATAGGTGATGAAAAAGCCTTAAAAATCCTAAGAAAAGTGGCAGAAACTTTTGATCTCCCCGTTACTACTGACATCCATACGGATGAAGAAGCTGCCATCGCTGCTGAATATGTAGACATATTGCAGATTCCTGCTTTCCTTTGTAGACAAACATCCCTGATAAAAGCAGCTGCCGATACAGGGAAAATTGTCAATATCAAAAAAGGACAATTCATGAGTCCAGAATCGATGATGCATGCGGTGCAAAAAGTACGCGAGTGTCACAATGAAAAAGTAATGCTTATTGAAAGAGGTACTACATTCGGATATCAAGATCTTGTGGTGGACTATCGTGGCATACCTGTCATGAAGTCATTTGGTGTGCCTGTGATTATGGATTGTACACACTCATTGCAGCAACCAAACCAACCATCAGGTGTCACCGGTGGTAAACCTGAGATGATAAGTACGATTGCCAAAGCTGCTGTGGCTGTAGGTGTAGATGGTTTGTTTCTAGAGACACACCCGAATCCATCAGAAGCCAAATCAGATGCTGCCAATATGTTGCCACTAGATAATCTGCAAGATTTATTAACCACATTAGTGAATATCAGGCAAGCTATTATGGTTCCTTAGTCATAAAGTTTTTACACCAAGACAAAGCCTTTGACGAAAGGAAAGTCGGTGATGTTTATCAGTTTTATGCAATATTATCTCTTTTCGTCAATATTATCATCTTATAATTTATATTTTTGCTCTAATAAATTCGAAAATATGTCCTCTTTTAGAAATTTTTATGTCTTTTTGTTTGCATTCGCCTTTCTTATTTCTTCTTGTAGTAAAAAGACGAGTGTTCCATCATCGGTGGTACCAAGTTATATTCGTACGGATATTGAGACCTTAGCTTCTGATGATATGCAAGGCCGTGAAATAGGCACAGAAGGAGAACGAAAAGCTGGCGAATTTATCGCTAAAAGATTTAAAGAAATAGGATTAAAAACTGCTGGAGAAAACAATACTTACTTTCAAACATTCAAGCGAAAAAAAAGCGGAAATCCCCATGGAGATGAAACATCTACTGCCGGCGTAGATGTGATAGGCAGAAATGTGCTGGGTTATATTGACAATAAAGCTACAACAACCATTATTATAGGTGGTCATTACGATCATTTGGGTTATGGACATGAAGGTTCCTTATATGTTGGTGAACTTGCTATACATAATGGTGCTGATGATAATTCTAGCGGTGTGGCTGGTGTATTATATTTGGCAGATGCCATTAAAAAAAGTGGATTTAAAAACCATAATTACCTATTTATTTGTTTTTCAGGTGAAGAGAAAGGACTTTGGGGATCCAACTTTTTTGTCAATAACACCACATACGACAGAAAATCATTCAATATTATGATCAATATGGACATGATAGGTCGTCTCAATGCTGAAAGAAAATTGGCTATCAGCGGCATTGGAACATCGCCCGAGCTTGAATCCATATTGAACAAGATTAAAAAACCAAAATTTAGTATCAAAAAAGACTTGTCTGGAATGGGACCTTCGGACCATGCATCCTTTTACAACGCTGAAATTCCAGTGCTTGCATTTTTTACAGGACAACACAGTGACTACCACAAACCGAGCGATGATGCACATCTGATCAATTATGAAGGTGTGCATGATATTGTAGATTACATATATAAAGTCGTCGTTGAACTCGAGAAGAAAGGTAAGTTGCCTTTCACAAAAACAAAAGACGAAACACAAGCTAGGATGTCTTTTTCAGTGACACTTGGCGTCATGCCTGACTATCTATATGATGGTGCAGGTCTAAAACTAGATGGTGTCAAAGATGGTAAACCTGCACAGTTATCTGGATTAATAAAAGGTGATATTATTACCAAAATGGGAGAACTAGATGTACCTGATATGCAGTCCTATATGAAATGTCTATCTATCTTCAAACCTGGTCAAACAGTGGATGTTAAATTTTTAAGAGAAGGAAAGGAGATGACAAAATCAGTGACATTCTAATGAAGACAACCTTTGAAGAAACGCAACGCATTGATTCCATTTGGCCAATCTCGATTATGGCTTTGGTGTCGGTGACCAATTATGGTATTTATTTCTATACCCAACATACCGATATATCATTTTTTTATGGTAGTATGATTTCTGGTGGTGTAGTCTGTAGTCTATTGTTCCTCATGAGATTGCATACCAAAATTAACGAAAAATCGATCAATTACAGATTATTTCCATTGCATTTTAAATGGCACACAATTTTATGGTCAGACGTAGAAAAAGCAGAAATACGCACCTTCAAACCTATCAGAGAATATGGTGGATGGGGCATAAGGAATAGCTTCAGTGCGGGTAAAGCATATATTATCAATGGAAATATAGGACTTCAACTGTACATGAAAAACGGTAAAAAAATCCTGTTTGGTACAAAAGATGGCGAAAAATTACAATTATTCATTAAGAATGTAAAATGACAAATGTATACTTCTAAATCGAAGTTATTCCAAAAACCATTTTGCGAGTTTCATTTTAAATGATGTATGTGGCGGATAGCGCAAATCTGGATCAATCCACGTTGATGCGGTCAATATGGGTTTGAGATTTGAGAAAGTGTCGAAACTATACTTTCCATGATACTTACCAATGCCACTAGTCTGTATACCACCGAATGGAAAATGAGAATTTGCAAATTGAGCCATAGTATCATTGACACAACCACTGCCAAATTCAATATTTTTAATGATGTAATCAATTAAGTTTTTATCCTCAGAAAATATGTAGCAGGTCAGAGGGTATCGATTTTTGCGCACCAATGACAATATTTCACTTTTATCACTCCATGTTATAATTGGCATTATCGGACCGAAAATTTCTTCTTTCATAATAGGTACATCTAAGTTATCTAATTCGATCACTGACGGCTCTATATAGTTGTCATCTCGGTCTACCCTTCCACCCGTGATAAGCTTTCCTTGAGTCAAATAATTACTTACGACATCAAATCTAGTTTTATTGACCATACGCGGATAAAATGGAGATTGCTGAGGATCATCACCATAAAATTCTTTGATTTTTGTAACTAGTCCTTTTAAAAAATCATCCTTTATGTCTTTATGTACTAGAATATAATCGGGACTTGTACATGTTTGTCCACAATTAAAAAACTTTGCCCATACTATTCTATTAAGTGCAACCTTCAGATTTGCAGTTTTATCGATGATGGTTGGACTTTTACCTCCCAATTCTAGAGTCACAGGTGTTAAAGTCTTGGAAGCTTTTTCCATGATCCACTTTCCAACATTGGGCGAACCTGTAAAAAAAATGTGGTTGAACGTAAAATTATCTAATAATAATTCACCTATTACCCTACCCTCGCCCATCACAACACTTACAAAATCTTTTTCAAAGGTTTGCGAAATAATTTTCTCCATCACTTTTGCAATATTGGGTGTCTCATGAGCTGGTTTTAGCATCACACAATTACCCGCAGCTATGGCTCCTATCAAGGGAATCATAATGAGATTGAATGGATAATTCCATGGAGCTAATATCAATACAACACCTTTCGGATCAGAATAAATCTTACTCGTCGCTGGTTGAATAGTCAACGGAGTAGGTACGTACTGTACTTCCATCCAAGTACTCAAGTGTTTTAATGCAAAATTGATATCATCCGTGGTAACACCTATTTCCCCAATATAAGCTTCATAAGACGGCTTCTTAAAGTCCGCATAAAGTGCATCTAAGATCTCACTTTTGTATTTTATAATGGCATCCTTCAAATTTAAAAGTGCTTTACGTCTAAATTCGTAAGGTTTTGTATTGCCGAGATCAAAAAACGCTCTCTGGGCTTCGAAGGTATCTTTGATTTCCTGAAGAGAATGATTTGCTATGTCCATAATTAGGTGATCATTTATAATTGAAATGTAAACCTAAAACAATTCGTATAAATCACAAAATAAATATCAAATTATTAAAATTTTACATCAAGCTGCAATGCTACTCTGGTAGAATAAGTATAGGTATGTTTGTACTAAATAATTCTGCTGTGGTATTAGTCTCGAGAAACAATCTCTCCCAAAAACTATGTTTTCTGCTTACCATTACCAAAATCCCAATATCATTTGTATCCACGTAATGTTTTATTTCCTTTACCGCATCAATTCCTTCTACATTTATGATATTGCTTACTATACCAGATAGTTGTCCTGATAATGGATCCAAAGCAATTTTTTCATCTTTTGCTGACATATGGAATACATCAATGGTGGTATCGGGTAATGACTTCAACTTTTTCAATAACTTGATAGATGACTCATTCCCGATTCCTTTGGAATCCAAGCTGAGTAAAAGTTTATTTGATGTCATATTATATTTGGTGGATGAAGGTATGGCTAGCACCGGTGTGGTGCTTTTTTCAAACATTTTTTTTGTGATACTTCCAGTGACCATATTTGCTATGCCAGAACTTCCCAAAGTACCCATGATGATCAGATCAATATCTTCTTGATGAGCATACGATAATATTGAGTCAGTGGTGTTACCCTCCAAAACTATTACAGATGGTGCAATACCCGTCTTAATTAAGTCCTTGAACTCAGATGTAAAAGTTGCTAAGTCTTCTTCAAGTGCAGTCCTTATCTTTTCATCAAGTGATCTCAGACTACCAGCTACTTTAGGCACTTTAAAAGATGTCGCAAAATATAACTTTGCATGCAATGAGTTACTTAGCTCAACGGCATAATCAATTGCAAATTTTGAATTGGGAGAAAAGTCAGTCGGGCAGAGAATTTTAAGCATAAAAAATGGATTTAAATGATTTTAAATTATTCTTACAAAAATATAAAATTTTTTTCTAACAGGATGTTAAAAAGAATCACAAACATAAATGATTTATATCACAATTACCAAAAAGTCATTTTACAGGTAGAAAATAATTTTGTTCTAAATACATTTTGTTTAACATAAATGTAAAATAAATTAAACAATACTACAAATTTATTGTTAAAAAGCTATAAAAATCAAAAAATGTATAACGAAATAGAATTAAAAACCCAAAGTTTTGAAAAGTCAAATGATTACGATGAGTATGATGTAGCAGCAAATGAAAATATAAATTTTGAAGAAGAAGGTGATGATCATATTTTAACCAATTACGACACTCCAATGAGAGATGATGCATTTTTAGTGAGCGATAACGATAAAATCAAAGCAATAGAACAGCATTTCGGTAGCATCATGGATATTTTGGGTTTGGATTTGGCTGATGATAGTCTCAAAGGTACACCTCATCGAGTCGCTAAAATGTATGTCAAAGAAATTTTCAGTGGTTTAAATCCTGCTAACAAACCTGATGTAAAGTTATTTGATAACAAATATAAGTATGCGGAGATGCTTGTCGAGAAAGATATTACTTTCTATTCGAACTGTGAGCACCATTTCGTTCCAATTATTGGAAGAGCCCATGTAGCTTATATTTCTTCTGGAAAAGTAATAGGATTGTCCAAACTTAATAGAATTGTACAATATTATGCAAAAAGACCCCAAGTTCAAGAACGATTAACGGTTCAAATAGCTGAAGAATTAAAACGTGTATTAGAATGTGATGATGTAGCAGTATATATAGAAGCTACTCACTTATGTGTTTCATCTAGGGGCATCCAAGACATAAACAGTAGTACTATAACAGCTTCCTATTCAGGAAAATTTCAAGATGAGCATAGGAAAACTGAGTTTCTTACATATGCCAAATAAATAATAAAAAAATACCTGTATCAAACTACAGGTATTTTTTTTCAACAACGGGTAAAACAGTCTTCAAACTA
>Ga0105045_10003222_pt1 | contig 13967 bp, 18 predicted proteins | sample MAT02_FD_78089 | JGI IMG/M metagenome (GOLD analysis project Ga0105045, IMG submission 78089) | Freshwater microbial communities from Lake Fryxell liftoff mats and glacier meltwater in Antarctica - MAT-02 (megahit assembly) | ecosystem: Environmental > Aquatic > Freshwater > Ice > Liftoff...
CGACGTGGTCTCGGTCTGTCGGACCGCCGACGGCGACGACGTCGCCGCCCAGCTCGTCGATCGCGTGATCGACCGAGCGGCGAGACACCTGTCGGCAACGGCGGCGACAGCGAATCCACGATGCGAGTTCGTCATCGTGGACATCTCCGGCGCGGTGCTGTGCAAGAGGGGCTTCGTCGATCGGGTCGTCAGCACGTTGAGCCGACATGGCGTGGCACCGAGCGCGTTGTGCGTTGCCATCGACGGCGTCTACATCGCCCAGCACGCCCGAGCCGTTCTGGCGCAGTTGCACGATCTCGGTGTGAGAATTGCACGCGACAGGGTCGGTGCTCCCGGAACACCACTCATCTACTTCGACGACATCGCCATCGACTACGCCCGACTCGACGTCTCACTCGTGTCGCGTCTCGATGACCCCGACCACCGTCAACTCGTCGCGCTCATCATCGAGAGCCTGAAGGCTGTGGGACGCACCGCCATCGCGCCAGCGGTCGATACTGCCGCCCAGGCCAACGATTTGAAGGATCTGGGCGTCGGCCTCCTGCACGGGCCCCATGCGACCCAACGCCTCCAGTGCGTCGACACCCGGAGGAAGGTTTGACCCGCCCCGGAGCGGAGACGCTCGACACTGTCGCCCCGAGCGTTGACCTCGGTGGCGGGAACTCTCGGCCTTGACCGCTGATGTGTAGCCGACCTCTCTGCGACGGTGCAGAGCCTGCTCCTCGACCGGAAATACCTTCGCCGCCGCGCCGATGCATGACACCGAAGTAGATGAACGCTCCCGGTCGGCCAAGCGAATCCTCCGGTGGGAGACTTGCAAGGCGTTGATCGACGCGCCGTACGGCAACCACTTCGTTGCGTCCTCGGCGCCCGACAGTGTGGGTGCGAGTGCGACGAGACCCTCGATCAGTAGTGGCCGCCAACACCACCACGCGCCCACCACACGACCATCTTCTGTGTGCATCGCTGCGGCGCCGAGATGCGTGAAGCCCATCGACCGACCGTCAGCTCCGAGCGTCGGATAACGCTCCTCGGACTCGTCGATCGTCAGTACCTCGCACATGTCGTGCAGCGACGACTCTCCGAGCAACGTCGAGGTCAGCAGGGACCTCGACGTAGCCCTTGGCAATGAGCGGATCGGCGCTCGGAACGTGATGAATCCGCAGCGTGTTGCGCTTGGTCGCGAGGGCCAGGTTGATATAGGCGCATCCCAACGAGTTCGCCGCCAGTCGATCGACGGCAATCACGACATCGTGAAGCGTCGCCGAGGCAGCAAGCCGACTGGTCGACTGAATCACGAGCGGGCCCGGTCGTGACGATCTGCACGGGACCGATCTGACATCCACGATCACCCATCAACGCCGACGTCGTCGCGGGACACGAGCTCGATCTCGTGTTGGTGCTGTCGCCGATGGGGCACGCCGCCGGCTGTGCCGGTCGTTCGCCCGCGGGTCGGAGCGCGCAGCGTCGTCTGCAACGCGAGGTACGAGTGCTCCGGTCTCGTGGTCTGAGCGTTCAGGTGGTCAGTCCTGATGTTCCGACCGTGAGGGCGATGGGCTGGAACATGCTCGAACGGGGAAACACCACTGCGGTGATGCAGGCAGCTTTCCTCGGCACGCTGGCACAACTCCACACCGACGTCGCGTCCGACCTTCGACAACGGCGGCAGGTGAGTAGCTGACATGTGCGGTCGATCGACGAAGGGCCCACGTCATCGCTGCGCAACTTGCTGACGAAACGGCAACGCTGTCGTACAGCGTGCCGCTTCGATCTCCTGGTCGGTCGGATCGCGGAGCACAAGGAGCTGATCGCCGTCCCACTCGACGAGACCGAGGTCGCGAAACGCCTCGAGCCAACCGCCCATCGGCCATTCACCCCATTTCGCGTGGAACCTTCGCGCGTTGTCCGTCGTCGCCCGCAACTGTTGCAGCGGTGGTTCGAATGAGTCGTGATGGCGGTGCAGGACGAAGGCGCCGCCAACGAGGCCGACCGGAACTCCCATCGTCGACAGCGTCCTGGCCAGGTCGGTGTCCTCGCCGGCATAGCCGTCGTAGGAGTTGTCGAATCCGCCGGAGCGCTCAAAGGTTTCCCTGCGCATCGCCATGCACAGACCCCACACCAGATCGTGGCGCCGCCCGGCGCGCACCCCCGTCTTCGGTGGACGTTCACGCGCCGGGTGTGGGCGCCCGACGGCGGCCAACCATTCCGCCGGCAGCGAGGCCAGCGCCAACGGGGCCATCGGTGGGAGGTACAACACCTCCAACGTGCACAACGCCCGGTGAGCGTCCAGTGCATCGTGCAGGGCGGCGACGAATCCGGTTGATGGGATCGTGTCCGCGTCGCAGAAGACAATGTGTTCACCCGCTGCGGCGTGGGCTCCGGCGTTACGCGCCGCGCTGTACGGGATCGTGTCGGGAAATCGCGCCGTGGAACCGCTTGCAATTCGGTGTGTGATCAGCGGGAGTTGTGGGAACCGTGCAACGATGTCCCACGGGTCTTGGCGACCGCCGACATCGACGACGACGATCTCGAAGCGGCGGTCACTCTGCGTTGTGAATCCGCGTAGGAACGTTGACAGCATGTCGTTGCGGTCCTTGACCAGGGTCACCACGGTCAGCACGTGACCTCCATTGTCATCTCGGGGGCTCCGCGAAGCGGAACGTCGATGCTCGCCGAAGCGTTCGTACGCGCCGGGCACCACGCGGGGGACAGGTTGATTCCTCCCTCACCGGCGAACCCGAACGGCTTCTTCGAGGACCTCGACGTGAACGCAGCAAACGACGACCTGCTCGGGACCCTCGACACGCTCGAGGGGACGCTGCGGCCACCGCGGCACTTGTGGTGGCTCGGGGCGTTCGTCGGTCCATCGACGACCAACGCCGGCGCGGCCGAAGCAGCCCGTCGTGCCGAACTCGTACCCGAGCGACCTTTCGTTCTGAAGGACCCCCGCTTCAGCCACACGATGCCGTCGTGGCCGACCTTGCAGCCGGCGCTCAAGATCGTGATGGTCCGATCACCGAGCGAGGTCGGGGCCAGTCTGCGGGCCATGGCAGCTCTCGCCGAGTCGAATCCGTTGTTCGATGCCTCTGTCGAGCACTGTGCAGCGATGTGGTCCGCGACGTATCGATCCATATTGGACTGGTGCGATGCGTCGACCATCTTCCTCGATGTGCGAGCCCTCCGCGACGGTACGGCACTGCCCCGACTACGCGATGCCACCGGTACGGAACTCAATGTCGACCACGTGTCGAGTCGGTTGCATCGCCAGGTGCGAGCGAGCAGTGAATGCCGAGTCGAACGTTGCGTTCTCGACGGCGTGCGTGACCGTCTCGCGATGCACGACTTCAACCATCGACTCCCGGTGCTCGGTCGAGACGAGTCGTGAACCGGCTCAGGATGGATCATGTCGCTCCCGCTGCGTGAAGCTGCGATGGAGATCCGCTATCAGGGTCTCGTTCATGGGTGCCGATACCCGCTCCCGGATTCCCTAATCAGGCAGGACCACGCGCGTTTCGACGCGAGCACGCAGGGGTAACCACCACGGACTGGTGGGGTTGCTGCGGACCTGGCGCCCCGACTCTTCAAGGAGGCTGATATGCGCGCTGCGGTTTGGCATGGACGACGTGATGTCCAGATAGACACCGTCCCGGACCCCACGATCGTGGACCCGACCGACGCGATTGTTCGGGTCACCTCGAGCGGGTTGTGCGGTTCGGACTTGCATCTCTACGAGGTGCTCGGACCGTTCATGACCCCCGGGGACATCCTCGGCCATGAGCCGATGGGTGTGGTCGAGGCGGTCGGTTCGGCCGTCACGAACGTACAGGTCGGCGACCGAGTCGTGGTGCCGTTCAACATCTCCTGCGGGCACTGCTTCATGTGCGACAAGGGCCTGCAGTCGCAATGCGAAACGACCCAAGTGCGGGATCAGGGGTGCGGGGCGGCATTGTTCGGCTACACCAAGCTCTACGGTCAGGTGCCGGGTGGGCAGGCTGAACTGCTGCGGGTACCGCACGCCGACTATGGACCTATCAAGGTCCCCGACGGCCCACACGACGACCGCTTCCTGTTCCTGTCTGATGTCCTGCCGACGGCGTGGCAGGCCGTGCAGTACGCCGGCATCCCCGACGGCGGCAGCGTGGCCGTCCTCGGCCTCGGCCCGATCGGCGAGATGGCGTGTCGAATCGCCCGGCATCTCGGAGTCGAGCGGGTGATCGGGATCGATCTGGTTCCCGAGCGACTCGCACGCGCCAGGGCCTACGGTGTGGACGCTTTGGATTGGGAGAGCTTCGACAAGCCCGCCGACCTGGTCGAGGCCGTCAGGTCACGCACCGATGGTCGTGGCCCCGACGCCGTGATCGACGCGGTCGGAATGGAAGCCCATGGTTCGCCCCTGGCCAAAGCGGGCCATGCCATCACCGCCTTGCTCCCGAACGGGGTGGCAGAAAAGCTGATGAGGAAGACGGGCGCTGACCGCCTCGCCGCATTGCACATGGCGTTCGACCTTGTTCGGCGCGGCGGCACGGTGTCGGTGGTCGGCGTGTACGGCGCCATGACCGACCCGATGCCGATGATGACGATGTTCGACAAGCAGATCCAGCTCCGTATGGGTCAGGCAAACGTGCGTCGATGGGTCGACGACATCATGCCGCTGCTCGTCGACGACGACCCCCTCGGCGTCGATACGTTCGCGACGCATCATGTTCCGTTGAGCGACGCTCCGGCGGCGTACTCGATGTTCCAAACGAAGAGTGACGGCGCCATCAAGGTCGTATTCAACCCATGACGTCTCGCGCCCGCCTCGCTGTTTCGCCGTGACGCGCGTCGTCCGGCACGGGTCGCCCGAATGGGGCGAAGGCAGATCAGTAACTCCACGATCGTGGTCGTCGGAGCCACCAGCGGAGTCGGCCGAGCCACGGCATTGTCGTCGCCGCCCTCGACGCCCGCCTGGTGATCGTCGCCCGGGCTCGGTGGCGTTGATTTTTCGACGTTTCCGTTGCGTTGGTATTCGCAGCGCATCGGCCACAACGTGCAGGGGTGGGAACTCGAAATCCATCGCCCGCACGTCTTGGACACCCTCGCACGATTTCGCCCGACACCTCGAACAAAAGTCCAGGCAGCCGGCGAAGCAATCACACTGGTCGGTTGGAGCCATGGGGGCGTGATCGCACGGGAAGCGGTCACCTCGTAAAGCTCTGCAACAGCGGGGTTCGCGGGTTGACGTCGAACCCGTCGATCTTCGAAGAAGCCATCTCGGAGTCGTCCGCCTACGACGAACAGTTCGCCGAGCTCGTCGCTGGCAGCGCCGAGGGACGGGACTTACTGCACGATCCACAGCTACTGGTCGGTCGTCGATGACTACGTGTCGCTCGAGCGAGTCGACCGACCGACCGACCGAATCTGATGGCCTAGATCCCCGCCACGACAGCCGGATCAAACCGATCTACACGATGATCTCCGAAGGTCGCAACGTGAACGTCACGCTGATCTTCGGACTCGACCGATACGCCGCCGTCATCGCGGCGTACATCACCGGCCTCGAAACCCTCGCTCGCGACCCTGACGCCGACCTGTCGCTGGTGGCGAGCGTGGCCAGCTTCTTCGTGAGTCGCGTCGATGTCGAAGTCGATCGACGCCTCGACGAAATCTGCGGAGCCGGCGCCGAACAACTCAAGGATCATGCCGCAATCGCTCCGTCCAAGTTGGCATACCAGCTGTTCCGTCGCGAGTTCTCCGGCCAACGATGTGACGCACTCGCGGCACGAGGTGCACGACCGCAGCGACCGCTGTGGGCATCGACATCAACGAAGAACGCCGACGACGCGCCAACCAAGTACGTCGACGCGCTCATTGGGCCCGACACAGTGACAACGCTGCCCGAAGCAACCTTGGAATTGTTCAACCAAGAAGGGGTCGTGGCGCGAACGGTCGACGACGGTGCCTGGTGGTTGAACAACGAGTTCCGGTGACCGCGTTCGAGACCGAACTCAACAAGCGCGGCATCACCTTGACCGCAGCATACGAACGGTGAATCGAGGGCGATCTGGGGTCGCGCCGTTCGCCGGTTCGAGAATTTGGTGCGCGGACGGTTGAGTGAGCATTCTGATCAGGTTGCGAACACCGGGGCTTGTCAGTGGATGCTGGGATTTTCGACGATGCCGTCAGGGGTCCAGATGGTGCGGCGCCGGTTGGGCTTGCATTCGCCACCCTCGCAGACTTTGACGGTTCGCCACGCCGACTTGGCTGTTCAGGCGACTATCGTGGCCGACATGCCCGGTGCGCCGACGCGACTGACGATCTCCGAGAGCGAAGACCAGACGTTGATCCTGGTCGGTGAGCTCGATGCCCACTCGTCGCCGCAGCTTGCCAGTTCGCTCGAATCGCTCGACCCAGCAAGTGTGATCACACTGGAGATGTCGTTGCTCGAGTTCATGGATTCGAGTGGGCTCCGAGTGCTGATCGAAGCAAATCAGCGCGCTGACGCAGCGTCGGGTTCCCTGATACTGTTCGAACCGACCCGGATCGTCTCGAAGCTCCTCACCGTCAGCGGCCTCGACCCGGTGCTGCAGGTGAAGCGGGACTGACGACGCCCACGGCGCTGGGCGCTTGGCTTTGTTTGGTTTTTCCCTCAGCCGAGAACGGTGATAGCGATATGCGGACGAGGTTCAGTGAGCAGCGAGATGATCAGGTCATGATCGAGTTCGTGGCCGATCTGGCGGAGGTCGGACGGTGCCGTGACGTGGCGGGCGCCTTCCTGGCTCGCCATCACGCCGAACGGGAGGTTTCCGACGATCTCGGTCTAGCGGTCAGCGAGCTGGTCAGCAACGCCATTCAGCACGGTAGCGGTTCCTCGGGGACGGTCAGAGTCGTCGCTGAACGAGACCGGTTCGTTCTCGAGGTTTCGGGCGCTGACGGTGTGCCGGATCCGGCGGGTCGGGCACTTCCTCCGCCGACGGATTCGTCGGGTCGGGGGCTGGTGGTCGTTCAAGCGGTCACTGATGGGTTGGAATTCGTCGATGTCGACGGCGAACGTGCCGTTCGGTGCGTGCGGTTCCGCTGAGCACCTCATGCCTGCGGGTCATGTGGCGCCGTTCGAAGCGGTCACCGCAGCGATGTTCGAGGAGCCGTCCTCCAGCGCATGGCGATGATGACGTTGTCGTCCTCGGCGCCCTCTATGGCGAGGTCGTCGACGAGGCGATCGAGCAGACGTTCGACGTCACCGGTCGACGTTTGGCTGCATGCTGTGCTGAGACGGTCGAGACCGATGTCGAGTGACTCGCCGCGCCGTTCGATCAATCCATCGCTGTACAGCACGACGCAGTCGCCCGGAGCGAGTTCGACACGTTGCGCAGGTGGGAACGTCACATTGAGCGTCCCGAGCGGCGGAAGCGGATCAGCTTGCAACCACACGGTGCCAGACCGACCGATGAGTAGGGGTGGTGGGTGACCGGCCGCCGCGAAATATAGGACCCCGGTGACCGGGTCGAGCACGGCGCAAGCGGCGGTGACGAACCGCGTGCCGTCGCGTCCGCGGGCGACGCGCTGGAGAGCGTCGAGCACATTGCTCGGGTCGGGGGGCATGGTCGGAGCAAGGGCTGCGACGGCGGCACGAATGCGGCCCATCGCGGCGGCCGCCTCCAAGTCGTGACCCACCACATCACCCACCATCACGCCGATCTCACCCGACGACCACTCGAACGTGTCGTACCAATCGCCGCCGACCTCGAGCTGGTCGCCCGCAGCGTGATACCTCGCAGCGATTGACACGTTCGGATGCTCGACGAGCCGGTCGGGAAGCAACGAGCGTTGGAGCCGCACAGCGACCTCGTGTTCTCGTCGTTGCACCGCAACGACCTGCTCGACAAGCAGCGCCCGCTCGAGCGCCAGCCCCGTCTGCTTCGCGAACTCATGGAGCAGTGACAGCGTGTCGTCGTCGAAAGCGTCCGGCGTCGGGGCACCGACCACGATCGCGCCGATCGCCGAACCGCTCGACGCGCGGAGCGCAAGCGCTGTCAGGCTCTCGAGACCGTGGTGGTCGACGGTTTCGTCGAGCCCCGGGAACCGCCCGAGGATCTCGCTGCGACCGTTGCAGCGGATCGAGTCGTTCGTCGCTATCGCCACGGGACCGGGGAGGTTGTCATCGTGGCGAACCTCGCCCGATCGCCACGCACGGCGAACCGTTGCGCCGGCGACGACCTCGATGACGTCGTCGCGGCGCAAGTTGACCGCCGCAACGCGCAGACCGACGCCCAGTTCGAGATGTTTCACCGTCAACGCAGCGACCTCACGTGGGCCCGAAGCCGAGACGAGGTCGCCGGCATGGTTCTCGAGGAGCTCGGCGCGATGGCGCAGCGAGCGCTCGGTCTCCAAGAGACTCGACCGCTCGCGTTCGAATTCGACGCGGTCGGTGATGTCGAGCCCCGACGGCACGATGTGGGTGATCGTGCCGTCCGCCGCGCGGAGCGGCACGAGCTGGAAATCGATCCAGCGGAGTTCGCCGCCCGCCACCCGGATCTGGGCGTCATAACGCATCACCTCGCCAGTAGCTGCTCGAGCGACGGCGCTGCGCAGCTGACCGCTGACGGCATCGTCGTGGTTCCACCAAAAGCAGTCCCAGAACTTCTTGCCGCTCACATCGTCGAGGGTGAGCGCGGCGGCGTCGAGGGGAGCCCTGTTCGCCTCGAGGACGGTGCCATCGGTTTCGAGTAGCCCGACGAAGTTGAACAAGCTGTCGAGCACGCTGCGTTGGAAGGTCATCGCGCCTGCGAGCGCCGTTTCTGTTGCGACGCGTTCGGTGACGTCGGCACTCGCACCCAGATGGCCGAGGAACTCGCCATCGCAGTCGAAGCGGGGGCGACCCCATGACTCGAGCCAACGCCACTCGCTGTTGGCGTCACGGACGCGGACCCGCTCATGGAACTCGCCACGCTCGGTCACCGCCCGCCCGAAAGCGGCGACATAGCGATCGGCGTCGTCGGGGTGGACCAAGACCTGCCACTGATCCCGTGCCAACTGTTCGCGTTCGACCCCGAAGTACTCACAGAACGTCTGATTCACGAACTTCAGCTCACCGTCAGGGCCGTGCAGCCACACGATGAGCGGGAGATCGTCGGCCATCGCCCGGTACAACTCGGCCGTGCCCGCAGCAGCGGCCTCAGCCGTGCGACGTGGGGTCTCGTCCCGGAACACGATCGCAAAGCGGCCCGACTCCGCGAGCGGAGTGGCGAACACATCGAACCAACGACCCATGTCGGAGCCTTGCTCGAACCTGATCGTTTCATTGCCGAGCCCGACGCGTCCGTACGTCTCGATCCAGTGCCGCTCCAGGTCCGGAACCAATTCGAGCGCTGTACGTCCAGCCGCATCGACCAGACCCGTCATCTCCTCGAACAAACCGTTCACCTCGAGGAATCGGTAGTCGACCGGCCGGCCCTCGTCGTCGGTCACGACCTCCGCGACGCAGAAACCTTGATCGATGCTCTCGAAAACCCGACGGAGTTGAAGCTCGCTGGCTGCCGGTACATCGGGGGCAGGTTCGCGGTAGGTGATCTCCTCGGTCACGACGGCGACCCCACGCTCCCCGTTGCCGACCTCGATCGGCCGCAACGTGGCACTCCGCCAACGGGGGACCCCGGGTACCACCGACGTTCACCGCAGATCACGGTATGCACTTCCACGCCCGCTGCGGGCTTGCGGCTCGAACGATGCATACCCTACATTCATCCCTGCTCCACACCTTGGCACTACCTTGACGATAGTTCTACCTCAGAGGCACACATCTCTGCAAGAGCACTTCAATGTTGGGCGATCTCAGGATGGTTGGCATGGTCTCAAAGAACCGGCCATCGTGGATCGGCCTCTCCCGCTACGCCAGGTTGGAGGTGCGCCGGGTTGACGGACACCGACCGTGGTCGTTTCGGAAGGAGTCCAGATGCCTGCACCAATCGGACCTTTCACAACCCGGGGATCTCCGAGTCCGGCTCCATCAGGCGAGCGCTATGCGACGTCGATGGGCTCACCGAGCGTCAGACCGTCGCGGCCGATGTGAAAGTCGCGAACTTCGGGTGTGTGACTACTTCCTCGCGTCTTGAGGACTGTCAGGCTGCGACGCAACTCCGTGCCAGTTCGGTAGTACTGCAGGACCACGACGTTGTCGTTTACGGCGACAGGCGAGATGCTCGTTGCGTTGAAAAGTTCGGCGATCTCGAGCGTGAAGAAGAGACTGACGCCCCGACGGCCGCAGCGTTGTGTAAGTGAATGGATCAGCTCTCGAAACCGGACCTGGTCCGGCGCAGCGAGAAGTAGGTCCCCGAGGCTGTCGACGACCACTCGGGTGGCGTCGGTTTCCTCGATGAGGTGCAACAGATCGTAGGCCCACTCGTCGATGTGTAGATCGACTGGCGATCGGCTCATCATCGAGATGCAGGGATCGTCGAGGGACCAGCCGAACCCTGAGGCGACGCGACCGAGTTGGATGGCGTTCTCTTGGAACGTGGCGATGATGGCTGGGCGGCCTTCTCTGGCTGCGGCGAAGGCATAGTGAAGACCCATGAGGGTTTTCCCGACGCCAGTGGGCCCGGCGACCAGGGTCGAGGAACCCTCCCAATAGCCGTCGCCGAGCGCTTCGTCGAGCGCCGCGATGCCCGTGGAGTCGCGTTCCGCGCGGAGGATGTATGCCGAAGCGTCCTGGCGATCGGCCAGGCGCGGGAAGATCGAGATTCCCGACGAGGTGACTCGGTACGCGTGTTCGCCGGACGCGAAGCCGCTTCCGCGCAGCTTCATGACCTGCAAGACGCGGACCTCTCGCTCCGCCACTCGGTTCGTGTCCATGGCAATGATGGCGTCGGCGACGGCGAATTCGGCTCCGGTGGATTCGTGTCGCTGGTACTCACCGATCCAAAAGGTGTTGGTGACAGTCGTGGTGAGGCGGCCCGCCAGGTCATGGAGGAATCGGCGGTACTCCGCCTCGTCCGCCGCGAATGCGCCGATTGCTTTGAAGCTGTCGATGACGAGGACGCCCGGCTGGAATTCCTTCATCAGGCTGCCGATTTTTTCGCTCAGACCCTCGAGGCCACGCGTCACCAACGTAGGGCCGAGATCGTCGTAGAAAACTGTAGAACCGATCGCGTCGGCGTCGAAGAAGGTCAACGATTCTCCGTAGCGAAGAATCTTGTCGAAGGGCTCTGACACGGTCGACAAGAACAGGCCAGGCCGAGCCTGGGTAGCGTTGTGGAACAGGTACTGCTCCGAGAGGATCGTCTTGCCACTCCCCGGCGGCCCGATGATGAGGTTGATGGCGTTCGCGACAAGTCCACCACCGAGGACTTCGTCCACGCGTGAATTGCCGCTCGACAGGCGCTCGATCACCGAGAAGAACTTGTCTTCACTGCTTTGCTGAGCGCACTCGTGCCGAGCAAGTCGCGCACCGCCGACATCAGTTGCATCGGGTCGAGCGGTTTCGACAAGAACGCCCCGGCGCCTGCTTCCAGCGCCCGTTCGAGTTGTGAAACTGACGAGATCGCGATGATGAGCGCACCCTGGGCCGCCAGCTGCTGACAAAGCGCCAGCCCCCGGCCGCCCGAAATCATCAAATCGAGCACGACGATCGCCGGCTGACGTTGCTCGTACAGACGCTGAGACTCTGCTGCGTCGAGCGCGAGCAGGACCTCGAACCCCTCGGTGCGTAACAAGTACTCAGCAAGTTCCGCGGCGAAAGGATCGCGTTCCGCCAGTAGCACCAGCACAGGCTCACCTCGGTCAGGAGAAACGAACTGTTGGCCTGCGTTCATCCGCTCGGCGAGCACCCGGTGGGCCTCGGCTGCGGTTGCGCCGTCATTCATCGAAGCTTGAATGAAGGTGAGCAGCTCGACTTGCGAACGAGAGTAGAGGCGTTGGCCGCCCGCGCTGCGCTCGGGGACAACGACCGCGTAACGGACTTCCCAGGAGCGCAACGTCGCCGACGGTAGTCCCAACATTCGGCTCACCGCACCGATGCTGTAGATGGGTCCTGGGACGGCCACGTCTCACCCTACCCCACAAGCAGGGAAGCCCACACTGAAAATTTCGCACGCCACCAAACCGGCGGTCGATCGTGAGATTCCCACCGTACGTCGAGCTCCATATCGCCCGCCGGAGACCCGGCATCGCCAGCCGTACGTTGCCGGCCGGGAAGATGAGGTCACCCGGCGCGCTCTCGCAGGGACCCCCTCGACATGGACTTGAGCACCGCCCGGCCGCGGCGCAAACGTTGACAGCCGATGTCGGAAGCGCTGCCCACCCCGATCATTCCAACGCTACGGCGGCGGCGTCCCCGGTCGCCGCTATACGGGCTGTGTAAGTTCATCGATGCGACCTGCGCCAGCTGCCAAACATGTTCCACGCCTTCTTCGCAAGCGCGAACTTCGCGATTCCACTGAATAATCCCATCGGCCCTCCTGGCAACGTCGTCAGTGACTGATACCCCGACGACGGCCGACTAAATCGTCGTGTCCAGCGGTGAGGTGCGCCGCCACAGCATCGCGTCGAACAGCACGACTTCGGGGATCGGGGTGCACGACGTTGAGTTTCGTCTCCGATGACGTGATCCTGCATCCGAGGGTGTCGTTCTGCCGAACCGTCCAGACGGCCACGGCCCCCGCCATCAGGAGCGCTCTCGACGACGTCCTCTCCCACGCACCACACGGTGCCCACACAGCTCGACGCTATTGCACCGCCTCTTCGTCCCGCGGCACAGGACCGCTTGCGAACGCCTGCGCTGGCCTCATCTGCGACGATTCTTGCGAGCGGTGCCCGCTCGGCGACCGACGCGAGTCGATGGTGTCGCCGGTACAGCGCGGCGAACTGGTGGGATTCGGGCTGAGGTGCCCACCCCGGCAGGGGCTTCATCGTCCGTCTAGCCCCCGTCGACCTCGGAGTCGGGTGGCGCCAGGGGGTCGCTGGTGTTACCCCTCGTATCGCTCGGCGTTGGCGACAACTGGTCTGGCGGCAGGTTGGAACCTGGCTCGCGCGGCACACCTGCACCGCCCTCCGCTGGGGTTGTCGATACGACACTCCCCGTGCTGGTTGTTGGCGGGGGCTGCGTACACCTCGGGCGCGGCGAGACATCTGTTTGCAGCATTCGTCAGCCGACGCGCTGTTTGATCTGCAGAATGCGTGACCCGAGCCCATCGAGTTGTTCGGGCGTGGCTTGGGTGGCGAGAGCGGGAAGCATGACGTTCTCCTCGTCGGCGACATGGTCGGCCACGAGAGCGCGCAGCACGTCGAACGCGTCGGTCAGCGGTGGTCCCTCAGGTGTTTGATCTCGTCGATCTGCTTCTTGACGGCTGAGTGAGAGGCGGCGGCGCGCATGACCATGTCCTCGTCGTCGAGAACTGCGCCGAGCAGCGGGTACAGCGCCCCGTGTTCAGCGTCGTCGTGCGCGCCCAGGCGGGCTATGACCTCCCCGATCAGTGCTCCGTCGCCAGATTCGGCGAAGCGGTCAAAGAGGTCGTTGACGTCTTGATGGTCCTGCATGATGAGGTCGATGCCGTTGGGCATGTCAGCGTCCCTTCTTCGATGTCGGCTGTGATGGTGCGGCGGATTTTTTCGAAGCTGGCGGAGAGGGCTCGTCAGCAGGCCGGCGGGTCGGGTGCGGCGCAAGCCGATCCCAGTGCCGGTGGACCGCCATGGATGAGATGACGTCCTTGGCGAACGTCTTGTTCGCCTTGGCCGCCGACACCACCCCGGAAGCGTCCTTGGCTATCCCGGCCGAGGCGAGCATGTCGGTTCCGTCGCCCCACGCCGCCACCGGCTTGCAGTGCCGGTAGGCGCTTTGGATGAAGGTGATGATTGCCGGGTCAGTGATTGCGGCGGTCCCGTGCGCGATCACGATCGCGTCGCCTTCAGCGGAGCTCGCGGTGTGGTACGAGCGGTCGACGGTCAGTTCGTCGGCTCGACGCCCCGCACCCTTGATCGCACCCTTGTGCGGC
>Ga0105045_10003223_pt1 | contig 13967 bp, 19 predicted proteins | sample MAT02_FD_78089 | JGI IMG/M metagenome (GOLD analysis project Ga0105045, IMG submission 78089) | Freshwater microbial communities from Lake Fryxell liftoff mats and glacier meltwater in Antarctica - MAT-02 (megahit assembly) | ecosystem: Environmental > Aquatic > Freshwater > Ice > Liftoff...
AATGCACTACTGTGGCACAGTAGTGATGGTATGAATGTAGTAGAGAAAGTGAAAAGGTTCACGCATCCGTCGTCTGAAGGGTCAGTGTACGTACTCAACATGAGTAAGACTACAACACATGCAGAGACTAATCACCTAAGTGCAACGTTAACTAATAGTGCTACGTGGGTGACACCTGAATACCCACACCTCATTGTCGTAGAAGTATCGCCCAAGTACTCTAAAGAGCACCCGTTCAATGGTAAACCCCGCAAGGGGTGGGACTCTATCAAACAATACATGGACTCACAGATGCAATGAAAGCACTAATACCAACAGTAAGTATGGGGGTAATACTCATACTAAGTATGACGCTCGAACCTGCCCCCAGAGCAGAACTAATAGATAAGAGATGCACAGCCAACAAAGCACAGACCCAACTATGTTTAGTAGAAATCATCTCTGTAGAGAAAGCCAGCAGAGGCTTCACATGGTACGTCAAAGGTGACAGTGCCTATGAAGTCTCTTCCCAAAGAGCCCCTACAAACGTTAATGGGCGTACCTTACGTCTATCATTAACACCTAGCCCTACCGGTGTAATAGTAACTGATTACACCGTAATAGGCCGCCCATAACAATGCGTACCCACCCGCCCCTATATAATCAACATGAATATCAAACATATGCTAATAGGGGCAGTAGCTACTGTTGTAGCTGCAATACTACCGTCAATGCCTATATCTAACCCAGCACTAGGCTCTATCAGAGGAACTGTAGTTGGTGTGTCTGCCGTAATCAGTCATGCTACAACCCCTGCAGCTACTCCCATAGTAGTGACACAAATAGTGCAAGCAGCACAAACAGGTAATGCTACACAGTTAGATACTGTGATATCACTAGCATTACTAGCAGGTGCATCTGTAGTGCTCAAGTCAGTAAAGAAGGTATGTGATACCACACTGTCTGATAAAGCCACTGTAGACCTCCTACAGTGCGTGGCACTAAATACTATCTCTATGAGTCTGCCCTTAGCCTTCGGGGCTGTGGGGTGTACCCTCATAGGGTGGCAGAATGTATCCCGTATACATAATGCCATAATCATACCAATGGTAGTGCCAGGCATAAGCCTACTACTAATAGCTAAAGTGCTAGGGCACGGTAAATGGAAGGAAGCATTACTAGCAACTGCTGGTGGTGTACTAGCCATTGTGGCCGCATCGTACCACCCATTAGCAATAGGTGTTGTACTAAGTAGTATCTATGGCATTACTGCCCACACTGCCCGCAATAGACCGCTCCTTTGTAATAGCAGCCATGCAACACTCCCTAGTACAAATAAACTGTATAACTGGGAGATCAGCACTGTAGAAATGATTAAGATACCACAGTGGGTGTACACGTGCATACAAATAGGTACAACACTAATTGGTGTGCCCGTCTCCCAACTATACTCAATAATGAAGTATGGGTATGAGTGCAACATGTCTCCTAAGAGTAAAGAGATACTTGAAGAGGTAATAGGGAATATAGAAACAATGATGTCCATTGTATTCTACCTGCTGTGGGGGATGGCGCGTGAAGGATCATTCACAGACCCCATGAGTAAAGCTCTACAAGGTGTTGCTATTGAATGGTACATACCCTGTCTAGGCATACTAATAGTAATAGGCACCATCTGGTACCTATACTACTACCTAGATATAACCATCCCCTTGTACCTAAACTACAAAGTAGAAGGTATAGGGATGGTTATATCATCAGTAGGTATGTTATTCCTAGGAGCGCACCTCTTAACAATGCCCCTATGGCTCCCTGTAATAGGCTTAGGGCTCGGGCTCATCTCCTCCAAGATGAAGATAGATATATCTATGCTAGGTAGCATGATGCCCCTAATAGGTATGGCAGGTGCCCGTTAACCTAGCATAGCTCACAGCGTAACGTTCTACCTCCTATGTAAATCATCCCCCTCCAATAGACCCACCCTACCCCTGCGTGTGGGTGGGTCTAAACCAGGGACACCTTTAGGGGTGTACAAACCACCAGCATTGTACCGTGCCACTACGCCCACTAATGCAGTAACACAAGCCTGCATGATGCTCCAAACATCAGCGTAAGTAACTACATTAGTCCGTATAATATGATCTACTGAAGGCCCAATAGCCTGAAACAATAGTAAAATAACAGACCAGAATGTAGTAGATGCCAGTATACTCTTACGTATAGAACCACTACTCATATAATCAACTCCTTAACCCCGACTAAACAGCAGGACATCTTAACTATACTGCATGTCTAATACAGTACACCATACATCAATAACCGTCCTATCACCCACAGAGACAGCGGTATATAACCGTCCTATCACCCACAGAGACAGCGGTACATAACCGTCCTATCACCCACAGAGACAGCGGTACATAACCGTCCTATCACCCACAGAGACAGCGGTACAATCATCACTTACCCACAGGCATAATCCATAGATCAGTCGGGTCAGTACCACCCACATCAGAAGCATCAGCAGCTACCATAGACTGTGAATAACGTACATTCTTACCATCCTTAGTAAGGTCATACATACCGCCACCTAATGCTAAGCCCCACGGGTCATGGCATATAAACCCATTACTGTCATACCCCTTAATCAATATGATGTGCCCTGCATGTGTGAAGTAAGTACCCAGAATGACAGGCATACCTTTATCAAGGGCCGCTGTAATATCACTGAAAGTACCTGACATATCAGCGTATGGCTTACAACCATATACCTTAATAAGGGCAGCCATATCAGCCCATGAGAATCTATCGTACCCATGATCCTGCGTATACAAATACAATTCATCCTCAAGTGTCTCACGGCCCCTAGGCTTAATGCCATGGAACGCTAAAGCCATTGCTGCACAAGTAGCAAAGCAACTAGTATTAGGTTGATACCTATTATCATATTGTGGGTAGTAAGGTACCTCCAAATTAACACTAGCAGATTTACCTGTAACTATCACATGATTAGCATAAACATACCACTGCGTATAACCCTGCAATAATGTACCCAATGTCAGGAGGTAATGACTCTTAACTAAAGGCCCAACACTTACTACAGGGTAAGAATCACCTACCTTAAAGGGAACCATCAAGCCTGTGACAATAGTAGAAGCATTAGCCCTACTAGGCTTGAGCCATGTCGTAACAGATGCAGTAACACGCAATGTAGATAGCATAATCGCCGTCCATAAGATACATATACCAACCCTAGCACTATAAAGAGATGACCACTACGCAACCCTTCTTTCAGTCGGGGGATCTCCAATCACCCTCCTATAACGCGCCCTGCCTCAGTGGATTCAGTAATAATGTAGAGATAAGAAACATACATGGGCGCATACTCTTCATGGCAGTGCCCCTATCCATAGAAGACGCCATGCCCTTATTAGGTAAACTACCAGCCGGTATATACATAACTACCTCCCCTCTCATAGAAGACGTGCCTGGCCTAGAAGTCGTAGGGTCTGTAGGTAATGTAGATGTACTAGGGGCGCGAAGACCTAGACTACCTATCCTATAAGACAAACCCGCAATACAAATACACTATATAACGCCAGCCCCTTGGCCTACCTAACCTACGGGCACCCTATGTACTATAAGACATATAGTTATATAGGAGACGTGACCCCATGAAGTGTAACTGTGACTGTCAAACAGAGACGGTGCATGTACCTGACCCATGTAATGTAAATACATGTACTACCGCCAATGAAATACGCCTGTATACATTGAAGTGTGGTACCTGGAGCTATTCAGGGCAGATGTCCATTAATAGCGCCCCCATAAGAGGTATGCGTATCCTATGGGAAGGTAAGGCATACACTATAGAACAAGCTACCCTCGTAGGTAGTGAGACGTGCATTGATAAGTGGGAGGTAATGTTAATACAAGCAGGGCCGGCCTATAATATACCAGGCTCTAATTGTACACCCTGTGGTAATACGCCCCCCACACAGCCTCCATTACCTCCTACAGGGGGTGTGTACATTGAAGACCCATGCGGTGGTACCACTTACACATACCCAACCATTAACTACCCTAATACCCCATTACCTGTAGAGATGGGGTTAGGGTGTGGGCCGCACTATCAATGCGTTGGTACACCACATTAAGTAGCATCGCTATAAGCGTAGCACCGCTAAACACACTACAAGGGGCTATCACAAGCCCCCTTATAACCATATGTCTAAACATATACGCAAGAACATACCACAACCTATAAAGACACCTCGCACTAGAGAACAGACCCTACTCAAACTACACCAGCTACGTAAGAAGACCTTTGAAGAAGACAAGGGATTATCTAGATTATCTGCTAATACATACCCTGAAGAAGACACTATACTCAAACCAATAGCTCTGTACTATGCACATAGAACAACTAACAAGAGTCGCTCACACTCCCCAAGGGTCGTAGCCCTACGGCACTCGTTTATGGAAGGCTCTATATGCAATCCCGCTATATCTGATTACCGTGTAGAGAAGGCCGCCCTTATGCTACACCATAAATCAGTCTATACCTCTTGCTCTATAGTAGTAGAAGCAACCCTATGTTTCATCAAAGGAATACGGTAAGTGGGAAACTCAGTCACTTTAGTGCTGAGAGGAAAACGCCCCGGCGGTTTCAACCGCTTTCAATCTTATTAAACCTTAACATGACTACAACACCAAATTCCGGTGACTATGCTATGATAGTTCTATGAGTAAACAAGCGTTGCAAATACAGATAGACAGAATCGAAAGAGAGAAGCTAGAAGCCCTTGCTTCTAAATGGGGGTTGAGTTTGGCAGGTGTGATCAGAAGGCTAATTAGAGAGTTTGAATATGGTAAAAGCTAGAAGAAGCATGGGCGTTCAGCAAGTGCTATTGCACCCAGACATAGAGACAAAATCAATACTCAATTACTTGTGTGAACAATCAGGAAAGCTCTATAACAATGGTGTCTACTTTGCGCGTCAGACGTTTTTTAAGACTGGAAGATTGTTAACCGGGAAGTTTGACTTGGTTTATGAGCCGACCGTTTCTAAGACTATTGTAGCTAAGTCACTACCCTCTACGCCTGCCCAACAAACTCTTTTATCTGTGACCGAAGCGTTCAAGTCTTTTAAGGGCTTACGTGAGCTCTATCTCAATGGTCAGTTGCATTTCAAGCCTAAAGCACCTAATTATCTCAAAGGTACAAAACTGTTCAAGGTTGCTTATCCTAATTCAGGTGGACTAAGACCAACTTTAAATAATGGACAGTTGAGATTCTCTTTGGGGTTGGCAGTTAGACGTTGGTTTGGAGTATCAGAATTGTTTCTACCGATGCCGTCAAACATTGACATCGGCAATGTGAGAGAGTTTACAATTCTACCTAAAAATGGTGCATTCTATCTTGAGTTGTCCTATGAGATTGCAAATCAAAAGCATGAGTTACATATTAATCAAGCACTATCCCTTGACTTGGGCACTGCTGACAATCTAGCAGCTTGTGTTGATACACTAGGGAATTCTCTGCTAATTGATGCCAGAGCAATGAAAGCAATGAACCAACTTTGGAATAAAAAGGTGTCAACTCGCAAGGACGGGAAGGAACACGCTTATTGGGATGGCTGGCTAGATTGTGTGACACGTAAGCGCAACCATCAAATGAGAGATGGTACTAACAAAGCTGCAAAGTTGATTGTTAACCATTGTCTTAAGTTTGGTATTGGGACTGTAGTAATCGGGTGGAATGAGGGCTTCAAGTCTAACGCCAACATGGGTAGATTGAATAATCAAAAGTTTGTGCAGATGCCTTTGGGTAAACTCAAAGATAGGCTGAAGCAACTCTGCGAATTACATGGCATTAGGTTTGAACAAACCGAAGAAGCCTATACCTCTAAAGCTAGTTTCTTAGATGGAGACTCCCTACCCAAGTATGGCAAGAAGCCTGAAGGGTGGAAAGCATCAGGAAGACGAGTTAAGAGGGGCTTGTATCGGTCAGGAGACGGATCAGTGGTGAATGCAGACTTAAATGGTGCTGCAAACATCCTTAGAAAAGTAGCCAGAAAGTTAGGCATAGACCTAAACCAACTGAATAGACGGGCCTTGACGACCGTAGCGAGAATAAGACTTTGGGTTTTACCTAAAGTTGTTCTGTCAGCAGAATCTCAGTCTCTTTAGAGCTGAGAGTGTCAAAGCAGAGAATATACTACCTCCTGTGAATGTATTCATTGAGGGCCGGCCCTTATTACTAGACAGCAATAACCTCGTACAGGATTGGACAGGCTTCCCCATTAATCCTTACACCAGACGGTATATCGCCGCACTATCTAAAACACATGACACTTTATCCACAATCTAACTAATCGTGTGCTATAATAGTTAGTAACAGGCGAGCGGTAGCACTGGACCAACCATCACAATGGGAGAAGTCCTGCAACAAAGGGTAGTGTATATGGTATCCATAACACCCCAACGAAGGTCCTGATCCGAGGCTGAGATGAGAACACGAGAGCGGTTGTTCCCTGGTTGAAGGGGGGCGCTATACCATTACTGTAAGCTGCAGGCTCTTGATAATACTATCGTCTACCTTCCTACCCACCGTAGAGGTCATAGTCTACGACTAGTCGTGGGGGTCATAGGATAAACAGTACTCGGACCTCACAGAGTGGGGATACGATCAATGTATGCCTCTGGTCATACCTTGGTAATGGGGTGCATTACTACCTTAAAGAAGTAGCTGACTTTGTACCCCGCATAACTGTAGTACTCGTGTGGGTATCTGGAGACGCCTTGCTTAGACAGGGGTAGACGCCTTCATGCCCGCACAAACTACTACTCTATACAACTTATACCCTCTCCTTTATAAGGGAGGGTTTGTTGTTGTATACATACCGCACACCCTCCCTTTTATGACCTATGCTCTACTCTGAACTACACCTCATCCTCAACTCCTATACTTCCATCCTATTAGGGAAGTACCCGCATCGCTACCTTAACTTCGACCTCACCGCTAAGTATAACTCCACATTACGCCTCATGCTATTAGATGATGGCTACTGGGATTGGGCACCGGGACGCTCTAATAAACTCGTCAGCGCACATCAAATTGTTGCATTCTACTGCACTAAGCATCCCGCTACTGGTGGTGACTCTGTAGAAGTTCATCATGTCGATGGTAATACTATCAATAATCACCCCTCTAACCTTATGTACCTCTCACCTGGTGATCACTCACTAGTCACTAGATACCAACGTAAGCTATCTAAGCTTAACCTCAAAGCCTTCTATAAACTTCACTCGTCTATGGCTCACACTCCCTTCAATAGACGCGGACGCACTGTCCATAACTGGAGCCGCTTTATCCTCTCCGTTATCGCACTCACCGTCTCTAAGACACAAACCTGGTGCAAGACCTTCCTTGATAATGCCACCTCCCTTCTCATGGTACCTATTAAAACTATCCTCAATAGTGTACAACGCACCCTCCGCTCCTACACACAACCCACCTCCCTGTCGGGAGTGCTAACGACCTCCACAACGACCTTATGCTGACACCTGATCAGACTATACAACTACAACGACTGTTAGATGATCCCTCCACACCATACTCCGTTAGAGAGCTACTTCTACTATTCGTAGACTCCACACAAGCTGTATTCACCTCCATACATCGCGTAGAGTACCTTGAGGGTATTATCTCCCCTATACTCCATGATCCTTACTCCCTCCTTACCTTTAGTTATACCTGCCCTATATCCCCTAAACTTATGCCCGTAGATGGTGACCCCCCATTAGATGACCCCTTACTACAGAAGGCACTACATCTCCTGGCTCTAGAACTTGGTACCTCACTACTTACTCCCATGGAAGCTCAAGCCTTCCTTAAGGGGATACATGTTGGCTTAGGTAAAGATCATACTCAATTACTATCCATTATCAGTTCTGTCATTATCGGACAGCGTATTGCACACTCACTATACGGAACTCTCACTAATGGCGACTCTCTTAGCAATTGACCCAGGCATTACTGCCTCACACCATATCGGGAATTGGTTGCCCGATTCTAACTTACTTAAGAAGTGGGTTCATACTCACTATGGCCCTGTCACTCACTCCCTCGCTTACGTCACACGCCAACCACACTCCTTCGTTGGTACCGACAGAGATGATGGCTCTGACCCTAAACGGTTACTCTACTCCTCCTTCCTTGAGGCTAGTGGCTTCTCCTCTATATCCCATATCTTTAGTACGCCTTCATTAGATGGCTCCCTTAAGTGTAATGTCGATACTACTCTCATTAGAGATATCTCGCTTTCTCTTATCCGTCATGAAACACATTACTCCCCTATCACTGGTTACTACCCCACACTCACTAAAGGCCCTTACGATACCTTTGTAGGTGTTATGGGTGATTGGGATATCGTACGGCCACTACTCATTAATGAACAGCTTCCCCTTGGTTGCTTACCTCCCCAAGGCTCATGGTCTGCGGCACTCTTTGGCAGTCACAGCCATGCGGCACCTCTCCCTACACTATTAGAACTCGGTATTAAGGTAGTCATTATGTATAAACAAACCATCACTAAGTACGAGATACTACAACTCGCTCGTGATGGGCTCATTACCTTCATACCACTTGAAGACCTACAACCAGAACTTACTAGAGGCTATAAACATGCTACTCCTACTCCATAGAGAACAACTGCAAATCATCGCTCAAACACTATCCACACTCCCCTCCGAAGGCTCTAACCTCTCACAACTACTTGAGAGAGATTACACCCGCACTACTTCTCTCAGAAGCATCGTCTCCAATGCTGAATCCCTTACACATAATACACAGCCCCCAGTGACAATCATTGATGATTACTGGGGGCTTAGGTTAGGTCTACTTAATGGTTAATTGCTATACCGCTATCTGTACCTTGTAAGCAGCCGCTCTCGCTCCCTTCTTCCTATTGCATGAGCGGCATATTACGTACATGTTACTCTCATCTAATGGGTCGCAACCATCCTTTATAGGTACATAGTGGTCTATCTCCGTAGATCCTATACCTACCTTAGACATACAACATAAACATAACCCTAACTGTCTCCTGTACATGTGCGCCTTGGATTCACGCCCTGCTGTACTCGCAGCCCATGACGCATACCTCTGCCTCGGGCTCCTCACAGCCTCTACCTCATCTTCGTACTCGTAATCTATAATCATGGTACATACCTATAATAGTGGCGCAGACTGCCCTTTAGTTATCTCTATTATACCCCTTAATCAACCTCGCTTACTAACTACAGAACGATTGAAGAGGGCCGCTCGTACTAATAAACTTACAGCAGACATTAAATATAGTACCTTCTATAGTCTCTGTAAGATATTACATACTCCGCAGGGGTCACAGCCATGCGACCCCCCTCAACAAAGACTATACATAAATGATACTACTACTGAATTACATAAGCTATCCCGTGTCTGGAATCAGACTATTAATAAGACACGTATCGTTATAGAGACTATCTTCACCTATAATAATATGCCACTATCAATTACTTCCTTTCAGGACTCTATACCTTACCTACAAGGCGGTGAGCATGCCCTCGCAGTCCTAACTGAATACTCCTGGTACACCACACTCGGCACTACTGTCAGACCTTACCGTGATAAAGATATCAGAAGGCGTACCTCCCTATCTACCAATAGTAAAGGGGAGGTTGTACTATCCTACCACCTTAAACAGTGGGCCGCACATTACCTCCCCGTACAAGGGTATATGAATGATGACTCCCACTACACTGGCTCTGTATCCACCACAGACGCACTATCCGCTATCACAATAGGTGCAAGTAACTCCCCAGCATCATACACTACACACGCTAGCTTAGCCAATAACATCGCCTTCAATACATAACCTACTACAAACACATCCAGTACATCGGGCACTGTCCACGCTAATAATAAACTCAATTGCGTGATAGTGCAGATGCTACAATGAATACCCTCACTCAATATGGGGTTCGTTACTGCCTCCCTCAATGGCTTGAATAGACTAGAAGAAGTTATTAACCATCCCATATGACTCACAGCCACAGATACTACTACTAATGATGTAAATGTATAGAGCATCCTTATCCCCTGCTAATGAAGTGACAACCTATCGTGGACATACCATCGGGATCCTCTAACGATATAGTCCGGGCTATTGAAGATATGGGGTACGTCTCGCGCTCCCCACTACGGCTATAGTTAGGGCCCCCACTAGTCCACACATATGGTAAGTGGAGTACTAACCCATCCTTCGTTAACCCTAACCCTACCGCTAATGTCCCCCATACATCCCATAATCCCTCAATCAGGACTGGCCTCTCCCTAAATAGCCAATCACTTATCTGTTCTAATGTTGCCCTCCTACTATACGTGCAGCTTAGACCGTGGAACCTCATGGCCGCTACTATATGCTCAGGGTGATTATCCCTCCACCCCATTAGTGCGAATGTAGATGCTAATTCATCCTCTGGCTGTAAGTTCCTCTTAGTGACATCCCTACGCGGTACCTTTAAGTATGCCAGCACCATCGCCATCGCCGTGATATTATAACTTGCACTCAAGTTATCTTCTACATAGAAGAATGGTATCGGTAATATAGGCTCACTAGTACTCTCACCCACAGTCGCAGGAGCATCTATTGCTCTACCGCCCACCAATATAGACACATCCCTATAAGGTATGAACCCTACCTCTAATCCCTCCAGATCCACACGGTAATGCCCCCTCTTAAATACGGGCATACTCTTTGAACCATAACTGTGCCCCTTAACTAATGGCACACCTGTAGTAGCGTGTGTGTACCCCTTCAAGACGCTATCAGTTAATAATACTATCGTATATTCATTCATAAAAGATTCTCCGCTAGTAGTGACATATATAATTGATGCACTACTTCAGTACCCTCTACATGCACTGTATGTTGTGCCCAATCTATTAACCTACTACCCCTGGATGTAGTCAACGTATGCTCTAATACATCCAGTAATTCATTACGCTCTATAGCCAATGACACCCTACCACATACCCATCTCCCATAAGAACTATCAGGGGTATGTGATTCATCACCATGCCACCTCCATAAATGTAATCCAGTAATATCTAATGACCTACTTAGTGGTAATGCACTCTCTGCCTCAATAGATACTACCCTCCATAGGTAATGCAATCTATTACCTTTAGTTACTACTAATTGATTGGCACGGGCACTACTAGATACTGGACCCGCCTTTAATGCTAGTGAGCACCACTTCAATATGCTCTCGTGGGGTATTGGTACCTCATCAAACACTATCTCCACATGTGCAAACATCGTATCCTTACCCCAGTAAGGGTATATGTATGCCCCCTGGTATATCTCCTGTACCCCACTGTCTGTATTGATGTAGTACTTCCTTATGGTGCGAGGCTCTAATGGCCGCTCTTCTTCATCTAACGAGACCACCGATGATAATATGTAAGGTAATGCCTCTGGGGTTATTGATGGTGTGAATGTATCCGCCTGCTCCTGTGTGAATACTGTACAGGACTCTCTAATGGAACGCTTTATTGGTGCTTGCATGTTCGTTACTGTGTTATGTCTATGTTATTGATCTATAGGGTAATCTTCTTGATTAGAGCATGTCATACAGCTATATGCCTGTATGTTCCTCCCCCCAGAACTGTATTGATGTAATACCCTCATGGGCCCGCCACATTTACTGCACACCCTGCCCTCCCCCTGCAAGGGCTCCAGTCTACTTACCCCTTGTGGTAATCTATTATCTGTATTAGATACAGGGTTTATCTGCACCGCTCTACCTCTCATCCCACAACATCTAGCCATACTATGCCTCTACGATCACCTTTAGCTACTAGAGTCTATCAGTGCCACCCACTTGTTGTAGGCTTACCTACCTCTAAACGGGATCTATATAACCCCCCACCATTGGATAGGAAACAAGTACTTACATTCTCTAACGCATGGGGTAAACCTATTAAGACTGTACCACTCGCGTGGGGGCCTGTTATATCCCCTTTACTAGTGGCCATACACTTAGAGGTCGAAGGCTCTGATGTCTCTACGTCACACACTAATTGTATCATACAGTACCTGCTGTGGAAGGGTGGGGATACACTACTAATGTGGCATATACATATCGCTAAACTACGCCCTAAAGAGATACCTAGGCGTACTTTCTACTGGTATATGCAGAAGTATGGCATAGGTATCGCTGATGTACAGAAGTTGGGTATGATACACCCTAGTGCTAAAGGTACTTATGTATGGACACTAGATGAAGTAAGAGATGCTCTCATACATATCGATACCTTTGTACTAGAGTGGTACCGCCTCGCATACTTACGTCATAGATTCTGACTATGCCAGCCTCCCAATAGGTTTAGGTCGCTACGCTCCCAGCGTAGCTAGGTTTAGGTTTCGGTTTAGGTTTACTCCGTGGCTCACAATCACAACTAGGCTTCTGATCGGGCCCCTTAGTACATGGGAAGTTTCCATCAGGACACCTTCTCGTACTCAAATATCCAGGACATGTGCGTGGTACAACAGTCCTTGGCAGTCGTAGCCCTACGGCACTCCCCAAGGGTTGTAGCCCTACGGCACTCTGTGTCATAACCGCTGCCATTAATAACTCAATCAATTAACTTACCTCCCTATGTACAGACAGCAAACGCCACACCTATTAGAGATGTGATAAGGTTCTACCCTTTACGTCATATAGGATACATCATACCCCTGTGCGTCTATATATATCTGTGCTCATCAATCATATAAGTAGATGGTACTATGGTACGCAATTACCTGCATAATAACTACTCTCAAAGTAATCACAATATAATATACTCAACTCTACCTATTTAAGATAATGCCCCCAATCGTTGATGGTTTATGTACTCGTGCCCCGCTCATCACTGCCTCCTATAAAGAAGGCGCTGGTGATAAAGGCAGTACTCCCTTGAGGCCTCGCGACACAGCAGATATATACCGTGTCCCCAACGCTAAAGGCAATAGCCCCTTAGTAGATCTATGGGGGCAATTGAGTGCTCTACAAGTCACTATGGGGCAAACTATACCCCTATTCCTTGAAGAGGATACACGTACCTTCCTCACATGGGTGCGGGATAACCTCCGCTCTATGTCCTCCCTCGCGTACCTTGATGGCGCTACCGATACGCACTCCTTCCCACAGGAAGCACTCACATACATGGAACATGTCATAGCACACAAGAAACTACTATATGGGAACTCTGAATCCTTCATACAGTGGGATGGGCACGCCCTATTACGTATGGAAGACCTATGGGCCCATGTACGACACACAGAACTCATATACCAACATTGGGCTCTTACTGCACCCATACAAGACTCCGTACTCCATAAGGTACAACTAATCGCTAGTATTATTAATAGACTGTCATCATACCTCTGGTGGCAGATGAGACATGAGAATAGACTTAGAGGACAAGTTGAACACGTCTGGCAAGGTCATGTCACACCATTCCCTTTACAACCCTATACGAACATAGCCCCCTAAACGTGGATTACTTCACATCTGATACCGCTGTATTGACCGTTGGTATCCGAGTTCTAAAACCTGTAATTGTTGTGGTCATATCCTTGAAAGCCTTGAACTATCAGTTAGAGTTTGGCGTTGCCCATCCTGCAATTCGGTGAACGACCGGGATGAGAATGCAGCATTGAATATTTGTATGGTAGGGGCATCCACCATTGAGCTAGGTGATGTAAGACGGGCTTTGCCTGCGATCGCTGTTTGAATTCAGAATCCTCTCGCCTTCAGGCAGGGGAGTATGTCAAACTAATGCACAACTCACATAACTCCCTGTCGGGAGTGCTAACTACCTCTAATGCACAACTCACATACCTCCCTGTCGGGAGTGCTAACTACCTCTAATGCACAACTCACATACCTCCCTGTCGG
>Ga0105045_10003224_pt1 | contig 13966 bp, 9 predicted proteins | sample MAT02_FD_78089 | JGI IMG/M metagenome (GOLD analysis project Ga0105045, IMG submission 78089) | Freshwater microbial communities from Lake Fryxell liftoff mats and glacier meltwater in Antarctica - MAT-02 (megahit assembly) | ecosystem: Environmental > Aquatic > Freshwater > Ice > Liftoff...
GACGCTCAATATCACCACCCTCGCACAATATTTCGCAGCCTCGTATCGACTCGTAGTCGGTGGGATGACGGGTATGCGCAGGTGTACTCGCTCTCGCAGCCGAACCGAGGGCTCAACCTGCCCGTTCCGGGGCTGACTGCGGAAGAGAATCGTGGTCGTCAGCTCTTCTTCGATCCACCGCCGCAGGGTGGTGCCGGTTACGCCGGCTGCCACTCAGCTCCCACGTTCGCGCTGGTGCTGAAGATATGCGGCAATGGTATTGATGAGAACAAAACCCGCGTATTCAAATCTCCATCGATCAAAATCGGGGGCGTTCACGGTCCGTACATGCACGACGGCCGATTGGCGACGCTTGAGGCGGTGGTTGAAGACTACAACTCCCGAGTGCGCGCTGGGCCAGCGCTCGACGGGCGATTGCGGGGAGAGAATGGTCAGCCACTGCGAACAATCTCACGGCAGCGGACAAATCGGCGTTGGTCGCATTCATGCAGACGCTCACCGACCACGTGCTCCTACGGATCCGAAGTTCGCGATTCCGTTTCGTCAACCGTGACGGCACGACGCGCGTCCGGCGCCGCTCCGCTGTGCTGGTGCACCTCCGGTCAGCGCTGTGCTGACGCACCTCCGGTCAGCGCTGCGGTGGTCGCTCGTATGACGAGATGATGGAGTCCCACGGCACCGCGCTGCGCGCCTGATCATAGCCAATCTGATCCAGGCGCAGCATCCACGCCTTGTCAAACAACTTCTGTGCGCCGGGTTCCATGGCCAGCGACGCGTGTGGCTGCGCGATCCGTACCTGCATGGTGATACCGGGGACATCGGCGGATACCGCGCGCGCCAGCTCCTGGAGGCGAATCAGCGCCGCTGGTTGTGCGCTCCAGAACAACAGCTCCGTGCTGCGCGAGCTCATGTTGCCACGGCTCGACGGCTTGGTGAGCTTGAGGGGCGCGTGCGTAAAAATGTTCATCAGCACCCACACGCGCACCGTGACGTCTCCCTGCAATCCCGCTGCGCGCAGTCGCGTCGCAAGTTCGCGATAGTCATCGAGCGACAAGAGTGGCAGCACATTCGAGATGATACCACCGTCGCTGTGTACATGTCCGTCCACAATGCGTGGCGGAAAGATGCCGGGGATCGCGGTAGCCGTGTACAGGAGCAGGCGCGCTCGCTCAAGTGTTGTGGTATCCGCCCGGATTGCCGCACGCATATCCCACACGCGACCAATGCCGAGATCCATGTCGGTGGTGGCCAGCAGCAGTTGGCGATCCTGCTGGAACTCGCGCTCGAGTTGGGCACGCATCGTCTGGTTCATCATGGTTGCAATCGAACGCTCGTAGCGCCCGGTATTCACCAATCCGCCGGTGCGACGAAGCCAGAACCACCAATCGAAGCCGGGCGCGATGCGGTCTGCGGCCTCGCGATACAGCGAGGTAATGGTGTCGATGGCCTCCGGGGTCCCGAGCAATGCGAAGGGCGACTGCAGTGCGCCCGTGCTGATACCGCTGACGAGATCGAACCGCGGCATCGGCGCATCGGTGCGCGACGACCAACCGCGCAAGAAGCCCACGCCGAACGCGCCGTGCTGCCCACCGCCGGAGAGCAGCAGCACGTCGAGCGTGCGATCAGTCCGTGCTTGCGCGCGGCGGACCAGGCGCGTCAGCACGGAATCGCGAACCGCCTGCTGTTCCGTGCGTGCACGAACGGCATCGGCCTGCAGCGAGGCGATGCTGGCCGGCGGGCGGGAGATCGACGCGCAGCCGGTGGCGAGCAGCAACAGTATGCAGTTCGCGATCGCGCGAGGAAACATCGGTGTGCAGGCAGTCACAGGCATGAGCTCACCACGGATTGAGTCGATAACCTTCGGCCTGTAGCACTGACATGGCCGTCATGGCCGACAGCGCGACTTGCACGCCGGGAATAAGCTTGTCGCGCGGCACGTCACGGCCCATGGAGGTTTGTCCGCACAGGATGATCCGCACCCCCGCGTCAAGCAGCTCCCTGATCAACGGTCCACTGGGGTTGTCACTTCCATAGCGGGTGCGAAACGTTGCATCGTCGAGCAGGTCTTTGCCGGCGGTACCATGGACCACGGCGGCGAGCTTCACCCGTTCACGCGGGACGCCGGCTCGAGCATGCATGTTGAGGAATCGCGCCATCGTGTTCAGTTGCTCGTTCGGCGCCAGTGCAACGCTCGGTGCAGCCGAGCCCGCTGCGGGCATCTCCACGCCGCGGCTGACTTCGAAGACGACGTTGTACTCGTGATTGGCCGGCGCCTGAAAGGTTGGATTCGGTACGTCGAATACAGCGCCGCTGGACGTGATGACGGGTCCGGTGGTGGGCTGTGCGACGAGAGCGGTAAGCGGAGCCGCGAGGAGCAACAGCGCGAGACGGGGAATTCTACACATGATGAGACCGTTTGAACGGGGCGAGACGGCGCGATACCGAACGCCGAGCCTCTGAATGGAGATCGTATTACTCATTGTCACTGCTGGCATAGGATCGTGACATCAGAAAGGCGGCGATCACGGCTTTGTCGGTGTACAGCTCAAGTCGTCCGGCCATGGACGCGATACGAATGAGACAGCCCGTACCGACCGGTGACGCGATGACGATGGCGTCATTCGTGAGGCAGACGGCTTCGGCATCCGCCGGTACATCAGCGGGCGTGCCAACCTGCTGCACGACCGCTTCCATCCGCGATGCATCGATGCGTTCATCATTGCTCTCGACGGCGGTGGCGGAGAGCCAGGTGGCGCCGGTGAACAACACCACGTCATTGCCCCCGAGGCCAAGGTCAGAGGTCTCGGAGACGACGGCGCCGGTGATCTCGTCGTGCGCGCTCTCATCGGCGATGACATCGGCTACCAGACAGGTTGCGGCGAAGCCCGGCTCGATATCGTACAGTTCCACGTTGAATCGCACGGCCGTACCGTCGGTCAACCGTACCGTGACGCTGCGCTCCAGGGCTTGCACATCGCGCCACGCCCCGCGCAAGCGACGAAATACTTCGATACTGTCACCGTCGGCCTGAAAACGATACTCACGCATGTGGCGATCCCGCGTGTCGTGCTGTCGCACGAGTCGAGATGTCCCTGATCACGGCCATGTGGGAATCCGGCCGGGAGTCCAGGGCGCACCGGCACGCTCGGCGCGTTCCTCCAACGACTTGAGATCCTCTTCGACAATCGTGCGCAATCTCGCGAGCAATGGCGGAAAATCACGCGCCACGATGTCGTATTGCTGCCGGTGTGTTCCTGTCGGTGCGTTCTGTGTCCCCCAATGACCACTGACCACGTCACTCAGGCGGTCCACCAGTCCTTGCGCGACAGGCGCGTTGAGCCGCGATGGCAGGTTGTCGCCATCAAGCGCGACGCGCAGCGAGTCGAGTCGACGCTCGATGGCCTTCGCTTCGCGATGCAGCGAATCCGACGGTACCAGCGTTTGCTGCAGTGCCGACTGCAGCGCACGCACGCGTGTGGTGGTTTCACCCAGCAGCGAGACGGTGCCCTGCACGACGCGCTGCAAGCGCGCGGTGGCCAGGCGGAACTCGCGCACCTGACGCGACGTGGCCACCGTGGCCATGAGGCTGGCGGGCGGCTGCGCGACAAACGTTTGCGTGCCGTACTCGCGGACGCTGCCGTCGGGCCGATGTACCGCCAGGCTGACCGTGTAGGTGCCCGGTGTCACGAGCGGTCCGCGCCCGCCACCACGCGCGGTGGCGTCGCCGGTCGCTGCGGTGATTGGCGACAGACCAGAGTATCGCAAGTCCCACGTCACCCGATGCATCCCGGTGGTGGCCGGTCCATCCAACCGGCGCACCACGAGTCCGTCGTTATCCGTGATGGTGAGGATGGCCGACGCCGAGCCTTCCATCTCTTCCGCCCGCAACGCTTCGAGTGTGGGCTGCGGTACATCAGTGCCTTTGCGCGCGGCGGCCTGCTCGCGCTGTGTACGCGCCTGTCGCAGCGAGCGCGGCGCGGCGTTGAGCCGGTACGTGAGTGTGGCTCCCGGTGGCGGGTTCGGTGTGCTGAAATGCGATGCGCCCCACGAGCCCGCATTGCTGGTGCGTGTCGGCTGATACATTGCGACGCGTGTGACCGGCAACAGCGCGCCGTCGGCGCGCAGCAGCTCCGGCTTCTGCACGAGCAGACGCAGCGGTGCGAGATCGTCGAGGATGTAGAAGCCGCGACCGAAGGTGGCGACGACCAGGTCGTCATCACGCGCGTGAATGGCCAGATCGCGCATCTGGATAGTGGGCAGTCCACCGCGCAGACGCGTCCATGCTCCACCCCCGTTGGTGCTCACGAAGAGTGCGAACTCCGTGCCGGCGAAGAGCAACTCCGGCTCCCTGGGGTCTTCGACAAAACCGTACACCGAGCCACGCGGCGGAAGATTCGCGCTGATGTTCGTCCACGTGCGTCCCCGATCGCTCGTCTTTACGAGGTACGGCTCGAAATCACCGGAGCGATGGTTGTTGAACACCGCGTACGCAACATTCACATCGTGCTGCGACGCAAACACGCGCTGCACATACGTGGTATCGGGCACGCCGGGAAACTTTGCAATCTTCCGCCACGTCGCGCCGCCATCTTCGGTCACCTGTACGAGGCCATCGTCGGTGCCCACGTAGATCAGTCCTTCCTGTTTCGGCGACTCACTGATCGCGAGGATGGTGCCGTAGTACGACGTGCTGGCCCATTTCCCGATCGCATCGGAGCCCCACACGCGGCCCATCATCTTGAGCTGATTGCGATCGATCGCCTGCGTCAGATCACCGCTGACCGCGCGCCACGCATCACCGCGGTCGTCGGAACGCCACAACGTCTGCGACCCCACGTACAGTCGCGACGGGTTGTGTGGCGAAATCAGCATCGGCGTATCCCAGTACCATCGTGACGCCGGTTGGTCCGGCGCGGGCTGCGGTCGGATGGGAATGTTCTCACCCGTCCGGCGATCGTGACGCACCATGCCGCCGTTCTGCGATTCGGCGTACACGATGTTCGGATCGGTGGGGTCGATTTGTGCACGGAATCCGTCGCCGCCCACAATGGTACGCCAGTCGGAGTTCTCGATGCCCGAGGCACTCGTGGTGCGCGATGGGCCGCCCACGGTGTTGTTGTCCTGTGTGCCACCATACACGTTGTAGAACGGCTCCGCATTATCGAGTGACACGGTGTAGAACTGCGTGAGCGGCAGGTTTTCGAACCAGCGCCAGTGGCTTCCGCGATCGTACGATTCGTACAACCCACCATCCGAACCGATCATGAGGTGTTCGGTGTTCGCGGGGTCGATCCAGACGGCATGATCGTCCACATGCTTGTTGCGCGCCGGCACCGGCTGCCACGTGCGACCTCCGTCTTCACTCACCGACGTGTTCGTTTCCACGAGATAGATGCGATCGGCATTGTGGGGATCGGGAAAAATCTCGACATAGAACAGTCCAAGTCCGGCTTGCGAACTCATGCGTTCCCAGCTCGCGCCCGAGTTGGTCGACCGATAGAATCCACCGCTCGAACCATTGGCTTCGATCGCCGCGTAGACCACATCCGGATCGGCCGGCGAAATGGCGAGCCCGATGCGACCAAGATCGCCGCTCGGCAATCCGGTGCGAATGCGTGTCCAGGTCGTACCGCCATCTGTGCTGCGGTGCACTGCGCTCTCGGGGCCGCCATGAATCTGCCCCCACACACGACGCTGCCGCTGAAATGTGGACGCAATCAACACGTCAGGATTGCGCGGGTCCATCTGTACGTCGTTCACGCCGGCCCATTCACCACCACCGAGGACGCGGTTCCACGTCTTGCCGCCGTCGGTGGTCTTGTACAGCCCACGATCACCGCCGCCGGACCAGAGCGGACCAATCGCCGCCACGAATACCACATCGCTGTTGCGCGGATCAATCACGATGCGTCCGATGTGTTCGCTCTTCGGCAGACCGACGTTCGTGAACGTGCGTCCGTCATCGATCGACTTGTACACACCGTCACCGTAGGCAACGGAGCGTAGCGAGTTGTTCTCGCCCGTGCCCACCCAGAGTGTGCTCGGGACCTTCTGATCAATCGTGATCGCGCCGATGGAGAACGAGTTCTGCGAATCGAAGATGGGCGCGAAGGTGACCCCGGCATTCTCGGTCTTCCACAGGCCGCCCGATGCGGTAGCGACATACCACGTGGCCGGCTTGCGCGGATGAATCGCGAGGTCGCTGATGCGACCGGAAGTGCTGCCCGGTCCGATGCTGCGGAATCGCAGGCCATCGAGTGGTAATCGACCGGCGGCGGAGTCGGCGCTGGGCGTGTCGCGCGTGGGCGTGTCGCGCGTGGGCGCAGCGCTGCGACCGGAACGCGCCTGGGCACCTGCGGTCGACGCGAGCAGCGCGACCATCAAGGCGGCGCCGGGGGAACGAAGCAGAGCAGACATGTCGGTGAGAAAGAGTGAAATGTTCACCCTTGCAAACTACGCGGAGGACCGAGGGCTGTTGAGCGCTCGAGTCGGCCCTCCGCGTGCACCACGGTCCGGCTAGAGCGACCAGCCGGTGCGATACGCGCGCGTCAGGAAGGGATTGAGCGAGTCCTGATTCGTGAAGCGCATCGAACCGGCGTCGTACAAGGCCTTTTTGCCTTGTCCGAGGCGCAGCGCGACGGTGCCCACGAGCATCGTTTCATTGAGCGCGGCGGCGTACGCGAACGGAGAGCTGGCGTCGCCCTCGCCCATGCACGCCGATACCCAGTTCAGCTCGTGCGATTCCGCAATACGCGGCAATGAAACAGGAACCGCCGCCGCTGCCGAAGCGACTGACTCGGGGTACACCGTGGGTTTGTTGCCATACGTTTCGTATGTGAGGATGCCGCGCGAGCCGATGAACACACCACCGCCACCGTCGCCGAGCGGCAACGAGACATCGTCGGGCAGCATGTCGGGCCGTGGGGGCATCAGCCCACCGTCGTACCAGTACAGCTTGACGGCCGGCCGAGCGCCGGCGGCCGGGAACTCGTACTCCACCTGCGTGGCCAACGGATACGAAGCCGGATTCTCGGCGCCGCCGCCCCACGGCGACGAGGCCGTGGAGACGCTGGTCGGCTGCGTGAGCTCGAGCGCCCAATATGCCTGATCCACCAGATGCGCCCCCATGTCGCCGAGGGCACCAACACCAAAGTCGACCCATCCACGCCACGCGAACGGGTGGTAGGCGGGGTGATACGGAATCAGCGGTGCCGGTCCGCAATACAAATCCCAATCCAGTCCGGGCGGAGGTGTCTGCGGATTCTCGGCCATGGCGCGCAGTACGGCCACATCAACCGTGCGCGCGTTCCACTGCGGCGGTCGCGCGGGGTCGGGCGGGCGCACGGCCGGTACCGGAGCCCCCGGTCGCGGAATGCCCTGCGCCCAATAGCGCACCGGACGATCGGTCCAGATATGCACACTCGAAATCGGGCCCAGCACACCGGAGCGCACGATTTCCACCACGCGACGTGTGCCTTCCATGGAGTGTCCCTGATTTCCCATCTGGGTGGTCACTTTCGTCGACGCCGCGAGCTTGGCCAGATGCCGCGATTCGTGCACAGAAAACGCGAGCGGCTTCTGGACGTACACGTGCTTGCCGAGCTGCATCGCCGCGCTGGCTTGAATCGCATGCAGGTGATCGGGGGTCGCAATCATCACCGCATCGATGTCCTTGCGCTCCTCGAGCATCTTGCGATAGTCGGTGTACTTCGCGGCCCTGGTGTAGGCCGCCTGCAGCTTGAGCGCTTCTTCGGACACCTTGCCATCGCGCGGACGCAGTCGCCCTTCGAGAGCACGCTCAGCGTAGGCAAAGTCCACATCGCAGACGGCCACAATGTTGTGGCCGAGCACCTGCGACATGTTGCTCATGCCCATGCCACCGATGCCGATGCAGGCGATGTTGAGCGTGGCGCTGGGTGCACGCCTGAGCATACTCGCGGGCGCACCGGCAATCAGATGGCGGGGCAGCACCATCGCGCCCAAGCCGAGGGCAGCCGCGTGCCCGAGGAAATCGCGGCGGGAGGAGGGAATTGTCATGCTCACGACGCTACGGCGCGGGGCGGGTGCCGTCAATGCAAAACGTGCGACTACTCCCGGACGAACCGTGCCACGTCGCGCGGACCCTGGCTCCAGATCAGCGTGTCTTCCTGCACGCGGAGTGCTCCTCCCGTGCTGACAAGCGAAAGGAACCGCGCCTCGACGCTCATCGCGCCCGTGCAGAACATCTCCGTCCTCGTGGTCGCACCGCCGACCAATGTCGTGCCGCGGACGACTGCTGGTGCGCTAAACCGGTTGCAGCCGCCGTTGCCGACGAGCTGTCCTTCGCTTCTGCTCCAGGCAAGCGTGGCCTTGGCGTTTGCCGGGATGTTGATGGGGGCCGAGTCACCCTGCAGCGCGACCAGTCGCCACGGACCAGCAGCGATGTCGTCCTGCGTGCGGAGCGCGGCGCAGCCGTCGCCGGGATTGATACGGTCCATTGAGTCCACGACGACGGACAGCGTCCTACCATGGCCCTCGATCGCCGGTCGATCGGCGAGGTGCGCCTTGAGGCGCACCACGACAGGCCTGCCGACCTTCCCCGTCTTCAGATAGGCCGCCTCGAGCGCCGGGTAGTCGGCGCTCATATCAACCGGAAATTGAAGCCCGCTGCCGCACTCCACGAGCAGGGCCGCGTCGGCCATGTACGTGAAGGCCCCGACGAGGCGTGTCGGATGCGTGATGAGTACGGGCGCGACGGTTCCGGAGAGCTGATAGCTGCGCTTCGAGTTTATTGGCTCACCGTCCATGTCTAACATGCGCAAACTGCCGTCAGGATCGACGGCAAGCCGGCCCGGTACGCCGGACGCGCCTCGCAATTGGATGCGCGTGGCCGCCTCAGCGTGCGTCCATCGACCGATTTCGGTGAAGATGGTGTCGCCGGCGCCTTTGGTCTCGAGATTGATGCCCTCGCTGAGAAAGGTCCCGTCCGGGTAGAGCGTCACCGTGGTGCGGATTGCGTCGCAATCGGCGCAGGGAATATCACCCACCCAACTCGCCGCACCTTCCAGGGACGCGACGTTGCGGATGGGAACGACAGCCGACGAGGTGGTTTGGCTCGTTGCGGCGCCGTTCCCGGATTCGCGACCACCGCACCCGGTGAGCATGGTCATCAGGAGCAAAGGTGCGTACGACAGGGCACAGCGCATGAAGTCCTCGGTCAAGCAAAGGGGAGCGTGGATTTGGCAGACCTGCTGAACATACCGCGTCTCAGGATCTGGCAGGAGCGTGTCGATACTTCAAGTGATGCCTGCCTCTGCTACTCCGTCTCCGTCGGCCGTCGCCATCGCTGATGCGGCGCTGGCGGCTCCGGCCTACCCACGTGCCCACGCCAGCTCGCTGACGGCGTCTTCCGGCTCGGCCTCCGGTCGCCAGCTTGGCCACGCGTTGCTCGCGTACCTTGTGGTGACCACCCTGCTGATCACCTGGGCGCCGTTTCAGTTTGCGTCGCGGCCGTTGCATGGGCTGACGAGTGTGTGGACGTGGTCCGATCTTGTGCTGAATGTGGTGATGTTCGTGCCACTCGGTTTTCTGGCGCAGGCGTCGCGTGTCCGGCAGCGTGCGGTGGCGTGGTGGGTGATCGGGTTGGCCGGGGCGTGGCTCAGCGCGACCATCGAGATCGGCCAACTCTTCATTGCTGAACGCTACACATCGCTGCTGGACGTACTGACGAACGGTGTGGGCGCGGCACTCGGTGCGCGTACCTTTGACGCCGTTCGTCCGCGCGTGTACGTCGGCCGAGGCGCCGTGTCGGCGTTGGCGCTCGAGTTGCCGCTCACCGGTCTGGCCATGCTGCTCATCCCGCTGCTGTGGGTGTCGGGGTTTGCGAGTGCAGATAGTGAGCGCGCGTGGCTCGTGGTGCTGCTCGCGGGGTTTGGCGGAGCGCTGTTCGGCGCTGTGCACGGGGCCTACCTGCACCGAACCGGTCGTGTGTCGCGGCCCGTGCTGCTCGCGGCCGTGGCCACCTGGTTTCTGGTGGCTGCATTGCCCGGAGCGTCGACGCGACCGGATGTCCTCATCGCGGGCGCGACGCTGGCGATCGGGGGGGCGTGGTTGCGCAGCGTGGCGACGGCCCGCGCCCGCGATCGTGACGGCGACCAGCGCGTGGAACTGCCCACCCTGCGCATGGGGCTGCCGCTCTTCGCCGCCTACTTCGCGCTGGCGTCACTCTGGCCCCTGGATGCAGTAGACGGTATGTGGCGCGGTGGCTGGGCGCTCGCACCGGCGAGTGCCGGGATTTCACGGACGTCGCTGATGCTAGCGCTCGAGTATCTCGCCGCCTTTACGCTTGTGGGGTATGTCACGGCCGAGTTCCACGGGCGCTCCAACGAACCGTATCGCGTGATCTCCCGTCGCGTGTTGTGGTGTACGTTCGTGCTGGTTGTTCTCCTGGAGCTTGCACGCGGATGGAATACAACCATCGGTGCGAGCCTTTCTGTCTCAATCCTTGCCATCTGCTCAGGGCTCTTCGGGGGATGGCTTTACCATCTGCAACGAGACCATGTGCGCACGCTGTTGGCGCGGCCGGTCGCGCGGCTGCACATCGTGAGTGATGGTGCGCGGTCGGACTGACCGCGAACCCCGGAGGTGGGTTGACCGACGGCACATCTGGATACGCTCCGCTCCGGAGCTTGGCACTGCACGCGCGCGCACGACATACTCAAAGGAAGCGCAGTCCTTCCTTCGTCGAGTCCATCCCATGCGTCTGCCTCTACCTCGTTCACGTTCCCGCGTCGCCCTGATCCTTGTCGCGCTGCTCTCGCTCCCCGCATCGCGCCTGGCGGCGCAACGGACGGAGCGCCCTCAGTTGCACGGGAAACACTGGGTCGCCGTGACAGGGAAGCCACTGGCCGCGACCGCGGGCGCCATGATCTTTCAGCAGGGCGGCAACGCGGTCGATGCCGCCGCGGCGATGCTCGCCGCTGGTTGCACGATGTGGGACACGCTGGGCTGCGGCGGCGAGACGCAAGCGCTGATCTACCATCCGAAGCTGAAGAAGGTGATTGGCATCAACGCGCTCGGTGTTGCTCCCACTGGCGCAACACCGGCGTTCTATCGCGCGAAGGGGATGAGTGTTCCGCCGGAGTTCGGACCGCTGGCCGCCGTGACACCCGGTACGCCCGGAGGCTTGATGGTGATGCTCGCGGAATACGGCACCATGTCGCTGGCGCAGGTGCTCGCGCCGGCGATTCAGATGGCCGAGCAGGGATATCCGATCGAGGCCCAGGCCGCAAACGCGATCCAACAGAACGCCGCGCGATTCAAAGAGTGGAAGTATTCGCCCGCCGTATTTCTGCCGCACCTTGGCGAGCCGCGCGAAGCGCCGTCGGCCGGTGAGCTTTTCACGCAGCCCGACCTGGCGGCGACGTTCCGAAAACTCGTGGAAACCGAACGTCTCGCGCTGCGCAGCGGCAAGACGCGCAAGCAGGCGATCATGGCGGCGAACGAGCGGTTTTATACAGGGGATATCGCGGCAGAAATCGTGCGCGGTGTGCAGGAAGACGGCGGGTTGTTCACGATGCAGGATCTGGCCAACTGGCGCGTGCGCATCGAAGAGCCGTATTCCACCAACTATCGTGGCTACGAAGTGTTCAAGCTTCCCATCTGGCAGCAAGGGCCGGTGATGCTGCAAGCACTGAACATCCTCGAAAATTCCGACGTGAAAAGCATGGGATACAATAGCGCGCAGTACATTCACACGGTGTATCAGGCGATGAACCTGGCGTACGCCGATCGCGATTTTTACTACGGTGATCCGTATTTTGCGCCGGAAGAACCGGTGCGCGGGCTCATGAGCAAGGCCTATGCCAAAGCGCGTTTCGCCCTGATGAGTCACGACCTGAACGACGCGTTGGTCAGGCCGGGCGATCCGTATCCGTTTCAACAGGGCGTAAATCCGTTCACGAACGAGTTGTCACGTTGGTCAACGACGGGTCCGCGTCCCGACAGTCTGCGCGGCGCGGGTGGCAGCGGCAGCGATGTCGACGCGCGAGGGCTGGGTCTGGGTGGGAGTGTCGCCAGCCAGTCGTCGCGCGACAGCGCATTTGCTGCAGCGTTCACACGCGGCACGACCAGCATTCAGGCCGCAGACTCCGCTGGCTGGATGGTGTCCATCACGCCGAGCGGTGGCTGGATTCCAGCGGTGATTGCGGGGCGAACCGGCATCGGATTGTCGCAGCGCATGCAATCGTTCGTGCTCAACGCGGAAGACGGTCCATTCAATGTGCTCGAGCCGGGCAAGCGTCCGCGCGTGACGCTCACGCCAACCATCGCGCTGAAGGACGGCGAGCCATGGATGGCATTCTCCGTGCAGGGGGGTGACACGCAGGATCAGGATCTGCTCCAGTTCTTTCTGGCCATGGTGGAGTTCGGGCACACGGTGCAACAGGCGGCCGAACATCCGGGCTTTCACAGTTATCAGATGCGCTCGAGTTTTGGTGCGCACGAGGCGCGTCCGGGCCGGTTGCAGCTCAACGAGCGTATGCCGGACTGGGTGCGCGATGATCTGCGTCGGCGTGGGTACGCGTTGGAGTTTGCGCGCTACACGTCCGGGCCGATTACGGCGATCTGGCGGGATCGTAAGCACGGGACGCTGTGGGGCGCCGCGAGCAATTTCGGTGAGGACTACGGAATCGCCTGGTAGCCCGGCTGGAGGCGAATGGTACGGAGGATTGCCTCTCAGAACTGAGCGCGCATACCCAGCGAGAGCATTCGGCCGGGCACAATCGTGATGTTGTCCGGTTCTCCCGTCTGCCGGTCGAGCAGATTCTCGCCCGTGAGCTGCAGCGTGACCCCGCGCGCGAGTGTGCGCTGGGCGGTCGCGTTGATGCGAGTCACTCCCGGATACTCCACCCAGAGAGAGCGCAGCGGGGGGCCGATGAATTGTGTCGCAGTATTGCCGGGTGTCACTGCCGCTTGAGCGGCGGCGACCCGGTCGTATCCGATCCAGTCCGAAGGTGCCCGACTCAGAAAACACGCTCGAGACCACACCGCCCTGCGCGCGCGTGCGCAGTCCGGGGGCGTTGGACACGTTCGTGGGTTGTCGTGTGATGACATGCACGACACCGCTGATTGCAACCGTGCCGTAGAGCGCCGCACCCTGCGGACCGCGGAGCACCTCGAGTCGTTCCACGGATTCGGCTGGCATTTGTGCCACCACGAGTGGGTTCGCCACCTCGATGCCGTCGATGTAGACCTTGGGATGACTCAGCCCGAACGAGCTGGCGCCACGAACGCTGCCGTATCGCGCCAGCAAGGATGTGGGTGACTGATGCCACAGCCACACGCCCGGTATGGTACCGCTGACGAACGCGCCGAGATCACCCTGCGCGTGCGCTTCGAGATCGCGGCCATCGACCACGCCCACAGCCACACTCAGCGATCGTTGTGCGCCGCCGGTCGGGTGCCCGTGACCACGACGCGCTCAAGCGGAGCAGCGCGTTAGGTGGTACGCGCACGCAGCGGCTGCGCCGACTCCGGCGACGCGACCGCAGCAAGAACGATCAAGTCCGCGCCGAGTACGCGCGGCGTCACGGCCACGGAGCCCACAAGCAGTGTGAGCGCGTCGCCGAGAGTCACTCGTTTCAACTCGAGACATACTTGCCGCTCGAGTGGGAGGAGCGCGTCGGAATACGTCACCCGTACCCGAGCGGCTGCGGCCACGCGATCGAGTGCATCGCGCAGGGACACGACGCCGCCGCGCACCGAGATGACGCGATTGAGCGGAACGGGCCACTGCGGCACACGCGTGAGCGGCGAGACGATGCACTCGTCTGCCGTAGTGATGCGTGAAGGCATCAACGGGCTGCCGGCCTCTGCGCGCGACGGCTGCACCAACAGCCACAGCGCGCCGCACACCATGCTGCGCACAAGGATTCGCGTCGACGCCGCGCCAACGCGCGGAGTGCGGTCAGGGACGCCGAGCACCAGC
>Ga0105045_10003226_pt1 | contig 13959 bp, 7 predicted proteins | sample MAT02_FD_78089 | JGI IMG/M metagenome (GOLD analysis project Ga0105045, IMG submission 78089) | Freshwater microbial communities from Lake Fryxell liftoff mats and glacier meltwater in Antarctica - MAT-02 (megahit assembly) | ecosystem: Environmental > Aquatic > Freshwater > Ice > Liftoff...
AATCGCCCTTGCGAACTTTGTTGCCGTCCGTTACCAGCAGCTCCGTGAAGTCGCCAAAGGTGATTTCATAAAGCTGTTCCTTTCCATCGTCAGCAACGACCTTCAGTGATTTGGACGATTCCGAAGCGCCGTCAATAAACTGAACGACGCCATCAAAGTCGGCCATCACCGGCGCATTCACTTTGCTGCCTTCGGGGATCAGCGTGATGATGGTCGTGGATCCTTCGACGCGATTGCTCAGCGTCAGGTTCCGCATGCTGTCGATCGTTCCGTTTTCCGTGATCATGATTCGGAACGGCGTGACCTCGGCCTTTGCGGTGATGTACCCCGAACCAATCTCCTGCTTCTTGCCGGTGATCATCGCCATCACCTTTTGGCGCGTTGTCGGATGCAGAAACACACCTGCCGCCGCGACCAATAAAATGGCAACAAGAATTAGCGGAATTGTTTTGCCTGAACGGCGTGGAATTTTTGGGCCGAGCATCCTCAGATACCTTTGAAATCAGATCTGTGGTTCGGGAACGGGAAGGACAGCATCGGGAGGCGTTGCAGGCGAGGACTTATCACCGTCTGAGGGCAGATTATCCATCTGCTGATAGAACGGATCATTCCAGACTCCGCGAGGATCAATCTCCATGATACCCATGTCACGAAAGATGTTAAGCCGATTCACCTCGTAAGTGATCCAATCTGCCACAAGTGAGTTTTGAGCCTGCAGAACCGAATCCAGAGCATTGACAAGACTCAAAGCGTTTGTTTGTTGCGATCCTGCTGCCTGCAGCGAAGCGCTGTGATACTGAAACGCAGCGTTTCGAACGGTGGTACGGTCAATCTCCAGGCGATATTCCTGAACCTTAATTTGACGCCAGCTGGTGCGGATTGCCAGCTTAATCCGGTCTTCCTGCTCCATGTAGTTACGACGGGCTCGCTGATAAAGAATCAGCGATCCGCGGTAATCGTTACGCTCGATGACCTGATCCAGCGGGGTTGTAAACTGAACGCCCGCACTATGTTGAGTGTTCGCTTTTGCGTCAGGATTGAGCCCCTGTCGGCCCTGGAAGACAAGATCCAGACCTGCTTCAAGTCGATTGGCGGAGATCTCCACCTTGCGGCGAGCGTCCATCACCTGGGCTCGCACGTTCATCAGGTCATGGCGATATTCCAAACCCAGCTGAATCACTTTTTCAATGTCCGGGAAATTCATGGTGCCATCCAAAGTGAACGGCCGGATGGCAATCTGCTCCACGCGAACAGTCGCCTGACGCACTTCCAAACTCTGAGCCATCTGCAGCAGATACTTGTCACGAAGAATGCGAGCGCCGCTGACAGTCTCTGTGAGCAGTTGCTGTGGCGTGTAGGACGCGAGGGCATCCCTGTTTCCGGTGCGAGGCAGTTCAGACCAGCGGTCCGGCAACTCAGGAGTTTCAATCAGGCCGTTCCCGCTGGTGTCCAGCTTTTGAAGCAGAGCCCTTTCGGAATCCACGTCAATCAGTTCCTGCAGCATGGCCAGCATGCCTTTTCCGAACGCAAAGTCGCGCTCAGCCAGCCGATACTGGCGCAGATCGTTTGCCATTCGTTCGACAAGGATATCCCGCTCTTCCTGGCTGCGAAAATATCGTCGGCCCGGGACAGCCACTGACCAGTCGTCGCTGGTCATCTCGAGGATATCCTGAATCGGCTGAAAGTCGTTTCGAACCTGAACGACTCCCACTTCATAAAGAACATCACTCAGCCGATTCAGCTCCTGAAGATAGATCCGTGCGGTCGCGAGATCCGGAGGCGATTCCTCGACCGCGTTTTCCACGCGGTCCGGCAACAGGCGTTCGCCCAGATTTTTCTGGACCTCACGAAGGTCACGCTCCAGATTCATCAGATCCGAGCTGATCAGCTCAAACGGATTCAACAGAGACTCTTCGACTTCCAGCTGAATGTTCGGAGGCAGGCCAAGCAACAGCTTCAGCGCATCTTCCTGATCTCTCAGATTACGCTCATTATTGGCCAGCGTACTTTGTCCACGGTTCAGTCGGTCACGCAACTGAAGATACGAAAGGCTGGTCACCAGTTGCTTTTTACGATCGATTAGTTCCTGAGCGGCAATCTGAAACTCGCGGTCAGCGGTGACGGCCAGCAATTGCTGCTCCTGAGCCTCTGACAGATCCCCCTGCCAGGTCAGCCAGTTGCCATCGTATTTCACGTTTCCCTGCAGTTCCAAAGGAATCTCAAGTCCCTCAAGTCCTTCAAGCGGGGCCGTAACGGCTTCCTGAATGTATGAGTCCTTGACCTGCTGGGCTTCGAGCTGTTCTTCGAGCAGCCGAATATTATTCATCGTATTCAGCATGTTCTGACGCTGTTGCAGCAGATTCAGGTAGCTGGCTGTAATCTGAACAAACAGAGTCTGGCGAAACCGGGCGAGAACGCGCGCACTGTAAAGGACATCACGCTCTGACTGAGTCAGCGCTTCGAGCACAATTTTGCGGCCCGCATTGAACAGCAGCGGCTGAGTAAAACTGTAGCCAAAGGACGGTGCTGAAGATTGGGCACCGTTTCCGGCAAAGACCCAGGTCACAGAGTTTGCAATGTCGACTGCGATCTGTCCGCCGGTTGGTAGCACCTGACTGATGCCAAATGTATTGTTAAATGTCGATGTCGACTGGCCGGCCGAGTTGACGCGGTTGGTGAAGCCGGAGGACGGTTCGCGTCCATCAACACCCAGAAAGCGAACGCCCAGCCGAAATCGCTCTTCAGTCAGCGCAAGGGCTCTGAGGTACAGATCTTCAATGTTCTGCTGATACTCCCGGCTGTGGATCGAAGCCAGGTCCATCGTCTGCGGCAGATTCACCTTCAGCAATTGCACCCGCGAATGCCCGTTGACCGGGTCAACTCCATCCATGTTGATCCCATACGGGGCCAGCCATTGCGGATTCTCGATCGCAAACGACCTCCCCAGCTTGTGCCAGTTCTTGTAGCCTTTACGTCCGTTGACGCAGTGCATCAGAGAATGCGCAGCCGGATCGTCCGGTGGAAGTGGTTCCTTGTCCGGATCATACGGATCATAAAAACGACTGCGGGTATCCGGAGTCAGTTCAATCCGCGGAACCTGCCAGTGTGGATCGCTCAGCTTTTCAGCGACGGCATTGTACGAATCCTTGTCCGCTTGTTTTCGCCAGAACTGGCGCGAACATCCGGACAGGGACGACAGGCCCATCAATCCCAGCACCATCCATGCCAGGCAGCGGCGAGTTCCTCGTCGCGAAATTCGGGTCAGCATCCTGCTGCTCTCCATCTGAGAATGTTCATCCATGAACATTCTGCTGTCAAAATTTAACGCGGAACGTTCGCCCGGTCTGGTGGCTGCAGGTCACCAGTCCCGGGAGATCCGACCAAGTCAATACCGTTGCCTCAACAGCCGAACGAGCGATCTGATCGCTCCTTCAAAACTCACAGCAACGAACATTCGCTTTGTGCCAGAATGTCTTTAAGTCTGTAAAATTCAGGCGGTACTGTCTGTGACGATGAATTGGGCTTCGACATTGGAACTGACTGTGCTTCATGGGTTTCCAGTACCGTCCGCACAGCCAGCAGAATCAGCTTCCCGTGCGCGAAGTGATTGGCATTACTGCGATATTCAAACCGACTGATGTATTCGGAACGGAACGCAGATTCCTGACTGTTCGATAGACTCCCCGTGATCGCGAAGGTCGGCCTGAACAGCTGGAATGGCCCTATCTTTTTCACTCTGCGTGACCGGCAAAGTCGCATTCCTCACTCGTCAATCAGCGTCGGCAAATTATGCCGCAGCGCACGCGAGTCCGTGGCGATGACCACTTCATCCCCAATCCGCAGGTCCAGGGATTCTCCACAAAGCGTTAAAGTGGAAACGTCCGTCCGCATGCGAAGCAGACTGGCTCCTCGCGGCCTGGTCCTCAAAGTTTTAACTTCCGGATGCTGCTTGCACACGCCAAAGTCTGCGGCTCCAAGATCTGCCGCACCCACATCCACTACGCACCATTCCAGAGATGGCCGCGAGAGAACTCGCGAAACTAATTCCACGGCCGAATCGGCGACAACTGCAGCGTTTGATGATGCGGCATGGTATGCGAAGTGCAGCGGATCGCCGAGCAGCACCGAAACGCAGCTGGCAGACCATGCCGCCCTGAACTGTGTCTGTCCAGTAACAATTTCTTCGCAGGCGATCTTGTCCGCCTGAATCATCCGCTGACAATGTTGAGCGATGGCCAATGACTGGTTGAAATCCGGAGCCGGCGGTTTTTCATTCGAATAAATATCAGTGCTGTGATCGTCAAGGAAAACGCCCCGCAGTCGGACATTCGGCAGACGAATCACGGCCGCGGCCAGTCGTGCAGAATCAGGGCCCGGTCGCACGCCGGTGGTTTGTTGCCCCAGATCGACGTCAATCAAAATGTCGGCGGTCGTTCCGGCGGCGATCATCGCGTGGGACAGTAACTCTGCCTGCCGAAAATGATCAACGACAACTGTGATCTTTCCTGAAGCGGCGACTTTTGCAAGGCGTGCCAGGGCGACACGATCGACCACCGGTCGAGTCAGAATAAACGACTGAAATCCGGCTGCTGCAAGCTGCTCTGAATCGTGAACAGTGCGACAGGATGCTCCATGTGCGAAGTGAACAAGCACCTTCAGGACTTCCTGCGGAATCTGGCCGCTCAGGTGAGGCAGCCACAATTTTCCTGCTTCGCGTGCAGCCATCTGCATGGCCGTCGCGTTGGTTCGAAGGATGCTTAAACGATAACGAAGGTACGGCGTGATCATCGCGGCTTCTCCAGCCGCATTCGCAGTTCAGCGGCTCGTGATTTGCGCGCTGGTGTTCCCCATTCCGGATGAAGCACTGATACAACTCCAAGAATTTTTAACGCTTCTTTATTGTCGCCGGAAGACTCGGCCAGAACGGCCATCTGCAAAGAGGCTTCCAGCCATGAATCTCGGCCCGGCTGAGTTTTCTTCAACACCGACTGCCAGAATTTGCGCGAAGCAGAAGCGGCTGCGGCGGAAACTGGTGCTGATCCGGAGGAGACTGATTGAGCCACCACATCGGCGACCGCAGAAATCTGTGAATCCGTCAGTGGCAACGCCAGCAGATCATTCAGGCAGCGATCAAATACAGCCTCCGTCCCGACGACAGCCGTCAGCGGCCGCAACAGACGCAACTGGGTGATTCGCAATTCCGTGGACCACGCAGCCTTCTCATTGGGGGGCGAATCGATAAGGCCGATCAGAACATGAGCCAGCTGAGCGTCTCCGGGTGCTGGCTTCCCGTTCGGCGTAAACTGTCTGCGCAGTTGCTGGACGACTCTAAACCTGTCACCGATGGACAAAGCAGATAACGAGGCTCTGGCGGATTCGTAATCCGCAGCATCTGCCAGCTGACGGACACCGGAAAGCAAAATCGATGTCTCACAGATCGTGATTGCATGCCGAGTCAGCTGCCCGATCTCTGAGTCCGCCGCGGCGCTGGCAGATTTCTGCGGCGTGAGTTCGCTCATCATCGCAAGCTGATCTGAGAGCGTCGTTCGCAGCCTCTGTGAATCTGCCAGGATCGTTTTCCAGTCGGCTTCAATGCGAAGTCGTTCCCGCAGATTCAGGCCGAGTTGCTGCGTTTCCAGGATGGCTCCGTAAACCTGCGATGCTGACTCCTGCGCTACCGAATCCTGAGACGCGAGATCCTGAGACTGTGATCTCTGGTTACTGTCGCTGATGAAGCGAGCCGAAAGGGCGTTGAGTTTTTCTTCTTTATCGGCGATTTCTTCCGAGGTCTTCGGCAACGCCTTCGCGATGGCCTCCAGCAGGTGATCGCCCGCAAGGCACAGGAAATACAGTCGGTGTCCAGACGCGACGGCCGTTTCAGCATTTGCGTCCTTAGTACTGTTTTTCGCCTTGTTGGTGCCCAGTTCTGCGGCTGCCAGATTCAGCAGTTCTTCGGCCGACTGCAACGGTGCCGAGGTGCGAAGAAGTCGGGCGCGCCATTCCTGAGCCTGGCGTATCGTTGGCTGATCGGCAAATGTTGTCAGGTGTTCGTCAATCGCCTTAAGGTACGTGTCTTCTGAGATCCCGTCGCTGGATCTCGAATTCCACTGCTGGCCAACCGCGTAGACTCTTAGCAAATCGGCCGCTGCCGCTCCGGCGATGTCTTTTGCTTCAAGCGACGACTCTCTGGCGTTGCGCAGATCGAGCACAGCAGCATTCCAGTCCCGCAGTTGAACGGCCAGTTGTCCGGATTGCAGCAAAAGCGCGGCGCGAATTTTGGGACGACGAGTTCCCGGGCGCTGAATCAGAGAATTCAACACTTGCCGGGCAGCTTTAGTTTCACCCGCGTCGACAAGTTCAGCCACCTGTTCCAGTTCCGCGGCCGTTTCTGGACCGACCTGATAAACTCGTTCAAACTGCACAGCGATCCGGAGACACCGTTGTCGCCAGATTCCATGCGTGGCCGCAATCGTCTGGTCTTTCCAACGCTGGAACTCGGCCGCTGTGCTGCTTTGGAGCGTGGTCTGCTCCTTCGATTCATCCAGCTGAAACAAAAGTTCCAGCCGTTGCAGAAGCGACTGAAGTCTCAGTGTCTGCAGCTCGGGGGAAATCAACAGCCCATCATTCACCGCCTGACCGTACTCCAGCAAGGCGTCTGACGGCTGACCCTGTTTCAGTAGTGATCGGATTTTTATCGCCACCGTGGCGGCTTTTTGATCGGCGGAAGTCGCGGACGAGCTGACATTGCCAAAGCGAAGTTTGAAACCGGAGAAGTCATTTTTTTCGAGCTGAATGTCGGCCATTATCAGCCGAGCCTGAAAGCGCAAACTCTCATCGGTCGCTGATTTGGCGAGCTGTTCGGCCAGATCGTCAGCTTGCGAGATCAGTGGCAGGGTTTCTTCCGAAGGTGCCAGTCGAAATCCCGTGAGCATCATCTGAGCCTGAGCCATTCGGATGTGTTCGCGCGCTGTGCGAACCACATCGCTGTCCACGTCACGCCGAATCTGTTCGATCTGTTTCAGAAGTCCTTCAGCCAGCAGCTGCGCCTGACTAATGGCTTCCAGTGCGAACGTTGTCCCTGGCGGGATTTTCCTTTTGGATGGCCCAGGACTAACAGTTGGCCTCGGACTAACGACTCCGTTGGCACGAGGATTTGCGAGGGAGCCTGCTGCGGAACCTGGACTATCGGCGGACCTGACGCTGGAAAGCGGCGCCTGCACGATTTCTTCCATGACTCCGGCAGCAGCCAGCAGCTCAATCTGTCGCACGCGAAGAAGGATGTCTTTCTCCGCCGTCGGAGTATTCTTGCGAAGGTACTCCGTGATCCGCTGTGCCGACTGGCTGATCATGCCATTGCGACTGTCGACATCCATATTCCACGCATGCTGCAGCTGACACTCAGACAGAATCAGTTCCCAGTCAGCGCGGTCATCATTGTCGATGTACCCGGCCAGTCGGCGGTTGCAGAATTGCTCAGCCAGATCGAACATTCGACGATCGAGCAACTGCTGAACGAACTCACGTTCTCCATCCGCAATATCAGCGGTCACTGCGGCGACGGGCATCGTCAGCAATGTCAGGGCAAGAATGAGTTCGGCAGGGCAGAAACGTGATCGCATGCTGTTAGTTTACCGCAGTCGAATTCGGATGTCGCTGGTTTGTCTGCCACGATTCACATGGTTCAGGCGTAACCACATGGAGTGTTGATTTGAAGGGGAATCGTCGTAGCGGAAGCCGCCAGGGCTTTCGGAAGGCTGGCTTATTGAGCAGAATACCGAAACGCTTGGCGCGTTCCGCTACAAAACGAGTGCAGCGGCTGAATTCCCAATGGAACAACCTGTTGTAAGATACGCATCAAGTAAATCGCGAAGCGGCCGAACAGGGTGGTCGTTTTTGCAGGCTATGAAAAATAAAAAAGGCTGACTGTAATGAAGCGGAATGCGATAACGTCTGGAAAGCTGTGGGCTCTACAAACGGCTGTTCTGGTTTTGGCCACTGTTGCGATAACGTCCTCCGTGGTGGCTCAGCGGCCGAATGTGGTCATAGCGTTTGCCGATGACTGGGGCCGCTATGCTAGCGCCTATGCTCTTCTGGAACCGGGCGGCGTCAACGATATCGTGCAGACTCCAAACTTCGATCGGCTGGCCCGTCGCGGTGTACTTTTCACCCGCGCCTTTGTGAACTCGCCCTCCTGCACACCGTGCCGCAGTTCTCTGTTATCGGGTCAGTATTTCTGGCGAACTGGTCGAGGAGCCATTCTTCAGGGAGCAATCTGGGACGCATCGATTCCCAGCTTTCCGCTTCTGCTGCAGGATTCGGGCTACCATCTTGGACATATGTCAAAAGTCTGGAGCCCTGGAACGCCGGCAAATGCTCCGATTGGTGCGATGAAGACTGCATTTAACTCTGCAGGTTCTCGTTTCAATAACTACTCAGAACAGATGAGCGAGGCGAATGATCCTGCTGTCGCAAAGGACGAGATGCTGACGGAGGTCAGGGGCAACTTCCACAGCTTTCTGGAAAAACGTGATGCCAGCGTTCCTTTCTGCTACTGGTGGGGGCCAACCAACACGCATCGCACATGGGTGCGTGGTTCCGGAGCGAAACTCTGGCAGATCAACCCGGATGATCTGAAAGGAAAAATGTCGGCTCACCTGCCCGATGTTCCGGAAGTGCGCGAAGACGTCGCCGACTATCTCGGGGAAGTTCAGGCGTTTGATGCGGGTCTGGGCGCGTTGCTCGATGAGCTGGATAAAACCGGTGAGGAGCGCAATACCCTCATCGTTGTTTCTGGTGATCATGGCATTCCTGGAATGCCGGCTGGCAAGTGCAATCTTTACGATCTGGGGACTCGCGTTTCTCTGGCGGTTTCCTGGCCTGATCACATACCGGCTGGGCGAGTCGTCGACGATTTTGTCTGCCTGCCCGATCTGGCCCCGACAATTCTGGAGGCCGCGGGGCTCAACATTCCTGGGACAATGACAGGCCGCAGCCTGATGAATGTGCTGAAGTCTGAAGAGTCCGGTCAGGTCGATGCGACTCGTGATTTTGTGGTGACGGGGCGCGAACGCCATGTGGCCAGTGCCAGGACCGACCGATTGCCTTATCCTCAGCGAGCGATCCGAACGGCCGACTACCTATATATCCGAAACTTTCAGTCGGAACGCTGGCCAATGGGAACAGCGCCGGGGTTTGGTGCGGAGGGAGACGTCATGCCTGATGCAGCGGCTCTGGATGCCAGCACCTTTGCAGCGTTTGCCGATATGGACGCCAGCCCCACAAAAACATGGCTCATTCAGGAAGGCCTGAAGACGTCGGCTTATCGTTCGTTCTTTGATGCGGCGTTTGCTCGTCGACCTGAAGAAGAATTGTATGACCTGAAGAAGGATCCGGATCAGGTTGTGAATGTGGCCTCGCGCGCCGAGTATGCGACTTCAAAAACAGAACTGGCGGCCAGGCTGATGTCTGTGTTGCAGGAGACGAATGACCCGCGCGTCGCCGAGGGAACGTCGATTTTTGATGAGCCGCCGTTTACGGACGAACCGGAACCAGTTCCAAATTTAAAGAAAGCCAAAAAGGCCCGATGACCTATGCCGTCATCCCAATGCGATTCGCGTCGCTCGATCAATAAGTGAGCGATCCTTACCTGGCGAGCACTGCTTTGATCGCGTCCGCAAATCGAACGGGTGATTGCTGGTCGTACGACAGGTACAGGGACGGTTCGATCAGTTCGACTTCCATAACAGCCGGCTGACCATCGTCAAGAAAAACGAGATCCACTCGTGCATAAAGCGTTTCACCGGGCACGGCCTGCAGAGTTCGTCGAGCGAACTCAATGATTGATGCCTCCGGCACGACCGCCTGGATCCGACCGCCATGTTCTTCCTGAACCCGGAAGTCACCTGCCTTCGGTTTCTTCAGGACGCTGTGACTGTAGTGGCTGGCAAAAAAGATCAGAGACATTTCTCCGTAACCTGTCACACTCCGAACAAACGGCTGGCCCAGAGCCATGCGTCCCTGAAACGTATCGCAGGCGATTTGAAATGTCTCGACCGAAGTATCACGACGCAGCCAGAACGCATCATTCGCGTTAGCTCCCACAATCGGTTTGATGACCACATCGTCAGAATGGAATCGATCGAAGAGTTGCTGCAGATCGGCCACTGAGGGGCTCGACAGCCAAATCGTTGACACGATGGAAATGCCCTGCTCGCTGAGATTTCGAAGGTACGTTTTCTGAACGTTCCAGCGAGCCACCGAAAGGCAATTCTCCAGTCGTGCGGCGGAGGCATCAATTTGTGTCAGCACGCTGATGAACTGATCCCACGCGGACTGATAATCCCATGGCGAGCGGATCACGACCAGTTCATACTGATCCCACTCGACGTTATCTGCACGCCACGAGATCTCGTCGACCTGAATGGCTCTGCTGACAAGGATGTCGCGCACGAGTCCGTCATAGGAGACGAATCCATCAAGGCTGTCCATGGTGAGGAATGCGATTTTTTTCATTTCAAACTGCAGTGCAGAACCTGGAACAAAGGGAAAACGGGACTATCGAATGTTTAAAGTGCGGCTGCTGTCTGAAGCATCGTAACGCCGGGCAGTTTTTCACCGAGGTGCAGGGAATCAGCAATTCCGGATTTCATCGCTTTTGGAAGTCGGCAGCGGGATCACTCATGCCGTGCAGAGAAGTGAGCCCGTGATTCGCCGCGGTGAATCGCCGCACGAACCAGGGTGGCCGTTGGTTTTGCGAAGTCAGGCAATGCCTGGTTTCCCTGCCCAATTGTTGGAGGCCGGGCGATCCAAGGTTGAAACGCGAACAGAAGGCTTTACTCTGTGCGACATTCCTGTTTGCCGAATGCCCTGAAATTCCTGCGGAATCAGGGGCCAAGATTTTATCAGCCGCTGCTGCGGCGGAGCTTTTCCATGGATGCCACGATTGTTCTGCTGCCTGGTGACGGTATCGGTCCGGAGATTGTTTTCCAGGCAAAGCGCGTGCTTGAAGTGATTGCAGAACGATTTGGGCATACCTTCACAATGCCCGAGCATGCCATTGGGGGCAACGCGATCGATTCCTGTGGTGATCCGCTTCCGGAGGTGACTCTGAACGCCTGCAGAAACGCCAACGCGGTTTTGCTGGGAGCCGTTGGCGGTCCGAAATGGGACGACCCAAAAGCGAAGACTCGCCCGGAAGCTGGACTGCTGCGAATTCGCAAAGAGCTGGGCCTGTTCGCAAACCTGCGGCCGACAAAAACGTGGGACGAACTTCTGGATGCCTCCCCGTTGAAGCGAGAAATTATCGCGGGGACAGACATCCTGTTCGTGCGTGAACTGACCGGCGGGATCTACTTCGGAGAATCGGGCCGTCGTCCGCATCCCTCCGGAGAAGAAGCCTGGAATGTGATGATTTATTCCACAGGAGAGATTGAACGGGTCGTCCGCGTTGCTGCAGATGCAGCTCGCAAACGTCGTGGCAAGCTGACCATGGTCGATAAAGCCAATGTGCTTGAAGCCTCGCGGCTGTGGCGTCAGGTTGCAGAGCGAGTCGTTAAAACCGAGTACCCTGATCTCGAGTACAATGTTGTGCTTGTTGACTCAATGGCGATGCACCTGATTTCAAAGCCTCGCGAATTCGACGTCGTCGTCACAGAGAATCTGTTCGGTGATATTCTGACCGACGAAGCGTCCATGCTGCCCGGCTCACTGGGGCTGCTGCCTTCTGCATCGATCGGATCGAGCGGCCCGGGATTGTTTGAGCCGATTCATGGCTCAGCTCCTGATATTGCCGGGAAAAATCTCGCCAATCCGCTCGCCACAATTCTTGCTGCGGCCATGATGCTGCGGTACTCGATGAGCATGAACACGGAAGCGGACGCCATTGAAGAGGCCGTCAGCCGTGTGCTGAAAGCCGGACATCGCACAAAGGACATCGCTGGCAACGGGCCATCGATCAGCACAACTGAAATGGGCGATCTGGTGGTCAAGATGCTGGCAAGCTAAACGGCGTTCAGCGGCTTCCGATCTGACAAAAATACAAAGCACACCCTGTGTTCGAACGGCATTTGCGATCGAACACGGAGTGTGTGTTTTTGTGGAATCATCAACTCCAGACAGCAATCGGTTCTGTCAACAAGGGGCTACATGCCGCCGTGCGCAGCGTTGACTCTGGTACGTGGCGGTATGGTGAGAGATGTCCTCCTGGACGGCGGCTCAGGCCATGATCGGTAGCATCTGAGCGGACAATGCCGTTATTCTGCCGAGCCGATTCTTTTTTCCCGCCCCGTGTTCCTTGAGGAAACCCTCCTATGCAATCCCCGGTTGTCAGGTTCTTCACATTGTGTTTGTGTGCAGTCGTTCCGGCCATGGCCGCAAAGGCGCAGGATCAAAAGCCCGATCCAAACATTGTCGCGGCTCAAACGGTACTCGCGGTTCTTGAGACTGCCGCGTGGTCCGATCTGTTCAATGGAACGGATCTCAGCGGCTGGACTGGCGACACAGCCGGCTATTCAGTCGAAGATGGAATCCTGATCTGTAAGAAAGGTGGCAAGGATCTGTACACGGAGAAGGAGTACAGCGACTTCGTTCTGCATTTTGAATTCAAGCTGGAAGAAAGCGGCAACAATGGGATTGGTATTCGAGTTCCTCAGGGCGGTCATCCATCGCGTGACGGAATGGAAATCCAGATTCTGAACCACGACGGGAAAGTCTACAACGGCGAGGCCGTCATGGCAGATGGCAAGACTCAGAAACTGAACTGGCTTAAACCCTGGCAGTATCATGGATCTGTCTACGGAATTTATCCGGCGCGGATCGGGTACCTCAAACCGGTGGGCGAATGGAATACGCAAACTATCATCGTCATTGATGACCACATCGTCGTCATATCAAATGGCGCTGTGGTTGTGGATGTGTTTCTGGATGGGCTTACACCCGTCGATGGAACGCCGCATCCGGGGATGAAGAACAAGAAAGGGCATATCGTTCTGGCCGGCCATGACGACCGCGTGGAATTCCGCAATTTGAAACTTGCCGACTATGCTCCGTCCCCAACGAAGCCAGCGACCTCGGCCGACAATACCCCACCGGCAGGCTTCACCGCGATCTTCAGCGGTAAAGACCTCGCTGGCTGGAAAGGTCTGGCTCATGGCAATGCAAATAATCGTCGGGCTCTGAGTAGTGAGGCCCTGCAGGACGCACAAAGCAAAGCGGACACCTTGATGAACGAGCACTGGAGCGTTGCAGACGGCGTTCTGACTTATGACGGGAAAGGCGACAGTCTGTGTACTGCCAAAGACTACGGTGATTTTGAATTCTATGTGGACTGGAAGATTCCCCCCGGCGCTGACTCGGGAATTTATCTCCGCGGCACTCCTCAGATTCAGATCTGGGATCCATGGGATCCACGAGTAAAACCGGGCGATCCGGACCCGGCGAATCCTGAAGAATGGGTGGCACAGTACACGAACGGCCGCAATCTGGGATCTGGCGGTTTATGGAACAATCGTCGCTGGAGAAATGCGCCAACTTCCCTGGCAGATAAAAAACCGGGCGAATGGAATACGTTCCTCATTCGAATGGTCGGCGACAAAGTCACGATCTGGCTGAATGATCAGCTGATTGTTGATCGTGTTGCTCTGGAAAACTACTGGGATCAAAGCGAACTGATTCCTCTGATTCGAGCCGATCAGATCGAGCTGCAGCATCATGGCAGCGAACTGTTCTTCAAGAATATGTACCTTCGAGAACTGCCGTATTGATGCGTCAAGACGGTTCGATTGACGGCCTGCGACTCTTTTGAGCAAGCTCTCGCCACCAACAGAAAAGGCCGACGGAAAAATCCGTCGGCCTTTTTGTGTTAAGGGACTCAGGCTGAGTCTCTTCGAATCAAGAGTTGTTCTTTGACAGACCCAGCATGACGACTGACGGATCTGCAATGCCTCCCATGACAGCGTCAAT
>Ga0105045_10003228_pt1 | contig 13957 bp, 16 predicted proteins | sample MAT02_FD_78089 | JGI IMG/M metagenome (GOLD analysis project Ga0105045, IMG submission 78089) | Freshwater microbial communities from Lake Fryxell liftoff mats and glacier meltwater in Antarctica - MAT-02 (megahit assembly) | ecosystem: Environmental > Aquatic > Freshwater > Ice > Liftoff...
ACGCAGTTCGCCCGAAGATCATCACCGTGGGCGGCAGCCTGAACCTGTTCCCGCACCCGGTGGCCGAGGTCCGCAAGATCGCTGATCAGGTCGGCGCATCGGTCCTGTTCGACGCCGCCCACCAATGCGGCCTCATTGCAGGGAAGGTCTGGGCGAACCCCCTGACTGAAGGCGCGCATCTGATGACGATGAGCACTTACAAATCCCTTGGCGGCCCCGCCGGCGGCCTGATCGTGACCAACGACGCTGCCATCGCCGAACGCCTAGACGCTATTGCCTTTCCCGGCCTGACCGCCAACTTCGACGCTTCGAAATCGGCCGCGCTGGCGCTGACGCTGCTCGATTGGCGCGACCATGGCCGGGCCTATGCCAGGGCCATGGTCGACCTTGCCCGCGCGCTGGCGGCAGAGCTTCGGGCCCTTGGTCTGCCGGTCTTCGCTGCCGGCATGGGCGCCACCACCTCGCACCAGTTCGCCGTGGAGGCCGCAGCCTTCGGCGGCGGTCAGGCGGCCTCAAAAACCCTGCACAAGGCCGGGTTTCTGGCCTGCGGCATCGGCCTGCCGATCGCCGATGTCCCCAAGGATCTGAACGGGCTGCGCATCGGCACGCCCGAACTTGTCCGCCGTGGCGTCACCCCCGCCGACGCCCCCGCCCTGGCCGCATTGATTGCCGAGGCCTTGCGCTCCAACGCCCCTGAAACCATCGCCCCGCGGACCCGTGCCCTGCGCGCGCGGTTCCAGGGCCTGCATTATGTGACCAAATGAAAAAGCGCCGCCTTGGCTTGCACGGCCCAGACGTCTCGGCCCTCGGGCTTGGCTGCCTGTCCTTCGGTGGCATCTTCGGCACTACGACCGAGGCGGAATCCTTGCTCACGCTGGATACCGCCTGGGACCATGGGATCAATTTTCTTGATACCGCCAATATCTATGGCAAAGGAGTCAGTGAGGCTGTCATCGGCAAATGGCTGGCCAGCCGTGGCCACCGCCCCCACATTGCCACGAAGGCCGCTTTCTCTGACGACCCCGCCCGGCGAATCGACAACCGGCCAGAGCACATGCGGGCCGAGCTGGAAGGATCATTGAAGCGGCTTGGCGCCGATCACGTCACGCTGTTCTACGCCCACCGCCACGACCCGCTGATTCCAGCTGAAGACCTTGCCGGCACCATGCAACGCCTTGTTGATGAGGGTAAGATCCTTGGCTACGGCCTGTCGGAAATCGCGCCCTACACGCTGGAGCGTGCCCACGCAGTCCATCCGGTCATGGCGGTTCAGAACGAATACTCGCTTTGGACCCGCCAGCCCGAGATGGGCTTGATCCAGCGCTGCAAGGCGCTTGGGGTGGCCTTCGTGCCCTTCTCGCCGCTTGCACGCGGGGTGTTCGGCATGCCGATCGCCGATCCGGCCAGTTTTGTTTCGGGCGAATTCCGCACACGCATTCCTCGGTTTCATCCGGAAAACTGGTCTCACAACCTGTTGAAACTTCAGGCCTTCCACGCCTACGCCCTAGACCGGGGCTTTACCCCGGCCGCGCTGGCCCTGGCCTGGCTGCTGGACCGGGCAGGCCACATCATCCCGATCCCCGGCACCCGCACGGCCGGGCACCTTGCCGCCTGGCTTGCCGCCCCCGAGATTGTCCTGACGGATGAAGACCGCGACGAGATCAACCGCCTCCTCCCCGCAGGCTGGGCATGGGGCGACCGCTACGACGACGCCCAGGCCGCGACGGTGGAACGCTACTGCTGACCGTGGCTTCGGTCATAGGCGTTCAGGCCTGACGGCTGCCAGCCCTTCGGCGCAGCCAAAGGCCGGAACACCTGCACCAGCAGCGGATGGCAAGCCGACACGCCCGAGGAATGTTCAGCCGAACAATCGCCGCCGGGGCAGGCCGAAAGCACGCCCAGAAGATCAATCTCCGCCATGAATTCAAGCTAATCGCCGGGCCTCACGGGGCTGGCCTTCATGAAATATTGCCCCGTGTCGCGGGTAAACCCGGTGCACATGAAGACGTTCAGCACGTCATGCACATGCAATTCCGCCGCATGCAGCGGCAGGCCGGTATGGTCCGCAACCGCCCGGGTCAGGTTGGAATGGCAGCAGTGGTGGTACTGGTCGCCCCCGGACAAGAGCGCATGGGTGTAGGGGTCGCAACGAGTGCCTATCACGTCATGGACGCTGCCCCCGAAGGCATCGAACCCGTACCAGTCAAGCGTGTCCTCGGTGATCGTTGCCATTGGGCGCAGATGCGGCAGGCAGGACCACATCCGGTCGCCGGTCGAAAGATGCGTGCCATGCAGCGCGCGGGTCTTGCCGGAAAAGAACCGCTCGCCCAGGTTCTCCGCCGCAAAGAGATTGAGGTCACCAACCTGCGGGCCTTCCACGCTGACAATGCGAAAGAAACTCCCGGCCGGCACCGCAAAACACCGGGCCTCGCGCGCCGGGACCAGCACTTCCGCTGTCAGGGTCCACCCCTCCCGCGCGGCGCGACAGGCGGCAAGGTCGGGGGCGGGCAACCCTTCGACCGGGTAGCAGATTACCGGGACCATTGCCTTGCGGGCAGGGCCATCTGAGGGGGCGGGGCGCTCGGGCATGGCGGGCTTCATGGTGCAAACTTCGCGCCAAACCGCCCGCCGCGCAACCGGTTAAACCACCCGCTCGACCATCATCCCCTTGATCTCGGCAATTGCCTTGGCGGGGTTCAGGCCCTTGGGGCAGGTCTTGGCGCAGTTCATGATCGTGTGGCAGCGGTACAGCTTGAAGGGGTCCTCCAGATCGTCGAGCCGTTCGCCCGTCGCTTCATCGCGGCTGTCGATGATCCAGCGGTAGGCATGCAACAGGGCCGCCGGTCCAAGGTAGCGGTCCGAGTTCCACCAGTAGCTCGGGCAAGCGGCGCTGCAGCAGGCGCACATCACGCATTCATACAGCCCGTCCAACTTTGCCCGATCCTCGATCGACTGCTTCCACTCCTTCGCCGGGCGGTTGGTCTTGGTCTCCAGCCAGGGCATGATGCTGGCGTGCTGGGCGTAAAAATGCGTCAGGTCCGGGATCAGGTCCTTGATCACTGCCATATGCGGCAAGGGGTAGATCTTCACATCGCCCTTCACCTCATCGAGGCCATAGATGCAAGCCAGCGTGTTGATGCCATCGATGTTCATGGCACAAGACCCGCATATGCCTTCGCGGCAGGACCGGCGGAAGGTCAAGGTGGGGTCGATCTCGGTCTTGATCTTGATCAGCGCGTCCAGCACCATCGGGCCGCAGGTATCCATGTCGACGAAATAGGTGTCGACCCGCGGATTTTCACCGTCATCAGGGTTCCAGCGATAGACCTGGAACTTGCGGATGGACTTGCCCTCCGGCTTTGGCCATGTCTTGCCGGTGCGGATTTTCGAGTTCTTGGGCAGGGTAAACTGGACCATGGGTCAGGCTCCTTTGGCGCGCAAAGTGGGCGCGGGCCAGCGTGTGAACAAGGCGTCGATCAGTCGCGGGGTAGGGCCGCCGGCCCCATCGCCCGTGCTGCGCAGGACATCGCGAAATTCCAGCCCGGCGGCGGCCAGAAGCGCAAAGATCGCGCTGGGGCGGGGGGTCGGATCGAAGCGTTCGGTCAGCGACAGTTCCAGAATGACGAACTGGCAGCGTTGCAGCGTTGCGGCCGCCCCGGCCAGAACCTCGGCCTCGTGGCCTTCGGTGTCGATCTTCAGGCCGGCTTGCCCGGGGTAGGCGGCGGCGATGCTGTCCAGCGTGGTGACCTCGACCATCTGGCGGTCAAAACCGGTAATGGCGCGCGCCATTGGCCCGACCGGGCGGTGCAGACTGGCCCGCCCGCCATGCGGCCCCGAAGCGGTGACGGGGGTCGCAAGCTCCATCCGCGCGGGACGCGACCCCAGCGCAACCTGATGGAAGCTGGCGTATTTGGGGGCTGACGGGCCGGAGAGCGCGGCTTGCGATTCCGCCCGGGGGTCGATCAGCACAAAATGGGCCAGGGGAAAGGCGCGGTACAATTGCGGCGTACCCTCGGCCACGCCCACGTCAAACACAACCTCTGGCGCCAGACCGAAGCTGCGCAGATGTGCGGCGGTGGATTTGTCCGGCTGCGCCACCAACCCCTCGTGTCGCAACCGGCGCCGCAGGTCGTCGCGGTCAGCCTTGGCTTCGGCGGAGCGGCTCACTTCCACCCCGGCTGTTGCGACAGCGGCCGTGAGGGCATCTCACCCGACCGGCCCACGACACAACTGTCGAACACGGCAGAAGGATCTCGGCCCATGATGTAATCAGAGCTTATGGTCACATCCAACCCTGCGGCGGCCTTGCCATTTGAGGTCATGCCCACAGAGACTTCTCCGCGCGGCCGCTCTGCCAGACGGGCGCGTTCAAGGCATTGCCGTTCGGCCTCGGCAACCGAAAGGGGTCCGCAGGCGGCAAGGACGAGGAAGATGAGGACGGGTCTTTTCATCGAATCACCGTATCGGGGGCACACCACCCGCCACAAAGCAACTTTGGGCGGCGGGGCGAAGGGCGATGGCGCGGATCGTGGCCTTGGTCGAGGACCCGGCCTCAACGCCCACATCGCGTGCGAGGAGGCGCAACTCGTCAGGGCCGGCGGTATTCAGGATGCAATCGGTCGCGATCTGCGCGGGCCCGGCCGGCATGTCGATGTTCACCACCGGGAACACGACCGACGAGGCCGCCCGCCGCACCGCGCTGTCGGCAAGCTCGGCCGGGTCGCAGGCGGCGACCAGGGCCACGGCAAGAAGGGCGACCAGCGCGCGCATCAGAATTTCCGCTCCGCCGGGGCGATCTTATTCAGGGCAATCCCGCCCTCGGCTTCGGTGGTCAGCGGGTTCGTGTGGACGGGCCGGTAGTCCAGCCGCACCTTTGCCCCGTCAACCCAGGCCAGGGAGTGTTTACGCCAGTTTACATCGTCCCGCGTCGGGTGATCCTCATGCGCATGGGCGCCACGGCTTTCGGTTCGGGCATGGGCACCGTAGATCGTGGCCAGCGCGTTCGGCATCAGGTTGTCCAGTTCCAGCGTCTCCATCAGGTCGCTGTTCCAGATAAGGCTGCGGTCAGTGACGTGCAGATCGTCCATCTTGGCGGCGATGGCGGTCATCTTCGCTTCACCTGCCGCAAGGGTTTCTTCGGCCCGGAAGACGGCGGCATCGGCCTGCATGGTGCGCTGCAGTTCCAGTCGCAGGTCGGCGGTAGGCACTGCCCCATTGGCGTGGCGCATCCCGTCAAAGCGTGACAGCGCGCGGTCCACCTCAACCGTGTTCACTGGCGCAAGCGAGGCCTTGCGGTCCACCACCTCACCCGCGCGGATCGCAGCGGCGCGGCCGAAGACCACCAGATCAATGAGGGAATTGGACCCCAGGCGGTTCGCGCCATGCACCGATGCACAGCCTGCCTCACCCACGGCCATCAGGCCGGGGAAGGTGGCGTCCGGGTTGTCGGCGGTGGGGTTCAACACCTCGCCCCAATAGTTCGTCGGGATGCCGCCCATATTGTAATGCACGGTCGGCAGCACCGGGATCGGCTCTTTCAGCAGGTTCACGCCCGCGAAGATGCGCGCGGATTCGGTGATCCCGGGCAGCCGCAGCTCCAGCGTTTCCTTGGGCAGGTGACTCAGGTTCAGGTGAATGTGGTCGGCGCTCGCCCCGACGCCTCGGCCTTCGCGAATTTCCAGCGTCATGCAGCGGCTGACATAGTCGCGGGGAGCGAGGTCCTTGTAGTGAGGCGCATAGCGTTCCATGAACCGCTCTCCGGCGGAGTTGGTGAGATACCCGCCCTCGCCCCGCGCGCCTTCGGTGATCAGACAGCCCGAGCCATAGATGCCTGTCGGATGGAACTGCACGAACTCCATGTCCTGCAAGGGCAACCCGGCCCGCGCGACCATACCGCCACCATCCCCGGTGCAGGTGTGGGCCGAGGTTGCGCTGAAATAGGCGCGCCCGTAGCCGCCCGTCGCGAGGACCACCATCTTCGCGTTGAAGACGTGCATTGTGCCGTCGTCCAGCTTCCACGCCACCACGCCGGTACACGCCCCATCGGTGATGATGAGGTCCAGCGCGAAATACTCGATGTAGAATTCCGCATTGTTCTTCAGGCTTTGCCCGTAAAGCGTATGCAGGATCGCGTGCCCCGTCCGGTCAGCGGCCGCACAGGTGCGTTGGACCGGCGGGCCTTCGCCAAACTCGGTCGTGTGGCCGCCAAAGGGGCGCTGGTAGATCTTGCCCTCTTCGGTGCGGCTGAAGGGCACGCCGTAATGTTCCAGCTCATAAACCGCTTTCGGCGCCTCACGCGCGAGGTATTCCATAGCGTCGGTGTCGCCCAGCCAGTCCGACCCCTTCACCGTGTCGTACATGTGCCATTGCCAGCTGTCGGGGCCCATGTTGCCAAGGCTGGCGGCGATCCCGCCTTGCGCCGCCACGGTATGGCTGCGGGTCGGGAAGACCTTGGTCACACAGGCCGTGCGCAGGCCCTGTTCGGCCATTCCGAGCGTGGCGCGCAACCCCGCGCCCCCAGCTCCGACAACAACCACGTCATAGTCATGCACTTCATACGGATAGGCAGTCATCTAATGTCCTTCAAAGTGCGATCCGGGCCAGCGCGTAGAGGCCCGTCGCCGCAATCACCCAAGCTAACGACGTTGCCCCGATGACAAGCATCTTGCGCGTCGTGCCCTTGGCATAATCCTCGATCATCATCGTGGCCCCCATGGCGAAGTGCCGCATGCCGACGACCAAGATCAGCGCGGTCACGATCACGGGGAAGGGGCGGGCGAAGGTTTCCACCACCACATCCCGCGGCTGGCCCAAGGCGCTGCCGAAGATGTAAAGCCAGACGGGCAAAAGGAAAGCCAGACCAACCGATGACACTTTCATCGCCCAATGGTGTTCGGTGCCAGTGCCTGCGGACCCCCGGCCTTCGGCGCGTTTGCGGGCTGTCAAATAGCGCATGGGCAAACCTCATTGAACCAGAAGAATGGTGATCACGGTCAGCACGACAGATCCGATTATGCAGACCCAGCCCAGCTTTTCCGCCGTCGGCACGTCCAGCCCATGGCCGGCGTCAAAGTACAGATGCCGCAACCCGGCCAGAAAGTGATACCACACCGCCCAAAGCGCCGCCGTGAACACCAGGTCGCCGAACCAGCTGGTCACTACCGCATCAGCCAGCGCGAAATAGCTGTCCGATGTTGCCGCCGCCAGCAGCCACCACACCGCCAGCGCCACCGCGACGATCACCCCGTTTCCGGTGATCCGCGTAAGGATTGAGGTGATCGAGGTCAGTTGCGGCCGATATATCTGCAAATGCGGCGACAGGGGGCGTTCAATCTTCTGTGGCGTCCGCTTGGCATCTGCCATGGTCGGTCCTCACGTCTGGCGGCGCTGGGGTCAGCGTCAGGCTGTCGTCTGCACACTGAATAACGCGGTTTTCGCCAGTGTCACGCCCGAGATTGCCGCACCTGAGCAATGTTTACGCTATCTGAACAAGTTTTTCCGCTTTGTGATCACAATTTTTAAAGGCGTGATCACAAGTTTCGGAATGGGTGGCACGCTCCGGTTCACTTTGGCACCAGCGCCCAGTAATCCAGATCCAGCAGCACCTCAGGCAGGTATTTTCCGTCAACCCGCAACGCGCCCGCCGCGCCTTTCGTTGCCACCAGCCGCAACCGCAGCGCCCCGACCCCCAGGGCGGCGGTATCGGCGAGGTCCAGCACTTCGCTCCATGCCCGGACCGTGTCACCGGCAAAACAGGGGTTCGCATGGGCCCCCGCATTCAAGCCGACAATGAACGATGCATTGGCCAAGCCATTGAAACTTAACGCCCGCGCCAGGCTGATCACATGCCCGCCATAGATCAGCCGTTTGCTGTCCTCGCGCTGGGTCACGTCGAAATGCACCTTGGAGGTGTTTTGCCACAGCCGCGTCGCCAGCATGTGCTCGGCCTCCTCGACTGTTACCGCGTCGACATGGTCGATCACCTCGCCAATCGCATAATCGCCCCAGCGGTGCCGCTCCCCCGCCAGCGCGAAGTCATAGCGGGTCAAGTCCAGCCGCTCCGGCACCACCAGCGTGCCCGGATCGACCGATGCCGCCAGCACCGGCACCACCGCGTCCACCACCACCTCGCGCCGCCGCTTCCTGACCATCACCCAGCGCACATATTCCAGAACCGGCTCACCGCGCTGGTTAAGGCCCTGGGTGCGCACCCAGACCACACCCGTCGCCCCGCTAGAGGTTTCCTTCAGACCGATCACCTCGGATTCTGCCCGCAGCGTGTCTCCCGGCCAGACCGGCCGCAGCCAGCGCCCCTCGGCATAGCCAAGGTTGGCCACAGCGTTCAGGCTGATGTCGGGCACCGTCTTGCCAAAAACGGTATGAAAGGCGATCAGGTCGTCCAGTGGGCTGGCCGGCAATCCGACCGACCGCGCGAACTCGTCCGAGGAATGTACCGCCCCCCGCGCCGGGTAAAGCGCATGGTAAAGTGCCCGCTCCCCCAGGCCGACCGTGCGCGGAACGGCATGGACGATCACCTCGCCCACCCGGTAATCCTCGAAGAACCGCCCCGGATTGGTCTTCATTGCTCGCCCAGCTGGACCTCAGAGGAATAGTCCCCCGGTACTTCCTTCACCACCGCCTGCGCGCAGCGCATCACTCCGTTGGCCGCATCGAAGGCATAGGTCGGCGACCCGTGCAGCTCCCACCCCCCGTTCAGCGCAGCCGTCACCTTGTGACAGAAGACCGAGGTGTCATCCCCACTCAGAAACCGATAAAGTTTCACGCCCAATTCTCCCCCTGCAGCCCTTTCATTCTGGCCAAAGTATCCCACGGGGTCCGGGGGTGTGAAACCCCCGGTTCCGGCATCAGCCCCAAGGCCAGACCCCCAGCCAGCCATGCACCATCCCGACCAGCACCATGACGACAACCGCGCCCACCACCGCGCCAATCTCCTTGCCCAGCGGCGCCGGCGCCGGGCGGGTCCAGACCGGCTCGGCGCGGTTGATCGCGATTACCTCTACCACGGCCCAAGCCAGGATCCCGCCGAACAGCACCACACCCGCAAGGTCGCCGTTCACCAGAAGATGCGCCACCGCCCAGGTCTTCACCGCCGTCAGTTGAGGATGCCGGATCACCCCGGTGATCCGCGTCTTCATCCCGCTGGCGGCGTATAGGTAGAACGCCAGCAGCATCAGCAGGTTGTTCACATGCCGCAGGAACTCGGGCGGGTTCCACAGGTCCGGCGCCTCGTTCCCGCGGTAACCGATCACCATCAGCACCACCCCGGCCAGCACGCCCACCGTGACCAGCCCCTTACCCGCATCCCCCATAGCCGCCCGGCGCGCGGGCGCCAGCCGCTTGAAGAGATGCGCGCCCCACCACAGCGCCAGTCCCAGAACGATCAACGTCATTGCCGACTCCAGATGATTGCCGCGCCACCCTGCCGTCAAACGGCCAGCGCCGCAATCGCCTCTGCCTTGGCAATGATCGCCGAAGCCGTGGCGACATGCATGTTCTCGACGATCTGCCCGTCCACCACCGCCACGCCCTGCCCCAAGGCCCCCGCGGCGCGGTAGGCGTGTATCATCCGCCGCGCCAGCGTGATTTCCTCATCGCTCGGCGCGAAGACCTCGTTGGCAATCGCCAGCTGCGCGGGATGGATCAGCGTCTTGCCGTCAAAGCCCAGGTCGCGGCCCTGCTCGCATTCCGCCCGCAGTCCCGCCTCGTCCCTGAAGGCGTTGTAGACCCCGTCCACCACCACCTTGCCCGCCGCGCGCGCCGCCAGCACGCAGGCCCCCAGACCCGCCAGCAGCGGCAGCCGGTCGGCCCGGGACCGCGCGCCGAGTTCCTCGGCCAGATCGTTCGTGCCCATCACCATCCCCTCCAGCCGAGGATGGGACGCAATCGCGCCCGCGTTCAGGCAGCCCTGCGGGGTCTCCAGCATCGCCCAGATCGGCTTTGTCGTCAGCGCCGCTGCCGCGTCCAGGTCCTCCGGCCGATTGACCTTCGGCAGCAGCACCGCATCCACTCCCGGATGGCCTCCGAAGGCGTCAAGGTCTGCAGGCCCCCACGCCGTGTTCAGCCCGTTCACCCGCACGATTTTCAGCCGCATGCCGAAATCCTCGGCCGTCAGTTCCGCCACCAGCAGAAGGCGCCCGCTGTTCTTCTCTTCGGGCGCAACCGCGTCCTCCAGGTCGAAGATGATTGCATCCGCCGGCAGGTCGCGCGCCTTCTCCAGCGCGCGTTCTTTCGAGGCGGGGATATAAAGAACCGAACGCACAGGACGGAACACGACTCACCTCCGGGTAATTTTCTTGCGCTTGAAATCATGCTTTTGTCATAAACCGCAAGGCCAATCTTGCCGCGCCGCAGCACCCGCTGTGCGCAAGTCGCGCCCGCGCGCCGGGTTAACCCTTTCTCAGCCGACAGCCGCCAGCCTTCAAGCACACCCAAACCCGCAAAAAGGCCACCCCATGACCCACCCCATGTTCGCCCTATCGCTTGGCTTCGGCGCGGTGATCCTTGCCACCCAGATCGCCTTCGCCACGCCGCAATGCGGCCCACGCGAGGCGGTGACCAAGCTTCTCGCCGACCGCTACGGCGAATCCCGCCGCGCCATGGGCATCGCCGGGACAGACGAGGTTGTCGATCTCTATGCCTCCGACGCCACCCGCACCTGGACGATCACAATCACCCTGCCCGATGGCCAGATGTGCCTGATGACCTCGGGCCAGGGTTATGAGGCGCTGACTGACGAGCTTCCCGCAAAGGGCGAAAAAGTCTGATCCCCCGCTGGATCGCAGCGTTTGCAGGCTCGAAATCCTTCCGCCACGCAAGCCTGAACCGCAGCGCGGAACTGGCAGTTTTCACGCTTCGGCTTCCGCGCGGGGCAGGTCAGCCGGCAGAATATGCCGGTGGAGGTGACACAGACCAAGCCCACCCCGTCAAACCGTTTATCGCGGGCCCCTCCCCGCCTCGTGGGGGAGGGAGAGGTGGGGGCCACATTCCGGAAACTACCACCTGAACCGCCCGGCACCAAGCCGGCACCGCCCGAATCCGCAGCTTTCGGGTCAAAGCAGCCCCGTCACCCCATCCCAGACCAGCTTGACGGAGATCAGCAGCAGCGCCCAGGTCACCACCCGAAAGAATAGTTGCTCTGGCATCCACTTCACCAGCCGCACGCCCGCGAAGACCGCAATCGTCGCGGGCACCGCCAGGACTGCAGCAACTTTCAGATTACCCGGGTTCAACTGCCCCAGCTCGTAATAAGGCACCAGCTTGACCGCGTTGATCACCGCGAAGGCGATGGTTGAGGTTCCCGCAAACACCACTTTCGTCAGCCCCAACGGCAGCGTGTAGACCTGATAGGGCGGTGCGCCTGCGTGGCTGACAAAGCTGGTGAACCCGGTCAGCGCGCCCCAGAACAGGCCGGGTGCCACCTCGGGCCGCCTCGGTTCTGCCACGACCGGCCGCCGGACCAGCAAATTCAGCGCGAACACTCCCCCGATCGCCCCCACCAGCAGCGTCACCGCCGCCTCGGGCACCACCGTCGCCGTTGCCCACCCGACCCCGATGCCAACCACCGCCCCTGGCAGCAGGATCGCCAGCACCGGTCGGTCAAAGGCATGGCGGTAGGCGTATAGCCCGAAGATGTCCGACACCACATAGACCGGCAGCAGCAAGCCTGCCGCCATGACCGGCGACATGACCAGCGTCATCAGCGGCACAGCCAGCATCGCCACGACCGGTACGCCGCCCTTGCCCATCCCCACCAGCGCAGCCGCAATGACCGCCACCAACCAGTAATCCGCCTGTGCCATGTCGCCCTCCGCGAAGGTTACCGCTAACGCCAAACCCCACCGCCCGAAAGCCGCGTTTTTCGCATACAATTGTATACCGTTACCCACCGCAAGACTGGACAGACGCCGGTTTAGGGGCTACCCCTCCCCCGATTCACCCAAAGGAGGCTTCCATGGCCAGACCCAAGATCGCCCTCATCGGCGCCGGTCAGATCGGCGGTACGCTTGCCCACCTCATCGCCCTCAAGGAACTGGGCGACGTGATCCTCTTCGACATCGCCGAAGGCACGCCGCAGGGCAAGTCGCTTGACATTGCCCAGTCCGGCCCGTCCGAAGGCTTCGATGCCATGCTCACCGGCACCAATTCCTACGCCGAAATTGCCGGGGCCGACGTCTGCATCGTCACCGCCGGTGTCCCCCGCAAACCGGGCATGTCGCGAGACGACCTCCTCGGCATCAACCTCAAGGTGATGAAGTCCGTCGGCGAAGGGATCAAGGCCCACGCCCCGAACGCCTTTGTCATCTGCATCACCAACCCGCTGGATGCGATGGTCTGGGCGCTGCGCGAATTTTCGGGCTTGCCGCATACCAAGGTCGTCGGGATGGCCGGCGTGCTGGACAGCGCACGCTTCCGCCACTTCCTGTCTCTCGAATTCAACGTCTCGATGAAAGACGTCACCGCCTTCGTCCTTGGCGGCCATGGCGACACCATGGTTCCTTCGGTCCGCTACTCCACAGTCGGCGGCATCCCGCTTCCCGACCTGGTGGATATGGGCTGGACCACGCAGGAAAGACTTGACGCCATCGTCCAGCGCACCCGCGATGGCGGGGCGGAAATCGTGGGTCTTCTGAAAACCGGTTCGGCATTCTACGCCCCCGCCACGGCAGCGATCGAGATGGCCGAAGCCTTCCTGAAGGATCAGAAACGCCTTCTGCCCTGCGCCGCGTTCGTGAAGGGTGCTTACGGGCTGGATGGCATCTACGTCGGCGTGCCGGTCATCATCGGCGCAGACGGGGTGGAGCGTGTGGTCGAGGTCAAACTGGACCCGGCCGAGAAAGCCATGCTCGACAAGTCGATTGACGCGGTGAAGGGTCTGCTGACAGCCTGCAAGGCGATTGATCCCTCGCTGGGCTGACCGAGAATCTGTCCGGAAGGTGGCTGGATCGCCCACCTCCGTATCCGGGCCAGGACAGGCACCCCGCAGGGTGGGCGATCCGCCCACCCTGCGCGTTTTCCCGCGCCCTGCCCGTGCCGGGGATGTGATTTTCCGTTGCCCCGGCGCGGCAAATCCGGCATCCCCGGCCAGACTTGCTTTAGGAGGCTTCCATGGACTACTCGAAATCCGGCAACCCCAAGGGGTTTCGCCACAACCCCCGCGGCCCCGACCACGCCCAGAAGGGCGCCCCGAAATCCACCACACCGCCGCGTGAGACGAAAGAACAGCTTTTGGCCCGGATGAAGGCCGCAGCCGCGGCTCAAAAGGATCTGAAAGACTGACACGACCAGCCTCGCCCTACCTCGCCCCCGGGTTTTACGAGGAGGCCATCGCAAATGACCGCCACCGCGACATCGTCGGCGGCCGCTGGGGGGAAACGGCACGGGCGCAGATGGCAGCCCTTCTGGCCGCAGGCATGACCCCGCAAGACCACCTTCTGGATATCGGCTGCGGCGCGTTGCGGCTGGGCCACGTCGCCGTCCCTTTCCTGGAACCCGGGAACTACTGGGGAACAGATGCCTCGCTTGCGCTGATGCAGCACGGCCGTGCGGTTGAGCTTTCCGATCCTGACCGCCTGCCTCTGTCCCAGCTGATCGAGGACCGGGACTTCGCCTTTCCCGGCATCCCCGACCAGATCACACTCGCCCTCGCTTGGGGGGTTTTTCCGCATCTGCCGCCTCTCGCGCTGACCGCTGCCCTGCGCAGCGTGGCCCTGCGGTTTGACTGTCTGCGCGGATTTCTTTTCACCGTCTTTCTTGTACCGGACGGCGGCCATGCCGGTCCCTACCGGCAATCGGATGGCGTGGTCACCCACCCGGACCGCGCGCCTCGGCACCTGCACGCGGCCGAGGTCTCAGATCTTGCCGCACAGGCCGGACTTGTGCTGGAGCAGCGTCCTGACCGCCTGCCCCGCGGTCAGGTTCTGTTCATCGCGCGCCGCGC